>Ga0208587_1000046_pt1 | contig 62902 bp, 54 predicted proteins | sample NGESurdeep092012_7_FD_184472 | JGI IMG/M metagenome (GOLD analysis project Ga0208587, IMG submission 184472) | Arctic peat soil microbial communities from Barrow, Alaska - NGEE Surface sample 210 deep-092012 (SPAdes) | ecosystem: Environmental > Terrestrial > Soil > Wetlands > Peat ...
AGTCATTCTGACTGGATTCACGGTTCTCCACAGGCGGTCGGATTTCCTTCGAGATCGAGGCCTATACTTTCCAGGGGGAATCGCCAGGTGACGGCGAAAAAGCCCGCCACGCGATTTCGCATGGCGGGCCAAGTCCTTACACATCAACGGATCGGGTGAGATTCGAACTCACGGTACGCTTTCACGTACACACACTTTCCAGGCGTGCGCCTTAAACCACTCGGCCACCGATCCAACAACCAAGCGCGCTGACGGCGCGATCCGCCGACCCAGCGCGCTTGGCCCATGCTCCGAACCGTCCGCGAGCGGACAGGGTGAGATTCGAACTCACGATACCCTCGCGGGTACGCCGGTTTTCGAGACCGGTGCTTTCAACCGCTCAGCCACCTGTCCGGAACAGCCGAGTAATTTACCTCGGGCCGGGGGGAGTGTCAACGAATTCACGCCCTCGGCGCGCCGTGAAGAACTCGCGCAGCAAGGCGCCCGCCTCGGCCTCACACACACCGCCCTGAACCTCCGGACGGTGATTGAGTCGCGGATGACGCAGGACGTCGTCCACCGATCCGGCCATCCCCGCCTTCTCGTCCCACGCACCGAACACCACACGATCGACGCGAGCGAGCACGAGGGCGCCCGCACACATCGCGCAGGGCTCGAGCGTCACGTATAGGGTGCAGCCGCCGAGCCGCCATGAGCCGACCGCCGCACTCGCCGCGCGAATCGCGAGCGATTCCGCGTGTGCCGTCGCATCCTGATCGCGCATCGTACGGTTGTTCGCGTGCGCGATGAGCACGCCGTCGCGCACGATGACCGCGCCGACAGGCACCTCGCCCGCCTCCTCGGCGAGACGTGCCTCGGCGAGCGCGAGCTCCATGAATTCGACATCAGTAGCGTGGCGAGCGGTCATCCTTCCACAGCCACCGGCGTCTCGACTCGCTCGAAGGACAACGCTCGTCCCTCGCCCGGCCTCACGACGATCGTGTCCCCATCCCGGAACTCGCCCTCGAGCAGTCGCAACGCCAGCGGATTCTGGATCATGCGCTGGATCGCCCTCTTGAGCGGACGCGCGCCGAAGGCCGGATCGTAGCCTTCCTCGGCGAGCAGATGCTTCGCCTCGGGCGTGACCTCGAGCGAGAGTTTGCGATCGGCGAGCAACTTCTCGAACCGCCCGAGCTGCAGCTCGACGATGTGCTCGATCTGCTCCATCCCGAGCGGACGGAAGACGATGATGTCGTCCACCCGATTGAGGAACTCCGGCTTGAAGTGCCCCTGCAACACCTTCATCACCTGCACCTCGACCGCCGCAAAATCACCGGCGGAATTCTCGAGGATGTAGTGGCTTCCGATGTTCGACGTCATGATGATCACGGTGTTCCGGAAATCCACCGTGCGACCCTGCGAGTCGGTGAGCCGTCCGTCATCGAGGATCTGCAACAGGATATTGAATACGTCGGGATGGGCCTTCTCGATCTCGTCGAACAGGATCACGGAATACGGACGACGACGAACGGCCTCGGTGAGCTGGCCGCCCTCCTCATAACCGATATAGCCCGGCGGCGCGCCGATGAGCCGCGATACGTTGTGCTTCTCCATGTATTCGGACATGTCGATGCGCACCATCGCATGCTCGTCGTCGAACAGAAACTCCGCGAGCGCGCGCGCCGTCTCCGTCTTGCCGACACCGGTTGGTCCGAGGAAGATGAATGATCCAATCGGACGATTGGGATCCTGTAATCCGGCGCGCGAGCGGCGCACCGCATTGGCGATCGCTTCCACGGCCTCCTTCTGTCCGACGACCCGCTTCGCCAACTCCTTGTCGAGCTTCGTGAGCCGCTCGCGCTCGCCCTCCATCATGCGCGTCACCGGGATGCCCGTCCACTTCGCGACCACGTCGGCAATGTCTTCTGCGGTCACCTCTTCCCTGAGGAATTGCGGACGTCCGCCAGCGCTCGCGAGCTTCTTCTCCGCCTCCTTCATCGCGCCTTCGAGCTCGGGGATGCGGCCGTAGCTGATCTCGGCGGCCTTCGCGAGATCGCCTGCGCGCGCGGCCTGCTCGGCTTCCACTCTCGCCTGGTCGATCTGCTGCTTGATTTTCGCGACGGCGCTGAGGGTGTCCTTCTCCTGCTGCCACTGCGCCTTCATCGCCGAGGACCTCTCCTTCAGCTCGGCGAGCTCGCGCTCGATGATCTTGCGGCGCTCCATCGACGCCGGGTCCTTCTCCTTCTGTAGTGCCGTGCGCTCGATCTCGAGCTGCATGATGCGGCGCTCGACCTCGTCGATCTCTTGCGGCATCGAGTCGATCTCGATACGAAGGCGCGACGCGGCTTCATCCATGAGATCGATCGCCTTGTCGGGCAGGAAGCGGTCTCCGATGTAACGGTGCGAGAGCGTGGCCGCCGCAATGACGGCGCTATCCGTAATGCGGATGCCGTGGTGCGCCTCGTAGCGCTCCTTCAGTCCACGCAGAATCGCGATCGTATCCTCCACGGTCGGCTCTCCCACGTACACCGGCTGGAAGCGGCGCTCGAGGGCAGCGTCCTTCTCCACGTGCTTGCGGTACTCGTCGAGGGTCGTCGCGCCGACGACGCGCAGCTCGCCGCGCGCGAGCATCGGCTTGAGCATCTGGCCGGCGTCCATCGAGCCTTCGGCCTTCCCCGCGCCGACGAGAGTGTGCAGCTCGTCGATGAAGGTGATGAACTGATCCTTGTCCTCGGTAAGCTCCTTCAGGACGGCCTTCAGCCGCTCCTCGAACTCGCCGCGAAACTTCGCGCCGGCGATGAGTGCGCCGAGGTCCAATGACAGGACGCGCTTGTTGCGCAGGCTCTCGGGGATGTCGCCGTTCACGATGCGCTGCGCGAGTCCTTCCACGATCGCCGTCTTGCCGACGCCAGGCTCGCCGATCAGCACCGGGTTGTTCTTCGTGCGCCGCGAGAGCACCTGAATGACGCGGCGAATCTCTTCATCGCGTCCGATCACGGGGTCGAGCTTGCCCTGGCGGGCGGCCTCAGTGAGATCGCGCGTGTACTTCTGCAGCGCCTGATACTGATTCTCCGGGTTCTGATCGGTGACGCGATGCGTGCCACGGATTGCCTCGATGGCCTGGAGGAGTGCCTTGTGCGTTCCGCCAAGCGCATTGAGCAGCGGCTTGGTCTCGGTGCCTTTTGCGTCGGCGAGCGCGAGCAGCAGATGCTCCGTGCTCACAAAATCGTCGCCGAGCTTCTTTGCTTCCTTCTCGGACTGATCGAGCACCGCGGTGAGTTCGCGCGCCCATGTTGGCTGCGCGTCGCTCTGCTTCGGGTAGCGCCCGATCTCACGCGCGATCGCTTCCTTGAGCGCGGCGACGTTAACGCCGAGCTTCTGCAACACAGGAACGACAATACTCTCGTCCTGCGCCAGCAGCACGATGAGCAGGTGCGTGTCGTAGACCTGCGGATTGCCGTTCTTCCTCGCCTCCGCAACCGCTTCGTTGAGTGCCTCGGCAGATTTTACCGTGAGCTTGTCTGGATTGATCATGTCGTGAGGTTACCGTGATGGGAGCATGGAAGCCAGTTGAACCAGCAATCGCAGTGCCGAACCATTCACGCAATCCTGGCACGCGGTATTGACGTCGAGGTCCCAGCGCCGTCCACGCCCGCTCCCGCCTCACCGCTAACCGCTCGCTGGTGTTGCGCCGGTGCAAATACGAAGCGCCCGAGCTGATCGCCAGGGCGCCTCGGATTTTACCCACTTTCACACCGATACAGCTCACTTGGCGACGAAGGCCTTGCGCGGATAGCGATTTCCGTCGACAACAAGCTCGATAACATAGACGCCGGATGCCGCCGCGCGCCCCGACTTGAGGACCTTGCCATCCCAGTAGGCGATGTACTCGCCGCAGGCAAGCGCCTGGTTCTGCAACGGCCGATCGAGTCGGACCGGTGCTTCGAGGTGGGGAACGGCCACAAGCTGCGCCAGCACGTTGTAGATGCGAATAGATACGACGTGCTGAGTGACAGACCCCTCGCAGCCGATCACGCTGAAAGGGATGTGTGTATCCGGCTTGAACGGGTTCGGGTAATTCTGCCCGAGAACCCCTGACTGCTTGCGCCCGCGGGGAGGCGTTGACGTGTCCTGCCCCGCCGCTTGCTTTGTCGGGACTGCACAAAGGGCGAGCACACACGCAAGTGCTGCCCAGCGGTGGTACATGTGAACTCCGGCTGACGAAACAGGATCCTGATGCTGCTCCTGTGACGGGTGAATGGGGATGCTTCAGTAGTTTCAAACCTAGGGGCTGAATCAAGCGCATGTCAAGAAACTGTCTCGACTTACGCCGTGCTCGGCTTTGACGGGCGAGCCACGAGGCGCCTGCCGAGTTCGACGCGCACGGTGTAACCCTCACGGTCGCAATATTCCAGGAAGGGTATGAGGAACTTGCGTGTGAGTCCGAGCAAATCCCGAAGCTCGCCGGGCGAGTATTCCTTCCCGTCGGCCATGCCGGCCGCCATGCGCGCGTGAAGTCCGTCCACCGCGATGCGCGCGAAGTAACGTCCAGGCTCGACCGCGACAACCGAGCCCTCTCGCGCGAGCCAGCGTGCGAGCTCGAGCACGCCATCGGACGTTGCGCCAAGTGATGCAGCCAGCTCGTCCAGGCTCGGAGGTTCTATGCCAGCGCTTCCGAGCGCGGCGATCATCGCATCTCGAAGCGCCGAGTGCGCGGCATCGAGCGTCGGCGCGAATGCTGCGTTCGCCGCAACGCCGCTCGTCGCGACGATGTCGCCCGACGCGGTGAGCAAGGCGAGTATCGCGGTGGCGACTTCATCGGGCGCATCGAGTCGCGAGCGCAGCCATTGCAGCGGCGCGCCAGGCTCGAGAGGATGCTCGGCGTGATAACTCTCGAGCACTGAGCGCGCGGCGCGCGTCAGCCTGTCGCGCGCACTCACGCTGAGAAAACGGCTGCCCACTCGCCAACCCTCGACTGTGGCCAACAACGGCTCGACGTCGCGCGGCATGATGCCCAGCCTGACCGGGAGCTCGCGCACGCTCACTCCCGCTGCACCCGCCTCGTCAGCGAGCGCGGCCAGCGTCGTCCGCGGATCGCGCGATTCGAGACGCCACGGACGCGCGCGAAGCGGCGCGAGGGGATCGGTGACGATCCCCCCGCCGAGTGTCGAGGCCGGCGATGCGGCGCGAAGCACGAAGCGGTCGCCGGCGCGCACTACGATCGGCTCATCGAGCACAACGCGCGCCGACAGCGTCACGCCAGGCTCGAGCGGCGCGTCGCGCACGACGAGGCGAGCGCCCACCTCATTCGTTCCGAGATGGAATCGCACCCGTGAGCGCGGACCGAGGGTGACAGCGGCGTCCGGCAGCAGGGAGACGTCGGCGCGGATGACGCGCGTCGAGGCCCACGCGTCGCTCTGCACGAGCACGGCGCCGCGGCGCACCTGGTCGAGCTCCACGCCGACGAGCGCGATGGCCGCGCGATCGCCGGCGCGCACCGTGTCCACGACGTGACCATGCACGTGAAGACCGCGCACTCGTGCGGACGTGTCGGATGGAAAGAGACGGACGGTCGCATCGCGCGCGAGTGTGCCGGACCACACTGTGCCGGTGACGACGGTTCCCGTGCCGCGCACGGTGAACGCGCGGTCAACGGGCAGCCGGAAGATGTCGTCGGACGATCGCTCGGGAATCGTGGCGGCGACGTCAGCGAGCGCGCGGCGTAGCGCATCCAATCCTTCGCCCGTCGTTGACGACACCGGAACGATCGCGGCGCCGGCCAGTGACGAGGTCCCGAGTGTCGCGCGCACGTCCTCTTCCACGAGCGCGAGCCACTCCGCATCGACGAGGTCGCACTTCGTGAGCGCGACGACGCCTGAACGCACTCCGAGCAGCGAGAGGATCGCGAGATGCTCGCGCGTCTGCGGCATGACTCCGGAGTCTGCCGCGACGACGAGCAGCACGAGGTCGATGCCAGTCGCACCGGCCACCATCGTCCGCACGAATGCTTCGTGCCCTGGCACGTCGACGACGCCGAGCTGTCCCACGCCCTCGAGAACAAGCGGCGCGAAACCAAGATCGATCGTGATGCCGCGGCGCTTTTCCTCCGGAAGCCGATCGGTGTCGACGCCGGTCAGTGCGCGCACGAGCGTCGTCTTGCCGTGATCGATATGACCCGCCGTGCCGAGTATCATCGAGGCGCTCCAGCTACCACCGTTGCTCCTCCCACATCTCGAGCGCGCGGAGCGGGCGGCCATCGGTGAGATGCTCGGCGAGAAACTCGCGCAGCAGCCGCTGATGAGCACGGGTAGCCCCATCGTCCAATGGCGCGCCCGCGTCGCCGACGAGAAAGCGGCGCAGCGCATCGCGCGCTTCGGGGGGAAGCACGCGACCGGCCGGTGCGAGACGGCCGCAACGCTGGCAGAGCGCGCCGCCCGCTCTGTGGCTGAAGAGCACGGCCGCGTCGGTGGGGAGCGCGTCCTGGCATTCGCCGCAGATGTCGACGGCAGGTGCGAATCCCAGTTCGGCGACAATGCGCCAGGCGCTCGCGAGTGTCGCCGTCAGCGCCTCGTCTGATGCGGCGGCGGCGAGTGCGTCCAGCGCCTCCACCACCACGTCGAACAACCCGTTGTCGGCCGCGTCACGGCCAAAGCGCAGGGTGATCTCGGCGATTGCGGACGCACCCGCGAAGCGTCCCATGTCTTCCGCGAGCATCGGTCGCGCGCGCACGACGTCGAATCCGCTCAACGTATCCAGATCGCGACCGGGCTTTGCGTAGAGCTGTGCGATACCCTGGGCAAAGAGATCGAGCGCGCTCCCGAATCGCCGAGCGGATCGGCGCGCGCCCTTGGCCAGCACGCTGCGCACGCCGCCGTCGCGCGTGACGAGACGCAGGATGCGGGAGGACTCGAGGTAGTTGAAGGAGTGGAGGACGATGGCGTCGGTGGCGAGGATTGCCATACTTCAAAGATACAAGCTATCCATCCTATCCATCAGAATGCGATTCGCAGGCCCGTCATCACCCGTCGTCCCGCCCCTCGGTAGCCCGTGCGAGCGACCGACGCTTCGTCCGAGCGGGCAAAGTCGTAGTTGAATCCAGCGACGTCCGTATAGTTCGTGTCGAAGAGATTCTCGGCGCGCATCGTCAACGTCACGGCGTTGCGCGACTGCTCGAGCAGCTTGACCTCGCCAGAAAGATCGGCGCGCGTGTAAGGCGCCAACGTCACATGCTGCACGGTGAAGTCGGGGGCGAAGTAGTTGTCCTCGCGCGTTCCCACGCGGTGCGCGCGCAGGTCGATTCCGCCGCGCGACACGCGGTAGCCGATACCGGCGTCGATGGTGTGCATCGGACGACGGAGCAATCGCGCACCAGGAGCAAACGTTGCCGTCACCGCCGCGCTCGTTCCCGGATCGACGACGCGAGTGTCGAGATACGTGAGCGCTGCATCCGCATGGAGACCCACCGGAAGCGTAACGCGCCCTTCGAGCTCGGCGCCGGACGCTTTCGTGCGAGCGAGGTTGTTGTAGTTCGGCGCGGTCGCCGAATACTTGTAGTCGATGAGGTCGCGGAAGGAATTGGAGAAGATGGTGACGCCAATCGTTCCCCACTCGGCGATGCCCTGCTCCACGCCAGCGTCGATACTCAGCGCGTGCTCCGGCGAGAGATTCGCGTTGCCGATGACGAAGGGACCGCCGAAGTTCTCCAGAAAAGTCGGTTCGCGAAAGGCGGTGCCGAGGCTGGCCCGCAGGCGAGTCGACGCCGCGATCTGTGCGCTCGCCGCGGCGCGATAGGTGAAGAAGTCGCCGAACTGCTCGTTGTGCTCATACCGGCCACCGACCGTCACCGTGTACGGTTCAGAGGGCGCGAAGAGAAGCTGGCCGTACGCACCCGTCGTCCGGCGACGCTGCGGTGGCGTCACGCTCGGACCGAAGTTGCTCGTCGTGTTGGATCCGTCCTGCCACTGGCGTTCGATCTGCGTGCCCAGCGTCAGCTTCGTGGCTGCGGGTAGATCGAGCGTGATGCGCAGGTCTCCGCTGCGGCGGCGCGACCGGTCGGTCGTGGTGGAGTAGTAGTCGTTCGTGTCTCCCTTGCTGTCGGGTTGATCGTCGGACAGGCCGTGCATGTCATACGAGGCGAGCGAAAGGCGCAGCTCGGCGGCCGAGGTGAGGCGATAGCCTGCGTCGAGACCGACGGACACACGATCGTCGTGATGCACCGCGTTGCTGTCCACCACTTCGCCCGAGCCGTTCGTCGGGAAGTGCAGTTCGTTGTCGCTATAGCGAACCGAGAGCTGCGCGTCAGCGGCGGCGTGACGCAGGCCGATGAGTGCGCTCCCGACGCTCTGACGATACTGGCTGTTGAAGAGCTGAATGCCGTCGGTACTGTGTCGCGCACCGGCAAGGGAGTAGGTGAGCACTTCGCTGCTTCCGCGCACCGCGGCATCTGCGTCGCGGCTGCCGTACCCTCCCTGGCGTCCCGACATCTCGACGCGCGTCGCGCCGCTACCGCTCCTGGTGAAGAGCTGGATCACGCCAGCCATCGCGTCGGAGCCGTAGAGAACGCTCGCCGGCCCGCGAACGATCTCGATGCGATCGAGGTTGTCGGTGCTGAGCGTGGAGAAATCAAACGCGCCACCGGCGTCATTCACGGGCACTCCGTCGATGAGCACCTTGGCGAACTTGCTCTCGCCACCGCGAATGAAGAGCGATGTCGCGCCGCCATACGAGCCGGTCTGGACGACGGCGATGCCGGGCACCTGTCGCAACGCATCCAGCACCGTGGTGATGCCCTCTCGCCGCAGCTGGTCACCGTTGATGACGGAGACGGACGCCGGTGCGCGGCTCGCAGCGAGGGGTGAGCGAGTCGCCGTGACGACGATTGGCGCGACGTGCGCGGTGTCTCTCGCGATCTGTGCCGATACGATGGCGGGTGACGCGACGAGGGCGAGCAGGCGGAGGATCGATGTGGGTGTCATAGGGAAAGTCTGGAGAGCGAACGGGAGGACTACGTCGTGCGCTCGCCACGAGGGCGAACGCGAAGAGGAACAAGTGCTGGTGCGCCGACAGCGGGGTCGCGTGTGACGACGAGCGGCCACTCGTAGACGCGCTCGAGCACGGCGCCTTGCATCACCGCGCCTGGATCGCCCGCCGCCGCGACACGGCCGCGATGCAACAGCACGATGTGCTCGGCGAATCGCGCGACGAGATTGAGCTGGTGGCTCACGAGCAGGACGGCCTGCCCTTCGGCGGCCAGCCTGCTGAGGAGCTCGAAAATCGCCATCTCGTGGCCGATGTCGAGGAATGTCGTCGGCTCGTCGAGAACGATGACGTCGCCGCCCTGAGCAAGCGCTCGTGCGAGCCGCACCCGCTGCCATTCGCCGCCGGAGAGCTCCGTGATGGCGCGGTCGCCGAACGATTCCGTCTCGGTGCGCTCCACGGCGCGCGCCACGGCCGCATGGTCGGCGCGTCCGGCGCCGCGCCAGAGTCCGAGGTGCGGATAGCGGCCGAGCGCGATGTACTCGTGTACGGTGAGCGGGAATGCGGGCTCTTCGCGCTGCGTCACAACGGCGACGCGCGTGGCGAGCTCGCGTTGGGCGAATCCGGCGACTGATTTGTCGTCGAGCGTGATCTCCCCACCGGCGAGCGGAATCCGTCCGACGAGCGCGCGAACGAGAGTGCTCTTCCCACTGCCGTTCGGCCCGACGACCGCGGTGATGCGGCCGCGCTCCGCGACGAGCGAAACCCCGTCGAGCGCGGGGAGTTCGCGGTGCGGGTAGCGCACGATCACATCGCGAAAGGCAATCATGCGAGCCGGCGCAGCAGCGCGAGGAAGAACGGGACGCCGATCAACGCCGTAACCGCACCGAGCGGGAGCTCCGCGGGCGGCATCGCGACGCGTGCGATCAGGTCTGCGCACACGACCAGTGCGGCACCCGCGAGCGCGGCCGCGCCGATGATGGCACGGTGCGTTCGCGCGCCAGCGAGGCGCACGAGGTGTGGCACGAGCAGCCCGACGAAGCCGACGAGTCCTGCTGCGCTGACCGTTCCCGCGGCGAGCAGCGCGCCCGCGATGTAGACGCCGAGCGAGACGCGTGTGACGTCCACGCCCAGTCCCGCGGCGGTGTCGTCACCAAGCGCGAGCACGTCGATCGCGCGGCCGAGCGCGAGCAGCGCGCCAATGCCGATCGCAACGAACAGCGCGAGCGCTCGCACCTGCACCCAGCTCGCCTCGGCGACCGAGCCCATCATCCACCACAGCGCCCCACGCACAGCCGACGCGTCGGCGTTGGCCAGTGCGACCATGATGACCGCATTCGCAAATGCACCGACGACGACGCCGGCCATGAGCACGACGCGCGCATCACCACGTCCGCCAGAGGCGCGGGCGACGAGCAGCGTGAGCGCGACCGCGACGAGCGCACCCGCGAAGCCAGCAACCGGTACCAGCGCGACAGGCGCGTGGAATGCCGACGCGAGCACGGCACCGACGGCGGCACCGCCCGATACGCCGAGGAGGTAGGGCTCGGCAAGCTTGTTGCGCGTCGCTCCCTGCAGCGCGGCGCCGGCCGCGCCGAGCCCCGCACCCACGAGCGCGGCGAGCAGCACGCGTGGCAGTCGAAGTATGCGCACGACGGACACGGGTATCGGTGCACCGATGCCGAGCACGCCGTTCACGACGTCGAGTACGGAAAGACGCAATGTGCCGATCATCACCCCGGCGATCATCGCCAGGGCGAGTGCGATCCATAGTGCGGACCAACGCGAAAGGCGCATCTCAGAACTTCGCGCCGGCGTGAAGAAGCCGAGCGAGCGAGACCGCGCTCGTCCCGACGCGTGCCGATGGCCCGTTGATCATCGTCGTGTCGATGACCAGCACGTGATTCTCGCGTACGGCGCGCAGCGTCTTCCATCGCGCATCGGCGATCAGACGAAGCCGAGCCTTTGGTCCGGACAGAATGACGTCCGGATCGCGGCGCAGTAGCTCCTCGAACGTCACCGCCGGCGACGGCTGCGGCAGCTCGGCGAAGACATTGCGCCCGCCCGCAATGTCGATCAGCTCATTGAGAAAGCTGCCGCCTCCCACGGAGAGCAGAGGCGTCTCCCACAGCGGCCAGAAGACGGTTGGATGCGGGAGCGTCGACGTCTCGCGCCGAACGCGATCGAGCGTGGCGTGCACGGAGTCCACCGTGCGGCGTGCCGACGTGGTGTCGCCGGTCAGCCGCCCGAGCAGAAGCGTGACGCGCGCCATGTCCGCAATGCGATCGATCTTGTAGGCGGCGGTGGACACGCCGCTCGCACGCAGACGCATCGCGGCGTCGCGGTTGTCCGCGCTGGCGTAGAGGAGAACGAGATCGGGATGTGTCGCGAGCACCGCTTCGACGTTCGGGCGCAGACCCGGACCGATATCCGGGACGGCCAGCACCTCCGCCGGATAAATGTCGTACGACGTGCGCCCGACAACCCGCGGCCCTGCGCCGATCGCGAAGAGAAGTTCGGTCGTCGTCGGGTTGAGCGACACGATGCGATTCGGCGCCGCGCCGACGACGAGCGAGTCGCCAAAATCGTCGGTGATGGCGTCGTGCGTCGGCGCGGCGTCACGCGCGCAACCGCTCAGCGCGACAGTGAGCGACGCGAGGGCGAGCGAGCGCGAGAATCGGCGGGCGAAAAACACGACGGGCACCTCCGGCCCGAAGGAGAGTGCCCGTAACGGACGCGTTCGCGATGGGACCACGAGCCGCGCGTCGCCACTAATCCTCCCCCGAGGACCTGTGAACGTATCGCGGACGAAGTCGTCTCCTGGCTCCGGGCCGCGCCGCCCCGCCTTCCCGACCGCAGTCAGTGGCGTGAGTGAGGGTGCGCGTACAAATGCCCGTTACAGTGGCGGGGCCGCGCCGGCATTTCACCGGCTTCCGTGTCCCCGTTCGCGTTGAATTGTACGGCGAATCTAGAGGGCGCGTCCCTCGATGGCAAGCGCATCCGCGAGCTGGCTCTTGAGCGCGGCACGATTCGCGGCATACGTCGCGTCATCGAGCGACGGATCACCCCTCTCCCTCCGTGCATCCAACCGCGCGATGGCCGCGATCAATGTCTCCGTCTGTTTCTCGGCTGGCAGTGCGCGCTTCCGCGAGACGCCGCCACGACCAAGCAGCGCGCGCGCCAGCGCGGCTACCATGAGTACCGCGATCGCGCAGGAGAGCACCACGAGCACTTTCGTGCGCGTCGCCTCCGTCGTGATGGGAACGGTGATGTGCACCGTCGATCCCGCCGGCACATCCTGCGTCAGGAAGCGCTTGAAGGTGCGCCCACCCGTCGTCGCGGCCGCCATCGATCGCAGATCGGCGCCCGTCACCTGCGCCCCCGGCTCTTCCACCAGCACCTCGAGTACGATCGTGGGGCGCTCGAGGCGAAGCGTGAGCGGGAAGGATTTCGCCGGCAGACTGTACGAGTAGCTGACCTGCTTCACGCCTGGCCCGAATGGAGCGAGCAGGACGACACGCCCACCGCGCGCTTGGACGGCGCTGGGCGACACATCGCCCTGCCCGCCCGCGAAGTCCGCCGCTCCCTGCGGCAGCGTCGCGCTCCACACGGGGGTGAGCGAGTCTCGGCCGACGACGGTGGCCGTCGTGTCGTTCGAGAGCTCCCACACCTCCACGATGTTTCGCACGCCGTCAGGACGCGGCCCGCTCACCACGAAGTGATGTCCACGCACGTGAAAATCCACCGCGCGGCTCGTGGTGTCGAACACCGTGATCTCGCCCTCCTCGCCGCTGGCGCGTGCGCTCCGCAGCGGTGACGAGAAATACGCGATGCCGCGGTAGACGGCCGCGGCGAAGTACACTGCGTCGTTCGCGCCGAACCGGTGGTAGCGGAGCGTGTAGCGGCCAGCTGCGTCGGTGCGAACGGAATCGATTGGCCCCGAGCTATCCGTGCCCACTCGATGCAGCGTGACGGTCACCCCCGCGATGGGGATGTCCTGTTTGGGACCGGGCGACGAGACGCGCCCGCTGACCGATGCGAGCGCATCTGCGCCCGACGACGCGACGCCGCTTCGCTGCGCCCCCGCTCGACTCGCGGACGCGAGAAGCGTCGCGAGCACGACGACCGCAATCGTGAGCCGGCTACGGGTTGAACTTCCCAAAGTCCTCAGGGCGCAGCGTCTCCAGGTAGCGCTTGAGCTGCTCCGCCGTGAGCTCGGCGTCGCTCATCTGTGCGTCCGCCTTGCTGGACTCAACCGTGATACCGAAATCCGGCGTCGAATCCGCCTCGTCCTCCTCGGTGCCAGTCTCCTCACCGGGATCGACGAGCAGCTCCTCTGCGGCGAGAATTGGCGCGCCGAGTCGCAACGCGATGGCGATACCGTCGGATGGCCGCGCATCGATGGTAACGAGCGCCCCTGCGTGCTGAAGACGAAGCTCGGCGAAGTACGTGCGATTCTCGACGCGCGTAATGTGCACGTGAAGCAGGCGCGCGCCCAGACCGACGATGAGGGTGCGCACGAGATCGTGCGTGAGCGGCCTGGCGCGCTTCACGTTGTGCATGTGCAACACGATCGACTCCGCCTCCGGCTGACCGATCCAGATCGGCAGCAGGCGCACCCCATCCTTCTCCTGAAGGACCACCACGTACGAGTTCGACGCGCTGTCGAGGCCGAGGCGTGAGACGAAGACTTCGATCATGATGAAATCTACCCCGGTCCGGGCGCGGAGGTCACCGCGCCCGGACTCGGAGATTTCTACTTTTCGGAGCGAACCGCGCGCTTGAGCGCCGCCGCCTTGTCCGTGCGCTCCCAGGTGAAGAGGGTGGCAGCATTTTTTCCGCTGCCGATCTTTTCCGGGGTCCGGCCGAAGTGTCCATACGCCGAGGTGGCGCTATAGATCGGCTTGCGCAGGTCGAGCGCGGTGATGATTCCCTTTGGCGTGAGATCGAAGTTCGCGTTCACCGCATCGAGGATGCGCGCCTCGGGAACGGTGGCGGTGCCGAAGGTGTCGACGCGAACCGAGACGGGCTCTGCAACACCGATGGCGTAGGCAACCTGGACCTCGCACCGACGGGCCAAACCGGCCGCGACGATGTTCTTGGCGACCCAGCGCGCAGCGTAACAGGCCGACCGGTCCACCTTGGAGGGATCCTTGCCGCTGAAGGCGCCGCCGCCGTGCCGTCCCATGCCGCCGTAGGTGTCGACGATGATCTTGCGGCCGGTGACGCCGCAGTCTCCTTGAGGACCGCCAATGACGAAGCGGCCGGTGGGATTGATGTGGTACTTCGGCTTCTTCGTGCGAAGCTCCTTCGGGATCGACGCTTCGATCACGTCGCTGATGATCGCCTTGTGAATCTTGGCGTTGCTGATGTGGTCGGCGTGCTGCGTACTGATGACGACGGTATCCACGGCGACTGGCTGTCCGTCCTCGTAGACGACGGTGACCTGCGACTTGCCGTCGGGGCGCAGCCATTTGAGGTCACCGCTCTTGCGCCGATCGGCAAGCGTTTTGGTCAGACGGTGCGCGAGCATGATCGGCATCGGCATCAACTCCTCGGTCTCATCGGAGGCGTAGCCGAACATCATGCCCTGGTCGCCAGCGCCGCCCGTGTCCACGCCCTGCCCGATATCGCTCGACTGGCGGTCGATCGTGCTCATCACCGCGCACGTGTTGCTGTCGAAGCCGTAGCCGGCGTCGGTGTAGCCGATCCGCCGAATTGTGTCGCGCACGACGTCGGGAAGATGCACGTACGCGCTCGTTGTGATCTCGCCGGCGATGACGGCGAGTCCGGTGGTGACGAGCGTCTCGCACGCGACGCGCGCCGCGGGATCCACCGCGAGCAGCGCATCGAGGACGGCGTCCGAAATGGCATCGGCGACCTTGTCGGGATGCCCTTCGGTTACTGATTCGGAGGTGAAGAGACTGCGATCATGCACGGCGGGTTCCCCACTAGCAGTTGGAGAGGAAGAAAGAAGGCCCGACACCATGCTGCCGGGCCCAAATGCCATCGGTTGACGGCGAATGCGAAAGAAAGCGGGTCAGTCAGCGCCAGGCAACCCGTCGTAGAGATATCGCGCGTCTCCGATGACGTCAGCGAGGCGGCGCGCGAGCTCGTGCCGCGCCTGCTCCGCCGTGAGGGCGCGCAGTGCCGCGGACGCGGCGAGCTTCGCATGCGCCGCGGTCACGCTGCGCACGATCTGCTTGACGAGCGGCACCGACCGTGGCGCCACGCTCATCTGCCGCACGCCGAGCCCCAGCAGCGCGAACGCCATGAGCGGCTGTGATGCCATCTCGCCGCAGACGGATACGTCGATGCCGCCCAACTCGGCCACTTCCACAGTGCGCTTGATGAGGCGCAGGACGGCGGGATGCAGCGGCGTGAACCGCGGCGCGAGGTTGGCGTTCCCACGATCGACGGCAAGCGTGTACTGGACCAGATCGTTCGTCCCGATGCTGAAGAAGTCGACGTCGCGGGTGAGCGTGTCGCTCGCCACCGCCGCCGCGGGCGTCTCGATCATCACGCCGAGTGGAACGTCGGCACGGAATGCCACGCCCCGCTCCGTGAGCTCGGCGGCGGCTTCCTCGAGAAGCTTTCGCGCGGCGAGGACTTCGTCCAGGCTCACGATGAGCGGCAGCATGATGCGAAGATCGCCATGCACGGCCGCGCGCAGGAGGGCGCGGAGCTGCGCCTTGAACATCTCCGGCTGATCGAGGCACATCCGAATGGCGCGCCAGCCGAGAAATGGATTCGCTTCCGTCGGAAATCCGCCGACGGGCAGCTTGTCGCCGCCGATGTCGAAGGTGCGGATGACGACCGGCCACCCGGCGAACGCCTCCATCACCCGGCGATAGGCGCGATACTGCTCGTCTTCATCGGGCATGCTGGCGCGCCCGACGACGAGAAACTCCGTACGCATCAAGCCGACGCCTTCGGCTCCGCTGCGCGCCGCGGCCTCGGCCTCTTCGGGAATGTCCACGTTGGCGCGCAGCGTGACTCGCACGCCGTCGAGGGTGATCGCCTCGAGCGCGGCGAGATCGGCGAGCCCCGCCTCGGCGATCTCCTCCTCGCGCTGGCGCTGGTGGTAGGCCTCGATCTCCTCGTCGGTCGGGTTGATGGCGAGCATGCCCGTACTGCCGTCGAGCACGACGCGCTCTCCGCCCTTCAGCTCGGTGGTCGCGGTGCGCAGACCGACGATCGCGGGCAGGCCGAGCGAACGCGCCAGGATGGCGACGTGCGAGGTTCGTGTGCCCGCGTCGGTGGCAATGGCGACGATCGAGTGCTTCTCGAGCTGGACGGTGAGACTCGGCGTCAGGTCGTGCGTGACGAGGATCGCATTGGCGTCCGGCGGCAGATCGACAGGATCGTGGTCAGGCAGACCGAGCAGGATCGACAGCACGCGGATGTGCACGTCGGTGAGATCGCCGACCTTTTCACGGAGCATCGGCGACGAGTGGCGCGCGAAGCGCGTGCGCCACTCGAGCATCACGAGATCGAACGCCTTCTCCGCAGCGATGTTCTGGCGCACCAGCTCCTCGACGCCACGGGTCAGCTCGCGGTCGTCAAGAATGGAAAGCTGGACGTCGAAGATCGCCGCCTCTTCGGGCCCCGCAGTGGACTCGATGCGGGCGCGCAGGTGACGGAGTCGCTCCTTGGCACGGGCAACCGCCTCGTGCAAGCGCGCGATCTCGTCCTGCACGTTCTCGTCCGGGATGATGCGGTGCCGAACGTCGGGCACCTCCCATCGCAGAAGGTGCACGAAACCGACGACGATGCCCGGTGATGCCGGGATGCCCTGAATCCGTCGCTCCACTAGCGCTCCCCGAACTTGTTCAGGATGAGTGCGGCGAGTGCATCGAGCGCCTCATCAGCGTCGCTGCCCTCAGCCCGCAGCACGAGCGTCGCACCGCACTCGGCGGCGAGCATCATCACGCCCATGATGCTTTTGCCGTTCACTTCCATGCCATCGCGCACGAGCGTGATCTCGCTCTGAAACTTAACCGAAATCTTCACGATCTCGGCAGCGGGCCTGGCGTGAAGGCCGTTCTTGTTGAGAATCTGGACGGAGCGTTCGGCCATCAGCGGATCACCGAGACGAGGGCGAAGAGAGCGATCAGCACGAGGGCGGCCTTGTAGCCTTCAACACGGCCATGCAGTCGAACGAGGACTACTGCTGCGAGAGCGGACGCACCGAGCACGACGCCGAGGAGCGCAACGTGGTGGCCGAGCAGACGCGCCGCGGTGAGCGGGACGGCAACGCCCGCCGTCGCCGCCGCGGCGCGAGCCAGGTGCGTCGGCCCGTACCTCAGCACGGGATTCCCCAGCGCGGATGCGACGCCGAGTCCGCGCGTCCATCCAACGTGCAGCCCCCACACGCGAAGCGTGAGGTGGCCGGCATTGTAGAGCACGAAGAACGTGATGAGGACGGCGGCAGGTCCAGCGCCCAGCCCGAAGCACAGCAGGCCGATGAGCGAGCAGAACGGCAGCCATCCGGCCCATACGAGCCGGTCTCCGACGCTGCCCAGCGGTCCACAGAGCGCGGTGCGAAACCGCTCGATGTGGTTGGCGGGGACGCCAGACAGCTCGGCGCGCGCGAGCGCCCCCACGGCGACCGACGCGAGATAGGGATGCGCGTTGAAGTAGGCGCTCTGCCGCGCCATCGCCGCCTTGAACGCTGGACCATGCACTCCGCCGGGAAGAAGCCGAAGCGCGGGCTCGACGCAGAATCCGACGCCATTGCCGATCAGTGTTTCGTAGTTCCACGAGCCCTGAATGGCGAGCAGGCGGGTGAAGATGTTCACCCAGGTGAGGGCGGAGACGTTCGGCACGGCGGCCCTGGACGGTGCAGCAGCGGCAGTCATCGGACGAGCAGGATGAAAAGTCCGACGAGGAGCCCGCCCGCGAAATACCATCTCGCGCCGCGTGCAGAATGAAAGATCGTCCATGCGGCCGCGCCGGCGACGGCAGCGGCAACGCTCACGACGAATCCGCGCGAGAGCGGCTCGCTGAGCGACCAGACGCCCAGCGTCGCCTCCCCAACAGGAAAGAGCAGCACGTACGCAACGGTGGTGAGCGCCGCGGCGCGCACCGCGTCGGCCGTCAGCCCCGCGAGTTGGAGGCTCATCACGGCGCCACGCGAGCCGGCGTCGAGCGCCGGGCGGCGCCGGCGCGCCAACCATGCGACCCACTGCCTGAGTTTCACCAGCGTCCAGCCGCCAACCCACGCGGTCGCGAGCGCCGCGAGCACACCGATGGACAGGGCGCCTGCGCGCTCCGTGTGCAGTGCGCCGGCGATAGCGCCGCCGACGACCGCGGCCGAGCCCCACTCGGGATACCGTGAAGCACCAAACGGCAGCGTGGCGAGCGCGATCAACTCGAGCGTGACACCGACGAAAATGCCCATCGCCGGATCACCGACGAATGCGCCGGCAAGGGTCGCGGCGACGAGAGGACGCGACACCATCATCTGCGGGAAGCAGACGACGTCGAGTCCGAGCACGCCACCGAGCAGCGCGAGAGGAAGGATCTCTCTCATGCGCTCTCCCTCGCGGCAAGCAGCTCCCCGAGCGGCACGGCACGCGCCGCCGGAACGTCCTGCGCAGTGACGACGGCGCCGAACCTCGCGAGCGCCGCCAGCGCCTCCTGCTCCTCCGGAGTGAGGAAGACGTAGCGCAGATGCTGGATGCGTCCCGTGCGGTGATGAATGCCCCCCACGTTCACCTCGCGCACGCCCCCATGCTCAACCAGCGAGCACATCGTCGCGATGTCACCCGTGAGAAGGATTCCCGGACGCGCCTCCGTCCGGTAGCCGTCGAGCAGTGGCGCGGCATCGGCAGCGGAATGGAAGCGCACCTCCATTCCCGGCGGCACACCCATCCGATAGAGCTCCTGTTCCCACTCGCTGGCCGCGACCGCGTCGTCGACGAGCACGATGAACTTGACGTCGAGCGGCTGACCCCAGCCGACGACGACCTGTCCATGAATCAGGCGGTCGTCAATCCGGTTCAGGACGAGCGTCACGCTGGCGACCCGGTGTGCACACTCACGGACGCACGACCTCGCTCGGCGGCGCTCACGGCGGCTTCCGCCGCACTCGCATTCGCGGACAGCGCAAAATCGAGCAGCATGGGCAGGTTCGTGCCGGCGACGAGCACTCCGTCACCGATCTCGCGCAGCACGCGGCGCGCGGCCATCGTGCAGCTTCCGGCCTGCAAGTCGGTGAAGATGACGCGCACGCCAGTCTCGACCATGGCGTCGTACAGCACCTTCCGTATGTCGTCGCCGCAGAGGCCGCGCACCTGAATGGGGACGAGCACATCGCCACGCCCCGTGATCTGTTCGACCGCGGAGATCATTCCCATAGCGAATTCGGCGTGGCCGGCAACGAGCGCGCGCTTCACGGACTCACTCATGGTCCTCGCGCAGGTAGCGCTGTATGTCGGCCTTGTCTCGCATCTGCTTGATGAGCGCCGCGTTGAATCGCTCGGCGGGGGCGATGCCGCTGATGTTGAGCAGATGATGCATCGCGATCACTTCGGCGACCACGGTGATGTTCTTGCCCGGATTGAGCAGGATCGTGATGCGAGGAATTGGCACGCCGAGAATGTCGGTCGTCTCGTCGTCGAGGCCGGTGCGGTCGGCCTCGGCGCCCTGCTGCCACTCGACGAGCTGGACCACGACTTCGATGCGCTTCTGTTGACGGACGGAACGGATGCCGAAGATCGCTGGAATGTCGACGAGACCGACACCGCGAATCTCCATGTAGTGGCGCTGAAGCTCGTGTCCGCGACCGATGAGCACCTCGGTGCCGCGCTTGCGCACCATCACCAGATCGTCGGCGACGAGCCGGTGTCCGCGCTCCACGAGATCGAGCACGCATTCGGACTTGCCAATTCCGCTCTTGCCAATGAGGAGCAGCCCCACCCCGTACACGTCGGCGAGCGAGCCGTGCAGCGTCGTCTGCGGCGCGAAGTAGTCTTCGAGCCATGGCTTGACCCGGTTGTAGAACTCATTCGTCTTGAGCGCGGAGCGGAGGATCGCCACCTCGAACTTGATCGCTTCCTCAATCACTTCCGCCGGCAGCTCCAAACCCTTGGTGACGAAGAGACAGGGGAACGGAAACGAGAAGAACTTCTGCAGATGCTCGCGCCGAGTGTCCGAGTCGAGCGATCGCAGATAGGTCACCTCCGTCTCGCCGAAGACCTGAAGCCGCTCGGCGGGAAAGCGCGCGACGAAGCCGGCGAGGGCCAGCCCGGGGCTCGAGACGTCCGCGACCGTGACGACACGGTCGAGACCTTCGGTGCCGGGCACTCGCTCTATCTCGAGCAGCTCACGAAGCTGCTGGTAGAGTGCGCCAACACGGAGGGAAGTTGTCACGCGACGATCAACCTCGGCGAAAGGAAGTGCGTACCTGTTCCAGATGCTGCTCCGTCTCGTCGGCCGCCCGCTCCCAGGTAAACGTCTCGGCGAATCGCCGTGCCTGTACTCCGAGCCTGGACACGAGCGCAGGATCGTGGGCCAGTTGTGACATCGCCGCCGCCATTGCCTTCGTGTCGCCATGCGGAACGAGAAAGCCTGTCTCACCGTCGCGCACGGATTCACGAATGCCCGGCGAGTTCGACGCGACGACGGGTGTCCCGCTGGCCGCCGCCTCGAGATTGGTGATTCCCCATCCTTCCTTCGGCGACGCGAACACGAGCGCCCAGGCCCGGCGAAGAAGCGCCAGCTTCTCCGTCTCGTCGATACGTCCAAGAAACCGTACGCGCGCGCCAAGGTCAAGCGAAGCGGCGAGCTGTTCCAGTGCGGGGCGGTAGTCGCCGGCGCCCGCGATCTCGAGCGTCGCCGTCGGGTGGTTCATCGCCGCGAAGGCGCGGATGACGAGGTGCACGCCCTTGTACTTCTTCAGCCGGCCGAGATAGGCGAACGTCGGCGTGGCGGCGCGCGTGTCGTCCCGCGGCGTGTACGCAATCGTGTCGACGCCCGGGTATATCACCTCGATCGTCTCTCGCGGAATGCCTCGCTCGGCGAGGTCGGCTGCGGTGCTCATGCTGATCGCCTGGAAGGGGACGCCCTTGTAGGCACGGCCAAGCGGACGCTCGGAGAGCCACACCGCGGAGGCGAGCGGCGCAGAAAACTCCTGGAAGGCCGTCGAGCCGAACAGGTGCGGTACAAGAGCGACGACCGGCGGACCGCCCCACCGAGGCGTGTAGAGCGGCACCTTGTTCACATCCTCGACGAGCAGATCGAATTGCGCGTCGGCGAGTTCGCGCTGAAAGTGCTTGCGCGCCAGGAAGGGAAAGGTGTAGCGCGTGCCGACGCGAATCACGTCGATGCCGTCTAGTCTGGTGTACGGATCGCAGCCGGGCCAGCCGCCGCAGAGCAGCGTGACCTCGTGCCCGCGGCCTGCGAGCCGTCCGAAGATCTCGTGCAGATGGATCTCAGCGCCCCCGGCCTGTGGATTGTCGCGGTCCTGCCAGTTGACGAGGAGCAGCCGCACTACATGCGCCCCATGCGCCGCGCGAGAGCGTCGAGCACGCCATTGACGAACTTGGCGCTCGCCGCGCTGCCGTAGCGCTCCGCGAGGGTGACCGACTCCTGGATGATCACCTTTGGCGGCGTGTCGCCGATGGTCAGCTCGGCGGCGGCCATGCGCAGCACGCACCGCTCGACGGCACCGATGCGCTCCATGCGCCAGTTCGTCGTCACGTCGGCGAGCTGCGCGTCGAGCTCACGCTGCCTGTTCGCCACGAGACGTACGATCGGGCCAGCGACGCGACGTTCCTCGGCCGTGATCGCCATGTCGTCCCACACCTGCGTGGCGACCTTCTCGAGGTTGCTCGCGGCGCCGCGCATGTCCCACGCGTAGAGCGCCTGAAGTGCGCGCGCGCGCGCCCGCGTCTCAACCCTCGTCCGCGCCATCGAGCCGTTCAAAGAGGTCCGACATCTCGAGCGCGGCGATCGCCGCATCCCAACCCTTGTTTCCGAACTCGCCGCCAGCGCGAGCTTCGGCTTGCTCCATGTTGTCCGTCGTCAGCAACCCGAAGCCGATCGGGATCTCGTACTCGCTGCTCGCATCCGCGAGCCCGCGCGACGCTTCGCCGGCCACGAAGTCGAAGTGCGGGGTGTCGCCGCGGATGACAGCGCCAACGACGACGATCGCGTTGTAGCGCTCCGTCTGCGCGAGGCGCCGAGCGGCGAAGGGAAGCTCCCACGCACCGGGCACCCAGACGAGATCCACATCCTCCGAGGCAACGCCATGCCGGACGAGCGCGTCCATCGCGCCGTCGGCGAGCCTGCTCGTGATGTTGTTGTTGAAACGGGACGCGAGCACGGCGTAGCGCCGGCCCTCACCGTTTGGAACGCCGTTGAATTCAGCCATCTCGGATCAGGATGCCAGCAGGTGACCGAGCTTGTCGCGCTTCGTACTCATGTAGCCGGCGTTCTCGTCGTTCTCCGGCTGCACGATGGAAACGCGCTCGTCGACGCGAAGGCCATAGCCCTCGAGGCCGACCATCTTGCGCGGGTTGTTCGTGATGGGACGAATGGACTTGAGACCGAGGTCGAGCAGGATCTGCGCGCCGATGCCGTAGTTGCGCAAATCGGGTGCGAAGCCGAGCCGCTCGTTCGCCTCGACCGTGTCGGCGCCGGCGTCCTGAAGCTCGTACGCCTTGAGCTTGTTCAGCAGGCCGATGCCCCGCCCTTCCTGATCGAGATACACGATCACACCGCGGCCTTCGGTCTTGATCATCTCCATCGCCGTCTCGAGCTGCCAACCGCAGTCGCAGCGCATGGAATGAAAGACGTCGCCGGTGAGGCAGCGCGAGTGCATCCGCACGAACGTGTTCTCGCCGTCGCCAACGTCCCCGTACACGAGCGCGACATGCTCGTGCTCGTCCACGTCGTTCCTGTAGCCGACGATCTTCCACGTGCCGAAGTTGGTCGGCAGGCGCGCCTCGGCGATACGATGCACGAGCCGCTCGTTCTTCAGACGATGCGCGACGAGTTGCGCGACACTGATGAAGGTGAGGCCGTGCTCCCGCGCGAACTCGATGAGCTGCGGACGCTTCGCGGTCGTGCCATCCTCGTTCAGAATCTCGCAGATCACGCCGGCGGGGTAGACGCCGGCAAGTCTCGCGAGATCGACGGCGGTCTCCGTGTGACCCGTACGTTGCAGCACGCCGCCGTCGCGCGCCCGCAGGGGGAAGATGTGTCCGCCGTGGTGCAGGTCGCTCGGCACCGTGGCCGGATCGACGATCGTGCGGATCGTTGTCGCGCGGTCCTGCGCGCTGATGCCAGTCGTCACGCCAAAGCGCGGCGACGCATCGACGCTCACGGTGTACGCCGTGCGATACTCGTCGAGATTGCTCTCGGCCATCGGAGACAGCCCGAGCTGATCCACGCGCTCGCCGGGAAGGGCGATGCAGATCAACCCGCCCGCCCGCTTGATCATGAAGTTGATCAACTCAGGTGTGACGAGCTGCGCCGCGCAGATGAGGTCACCCTCGTTCTCGCGATCCTCATCGTCGGCGACGATGACCAGCTTTCCTGCCGCGATGTCGGCAACGGCTTGTTCGACGGTATTGAATGGCATAGGATTTAAAGCGCAGGTCCTTCGCTGTGCTCAGGACGACAATACTGCACGTAGGGCGCGACAAGCTGGCGCACGTACTTGCCAAGCATGTCCGCTTCCACGTGCACGCGGTCTCCGGCGGCGAGATCACCGAGCGCCGTGTGCCGCCAGGTGAACTCAATGAGTGATAGCTGAACAATCCCCGGCTCGGGAAGAGCGTTCACCGTGAGACTCACGCCGTCGATCGTCACCGAGCCATGGAGCACCACCAGGGGCACGAGCTCGTCGGGAAGCCGTACGTCGACGAGGATGGCGTCGGAGGCGCGCTCGACGCGCTCCACGACTCCGACGTCGTCCACGTGCCCCTGCACGAGATGCCCGCCCAGCCGGTCACCGAGACGCATGGCGCGCTCGAGATTCACGCGCCGCCCCGCGTCCCAGTCGCCGATCGTCGTGCGGCCGAGTGTGGTCACCACAGCGGCAACAACGAACCAGCCGGGGCCGGATGTGCGCACCGTGAGACAGGCGCCGTTCACCGCGACGCTCTCGCCAGTGGTCAGCCCGGTGTAACGAGACGAGATACGGAGCTCACGCCCCACCTCCGTCCGCTCGACCCGCTCGACGACGCCGACGTCGTCTACCAATCCGGTGAACAATTCAAATAGCTCCAGCCCCCTCACTCGGGAGGCGCATAGACCGTCATCTCGTCGTCCCCAAAACGCCGCGCATCGATCACGCGCCAGCGCCGCGCCTCCCCGAGCGTCACCGGTGGAAGTCCGGCGAAGGCGTTGAGCGCACCACCCCCGAGAATCAGGGGTGCCCGGAAGATAATCAGGCGGTCGACCAATGCCTCCTGCAGAAACGAGGAAGCGAGCCCCGCGCCGCCCTCCACGAGCAGCGTGCGGATGCCCGCGACCCGCAGGGCCACGAGCGCATCCGGGAGCGAGGCCGCGTGCACCAGCGTGACACCTGCATGTTCGAGCGCGGCGGCGTGGGCGGGATCCGGGGCCCAGCAGACGACCATCGTTGGTTGCTCCCGCGCCGTCTGCACGAGCCTGGAGGTGAGCGGCAACCGCGCGGAGGTATCGAACACGATGCGCGCCGGCGGAACCCGAGGTGGCGCAGCGACGTCGCGGACGGTGAGCAGCGGATCGTCGGCGCGCACCGTACCGATTCCCACCGCGATGCCATCGGCTCCGGCGCGCAGCCGGTGCACCTCGCGCCGCGCCTCCTCGCGCGTGAGCCAGCCGCGCTGCCGAGTGTGATCGGTCAGCGCCCCGTCGAGCGACAGCGCGAGCTTGAGTTGAACGAACGAGCGCGACGACGCGTGTGCGTGGAAGAAGGGCGCGTTCAGTTCGCGCGCGGCCGGCTCCTCGATGCCGACGAGAACCTGTACGCCCTGCTCTCTGAGCCACTCCGCCCCGCCCTGCGCCACAGGGTTGGGGTCGGCCGTCGCGGCGACGACGCGACTGACGCCAGTGGCGAGAAGCGCTTCGCTACAGGGGGGAGTCTGCCCATGATGGTTGCAAGGTTCGAGGGTCACGTACATCGTCGCGCCGCGGGCCGCGTCTCCTGCCGCGCGCAGCGCGTCGATCTCGGCGTGCGGCGCCCCATAGCGGGTGTGCCATCCCTCCCCGACGACGACGCCATCGCGAACGACGACGGCGCCGACCATCGGGTTCGGCGCCGTCTGTCCCCATCCGCGTTCAGCGAGGGAGAGCGCGCGGCGCATGAATGCGCCGTCGTCTGGCGCTGCCACGCGCGCTCCCTCTGTCATGCGATTTACAGGCCGAGTCGGAGACCGACCGAGTAATACTGCAGGGACTTGTCCGCGCGGCCACCCTGGAATCCGTTATACGTCTGCACCGTTCCGCCCGACACCTGACCGACTTCACCAACAAGCTTGAAGAGCGGCAGGTTGAGCGCGGCGTCGAAGAAGTAGTTCCTGCGCTGCATCGACTGCGCGGTTCCGGGAACGGACGTGTTGCCAGAAAATCCGGCGCTGCTCACCGTCGCCGAGATGTCGGCCGACTGGTCGTACTTGTCCATGCCGCCACCAGCCGCGAAGCTGAAAAGCAGCAGGCTCTTGCTGGCCACGACGCGCCACGCCGTCGTATTGACCGTCAGATTGTTGACGCTGAGCAAGTTGTTCCCCGACGCGCCGGTGATGCTCGTCGTCGGCAGATCGCGCTTGAGATAGGTGAACGACACGCCCGGTACGACAATCGACTCGGACAGCAGGCCGACGCGCACGCCGTAGCCAATCTGGAGATTCTGCTTAGGGGTCACGGATACCGAGCCCGAGGTGACCGTCGGCACGTACGCGGCGCTCACGAGCACATCGACGCCACCAACGTTCGTCAAGCCGAGCGGAATACCACCGAACAATCCGATCGCGGCGTCCGCGGTCGGAAGGCCGACCCACTGATCCTTCGTCAGCAGCGCTGGGTTCTTTTGTGCGCCGCTCGTGCTTTGCGTGAAGCTCTGCACCTGCGGCAGCGAGCTCTGGAAGGCATTGAGGCGCACACCGATGGAGAAGTGCCCGAATCCACCGAGCGTCGAGCCTTGCCCCAACGTCGCGTTGCCGCCGGTGAGGGCGAGGGCGAGCTGCGGCGCCATGAACTGATACAGGTCCGACGCCTGTTGGCAGGCATCCTGGGCGATTGTTCTTTGGTCCAGCGGTCCGTTTCCGGACGGGCATACAAGCGCACCGTCTTGCGCCCCAGCACTGGCAACAGCGAACACCGAAAGGCCTGCGGCGACCAGAAGATGTCTCTTCATGCTTTCTCCTCGGAGATGCGCACCTGACCGGTCCCGCGCACAATGCGCCCGATCCGGTAGGATGCGATGTGGGCCGACGCGACGCTTGCCTCGACTGCGGGCATGCTGGCTTCGTCGGCGATGACAACCATTCCTACACCCATATTGAACGTACGGTGCATTTCGGCCCGCGATACCTCGCCGGCCGTCTCGAGCTGACGGAACACGTTTGGCACCTCCCAGCTCGATGCATCGATGACCGCGTCGAGCGTATCTGGGAGCACGCGAACCACGTTTCCCGGCAAACCGCCGCCGGTAATGTGTGCCATTCCGTGGATTCGCGCCAATACTGGCTTAAGCGCGGAAAGATACGAGCGGTGCACGCGAAGCAAAACATCCGCAACCGTCCCATCCTCGCCGGGGAAACCATCACCCGAGCCGAGCTTCATGCGCTCGCTCACGATCCGGCGAGCGAGCGAATACCCGTTCGTGTGCAGGCCGCTGCTCGCTAGCCCTAAGAGCAGATCTCCCTCTTCCACGCGATCGGCGCCGAGGATGCCGTACTCTTCGACACAACCGACGATGAAGCCGGCCAGATCGTAGTCGGGCGGCGTGTAGATCCCAGGCATCTCCGCCGTCTCGCCACCAGAGAGCGAACAGCCATTTTCCCGGCAGCCAGCGGCCACCCCGCTCACTACCGCTTCCACCACCTCGGGGAGCAGAATCCCTGCAGCGAAATAATCGAGAAAAAAGAGTGGGACTGCCCCCTGCACCAGCACGTCGTTCACGCAGTGATTGACGAGATCGTGCCCGACGGTGTCGTGCCGGTTGGCCTCGATCGCGACGCGCAGCTTGGTCCCGACACCGTCCGCGCTCGAGACGAGCACGGGACGCTGAAAATCGGCGGGAATGCGAAACATTCCGCCGAACCCGCCGAATGCCCCGCGGGCCCCTGCCGTAAAGGTGGATTCGACGACGGCGCGGATGCGGCGCTTCACCGCGTCCGACCGCGCGATGTCGACCCCCGCCGCCGCGTAGTCGAGCCCACCCTCGTCCGTCACGATACGCTTTCCTCTTCCTGTTCGAAGGCCACGAGCTGGCGGAACTCGACAACCCGCTCACCGATGTCGCGACGCGTGATCTCGAGGAGCCGCTGGACGGAGAACTTCTCCACCGCGAAGGAGCCCATTGCCGATCCTACGACGACCGCGCGACGAAGGTTTGCGTCACTCAGGTCGCCGGTCTGGGCGAGATAGCCCATGAAGCCGCCGGCGAAGGAATCGCCCGCGCCCGTGGGATCGAATACGTCCTCGAGCGGATAGGCGGGCGCAAAGAAGATGTTTCGCTCCTTGAACATGAAGGCGCCGTGCTCACCCTTCTTGATGATCACTATCTTGGGGCCGCGCTCCATGATCCACCGCGCGGCCTTCACGAGGTTCGAGCAGTCCGTTAGTTGTCTGGCCTCCCCATCATTCAGGGTAATCAGATCGACGTGCTTGATGAGCGCGAGGATGTCGGGGCGCCGGCTCTCGATCCAGAAATTCATCGTGTCGCAGGCGACGAGCTTCGGCCGCTCGACCTGCTGCAGCACGTCGAGCTGGAGACGCGGGTCGATGTTCGCGAGGAAGACGAAGGGTGCGTTCTTGAACTGCGGCGGGATTTTCGGACTGAAATGCGAGAACACGCCAAGGTGCGTCTCGAGCGTTTCGGCGGAGTTGAGATCGTGCCGGTATCGCCCGCGCCAGCGAAAGGATTCTCCTTCGACCTGCTCAAGGCCGGCCATGTCGACGCCGCGCTTCTTCAGCGGCTCGAGTTGGTCCATGGGGTAGTCATCACCCACCACGCCCACAAGCTGCACGGGAGCGAGCAGGCTCGCCGACGCCGAGAAGAAAGTCCCCGACCCACCGATGACGTTATCGGCTTTCCCGAACGGAGTTTCCACGGAGTCCAGCGCGACCGAACCGACGACGAGAACGGACATGGAGCTATAGGAAAAGAGGAAGAAAGGACGACACGACCTGCAGCGGAGCTACATGCGATCAGGCGTGCTCACACCGAGCAATGTGAGGCCGTTGCGAATCACGATCTGCGCGGCGCGAGCGAGCAGCAGGCGGGCGTGCATGATCTGTTCGGGCTCGTTGAGCACGTGGGCCTTGTGGTACCAGAGATGAATTCTCCCAGCCGTGTCGTGCAGATACGTCGCGACGCGATGCGGCTCGAGCGATTCGGCGGCGCTCGCCACCGTCTTCGGAAAATCGAGCAGCGCCTTCATCAGCTCCGTCTCTTCCGGCAGCGCGAGCTGCGCGAAATCGACGGCGTCGGCCGAGATTCGCGCGGGGTCGATCCCTCCCACGCGGAAGATGCCGGCGAGCCGCGCGTGTGCCATCTGAATGTAGTAGACGGGATTCTCTTCGCTCTGCGTCCGCGCGAGGTCGACGTCGAATGAGAGCTGAGAGTCGCCCTTTCGCATGAGGAAGAAGTAACGGACCGCGTCGCGTCCCACGTCGTCGATGAGATCGCGCACGGTGACGTAGCTCCCTGCCCGCTTGGAGATCTTCACCTCCTCGCCGCCACGGAGCACCGTTACGAGCTGGTGCAATACGTACTCGGGGTAGCCTTCGGGAATGCCGATGTCGAGCGCCTGGAGGCCCGCGCGCACTCGCGTGACCGTGCTGTGATGATCGGACCCCTGCACGTTGATCGCCCGCGTGAAGCCGCGCTCCCACTTGGTGACGTGATACGCGACATCGGGGAGAAAATACGTGTACGTGCCGCCCTTCTCCGGGCTCTTGCGCATCACGCGATCCTGGTCGTCGCCATAGTCGGTGGTTCGCAGAAAGAGAGCGCCGTCCTTCTCGTACGTGTGTCCGCTCGCGACGAGCGCGGCGACGGTCTTCTCGACTCGGCCGTCCTCGTAGAGTGAGGACTCGAGGTAATAGGTATCGAACGCCACGCCGAAGGCCTGGAGATCGAGATCCTGTTCCTTTCGCAGCTCCTGCACGGCAAAGCGGCGGATCTCGTCGAGATCGTTGCCCTCCGCATCATCCGGGTGTTGCGCGACATACCGTTCAGCGATTTCCGCGATGTACGCGCCGTGATATCCGCCTTCGGGAATGGCGAGGGCGGCACCGCGCAGCTCGCGCACGCGCGCCTGCGTGCTGCGCCCGAGATTCTCGATCTGGACGCCGGCGTCGTTGTAATAGAATTCGCGCGAGACGCGCCATCCATTCCACTCGAGCAGTGACGAAATCGCGTCGCCGAGCGCGGCCTGGCGGCCGTGGCCGACATGGAGTGGGCCCGTGGGATTGGCGCTCACGAACTCGACGACGACCGGCTTGTCCGCGCCGGCGGTCGAGCGACCGTACGCCGAGCCCTCGGCGACCAGTGCGCTGATGCCCGTCGCGACCGTGCTCGCGTCGAGACGGAAGTTGATGAAGCCCGGCCCGGCGATCTCCGCCGAGGCGAGCCCCGCTGCGTCGCGGTCCAGTGCGCTGATCAGTTTTTGCGCGAGATCGCGCGGCTTTTGACCGAGCTGCTTGGCGAGCACCATGGCGACGTTCGTCGCCCAGTCACCGAAGGCGGGATCGCGAGGACGCTCGAGCAGCGGCACGATGTCATCGGGCGCACCAAGCGAGACCGCGGCGCGAGTGATCTCGCGTCGCAGAGCGTCGGCGCCTGCGCTCACTCGCTCGCGCTCGGCTTGGGCGCTGCCGGCTTCGAGTCAGCGGCCTTCGATTCCGTCTTCTTCGACTCGCTGTTCGAGGTCGACGACTCGCTCCTCTTCGCGCTGTCGCCCTTCGCGCTGTCGCCCTTCGCGCTGTCGCCCTTCGCGCTGTCGCCCTTTGCGCTCACACTCTTTGTCGCGGCCGCCGTCTCGGTCTTCGCGCCGTCGGACTTGGACGAGTCGGACGACGACTCATTCGTCGCCGCCGCGCCGGATTTCGCCTCGGGTGGGGGCTCGCCGCGATGGGCGTTCTTGCCGTAGTCCGTCAGATAGAACCCGGATCCCTTGAAGGCGAACCCGGCAGCAGACATCATGCGCTCGGCTGGCTTTCCACAGACCGGACAGACGGCCTGGGATTCGGCACCACCGATACTGCGGTAGAACTTCTCGAACTCGTGCCCGTCGGGGCAGCGAAACTCGTAAGTTGGCATCGATATGAGACTTAGGCGATTCGTTCCCAACCAGCAAACTTAGCCGCTGCGAGGGGTGGGTACAAGCCCATGACTCCGGCTTCAGCGAGGTGCCTTTGGCGACGGGAGCGGTGAAATCGATGCGTAGGAGCGAAAGCGATAGCCAAAGCCGAGCTCCAGCACCGGACGTCGTCTGCCATTCACGTCGGTATTGACATTGGGAACGACGAGGTCGGCGGAGAGGATGACGAGCGCGCCCGATGGTGCGATCAGCTCGCGTGCGGCGCCGATCGACCAGAGCGCGCCGCTCGTTCCGGTGTGCTCGCGATCGGGACCGTGGCCCCCATCGATCTCGTCGAAGCCCGCTCCGACTGACGCACGCACGCTCGTACGCGTACCTGATCCGAGACGCCATTCGCCGATGAACAATCCGTCGAGTCCGTGGCCACCATAGCTGCTGGTGGGGTTCAGCTCCCAAAGGCGCGTGCCCACCGCGAGGGCGAGTCGCTCCCCTTGAATGCCGGCGTCCAATCGAAAGCCGGCGTGCGCGCCGATATGCGAGCTGCCATCGATGCGCACCGGCGTCGCACCGGCAATGCCACCCACGGTGCCGAACACCTCGACTCGTCGCCCGAACAGTTGCGCGTACACGACAGTCGGAACGACCATCGCCGCGGCAACGGTGGCGACGAGCACCAGACGCCGCCTCACGTCGCGGGCCGGTACGTACCCCATGTCGCGCCCAGCACATCGCTGATCTCGCCAACGCTGGCGCGCATGCGTGCGGCGTCGATGATGAGGGGCATCAATGTCGCACACGAGGTTGCGTCGTCGCCGAGGTAGCTCTTCGACGCTTCTGCGAGTGCGGCGAGCGTCGCCGTCACTTGCGCCGCGTCACGCGCGGCTCGCACGGCCTCGAGGCGTGCGACCTGCTCGCGCTCGAGCGCCGAGTAGTCGGGCGATGGGATGACCGGTAACTCGTCGCCATCGGCGAACTTGTTCACGCCGACGATGATGGTCTCGCCGCGCTCGACGCGCAGCTGGAACTCGTACGCCGAGCGGCCGATCTCCTCCTGAAAGAAGCCCGCCTCGATGGCGCGTGCAGCGCCTCCGAGCTCGTCCACGCGCGCGAGCAGCGCGAGCGCCTCACGCTCGAGTGTGTTCGTGAGCTGTTCCACGTAGTAGCTCCCCGCGAGCGGATCGGCGGTGAGTGCAGCGCCGCTTTCATACCCGATGACCTGCTGCGTGCGCAGCGCGAGCGTGGCCGCCTCCGCCGTCGGCAGCGAGAGCGCCTCGTCGTAGCCGTTCGTGTGCAGCGATTGCGTGCCGCCGAGCACCGCCGAGAGTGCCTGGATGGTGACACGAACGACGTTGTTGAGCGGCTGCTGCGCCTGCAGCGTCACGCCGCCCGTCTGCGTGTGAAAGCGAAGACGGCAACTCGCGTCGCGAGCACCGAAGCGCTCGCGCATGAGGCGCGCATACATGCGGCGCGCCGCGCGAAACTTCGCGACCTCCTCGAACAGGTCGTTGTGCGCGGCGAAGAAGAACGAGAGACGCGGAGCGAAGTCATCGATCGCGAGCCCGGCATCGATGGCCCCGCGCACGTACTCCATCGCGTTCGCAAAGGTGAAGGCGAGTTCCTGTACCGCCGTGGCACCCGCCTCGCGAATGTGATAGCCGGAGATGGAGATCGGATTCCAGCTCGGCACCTCGCTCGCGCAAAATCGGAAGATCTCCGCGATGAGTGCGAGCGAAGGCACTGGCGGGTAGATGTACGTCCCGCGTGCGATGTACTCCTTGAGGATGTCGTTCTGGATCGTGCCGCTCAGCTTCGCGCGCGGAATCCCGCGCTCCTCCGCGACGACGATGTACATCGCGAGCAGCGTCGCCGCCGTCGCGTTGATCGTCATGCTCGTCGAGACTGTGTCGAGCGGGATCTGATCGAGCAAGACGTGCATATCCTCGACGGTGTCGATCGCGACGCCAACGCGACCAACTTCGCCGAGCGCACGCGGCGAATCGGAATCGATACCCATCTGCGTCGGCAGATCGAAGGCGACGGAGAGACCGGTCTGCCCCTTCTCGAGCAGGAGCCGAAAACGTGTGTTGGTCTGCTGCGCCGTCCCGAAGCCCGCGTACTGGCGCATCGTCCACAGCCGGCCGCGGTACATCGTGGACTGCACGCCGCGCGTATACGGATAGGAGCCTGGATCGCCGAGATCGTGCTCGTAGTCGATCGGCGCGTCGTCGGGGCGATAGATGGGGGCGATGGGAAGGCCGGAGGGCGAGAGCTTGGTGTCGTCGGACATGACCTGAACTTAAAGACAGGAAGAGAGGAAGAAAGAGAAAGGGGCACACCTGCCTGCTCGGTGTGCCCCGTCCTGTCCTCTCTTCCTGCGTTACGCGCCCACGCGCTCGGAATGATGCGCAAAGGTCTGCGTCGCCAGATCGACATCGCGCTTGCTCCCGATGTACAGCGGGACGCGCTGATGCAACTCGGTGGGCACGACGTCGAGCACGCGCTGAATGCCGTCACTCGCGGCGCCGCCGGCCTGCTCGCAGATGAATGCGAGCGGGTTCGCCTCATAGAGCAGTCGCAGCTTGCCGCCCGGTGCCTTCTTGTTGGCGGGATAGCAGAAGACGCCCCCGCCGAGGAGGTTGCGATGGAAGTCTGCGACCAGTGAGCCGACGTATCGCACGTTGAGCGGCTTCCGGCCGCCCTCGAGCCCGCGGTATTTGCGCATCAACTGCTTCGTCCCGTCGTCCCACTGTGCTTCGTAGGAATCGTTCACCGACAGGTAGCGCCCTTCGTCGGGGATGCGAATGTTCGGATGCGAGAGGAGGAACTCACCGATCGCCGGATCGAGCGTGAAGCCGTGCACGCCCGTGCCGGTGGTGTAGACGAGCATCGTGCTCGACCCATAGATCACGTAGCCCGATGCGACCTGGCGTCGACCCGGCTGCAGCATGTCCTCCATCTCGCCCTGACGGCCGCGCGTGATCTTCTGCACCACGCTGAAGATCGTGCCGACCGGGACGTTCACGTCGATGTTCGACGATCCATCGAGCGGGTCGAACAGCAGGCAGTACTTGCCGCAGCGAAAGCCGTCGGGAATCTGGATGATGCCCGGCTCTTCTTCCGACGCCATGGCGCAGAGCCGCCCGCCATGATCCATCGCCTTGATGATCGTGTCGTTGGAAAAAATGTCGAGCTTCTGCTGGATCTCGCCCTGCACGTTCGAGTTCTCGGTCGCGCCGAGAATGTCGGCCAGCCCGGCTCGGCGCACCTTGTTGGCGATCATCTTCGCCGCAAGCGCCATGTCGTACAGGATGCCGGAGAGCTCACCCGAGGCTTCCGGGTGCATGCGCTCCTCCTCGATGATGAACCGCTCGATCGTGACGACTGACGTCGCAGTGTGATGAACCACAGTCCGCCTCTACGCGGTGGGGTGAGCCTCGGCGAGTCGTCGTGCAGCGAAAGCGCGCGCGTCGGCCTCGTACGGATTATCCGTATACCCATGCCTCACGCCGCGCCACAGGTAGCGCAATGGGAAGAGCGGGTCCGCCTCAAATTGATGGACGTGCCGGAGTTCGTGCAAGAGCACTTCGGGTTCGGGTGCGCTCTCCGGCGAGAGCCAGACGGTGCGCCACAAGGTGATTCCTGAAACGGTGGACCGGCCCAGGCACCATCCACCGATACGCAGTGCCAGTCCTCCTCGGCGCCATGAGGCGTCGCCGAGCTCCGGATATTGGGCGAGCAATTGCGCCGGCAGGTTGTATGGAGTGCCGACCACACCGCGGAGAATGTTCAGCACGCGTCGAACGTCTCGGGGATCATCTATGACTTGAGTGGAATGAGCCAGTGCTCGCCGCGAGCCGTGACGTCGATCGCGCGCGGAAGAAAGCGAAGGACGACGGTGCCGAGGCGATCGGTGCGAAGCGTAGCGACGTTCGCCGCTCGCAGCGACTCCAGCACCTCGGCGCTGGGATGGCCGTAATCATTGTGCGCGCCAACGCTGACGAGCGCGACGCGCGGATGCACGGCGGCAAGGAATGCGGCCGTCGTGCTCGTCGAGCTCCCATGATGCCCCACTTTGAGCACGTCGGCATGCAGCGCCTCAGCGGAGTGAGCCAGCAGCCATGCCTCCTCGGGCGCCTCCGCGTCGCCAGTAAAGAGAATCCGTACGGATCCGATGCGCGCCATCAGGATGGTGTTGGCGAGATTCGCGTCGGCGAGATGTGCGGCCCACGCGGAGTCGGGCGCGAGCGCGGTGAGCACAATGTCGTCGACGACGAGCGAATCGCCGGGACGGACGCGCTGCCATGGAATGCCGTCCAGCCGTGCCTTCGCGAGCGCCGCCCTGTATGGGGCGTCGGTTCCGACGTATCCAGGGTCGAGGAATCGTCCGGGATGGAGCATCGAGAAGAGCGAGGCGGCTCCACCGACATGATCGGAGTGCGGGTGCGACAGCACGAAGAGCGCAATCTCGCCGCCGCGATGCGCGATGTATGGGGCCACGGTGTTTCGCCCAGCGTCCCCGCCCATCCAGCTTGGCCCTGCGTCGATCACGATCCAGCGACCGCGCGACGTGCGCAGCGCCAGCGCATCGCCCTGCCCCACGTCGATCATGTGCAGCTCGGCCGCTCCGTTCAGGTGCGGCAGGAGGGGCTCAATGACGAGCACGGCGATACCGAGCGCGCCGATGAGCACAGGCCGAGCTGGACGGCGCGAAAGACACGCGACGATTAGCGCGACGGCGGCGACGCCCGCGGCAACAGCCCCCAGTGCGCTCGGCAATGCAATTGGCGCTGCGCCGGGCACAGCGTCCGCGGCGCGCGCGATGCCATCAAACGCGGCGAGCAGCGCATGCGACGCATCGGCGACGAATCGTTCGACACCAACGACCGGAATCGCCATCGCGATGAAGAGGAGTGGCTGCAACAGCCCCATCACCGGATCGGCGGCAAGGTTAGTCACGGGTCCGAGCAGCGACACCCGCCCGAACACCCACGCCACGCGCGGCGCGGTGACGGCAGTCGCCACCATGCTGATCGTTCCGCCAGTGGCGAGCGTGCGACGCCATCCGCCCCATCCTTTCGGAATGATCCGTCGCGCGAGCGCACCGCCGGCAATGAGCGCCGCCGTGCCCGCGACGCTGAGCTGCCACCCGAGATCCAGCGCGGTGCGCGGGTCCCACAGCGGCGCGGCCGCTCCGAGCGCAAGGATGGCCCACGGTGACGTGGGACGTTGAATAAGGCGAGTCACGAGGAGCGCGCTGAGCATTACGGCGGCGCGCACGGCCGGCGGCGGCGCGCCAATGGCAGCGACATAGATGGCCAGCAAAATGAGCGTCGCGACACGCGCCGGTGTACGTGGCAATCGGAGTATCGACGCGAGCAGATCCAGCGCGAGAGCGACGATGCCGACGTGGAGACCGGACACGCTGAGCATGTGCACTAATCCGGCGCGAGCGTAGCGATCACGTTGGTCCGCGGAGATGGCACTCATGTCCGCGATGACGAGCGCGCGTGCCATCGGTGCGTCGGCGCCGAAGATGCGGTCGATTCGCCGTCCGGCCGCGGCGCGCGCACGCAACAAAAAATTTGAGCGCGTGGCCGACGACACGACCGCGTCTTCGATGAAGAGGCCGCGGTCGCCCGCCGTTGCGCGACCGGCCACTGTGGCGCGATCGCCGCCGCTGGCCGCGCCGCCGCTGATGAGCACGGTCGCACGCGCGATGCAGCCGTCGCGACGTACGCTTACATGCGCGATGTCGCCGGCCGCGGCGTCAGTCTCGAAGTCGGCACGCCACTCGCCCGCGGCGGCGAGCCTTGCCATGCAGCGCGCATCTGCCTGCTGAACCGTCATCGCGATGAGCACAGCCGAGGCGGCCACCGCGCTCACCGTTGCCGGAATGCGACGTCCAACGATCGCGAGCGCAGCGGCCGACGTGAGCGCGAGCGCGCAGAGCCCCACGCGCATCACGTCGCCCACGCTCAGCGAGACGATGAGCGCGGCAGAGTAGACGAGGACCGACCAGGCGACGAGCGGCACGCGATACGAACGCCGCAGCGGCGCGCAGGCGCGTCACCGTTCGTCTGCGGTGGACAGCGCTTCGCCGCGAGGATCGGAGACATTGTCGTCCTGAGCGCAGCGAAGGACCCGCACGTGCAGGTCCTTCGCTGCGCTCAGGACGACAAACTCTACCCTGCCATGGGCAGCGGTTGCCGCTCGCGGACGATGCTACCCGTGAACGTCGAGCCCGTGGTGCCCGTGAGCTCCACCGTCAGGTACTGCCCCAGCATGCTGCCGTCACCCGGCACGAGCACCGTCTTGAAATCGCGAGTGCGCGTCATGAGCATCGCTTCGCCTCGCTTCGCCTCGCGCTCGACGAGCACTTCATGCCGGGTGCCGAGCAGACCGAGGTTCCGCTGCCGCGCCGCCGAGCGAACCGTCTCGACCAGACGCTGCAGCCGCTCGCTCGCGATCTCCGCGGGCACGGACATCTCGGGAGGAAGTCGCGTCGCCGGCGTGCCGTCTCGCGGCGAGAAGATGAAGGTATACGCGTCGGCGAAACCAACGTCGCGCACGGCGCTCAACGTCTCCTCGAACTCCTCGTCCGTCTCGCCCGGGAAGCCAACGATGATGTCCGTCGTGAGCGTGACTCCCGGAATCGCGAGACGAATACGGTCGACGCAATCCATGTAACCGTCGCGAGAATAGCGACGGAGCATGCGCTTGAGCATGCGCGACGATCCGCTCTGCATCGGCAGATGCACGTGCTCGCACACGGCCGGCACTTCGGCCATCGCACGGATGACGCGATCGCTGAAGTCGTTCGGGTGCGGGCTGGTGAAGCGCAGGCGCTTCACGCCCGGCACACTCCCAACGTCGCGAAGCAGATCCGCGAAGTCGTGCGTGCCGTCGGTGTACGAATTGACCGTCTGTCCGAGCAGCACGACTTCGCTCATGCCTTCCGCGACCACACCGGCCGTCTCGCGCACCACATCCTCGAGCCGGCGGCTGCGCTCGGAGCCGCGCGTCGTCGGGACGATGCAATAGGTGCAGCGATAGTCGCAGCCGCGCTGCACCGGGATCCACGCCTTTACCTTGTCGAAGCGACGCGGCGTGAAATCTTCGTAGTGCTCCTCGAGGTCGAAGCTCGTGGCGATGGCGCGCCGGCCGTTCCGGGCGCCGTCCACGAGCTGAGGAAGGGCGCGATAGCCATCCGGTCCGATGACGAGCGACACGTGCTTGGCCTTCTCGAGCAGTAGCGGTCCCAGGCGCTGCGCCATACAGCCCGTGACGCCCATGACCGAGTCCTTCGTCATGTGACGCTTCAACTCGCCCAGCCGCCCGATCACGCGCTGCTCGGCGTGATCGCGAATCGCGCAGGTGTTGACGAGAATGACGTCAGCGCCGTCGGGCACGTCCACAGGCTGGTAGCCGGCGGCAGCGAGCTTGCCGAGCATCAACTCGGAGTCGCTGACGTTCATCTGGCAGCCGTACGTCTCGACGTAGACGGTTGGTAAGGTCGGCACGCGTTCCACGCGCGCCGACCTAAGACGTGAGCGGCGCGGACGCCGCGGGCGGGTGCATCGGAAGCCAGAAGTGAAAGGCGCTGCCGACCATGTCGCCACCGCTCTTCACCCAGATGCGGCCACCATGCGCTTCGACGACGAGCTTGCAGAAGGCCAAACCCAATCCGGAGCTGCGAACGCGTGGAATGTGCAGCGTCTTCACCTGCTCGAACTTCCGGAAGATGATGTCATGATACTCGGCAGGGATGCCGACGCCGTCGTCCGCGACGGTGAACAGCGTGCCGTCATTCTCGCGCCGCGCGCCGAGCCTCACCGTGACCGCGCGGGCGGAGTGCGTGAGGGAATTCTGGAGCAGGTTGCCTAAGACGCGCTTCACCAGCGCCTGATCTGCTTCGATCACGGGCGCATCGTCCGCGACCTCGAGCGTGACCGTTGCGCCCTCCTGCAGCACACGCATGTCCCACTCGTGCCGCACTTCGGTGAGCAGCGCGCCGGGTGCGGTGGGCGTGAGGTTCAGAGCGAGCCGCGTCTCCTCGAGCCGCGCGACCTCGAGCAGATCCTCGATGAGCGCGAGCAGATCCTCGGCGCGCGTTTCTGCGTCGCCGAGTGCGGCGCGTTGATCGGTGGTGAGCGTGCCGAAGTCGCCGTCGAGCAACATCTCCATCGCGCCGATGACGGACGTGAGCGGCGACTTGAGGTCGTGGACGATCATCTTCATGAGATCGTCGCGCACCTTCTCGAGCTCCTTCTGTTTGCGCAGGCTCTCCTCGAGCGCGTCGGTCGCCGCCTTGAGCTTGAGCAGCGAGCGAACCCGCGCGCCGAGCAGGAGGCGGTTGTGCGGCTTGGTGAGGAAGTCGTCGCCACCCGCCTCGATCGCCTTCACGCGATCGGTCGTGTCGTTCAGCGCGGTGACGAAGATGACTGGAATGCGCGCCGTGCGCGGATCACGCTTGATGCGTCGGCACACCTCGAATCCCGTCGAGCGGTCGTCCACGCCGAGATCGCCCGCCGGCATGGACACGTCGAGGATGCAGAGATCCGGCATCTGTTCGAAGCAGGTCTTCAGCGCCGACGGGCCGTCATGCGACGCGATGGCGCGAAAGCCGAGCACATGGAGCTGGTCGAACAGCAGCTCCACGTTCGCCGGCACATCGTCGGCAACGAGGATGATCGGCGCGTTGGCCGGCGGCGGGACGAGCCCAGTCATCCGATCAAGGACGCACCGTAACGCCGATGCTCAGCGTAAATGCGGTCTCCGAGAGATTTGGTCCAGCCGCCCGCGTGGAGCGAATGCCGGCCACGTCCAGCGCGGCGCGTCCGCGCGCGAGCAGCGTTCCCGCTCCGAGCGAATAGCTCTTCTCGGAGACGCTCGACGTGCTGGTGCCGAAGGGCAGCGTGCGCCATCGAGCACCGCCGCGAAACTGGATGCTCTGCTCACCGAACCGTGGTCCGAGCATGTCGGTCCCAACGCTCGTGTCCCAGCCATCCGTGATGCGCAGGCCAGGAGAGCCAAGTCCGGCCATGCGCGACCAGCTGTCCTTCGCGGTACGGACGGCGATCGACGAACCGCGAATGCCAAGAAACGCAACGCTCATGGCAATCCGATCCGGCACGTGCGCGTTCGCCAGGGTCGTATCGCCCCTCTTGAGCGACAATGGCCCGCCATGTCGGTATGATCCGGCCAGACTCCAATCGTGGCCGGCGATGAGCTCGAAGCCCGCCGAGTACGCGTTGCCGGTATAGCCGACCGTTGCCGTGTCCACGAGGCGCGCGAATCGCGTGCTGTCGTCGAACACCTCTGTGTTGCGCAGGCGGTTGTCACCGGTGATCGCATGCGCTGCCACGCCGAGCTTGAGCCACGGCACCGGAGTCCACGCGAGCGCGAGCCTTAGATCGGCGATCGCACCGTCACTCTTGAAGGAATTCGTCGTCGCCATCGTGGAATCGCCGATCGTCTGCAGGCCGCGAGACGTCGTCTCGAAGCTGCGGTCGAGCAGGTTCGACACGCTCAACCCGAGCACGACGTCCTGCGTGACCGGGATCGCGGCGACGATGAGCGGATAGCGGGCAATCGACGTCTTCTCCGATCCGTTGCCGACGTGCAGCGTACGATATTCGGGATCCACCTGGAAGTAGAGCACGGAGCCGCCAAAGGAGTTGATCGCGGCGGGATTCGACACGGAGAGCGGATCGATCTCACCGATCGCACCGCCGGTGCCCAGGGCGCGCGTGCTGAGCAGGCCCGCGGGATATCCGAAGCCGAGCGTGCTCACGTTTCCTTGTGCGTGCGCGCCGGCCGGAAGCAGAAGTGTTGCCGCGGCGAGAAATCGAAACGAACTGGAGCGAATGGTCACGGAATCCCGAAGCCGCGTCGCGGCACGTAAGTGATGCGAAGACGCGGACGCAGCGCGACCGGACCCTCCATGGACACAAAGTCGAGCTCACCAGGCGTGTTGCCCTCTTGCGGCGAGCGCAGCACGATGGAGCGCGTGGTGTTGGTCGTGCCCACCGTGCGCCACAATCGCATCAGGTTCACCAACTCGATGCTGCGCTGGCCACTGTCGCGGGGCGCATACCGAACGGAATCCACGCCATACCCGCCTGGTGCACCGAGGAAGGTGGAGGCGGTGAAGATATCCGTCACCGAGGGTGCGGCGAGCACGGGTTGTGTGTAGATGCTCACGGAGTCGCTCGTCGCCGCGATCGATCTCGCCTTCACCTGGGTCATGAGCAACGAGGCGCGAATCACCGTTACCGAATCGATCACGATACCCGGAATGTCGAATCGCAGGTACGTGCGCGCACCGGCGATTCCGCCGATGACGAGCCGATCATTGGACGGCTGCGGCAGCCGCCCCTTCAAAACGACCGGGAACATCCGGAAGGCCGTCTGCTGATAGACGTCTGGCGGTGTCGCCGTCTTCGGAAAGAGTGTGTCCGGCAAAACGGTCGTATCCGACGACGCACGAAAGCGGATGCGCGGCGCGAACGAGTTCCCCAGCACCCGCATATTCGCCGTACCCGATCCTCCCCCCCGCACCTGCAAGCCGATGTGCAGAGGCAGCGTATCCCTGATTTTCGCGAACAACGCCTCGTTGCTCAGCGCCAGTCGCACCGTGTCCGACGTGAAGTCGGAGGCCGCATAGGTCTGCGACCCGATGAGACGGTCAGCGCGGTAGAGCCGGGCGATCGTCGCGGTGAGCGTGTCCGTCGCCGTCGTATCGATATCGAAGGCGTCGATCGTGATCGGCGTCGTCGGCTTCGTCACCAGGGTGTCGATGACGAAGATCATCGTCGCGCTGTCCACCTTGCGGATCAGGCTGTCAGACAACGCCCCGTAACTAGCCGGCAGGGTGTCGTAGTGGATGCCAATGCGTACGTCCGCGCTATCACCTTGATTGATCATGGTGATGTTGAGGCTCTCGCCCGGCCGCGGGAATCCCACGAAGGTCGAGTCAATGATGACCGCCCCCGTGAGGATCGTGTCGCGCAACGTCGCACTCTCGTCGATGCACAGGGCGGGACAGCCGAGCGATCCGGTCACCTGCTCTGAGCACGCAGCAAAAATTCCAATGAACAGGAACGCGCCGAGCGCGCCCCGGAGAATCCGATCAGACACTACGTACACTCCGTCCGTCGACGCTCGGGCGCACTAACGGCGCCCCAACGACGTGGGGGTAAAGGCCTTGGGAAGAAGGTCCGACATGGACCACTGCTCCTCTGCGCCATCGCGCGTCACGCTGAGCACCTCGAGCTGCGGCGCAAACTCCATCAACACCTGCCGACAGATGCCGCAGGGCGGCGTCGGCGAATCCGCCTCTGTACAAATCACGATCGCCGCGAAGTCGCGGACACCGCGCGCGACCGCCGCCGCAACCGCAGCGCGCTCCGCGCAGATTCCCGCCGGATACGACGCGTTCTCCACGTTGCACCCCTCGGCGACACTGCCATCCGAGCCGAGCAGCGCCGCGCCGACGCGGAATCCGGAATATGGCGCGTACGCCTGCTCCATCGCCGCGGCCGCACGCTCGCGCAGCACCGTCCCCTCGCGCGAGCCGGGCGCGAGGATGCCGGACAAGTCCGACGTCATACGCCTCGCTCCAGTGCCGGGAGAAAGGACGTCCCGCGTCCACGAAACGGAATGTTCAGCCAGTCGGCCACGGTCGCCCCCAGATCCGAGAACGTCGCGCGCACGCCAAGCGGGACAGTACGAACCTGCGGTCCTGAAACGAGCAGCGGCACGCACTCGCGCGCGTGGTCGCTCGAGCCCGTCGTGGGGTCGTTGCCATGGTCGGCGGTAATGAACAGGAGATCGTCCTCACGGAGGCCGGCGCGAATGGCCGGCAATGCGTCGTCGAACTGGCGCAGGGCGCGCTCAAACCCGGCCACATCGCTACGGTGGCCGTACAGAGTGTCGAAATCTACAAGGTTGGCAAAGAGCAACCCACCCTGTGACCCGGAAAGCCACTCGAGAATGGCCTGAATGCCCTCAGCGTTGTCAGCCGTGTGCCGTGATCGCAGCGCTCGGCCAGCGAACAGGTCGTCCACCTTCCCCACGCCTGCACGAGGGACCCCTGCACCGGCGAGTGCGTCAAGCAAAGTTTCACCGGGCGGCGCAATGGAGAAGTCGCGGCGGTTCTTCGTCCGCTGGTACGCGCCGGCCTCGCCGACGAACGGTCGCGCGATGACCCGCGAGACGTCGTGGGGCGCAACGAGCTGAGTCCGCGCGAGCTCACACGCCGCGTACAGCTCTTTCAGGGGCACGATACCCTCATGTGCCGCCACTTGGAAGACGGAGTCCGCCGACGTGTACACGATCCACTTCCCCGTGCGCTCGTGCTCGGCGCCGAAGCGGTCAATGATTTCGGTACCGCTCGCGGCCACGTTGCCCAGGACGCCCCGTCCTGTTGCTGCCGAGAATGCGTCGAGCACCTCGGCGGGAAAGCCATTCGGGTAGGTCGGAAAGGGGCGCTCGACGTGCAGGCCCGCTATCTCCCAGTGGCCCGAGGTGCTGTCCTTGCCGGCCGACGCGGGCTGCATCATGCCCCACGCGCCTTCGGGTGCATCCGTGGGCGCGACGCCCTCGAGAGGTGCCACGTTGCCCAGGCCGAGCGCCTGCAAGTGCGGAAGCGCCAGTCCACCGCGCACACGGCGGGAGAGATTGCCGAGCGTATCGCTGCCGACGTCGCCGTAAGCCGCGGCGTCGGGGGCCGCCCCGACGCCAACGCCGTCGAGCACCAGAATGACGGCACGACGTCTCACTCGGCCGCCTCGGGCGGACTTTCGTCGCGGTACCGGCGCGGCAGGCGCTGCCGCAGCCCGGTAAGAATCTCGTACGGCGAGATGTCGCTCGACGTCGCCAGCTCGCTGACCGTGATCACGTCTCCTCCATCCTCGCCGAGTAGAGTCACGAGGTCGCCGAGCGCGGCGTTGATGCCGGTCACGTCGAGCATCGTCATGTCCATCGTCACTCGTCCGGCGACAGGTACGCGTCGCCCGCCAAGAAGGGCGATCCCGCGATTGCTCAGTCCCCGACGATATCCGTCGGCATACCCCACAGGCACCGTAGCGATCCGTCGAGGACCCTGTGCGGCCCAGGTGGCGTCGTAACTGACCGTCTCGCCATCGGCTACCGTGCGGATCTCGACGATGCGCGCGCGAATGCTGGCCACCGGCTCCGGCTGTAGTGCGCCCCCATCAAAGGCGGCCACGCCGTAGAGGAAGATGCCGGGGCGGACGAGCGTCCACGGCGACGGAGCACGGCGCTCCACCGCAGAGCCGTTCTCACAGTGGACGATCGCCGGCCGTTGCGGAAGCGCGGCGAGCGCCTCGGTGAAGCGCTTCTCCTGAACGTCGCGGCTCTCGTTGTCCAACTCGGCGGAGTGAAAGTGGGTGAATACGCCTTCCGGTGCTGCGCGCTCGAGCAGGCCGCGATACTCGTTCACCAGATGCCAAGGCATTCCCGCGCGCGACATTCCCGTGTCGATCTGGAGCTGCCAGGGACGGCCCGTGCGTGCCCATGACTCGATCACCGCCGGGTCGCCGAGCGCCGGCGTGAGATCGGCCCGCCGCAGCGCGTCGATCTCGTTGCGGAGAATCGGTGTGAAGACGACGATGGGCCGCGTGATACCACCGCGGCGCAGCTCGTCGCCCTCCGTGACCGTGGCGACGCCAAACCCCCATGGGTTGAGCGAGTCGAGGGCGAGCGCGGCCCGGAGCCCCCCGACACCGTAGCCGTCGGCCTTGACCATCGGGAGGAGGGGCACGCCGGCGCGCGCCGCAAGGGCAGCCCCATTGCGGCACAACGCGCCCAAGTCGACCTCGACCCAGGCGCGTGTCATCGGACGACGCGATTCGCTATCATGTGGAGACTGAAGAAGATACGAGGCCACTAGGACCGATGCAACCGAAGACGGGACTACAGGAAACGCTCGCGCTGATGAAAGATCTTCGTCTCCGCTGCGAATGGGACGCAGCGCAGACGCATGAGTCGCTGCGCCCATATCTGATCGAAGAAGCGTACGAGGTGGACGACGCGATCCGCGTCGGGGACGACCGGTTGCTGCGCGAGGAGCTGGGCGATCTGCTCCTTCAGGTCCTCTTTCACAGCGTGGTGGCCGAGGAGCGTGGTGCATTCGACTTCACGGACGTGGCAGAAGGTTTCCTCGCCAAGATGAAATCGCGCCATCCGCATCTGTACGAGGGCGGAGAAAAGCAGAGCTGGGAGGGGATGAAGGCGAAGAAACGCGAGAGCATCGTGGATGGCCTGCCCGCGGATCTGCCTGCCCTTCATCGCGCCTTTCGGTTGCAGGATCGGGCGGCCGGTGTCGGCTTCGATTGGCCGGATGCCTCGGGACCCGCCGAGAAAGTCGAGGAGGAGCTGACGGAGGTGCGGGCGGAGATCGAGCGCGGGGCCCAGCCGAGCGCTTTCGGCGTGCCAGACGCGAAGCTCGAGGAGGAGCTGGGCGACCTGCTGTTCGCGGTGGTCAACCTGGCGAGGAAGCTCGGTGTCCATCCCTCCTTGGCGCTGGACAAGGCGAACGTCAAGTTCGCGAGCAGATTCCAGGGAATCGAGCGGCTTGCGCGAGCGCGGGGGATCGACGTGAGATCCGCTTCTCTCGACGTGCTGGATGGGCTGTGGGATGAAGTAAAAGAAGGCGCGTAACGGCGATCACGACGCCAAACGCCCTTTCGACAATGTTTTAGGGCCGCAAGCGATGCATCATCCGCGGAAACGCGATGACCTCGCGGATGTGCTGGAGCCCGCAGATCCACGCGACCGTGCGCTCGAGCCCGAGTCCGAAGCCCGCGTGCGTGAACGTCCCGTACCGGCGGAGATCCAGGTACCAATCGTACGCGGCCGTTGGGAGGCCCTCCTCATTGATTCGGGCCAGCAGCTTGTCGTAATCGTCCTCGCGCTGCGAGCCGCCGATGATCTCGCCGTAGCCTTCGGGGGCGAGGCAGTCGTTACAGAGGACGGTGCGCGGGTCGTCCGGGTTCTCCTTCATGTAGAAGGCCTTCGCCTCCTTTGGGTAGTTCATCACGAAGACGGGCCGGTCGAAATCGGCGACGATGAGCGCCTCGTCTTCTGCACCCAGGTCTTCTCCCCAGACGGTCGCACTGCCCTTCTTCTGCACGATCGCCACCGCCTCGCTGTAGTCCAGGCGAGGGAATGGCGTCTTCACGCTCTCCAGCTTCGATACGTCGCGCTCGAGCTCCTTGAGCTCGGCCTTCCGGCGTTCCAACACCCTGTGCACCAGATAGGCAACGAAGTCCTCCTGAAGCACCATGTTCGCCGCGCTGTCGTTCCACGCCACCTCCGGCTCGATCATCCAGAACTCGGTGAGATGCCGGCGCGTCTTCGACTTCTCGGCGCGGAAGGTCGGCCCGAAGGTGTAGATCTTTCCGAACGCGGCAGCGGCGGCTTCACCATAGAGCTGTCCCGTCTGCGCGAGATAGGCGGTGCCTTCGTCGAAGTATTCGGTGGCGAACAGTCCCGAGCGCTCGCCGATCGCGGCGGTCAGAATCGGCGTATCGACGCGAAGGAAGCCACGCTCGTAGAAGAAGTCGTGAATCGCCTGCTCGATCTCGCTCCGGATGACCGCGATCGCGCGCTGGCGCGGCGAGCGCAGCCAGAAATGCCGGTTGTCGAGCAGGAAATCGATGCCGTGCTCCTTCGGCTGGATCGGATAGTCGATCGGACTCGGTCCGATGATCGTGAGATTCGTGACGCCGATCTCGAATCCGCCGGGCGCGCGCGGCTCGGCCCGCGCCTCTCCTTCCACAGCGACCGACGTCTCCGTTGTCAGGTGGGAGAAACGCTCCCACACCGCCGGAGGAATCTGGTTCTTGATGAACACGGTCTGGCAGACGCCCGTCCCGTCGCGCAGGACGGCGAAGGCGATCTTGCCGGAGGAGCGCACGTGCGTGACCCAGGCGCGAACGACGACCGGTTGCCCCGCGTGCGCGGGAAGCTCGGCGATACGGACGAACGGAGCGGAGGACATGACGGAGAGGGCGTGTCAGTGGCGCGGGGACTGCGCCGCGCCTAGAATCCCGAGGAGGCAGACCGCGCAATCCAGACGCATGTGAGGCACCTCGGGGCCGAACCACCAATGCTACACGACCGCCGCATCGTCGCAAAGGGCCACTACGGCGAGGTCCTTGCACGGTGCTGTCCAATCACCCGCTCGCAATCACCCGCTCGCACTCGACATGACATTGCGCGTGAGGCTCGCCCTCAGCCTCGCTATCATCGCCGCCGTCCTCATCGTGCCACTCGTCCTGGCGCGCGTCTCGATGCAGTCACTGCATCGCGAGATGCTCGAGCTGCGCGAGGGCGATTTTAAGGCGTCGCTCATGCTCGGCCGCCTGCGAGACGGACTGGCCGACGTCCGCGCGCGCGAGGTGGCGCTCGGCGTCCTGAAGAGCGACACGGCGAACAACAATCTGACGCTTGCGCTTCAAAAGGCGACCGCTCTCACGGATTCGCTCGGGCACTATCACCTTGACGGCGCGACGACGCGTGTCCGTGACGCACTGGCGACCATCACGCCCGCAGCACAGCGCGAGTACGAAGCGTTCAGTTCCGGCAAAGACAGCTTGGCCGAACGGATCTCGAGCGACACGATCGCTCCCGCGCTGCGCGAGGCCGACCGCGCGCTGCCACCCGCCGAGGCGGCGTTGCGCACGCGTGCGGCGGAGCGCGTCTCGGCGGCCGAAGAGGCGCTCAGCGACGGCTTACGGATCTCCCTCGCCGCGCTCGCCGTCGCGCTATTGCTCGCCACCGCCATCGCGCTCTGGCTGACTCGATCGATCAGCCGGCCGGTGTGGGCGCTCGAAGCCGGAATGGGCGCTGTCGCTGACGGCGAGCTCGACCACAAGCTCGGCTTCGATGTCAATCGTCAGGACGAGTTCGGACGTCTCGCGGTCAGCTTTCAGGAGATGACTCGCCAGCTCGCCGAGCTCGACAAGCTCAAAGCCGAGTTCGTTTCCATCGCGTCGCACGAGCTCAAGACGCCCGTCAGCGTCATCCTCGGCTACCTTCAGCTCATGGAGGACGGCGTCTATGGTCCACTGACGGAGAAGCAGATCTCCGTCACCAAGACGATTCATGCACAGGCAACGACTCTCGCGCGTCTCGCGCACCAACTGCTCGACGTCAGCCGCTTCGAGGCGGGCGGCGGCCGCATCGAGGCGCGACCGATCAAGCTGCCGCAGATGCTCGACGAACTGGAACGAACCTTTCACGTCCTCGCCGTTCAGCGCGACATCGACTTCCGCGTGATCCGCGAAGAGGGGCTCCCGGTGGAGGTGACATGGGATTGGGAGCGCATCAACGAGGTGACCGGCAATATCCTTTCGAACGCATTCAAGTTCACCGGCGCCGGCGGCACGGTGGAGTTGATCGCCGGACCGGACGAGAACGGAGTGTGCATACAAGTTCGCGACAGCGGCGCGGGAATCGCACCAGATCAGCTCAAGCACGTGTTTCAGAAGTTCTATCAGGCGGACAATCAGACATCCGCCTCAACCAAGGGGACGGGCCTCGGGCTCGCCATCGCCAAGGAGATCGTGGAAGCGCATCAGGGGAAGATCAGCGTCACGAGCGTGGTCGGCACAGGCACGACATTCAGCCTCACGCTGCCAATCGCGGTGGTGAGTCGGCGCCGTACCAGCGGCTTCCGGCCGGTCGTTACGAAGACCAGCGCATGAGCGGGGTGCTTCGTCGCACCGCGCGAAACGCCGTTCTCGTCGCCGCGCTCACCGCGTGCAGTACGGGACAGACGCGTCTCGAGGAGCCCGTGCCAGCGGGACGCACGGAATGGACGTCGTGGCTGCTTCAGGCGTCGCAGGAAGCCGTGGCAGGCCACTACGCTTTCGCGGACAAGCTGCTCACCGAATACACGACCCGGTTTCCGGCGAGTCCGGAAGCCGCCGAGGCGATGTACTGGCGCGCCCTGTACAAGATGGACCCGGCCAGTGGGATCGCGGCGCCACGCGATGCGGCGGTGCTGCTCGATGGGTATCTCGCCTCCGGGACGGCCGAACATCGGACGGAGGCGCAGACCCTGCGTCGCGTCGCGAGTGCTCTCGACGCACGCGCCGTCACAGCCGCCGCCCCTGCGGCGGTGAAGGTCGACGTCGTAAAGCCGGACGAGAAGGCGCGCGACGAGGAGATGCAGCGACTGAAGGACGAGCTCGCGAAAGCCAACGCGGAGCTCGAGCGGATCAAGCGGCGGCTAGCACAACCGGCTAAGCCCTAGTCGGACTGTATGACAGTCGGACAGGACTGCTAGCCGACTCTAAAAAGTTCGAGACTCCTCGCGTAGCGCTCACCCATCACTCGCCGGAGCGGAGCGTTTGCGGTGGAGTCGAGCTCCGGGTCGATGGCCAGAAGCTTGTTCGCCGCTTCCCGCGCCTGCTCGTTGAGCAACTCGTCGCGCAGCGGATCGGCGACGCGAAATGTCGGCACGCCGCTCTGCCGTTCCCCAAACAGATCACCCATTCCGCGCAACTGCAGATCGGCGCGCGCGATCTCGAATCCATCATCGCTGCCGACGAAGACGTCGAGACGCTGCTTTGAGTCGGGGCTCACGTCGCCGAGGAGAATGCAGTAGGACGCCTCCGCGCCGCGGCCGACCCGTCCGCGAAGCTGGTGCAGCTGCGAAAGACCAAATCGTTCGGGATGCTCGATCAGCATCACCGTCGCGTTGGCGACGTCGATGCCGACTTCGATCACCGTCGTCGCGACGAGGACGTCGATATCGCCGTCGCGAAAGCGGCGCATGATCGCGTCCTTCTCATCCGCGGGCAAACGGCCGTGCAACAGCGCCACACGGCGGTCCTTGAACGCACCAGCGGCGAGTACTTCGAACATCGTCGTCGCCGCCTTGAGATCGGTCTTCTCCGATTCCTCGATCACCGGATAGACGACGTACGCCTGCCGCCCCTGCCCCAGCTCGCGATTCACGAACTCGAGGACCTTCGTCCGCGCCACTTCCGGGCGCATCGCCGTCGTGATCGGCTGCCGACCGGGCGGTCGCTCGTCGAGAACGGAGAGATCGAGATCGCCGTACAGCGTCAGGGCAAGCGATCGCGGGATCGGCGTCGCGGTCATGAGCAGCACGTCGGGCGACTCACCCTTCGCGGCGAGCGCCTTTCGCTGTTCGACGCCGAACCGATGCTGCTCGTCGACGACGACGAGTCCGAGATTGGAGAACTCGGTCGCCTGCTGCACGAGCGCATGCGTGCCGACGACGAGCGAAGGCGTCGGCTCGGCGATGCGCGACGCGATCTCCCGTCGTGCCTTCGCCTTGAGACTTCCCGTCATCAGTATCGGTTCGATTCCAACCGGCGCGAGCATTCGGCTCATCGATCCGAAATGCTGCTCCGCGAGCAGCTCGGTCGGCGCCATGATTGCCGCCTGATAGCCATTCTCCATTGCGAGCAGCGCCGCGAAGAGCGCGACCACGGTCTTTCCACTTCCGACGTCGCCCTGCAGCAACCGCTGCATGCGCCGCTCGCTGCACATGTCGGCGAAGATCTCGCGCAGCACGCGCATCTGCGCGCTCGTGAGCGTGAACGGGAGGTTCTCTCGCAGCCGAGTGGTGAGCTCGCGCTTGTTCTCGAAATGGATGCCGCGGCGCGTCTCGCGCGACAGTGCCTTCGCCCGCAGCTGGAGAAGCTGCACGAAGAGCAGCTCCTCGAAGGCGAGCCGCGCGCGACCTTCGAGCGCTTCGGCGAGCGACGTCGGGCGGTGCACCATGCGCATCGCGTCGCCGATCGACGGAACGGCGGCGAGCTCGAGCACATCGCGCGGCAGATACTCGGTGACCAACGGCAGCAGCTCGTCGAGATGCGCATCGATGATCCCGCGGATGACCTTGAACGAAAGTCCCTCGGTCGCGGGATAGACGGAGAGCACTCGGCCCTGCGCCATGCCGCTGTCGTCCTTCCCGAGATTGACGAACTCGCGCGGCTGGAGCTGGCGCCCGTGGAAGAACCGTACGCTTCCACTCACCAGCAGCACGTCATCCTTGTCGATCGTACGATCGAGATACGGTTGGCCCGGCCACGAGACCTCGATCATTCCCGTGTCGTCCCTGAGCACCGCCTGGAAGATTCGCAGCCCCTTTCGCGTCGGGAGCACGCCCTTCGACACCACGGTGCCGATCACGGTGCCCTGCATCCCTGTCTCGAGCGACGCGATCGGCGAGATGGTGCTCGCGTCCTCGTAGCGATGCGGAATGTGATAGAGCAGATCGCCGGCCGTGACGACGCCGAGCCGTTTCAGCGCCTCGGCTCGCGCAGGCCCCACGCCCTTCAGATACATGACGGGCGCGTCGAGCCGCACTTGCTGTTGCCGAGGGGCGTCGCGCTTACTCACTCGTCGCCCAGGAGCTCCCGCGCGAACTCCGTCGCGTCGAACACGACGAGATCGTCGCTCTGCTCGCCGGTGCCGAGGAACTTCACGGGCACATCAATGGCCTCGTGCACGGCGACGACGACGCCGCCGCGCGCCGACCCATCGAGCTTGGTGACGACGAGTCCCGAGACGGGAACGGCCGACGCAAAGGTCCTGGCCTGCTGCACCGCGTTCTGACCGATGGTCGCGTCGAGCACGAGCAGCGTCTCGTGCGGAGCGCTTGGCAGACGCTTGGTGATCACGCGTGCGACTTTCTTGAGCTCCGTCATGAGCCCCTCGCTCGTGTGCAGCCGGCCCGCCGTATCGATGATCAGGACGTCGGCGCCGCGCGCGACGCTCGCGTCGATGGCATCAAAGGCGACGGCGGCCGGATCGGCGCCGGGCTTGGCGGAGATGAAGTCCGCGCCCGTGCGCTCCGCCCAGAGGCGAAGCTGGTCGATCGCGCCGGCGCGGAAGGTGTCGCCCGCCGCAACGACGACCTTCTTGCCCTGCTTGCGCAGCCGGGCGGACAGCTTGCCGATGAAAGTGGTCTTCCCCGCCCCATTCACACCGACGATGAGGATGACCGTCGGAGCCTCTCTTGCCAGAGTCAGCGCTGGCTCGCTGTTGCCGGCACGGAGCGCAGCGCCGATGCCTTCCTCGAGCGCCTGGAGAAATTGCGCCTGGGTCTTCACCAGACCGCGCTGGGCACGGTGCTCAACCTCGGCGACAAGCTTGAGGGTGGTCGGAACGCCAAAGTCGGCTTCGAGGAGGAGCTGCTCCAATTGCTCCAGCGAGCCCGCCGACACGCCGCCGCGCGCCAGTACGGCAACGTCGGCAAGGGCGACATCCTTGATCTTCTGCCACAGCGACCGCTTGGGGAGATCAGTCGATTTCCGGAGAATCCGCATGCCGAAAGTTAGCGAATGAGAGGGCGCGGTTGTCCGCCTACGCCATCTCTTCTCCGAACACTTCAGCGAAGAACCGCTCGACGTCGAGCACGAATGCGGGCACACCCTCGTTCGGCTGCCAGATGAACTGCTCGACGCTGATCTCCGGGCGTACATCCCCGGGTCGCCACCGTTCAAACAATCGGGCATCCGGATCGACGATCCAATACTCCTGCGCGTACTGCTGGTACTTCGGGCGCTTGCGGACACGGTCGTGGCGGCCACTCGACGGCGAGACAACCTCGATGGCCAGCATGAGCTCCCCAACCGGAAACCCTTCGATGCGTAGCCGCTTGGACTCCGTTCTCGAAACGACGAACAAATCCGGCTGCGTGACGAACTCCGGTTCGAGTTCGACGTCGGCCGGAGAGAAGTAGACTTCACCGATCCGTTCGGAGTGGAGGTATGCATGCAGTACGAGGAAGAGCGCTGCCACCGATCGCTGATGCGGAGCACCCGGTGACGGCGTCACGAGCAGTTCGCCGTCCACGAGCTCGTACCGAGGCGTGTAGAGCGGGTTGTCCGCGATGAGCTGACGCACCTCGCGCGCAGTCCACCGGTGGCGGTCCATGGCAGGCATGGCCATAATGTGCTCGGCAGCGAGAGTTTGGCGCAAGGATTCACGACCCACGTTGACGCCGTGCCGCCTGCAGAGCATCATCGAATTCGTGCAGGAAGTGCCAGTGTCGCATCAACGCTGCTGGCGCACGGCCCGTAGGTTCCTTTGGCAATTTCCCGCCCCGGACAACACGTCCCCCCCCCGCATCGCCCCATCCGAGGAGACAGGATGCTCGATACTCGTCGTTCCATTCGTCACGTTGCGATCCTCGTCGCCACTAGTGCAGCCCTGGCATCGCCGCTGCGCGCCCAACAGGCGAACGACCCGGAGTACACGGCGAAGATCAAGGAATACCTCCAGGATCCGCGTATCAGTACCGAACTGGTGGACCATCTTCCCGCTTCTGCCACCGTCCCCACGCCGCTCAAGTTCCTCGGCAAGATCGTCGGGACGCCGGGCGAGCTGACATATGCGAAGGACATCCATCGCTACTTCGACGCGCTGGCGAAGGCCTCGCCGCGCGTGAAGGTCTGGCGCATGGGCAAGAGCGAGGAGGGCCGAGAGATGATCGTGCTCGCCGTGGCGGATGAGGCGACGATCAAGGATCTCGACAAGTACAAGGGGATGCTCAAGCAGCTCACCGATCCGCGGAAGACGACTGAGGAGCAGGCCCGCGCCGTGATCAAGACGGCGAAGCCGATTTACTGGATTACCTCCGGAATTCATTCCCCGGAAACTGGCGGCCCCGAGATGCTGATGGAGCTCGCGTACCGTCTCGCCGTGGAAGAGACCCCGTTCGTACAGGACATCCGGAACAACGTCATCACCTTCATCACGCCGGTGCTCGAGGTCGATGGCCGCGAGAAGGTCGTGGACACGTACTACTTCAACAAGAAGCGCGCACAGGGCGAAGCGCGCCTCCCCGTGATGTACTGGGGCAAGTACGTGCAGCATGACAACAACCGCGACGGGATGGGTCAGTTCCTCTCCCTCACGAAGGAGACGACGAAGACCTTCCTCGAGTGGACGCCGACGGTGCTGCATGACCTGCACGAGGCGCAGTCGTATCTGTACGTGAGCACGGGCACGGGCCCGTACAACGAGCAGCTCGATCCCATCACGATCAACGAGTGGTGGGTCATGGCGCAGAACGACGTGATGGAGATGGCGAAGCGTGGCGTGCCCGGCGTCTTCACCTACGGGTTCTACGACGGGTGGGTGCCGAACTACATGTTCTTCGTCGCCCACGCGCACAACTCGGTCGGACGCTTCTACGAGGTCCAGAGCTACGGCCCGGACAACAACGCGAACCTGACGCTGCCGGCGACGACGACGAGCCGCGAGTGGTTCCGTCCGAATCCCCCGCTGCCATCCATCAAGTGGGGTCCGCGCAACAACACCAACATCCAGGAATCCGCGCTGCTCATTTCGCTGAAGCAGATGGCGGACAACAAGGAGATGTTCCTGGAGAACTACTGGCTCAAGAACAAGCGGTCGGTGGACAAGGGAAAGAACGGACCGACGTTCGCGTGGGTGATTCCGGCGGGACAGACGCGCAAGGCGAATGCTGCCGACGCGATCAACGATCTCCGCACGCAGGGCCTCGAGATCCACACGGCCACCAATGCGTTCAAGGCCGGGAACGTGGACGTGAAGCCAGGCGACTACATCGTGCGCGCCGATCAGCCGTATCGAACACTGGCCGACATGTACTTCTCGCTCCAGAACTATCCCATCGCCAACCCCGCGCCGTACGACGACACGGGTTGGACCTTCGCACTCATGCGCAACCTCGTCATCACGCCCATCACCGACAAGTCGATCCTCGGCCAGCCGATGACGATGGTGACAAGCAGCGTGAAGGCCGCGGGCGGCGTCCAGGGCGCGGGACCGGTCATCATCGTGGACAACGCGGCCGACAACAACCTGATGACGTTCCGCTTCAAGAACGCCGCGGTGAAGATGCAGGCCGCGGAAGAGGACTTCGACGCGGCGGGCCACCATTTCCGCGCCGGTGCATTCATCATCGCCGCCGGCGATCGCGCGAAGCTCGCGTCGCAGCTCGAGAATCTCGGTCTCTCCGCGTGGGCCGTTGCATCGGCGCCCGCGGTCAAGTCGCACGATCTGGACATTCCGCGCATCGGCTACGTGCACAGCTGGTCGCGCACGCAGGACGAAGGGTGGGTTCGCGCAGCCTTTGATACGTACGGCGTGCCTTACACCTACTTCGCCGATCAGAAGCTGAGGGACGGCAATCTCCGCGCGAAGTACGACGTCATCATCTTCCCGCACGTTGGCGGTACGGCGCAGAGCCAGGTGGCTGGCACGCCCAAGACGGGATCGCTTCCCCTTCCGTACAAGAAGACGGACGCGACGCCGAATCTGGGCTACATGGACCAGAGCGATGACATTCGCGGCGGCATGGGAATCGAGGGGCTGATGAACCTCTACAAGTTCGTCGAGGAGGGCGGCACGCTGATTACCGAAGGCTCCACGTCGACCATCTTCCCTGAATACAACCTCTTACCCGGCGTCACGATCGAGACGCCTACCGAGCTGTTCGCGCGAGGCACGATCCTGCGCGGCATCATCTCGGACAAGAAGAGCCCACTCGTCTATGGTTACGAAGGCACGCAATTGCCGGTGTACTTCAACCAGGCGCCGGTGATCAACGCCGGCGGCGCCGGCAACGCGTTCGCGCTGGGCGGTGGCGGCGGTCGCGGAGCGCCCGGGTTGAGCCAGAACGTGACGCCGAACGCCACGCCGCTTCAGTTGTCACCATGGGATTCGGCGGCGGCGGCGATCGCGGCGCAGCAGAAGCCCGCTGCCGGTGGCCGAGGCGGCCGCGGTGGTGGCGGTGGGTTCGGCGGCGGTGCGGGCGCAGACGTCGTACGTCCGCGCGTCGTCATGCAGTTCCCCGCGAGCCCGAACGACATGCTGCTCTCCGGCACGTTGGCCGGCGGCCAGTCGATCGCCAACAAGGCGCAGCTCGTCGATGCGGCCATCGGTAAGGGACATGTCGTCATGTTCGGTATCCGTCCCTTCTGGCGCTGGCAGACGCAGGGTACATACATGCTCGGCTTCAACGCCATCATGAACTGGAACGATCTGGACGCGGGGAAGACTGTTCCGGCGGCGCCGGGAAGACCGGTGAGCACGCCGTAGTCTTGCGCGGTCAGATGTGAAGCGAGGACGGCCTTCCACGGCCGTCCTCGCTTGTTTCAGGCTTTCCGAGATGCCACTCCGGGAGTGGGCTAACGCTTCACAAGTAGGCGAACAACCAGCACATCCGATCCGCGCAATGCGTTTCGGGGAATGTTCATCGTGGTCGTCGCGAACGAGCGCGCGTTACCGAGCCGAACTCCGACCGATCCCACCGACGGGAGCGCGTAGACGACGACTTCGAAGTCGCTATGGTTGGTGACGACAAGGGGGTAACTCACCAGCGGTGAGTGGGCGGTACGAGAGAACGAGGCACACCCAACGCTGGCCATCGCGCCCACCACCATGACCAACTTTCCGACGCGACGCCGATTCACAGCACGCATTTCAGATCCTTACCCGGGCCTTGCCCCGGATGCTTCCACTGTTGCTTCGTCACTCGTCCGACTGGCGGCCGGTCCGGTGAAAAGGTCCACTTATTTCTTGTGTGCCCGGTTTATCGCGCGGACCGTCCAGATCACGACTGTCACACAGCCCGTTGATTCAGACGTTTGGAACTGCGCCGGCGCGCTCGATGGATTATAGACCTCGATCGCCCGCACCTCGTTCGCCTGGATATAATCGTCGATGTCGCCGGGCGAGAGTTCCTTGAATGGCGACCGGTCGACGATGTAGGTCACACAGCCCATGTTTGGATCGCGAGCCGACTGAATCACGTTGTTTCCGTTCGACGTTGGAGAAACCTTGAGCCCCGGCACCGTGCGAATCACGTCGCTGAAGTGCGGAGCCTCGTTCCGAATCTTGTCTCCGTCGAGGAAGCTGCCGATCCCGGTCCTCTTCCGGCCGGTGTATCCGAGATCGGTAAGGGCGTTCTCGCGGGCCGCCTCGATGTGCACCGGGGCGAGCTCGTAATCGTTCATGGTCACGGTCACCGACGCTCGAGCGGCGGTGGTCAGCTCGACCGATTTTTCCGTCGGCCCATAGCCCAGCTTTCGCACCTCCACCGACTGCGTCCCGGAGGGTAGGCTGCCGAGGACAAAATCGCCGCCCGGGCCGGTGAGGGTGGCAGCCATCGCACCCTCGACCCCCACGCGCGCTCCGGCGATCGGTTGGCCCGCCTTGTTCATGACTTTGCCGGCCAGGCGCGCGCTTCCTATATAAAGCTGCTTGGTGCGGCCGCCGGTATCGGCAACCGTCGCGGCAACCTGGGTGGCCGCGACGGAGAGGCTGCGGAGGCCAAGTGTTCCGTGGTCGATCCGTACGTCGACCTGTCCGGAGCTCACCCCGTTCCGGAAGACCTGGAGCTTTCCATTAAACGGTGTCGGGAGCCCGCAGATCTTGTAGCCGCCGCCAGAGTCCACCGCCGACTCGCGGATCGCCTGCCGAGTTTTCAGTCCCAGCGGGTTGGGCTCGTCGTAGAGCAGCTGGACCTTGGCGCCGACGGCCGATTGGTGGGTGTCCGGATCGCTGACCTGCCCGACGAACGCACCTGGTCCGCGCCCCGCGAGCATCGCCGCCGGACAAATCATCGAGACGATGCGACTGCCCGACGGCAATGCCAGGTCGACTGTCACGACCTCACCCGGCCTGACTGGCATCGACGGTGTCGTCACGGTCATCCCGATGGTGTCGAGCAGCGGATGCGACAGGGCAAGCCGGTAGCTGCCCGGAGGAATGCTGTCGATGACATAGCGTCCATCGGGACCGGTCAGGCCGATGCGGGCCACGCCTGGGATCAGGATGACGGCGCCCGCCAGCGGCGCGTTATGCACGCTGTCCATCACCGTGCCGCGGATGGTTCCGACGCCTGTGGGCGAGACTGGCGGCGTCTGCGCGCCAACGGCCGGCGCCAAAACGATAAGCGCGGCAAGAGTTGCCAGCACGAGCCGTCGGGAAGTCGCAACGGTCGGTGAAATCACGGATTTATCAGGGTCGAGTGTGACAAAGGGAGGAGCCCATCGAATCATGACTGGCGGTACGCCATCCCACCAGTAAACCAAACGCTGAATGTCCGGATTCTGTCCATGACGTGACACTGGGACGGGTTCCCACAGTTAGAGAAGTACACCCTCAGATCCAATCGACCTGCCACTTCTTGACGTGCCTCGGTACACGGCGTACCGTCCCACCGCTTGTCTACCCTGTTTTTGCCCGACCTCAGTGCAATGCGGCCGCGCGCGGCGTGCCATCCGTTAGCCCACCCACCAGGACAAAACCGCGCGACCTTTACTCTGGAGGAATTCCGTTATGGGATCAAGTAGGAATCTGCTGCTCGTTTGTGGAGCGGCTCTGCTCTGCCTCGTCACGTCCAGCACCGCGCTCAAAGCGCAAGGGACGATCACCGGTAAGGTGACCGGCCAAGTCTCCGGCCAGCCGGTCGCCGGCGCCCACGTTCTCGTGCTTGGCTCGTCGGAGAACGCCATCGCCAACGAAGCCGGCGTCTACACATTGCGAAATGTTCGCGCCGGCAACGCCCACATCCAGGTCCTCAACGTCGGATTCAAAACGGCCAATAAGACGGTCACGGTCACCAACGGGCAAACGACACAGGCAGACTTCCAGTTGGCGGTTTCGATCGTGCAGCTCGCCGACATCGTGATCTCGAACACGGGTCAGGTGGCTCGGCGCATCGAGATGGGGAACGTGGTATCGACCCTCGGCAACGTCGCCGAGAACGTAGAGACGAAGCCGATCCAGAACATTGCGGATCTGATCGTCGCCAAGACGCCGGGCGTGATTGTCATTCCGAGCACCGTGCTCGGTGGCGCGCCGACGATTCGTATCCGTGGCATCTCGTCGCTGTCGTTGAGCAATGCCCCGATCTGGGTCGTCGACGGTGTCCGGTACAACATCCAGTCGAATGGAACCTCGTCGGGTCAGACGCCGCTTTCGCTGCTCAACAACATCAATCCGGAAGAGATCGAGGACATCGAGATCGTGAAGGGGCCGTCGGCGGCGACGCTCTACGGCACCAACGCCGCCAATGGCGTAATCGTCGTCACCACCAAGAAGGGCCACGCCGGCACCACGCGGTGGAACTTCACCGCTGAGTCGCGCACGATCGACGACCGCAATAATTACCCCAACCAGGCCGCCCTCTGGGGCCACTCACCTGCCGCGCCAACGCTCAACAAGCGCTGCCAGCTCGGCACGATGAATACCTCGGTGTTTACGAGCACCCTGCCGGCCGCTTCGCAGTGCATCGCGGACAGCCTGACCTACTACAACCCGCTCGCCGATCCGTCCAATACCGTCATCCATCTTGGTCGCGGCTCTTTGTATGGCGTGAACGTCAGCGGCGGCAACGACGCGGTTCGGTTCTTCGTCAGCGGCGATCTCGACAATGAGTTCGGTCCGATTCAGATGGCTGCCCCGGACATCAATTTCTACACTAATACGCTCCACATTCCGGTAACGAATCAGATGTTCCATCCGCGCCAGCAGCAGAAGGTGAACGTGCGGAGCAATCTGTCGGCGGCCTTATCGCCGAAGCTCGACATCACCGTCAACGCCGGCTTCGCCAAAAGCGACAACATCATCGAGCCGGATAACTCGTTGCTCATTGGCCTCATCTACACTGGCGAAGCCGGCTACGGCTACAAAGGATGCCCAGCGACGCCAACATTGAGCGGCATTCCGATTCCAGCGAATTCCGGAAACTCCTGCGGGCTCGACAAACCATACCTCGACCCGACCGGCTTCCCGCAACATGATTACAACTCGTTCGCGCCGGGCTCGATCATGCAGTTCGTCACGCCGAACGACGTCCAACGATTTACCGGCAGCACGAACGCGAACTGGCGGCCGTTCTCCTGGATGCAGAACGACGCGACCGTGGGCATCGATCTGTCCGAGGGCGATCAGTTCCACGTCTGCCGCCTGGGCGAGTGCCCGCAATCGGGCGCGACGTCGCGCGTTGGCAACGTCTCCGACAATAGAATCGGCCGCCGTAACTTCTCCGCCCAGGCGTCGAGCAGCGGCACCTGGCAAGTCAACCCGTGGGCGAACCTGAAGACGTCGATCGGAACCGACTATACCAACGAAGAAACCGATCAGCTCACCGCCTCTGGCCGCACGCTTCCGCCAGGTGGATCGAGCCTCGGCGCCGCGGCGACGTTCATCAGTTTTTCGACGTTGCAGCCTACTGCAGTGAAGACCCTCGGCTACTACATCCAGGAACAGGCGTCGTTGCACGACCGTCTCTTCCTCACCCTCGCCGCGCGCCAGGACCAGAACAGCGCATTCGGCACCAATTTCCAACACGTGCTCTACCCCAAGGCCAGCGTTTCGTGGGTCGTCTCCGACGAAAACTTCTTTCCGAAGTTCTCGTGGCTCGACGCCTTCCGACTCCGCAGCGCCTACGGCGCCAACGGCGTGCAGCCGGGCTCAACGACCGCGTTGCAGACTTTCAATCCAGTGGCGACTACTCTGACCAAGACTAATGGAACAACCGGCACCGACGTCGCCGGTCTCATCGGCGCCCAGCCGGGCCTCCCCAATCTCAAGCCGGAAACATCGGCGGAGTTCGAGGCCGGTTTCGAGACGGACCTCATCAGTCGCCGCCTCCACCTCGATTACACATTCTATAACAAGAAAACGCACGACGCCTTGATCAACGTTCCGATCGCGGCCTCGGTCGGCGCGTCGGTGACGCAGCTGCTGGAGAATGTTGGCTCGACCCAGAACTGGGGCCATGAAGTCCAGATCAACGCCCAGATCGTGACATCGCGGGCGGTCGGCTGGGATGTGACCCTCAGCGGTTCGCATAACAGCAACAAGTGGCTCAGCCTCGGCATTGATCCGGCGACCTGTAAACTCGGTGCCAGCGGGGTCGTCGATCAGACGACCTGCAAGGAGCGGGTCATCACTTCGAATAGCACGGCGACTGGCAGCCAGACCATACAGCGTCAGGGCTACCCGCTGAATGCGCAGTGGTTGAAGCCGTACCATTGGGCCGACAAGAATGGCGACGGAATCCTCCAGGTCTCCGAGGTCATCGTTGACAGCGCCCGCTACTTTTCGGGGTACAACGTTGCCCGCGACATTTTCTCGATCCAGAACGGCTTCGATCTGTTCAACCACAAGGTGCGCATCAACGCGAGTTTCGACTATCGCGGCGGTGGCAACACCCTGGACGGCACGAACAACTTCGACTGTCCGTCGAACGTGCCGATGTCATGCCCGGAGACGCAGGACAAGAACACGCCGCTCTGGAAACAGGCGCGCGCCATCGCCGCTACCTACGGAACGGTTATCGGTGACACTAACTCGACGACCGGCGTCATCACGAACGCGGTCACTGAGAAGAGTGGCCTTGGGTACTACATGAGCCTCCAGGCCTGGAAGTTTCGGGAGTTGTCGGCGGTGATCCAGCTGCCGGACATGGCCAACCACTACCTCCGTTCGGTGAACGGGTCGTCGATCGTCTTTGGCGTGCGAAATCTCCACACATGGACGCAGTTCTCCGGCGTGGATCCGGAGGTGAACTTCGGCGTTGGCAGCGGAGGTATCGCCGCTGGTGGGGAGGGTCAGAACGATTTCAACACCGCGCCGTCCCCGACGATTTTCAGCCTCCGTCTCAACCTGAAGTACTAACCCACACGAGGACGACAGACATTATGATGAAGGATATGAATCGCCCGTGGAGGGCTATCCTCACGGGATTGTTCGCGGTCGTGGCCGTTTCCGGCTGCGATCGCGTGAAGCAGGAGCTCCTGGCGCCGCAGAACCCGGGCACCATCGATCCGTCGGCGGTCGGCTCGCCGCTGTCGGCCCTGGCGCTTCGGAACGGCGCCTACGCCCGCTTTACAGCAGTCGTCAACAATGGCCCCAACGGCGAGTCGATTTGGTCGCAGGGTGGCCTCTTGACCGACGAGTTCAAGAACGCTGACTTCCAGGTTCCGAGGGCAGACGTCGATGAACGCAACGTGGCTGTCGGTGCTGATAATGCCGGGTACTCGGCAATCACACAGGCGCGCGGGTTCATTCGCGACGCCATCAGCGCGATGAGGACATTCAACCCCGACAGTACGTCGATGATCGGCGAGCTGTATGCCGAGCTCGGGTTCTACGAGATGACGTTGGCCGACACCTACTGCAACGGCATTCCGCTCGGCCACACGGTCAACGGCGTTCAGACGCTGGGCGTGCCGCTCACGATCGTGCAGGTGTACGACAGCGCCAGCGCCCACCTCGATACCGCGTTGCTGATCAACACCAAGGCCGATGCGCAGAGCGTCTTTATCAGGCGCATGTCGCAGATCTTCAAGGCCCGGGTGCTCGTCGACTTGGGCCAGTACGCGGCGGCGGCGGCGTTCGTCTCGGCCGCCAACGTCCCGACGACCTATCAGTACGACGTTACGTTCTCGTCCGCGGGCAATGGCACGAACGGCCTGTGGTTGGTGGCCAACTCCGTGGCTCGCATCACCGTTGGCGACAGCTTTGACATCGTGAACGGCGTCCCGAACAGAATCGGCAACGCGCTACCGTTTGCCTCGGCGAATGACCCGCGCCTGCCGGTGCTCAGCGGTAACGTGACGAGCCCGAAGGTCTCGGCCGAGGATGTTTCGACGCCGATGTTCCTGTCGCAGCTCTGGAAGGGGCAGTTCGATCCGCTGGTGTATGCGTCAGGCGTCGATGCACGGTTGATCGAGGCCGAAGCGGCGCTCAATGCCGCCGGCGGTACTGCCGGCGACATTGCCAACATGATGACCATCTTGAACAATTTGCGCGCGGCTCAGCCGTCGCTCGCCGCCTTCGCGGTTCCGGCGATGGCCGCGCTGCCGACACCGCCGGACAAGCCGTCAGCAGTCGCGCTCCTGTTCCGCGAGAAAGCCTTCTGGACGTTTGGTCGCGGTCAACGGCTGCCCGACTTGCGCCGCATGATACGCCAGTATCACTTCACCGAAACCCAGGTCTTCCCGACCGGAGTCTTCTTCAAGGGTGGTGTTTACGGGCACGATGTGAATTTGCAGGTGCCGAGCTCGGAGCAGGCCAATCCGAATTTCTCGGCTTGCCTCGATCGCAACGCCTGAGGTTCGACGTTCGACAGAGTCCGTTCGCGTATGACACGAGAGGCCCGTGAGCGATTGCTCACGGGCCTCTCGTGCGTTCTACCGGGCCGTGCGGCCTTGACGCTGACCCCGTCGAGGCCGGATGTTCGGACCCACATGTCTCTCGCGGTCTGGGTCATTGGCGTCGTCGTTGCGCTAGTCGCGCTGATTTGGCTCGCGCGCAAATTCGCCGACCGCCTCGCGCGACCGATCGCCCCCAGCGAGGCCAGTCGCCGATGGGCCGATCGTCTCCGGCGCATTGTCGAGGTGGACCCGCTCGCGTGCATCCGGTGCGGGGGCACGATGCGGATC
>Ga0208587_1000047_pt1 | contig 61885 bp, 60 predicted proteins | sample NGESurdeep092012_7_FD_184472 | JGI IMG/M metagenome (GOLD analysis project Ga0208587, IMG submission 184472) | Arctic peat soil microbial communities from Barrow, Alaska - NGEE Surface sample 210 deep-092012 (SPAdes) | ecosystem: Environmental > Terrestrial > Soil > Wetlands > Peat ...
CTTCTCGTCGATGGCGTGGTCGAAGCGGTCGGCCGAGTCGGTGACGTTCGACGCGACGGCGACGCGCTGGAAACGATCGAGTGCGCCGGCCGCGTGGTGTCGCCCGGCTTCATCGACGTGCATTGCCACTTGCGCGAGCCTGGCCGCGAAGAGGTCGAGACGATCGCGAGTGGCGCGCGCGCGGCCGCGGCTGGGGGATTCACCGCCGTCTGCGCGATGCCGAATACCGATCCGGTAACGGATAACCAGGCGGCCGTCGGATTCATCATCAGCCAGGCGAAGAAGGCGGGAGGCGCGCGCGTCTATCCCATCGGCGCGATCTCCATCGGCGAGAAGGGGGAGACACTCGCCGAGTTCGGCGAGATGGTTGGCGCCGGGGCGGTGGCGGTGAGCGACGACGGCATGCCGGTCGCGAGCGCGCAGTTGATGCGCACCGCGCTCGAATATGCGCGGACCTTCGGCATTCCTGTCGCCGATCACTGCGAGGAGCCGACTCTCGCGCGCGGCGGCGCGATGAACGAAGGACTAATGAGCGCGCGGCTCGGCTTGCGTGGCATCCCCGCCGAGGCCGAAGAGATCATGGCGATCCGCGACATTCTCCTTGCGCGGCTCACCGGTGGTCACATCCACCTCTGCCACATGAGCACCAAAGGATCGGTCGAGCTCATTCGCTGGGGGAAGGAGCGCGGCATCAACGTCACCGCCGAGGTGTGTCCGCATCACCTCTCGCTCACCGAGGAATCGGTGGACGGCTATAACACGAATGCGAAGATGAATCCGCCGCTGCGCACGGCGAAGGATGTCGAAGCACTGCAGAACGGAGTGAAGGACGGCACGATCGACGTCATCGCGACGGACCACGCGCCGCATCATTACGACGAGAAGGAGCGCGAGTTCGCCGACGCGCCGAATGGAATTATCGGGCTCGAGACGGCGTTGGCGGTGAATCTCACCTGGCTGGTGCACCGCGACATCATCAGCGTGCCCATGCTCGTCGAGCGCATGGCGTGCGCACCTGCTCGCATCTTCAAGCTCCAGGGCGGCACGCTGCGACGTGGCGCGCTGGCCGACATCACCGTCTTCGACCCTGACGTGACGTGGACCGTGGATCCGTCGCGCTTCCGCTCGAAGGGACGCAATACACCGTACGCCGGCATGGAATTGCGCGGCAGGGTGGACTGCACTCTGGTCGATGGACGCATCGTCTACCGCCGAGCTGAGTGAGCGGGCGGGAATGTCGGCGCGTCTCGACATCGTCCGTGTCTGCCGTCGCCTCTATTCTGCCGGTCTGATAGCGGGGCAAGATGGCAACGTCAGCGTACGCCTGCCATCCGGCCGCGTGCTCGTAACGCCCGCCGGCACCTGCAAGGCAGACGTCACCTCGAGCGATCTCATCGAGCTCGATCTCGAGGGCAGGCAGCACTCCGGATCCGGCACGGCGTCGTCCGAGGCCGGCATGCATCTGCGCATCTATCAGCGGCGCCCCGACGTGCGGGCCATCGTGCACGCGCACCCGCCCGTGGCGACCGGATTCGGCGTCGCCGGCCTCGACTTCATGGACGACGTGTTGCCCGAGACTATCTTTCAACTCGGCGGCGTGCCGCTCGTGCCCTATGCGATGCCGGGCACGCCGGCACTCGGCGATGCGCTCGAGCCCTATCTGGCGCATCACGACGCCTTCCTGCTGGCGAATCATGGCGCAACGACGGTGGGTCCGACGCTGCTGCTGGCGCACCAACGAATGGAAAGTCTGGAGCACGCGGCGCGCATCCTGCTCACTGCACGAACGCTCGGCCGCGTGAACGCGCTCGCGCCTCGCGACGGCGATGCCTTGCGCATCGCTCGGCAGGCGGCGCAGGCCGCCTGGCACCCGAAGACGCAGGAGACGACTGATGAAGAAGGATGACGCTCGGCGCGACGCAGCAGCAGCGGGCGAGTCTCTCCCCAGGGAGGGCGCCGCGCTCGTCGCGGTCAGTGCGCTCATGGAAGAGCGCCGGCGCTACGACGGATGGATCACGGCGCTGGAAGCTCGGCGAGCAGCGACGGCGGATCATGTCTTCGAGCGCGTGCATCTCGACTACACGACGCGGCTCGAGGCGGTAATCGTTCAGCTCATGTCGCACACGGACGATCTGCGGCGCGAGATGAATTCGCTCACGTCGCGCCTCGGCGCGTTGAGCGCCGAGCAGCAGCGCGCCGAGGATGAGCGCGCCGAAGCGGAGCTGCGTGCGCACGTGGGAGAGCTGTCCGCCGAGGACTGGGAGCGCTCCGCCGCCGCGAGTGACGCCACGCTCGCCGAGTTGGCGGCGCGTCGCGGCGAGGTGGAGCAGGAGCTCGCACGGACTCGCGAGCTGCTCGACTTGACGGCTCGTCCGGCTGCATCGACGGCTGTCGCATCCGCACCTCGTTCATCCGTGCAGGCGCCGGCGAGCACGGACTCCGCTCCGCCAATGGAGCTTCCCCCCGCGGTGATCGCGGCCGAGCAGCAACTGCTGGATATCGAGGAGCGTCCGGCGCGTCCGTCCGCGACGCTCAATGCGCCAGCCGACTCCGGCGCGCCTCCGCCCGCGCCGGACGTACCACCCTCGGCTGGATTCGACGAGCTCGCCTTTCTCAGTTCGGTGGTCGATACGCCGGTGGGGGCGTTCGATCCGGCACCGGCGGATCAGCCCGACGAGAAGGCACGACGTGACACCTTCGCGCGGCGCTCAAAGGAAGAGCAGATCATCCATCTGGACGAGGGCACCCCTCCGCTCGGCTCGCCGGTGATCAAGAAGGAGGGCGATCCGCTGCTCGCCAGTACGGGCAGCGGCAGCTTCGCCATCAGTCGCGACAGTTCGGCGGATGGCGTCAAGTCGCTCAAGTGCGGCGAGTGCGGCGCGATGAACTATCCTACGGAGTGGTACTGCGAGCGGTGCGGCGCGGAGCTCGCGTCGCTGTAGCCTCAGGCGTGCGCGGCCTTGGCCATCTTGCTCTTCTGGCGCGCGGCGAGGTTCTTGTGCACCAGACCCTTGCGGGCGGCGCGGTCGAGGAGGCTGACAGCCTGCGTCCGCTCATCTGCGGTTGCCGTCGGCGCTTTGGCCTTCTTGAGCGCGGTGCGGAGCGCGGAGCGCTGCGCGCGGTTGCGCACAGTCGCGGCGCGTGACTTCCGCATGTTCTTCTTCGCGGATGCGATATTCGGCACGAAAGATCTCCAAAAATTCAGTAGAGGTCGCGAGAGTCGCGAGCCCATAAGCCTACCCGGGGAAAGGAGCGAAGTCAAGCAGGGACAGCGCTTTACTCTCCTCTATAGGCCCACTACCTTACGCGCTTGCGCACCCCCTCGCGCTCGTCGTTCTCGCCCGGACCAGTTGCATACTCTTCAGACAATACTGCTCGTCGCGCCAATTCTGCTGTTCTCCGTGATCGCTCACGAGATCGCACACGGCTACGCGGCGCTCAAGCAGGGTGATCGTACCGCGCTCGAGGCAGGGCGGCTGAGCTGGAATCCGCTCAAGCACATCGACCCGTACCTCACGATCCTGCTTCCACTTATCATGCTGACGGGCTCGGCACTGCTCGGCGGCCGGTTCGTCGTGTTCGGCGGCGCGAAGCCGGTTCCGGTGGATCCTCGCAACTACAAGAATATACGGCGCGGAGACATCATCGTCTCGCTCGCCGGGGTGGCCACGAACCTCGTGATTGCCCTCGCCTGCGGCGTGGCGATTGTGCTGAGCGGTCTCCTCGCGCGGTCGGTGCCGGCGCTCACGGACACCGTCGGCATCATCCAGGCGATGTTGACGATCGGCGTCATTCTCAACTTCGGCCTCATCATCTTCAATCTGCTGCCGATCCCGCCGCTCGACGGGTCGCACGTGATGAAGTACTTGCTGCCGCGTCCGCTCGCCATTCGCTACGTCCAATTCGGGCGATACGGCATGCTGATTCTGATGCTGTTGCTCTTCATGGGCGGCGGCCTGCTGCGTGTGTGGTTTCAGCCGGCCTTCATCGCCACCGAGAGGGTCATGGATGGCGTAGCGCCCTACATCGTGCCCGCCGCCGCGCAGTGGCTGCAATGACCGGCGACGCCCTGCGCTTCGGCAGCTATGCGCCGGATCAGTCGGCTCCGCCATCGTCGTTCGTGGTGGAGCTCACGCAATTTTCCGGACCGCTCGATCTGCTGCTCACGCTCATTCGCGAAGAGCAGCTGGACATCTACGACATCCCGATCGCCCGGGTGGCGGAGCAGTTCGTCGCGCGCATTCGCACGCTACAGCTCAACGAGGCCGCCGAGTATCTCGAGATGGCGGCGCGGCTGCTGCGCATCAAGGCACAGATGCTCCTGCCGCGTGCCGACGGTGGCGAGGCGTGGGATGATCCGCGCTCCGAGCTCGTGCGCCGCCTGCTCGAGTACCAGCAGATGCGCGAGGTCGTGGACGTGCTCGAGCGCGCGGGAGAAGAGCGCCGGAGCCGCTTCGCGCGCGCGTACATCCCGCTCGCCGCCGCACCACCCGAGGCGCCGCTTGCGCTGTCGCTGAGCGAGCTGCTCGCCGCGGTCGATCGCATTCTGCGGAGGACGACGGATCCGTCGATGCACGACGTGATCTCCCGCTCGGTGGACGTGCCGGGCGCAATCGAGCTCATTCGCGCCGTGCTTGCCCTTCGCGCGCATCTGATGTGGACGGATCTCGTCACGCGCGAGGCCGACCCATCGCAGGTGCTGTCCACTCTGCTTGGCCTCCTCGAAATGGCGAAGCTTGGCGAGTGCCGCGTCCAACAGCCCAGACCATTCGCAAACGTGGAGATAACGAGTGACGCCGCTAGCGAAGCTGCTTGAAGCAGCGCTGTTCGCCAGCGCTCGCCCCATTCCGACCGACGAGCTGGCCGCGCTGGATCGAGAGGCCTCGAAGGCCGCCATCGCCGCCGCGCTCGACGAGCTGCGCGAGCATTACGACGTCGACGGACATGGCGTCGAGCTGATCGAAATCGGAGGCGGGTGGCAGATCCTCACTCGCGCCGAGTACACCGAAGCCATCGAGCGCGCGCAGCTCGCGTCGCGTCCGGCGCGGCTCAGCGCCGCCGCGCTCGAAACGCTCGCTCTCATCGCCTATCGCCAGCCGCTGGGCCGCGCGGAGATCGAGGAGATTCGCGGCGTATCCGTCGGCAGCGTTCTCAAGTCACTGCACGAACGCGGGCTGATCGACGTCGTGGGCCGCGGCGAGGGAATGGGCCGTCCTTTGCACTACGGCACGACGCCGATTTTTCTCGAGTACTTCGCGCTGCGTCATCTCGAAGAGCTGCCACGCTCGGACGAGCTGGCGGTGGCACTGCGCGCCGAGCCAAGGCCCCTCTGATGTCAGAACCGATGCGCATCCAGCGCGCCCTCGCGCGCGCGGGCATTCTCTCCCGCCGGAAGGCGGAGGAGCTTGTCTCGAACGGCCGCGTCACCGTGAACGGCACGCTCGCGCAAGTGGGCCAGACGGTTGATCCGGAAAAGGACGTCATCAAGGTGGATGGTGAGCGCATCGGCGCGCCCGCCCCGCTCGAGTGGTTCGTGCTGCACAAGCCGTCCGGCGTCATTACCTCCAAGCACGATCCGGAGGGCCGACGTACGGTGTTCGATCTCGTGCCGGCTCGGCCCGGGCTCACCTACGTGGGGCGTCTCGACTTCCTCACCGAGGGCGTGCTGCTGCTCACCACCGACGGTTCCGCCGCGCATCGGCTCACGCATCCGAGCCACGAAGTGGAGCGCACGTACATCGCCTCCGTGCTCGGCGAAGGCGACCTTGCGGCGGAGGATCTGCGGCAGGGGATCGAGCTGGAGGGTGCCGTGGTGCGGCCGAAGAAGATCAAGGCCGACAAGGTCGGCCGCGGCCGCTGGGATCTCACCATCACCCTCGCCGAAGGGCGCAACCGCGAGGTGCGGCGCATGTGCGAGGCCGTCGGTCTCGAAGTGGACCGGCTTGTGCGTGTGAAGTTCGGCCCCGTCGAACTGGGAGACCTTGCATCTGGAAAGGTCCGGTCGCTCACCAAGCAGGAGAAGGCGGCGCTGGACAAGCTGTAGTCGAGCGGAGCCTTGATCAGTCGCTGGTGTAGTGTCCAATTCACCGATCAACCGACTCACCGATTCCTATGGCCACACTAGCGTCATCGAGCGCGGATGCTCGCCTGATCCAGGACGTCAGCCAGCAGGTTGCGCTGCGCGTCGTCGGGCAGGAGTACATGATCGACCGGCTGCTCATCAGCCTCCTAACCGGCGGACACGTGTTGCTCGAGGGCGTGCCCGGATTGGCGAAGACGCTGACGGTGCGCACGCTGGCCGAGACGATCGCGACGAGCTTCTCGCGCATCCAGTTCACGGCCGATCTGCTTCCGGCGGATGTCGTCGGCACACAGATCTACGATCAGTCCACCGGCCAGTTCAAGGTGAAGAAGGGCCCGATCTTCGCCAACATCATCCTTGCCGACGAGATCAATCGTGCGCCGGCCAAGGTGCAGGCCGCGCTGCTCGAGGCGATGCAGGAGAAGCAGGTGACGATCGGCGGGACGACGTACAAGCTCGAGGAGCCCTTCCTCGTGCTGGCGACGCAGAACCCGATCGAGCAGGAAGGCACGTATCCGCTGCCGGAAGCGCAGGTCGACCGATTCATGCTGAAGTTGCGTGTCGGCTATCCAACGCGCGACGAAGAGAAGGAGATCATGCGGCGCATGGCGAGCGGGCACGCGATCGACGTACGCAAGGTCGCGACGCCCGAGGCGATTCTCGAGGCGCGTGGCCGCATCGCCGAGCTGTACATGGACGACCGGATCGTCGACTACATCGTGGACATCGTACATGCGACGCGCGAACCGGCAGCTGCCGGTCTCAAGGATCTTGCACCGTTGATCGAATACGGCGCGAGCCCGCGCGCGACGATCGCGCTCGCGCAGGCGTCGCGCGCGCACGCCTTCCTGCGCGGCCGTGCCTTCGTCACGCCGGACGACGTGAAGGCGATTGCGCCCGATGTCCTGCGGCATCGCATCCTCACGACCTTCGAAGCCGAGGCCGAGGAGGTGACGAGCGACATGATCGTGGCGCGCGTCCTCGCGAAAATCGAGAGCCCGTGAGCACCGGAGTCCCTCGGCCCGCGAGCGCGGGCGTTCCACCAGAAATCCTGCGGCAAGTCAAGCTGCTGGAGCTGCGGACCAGAGGGCTCGTGAATTCGCTCTTCACTGGCGAGTACCGCTCCGTGTTCAAGGGGCAGGGGATGGAGTTCTCCGAGGTCCGCGAGTACCAGCCCGGCGACGAGGTCCGCTCGATCGACTGGAACGTGACGGCACGAATGGGAAAACCATTCGTGAAGCGCTACATCGAGGAGCGCGAGCTCACCGTGATGTTGGCCGTCGATCTCTCGGGGTCGGAGCGGTTCGGCACGCGCGCCCGCTTCAAGAGCGAGTTGGCGAGCGAGCTTGCGGCAGTGCTGGCGATGTCGGCGATCCGCAACAACGATCGCGTCGGCGCCGTGCTGTTCACCGACCGCATCGAGCATTTCGTTCCGCCACGGAAAGGGCGGCGTCATGCGCTGCGGCTCATGCGCGATCTGCTCGTCTTCGAGCCGGAGGGAAAGGGGACCGATCTCACCGGCGCGCTCGAATACACGGGGAAGATGCTCAAGCACAAGGCAATCATCTTCGTCGTCTCGGACTTTCAGGCCGAGGACCTCGAGCAGCCGCTCAAGCTGCTCGCGCAGCGACACGACGTCGTTGCCGTCACGGTGGATGATCCGAGCGAGCAGGAGCTTCCCGACATCGGGCAGGTGCGCTTCGTCGACCCGGAGACCGGCACGACGATCGACGTCGATACGAGCGACGCGCGCGTCCGTGCGCGGTTTGCCGAAGCCGTTGCGGAGGAGTTGAGTTCTCGTCGCCGGTTACTGCGGCGCCTGGCCATCGACGAGGTCCCCGTGCGCACGGATGGAGGCGTCGTCGATCCGCTGATCAAGTTCTTCCGGGCGCGCGAAACGCGCTCGCGTCGCCGGTGATGCTCGGGCTGTGGCGATGCGGCGCTCTCTGCCAGCGCGCCCTGATGCTGGGTGCGTTGTTGACGGCGCCGTGCGTCGCCAGCGCGCAGCAGAAGAACATCCCCGTGCAGGCGGGCATCACCCTCGAGCACGACACGGTCACCATCGGCGACGTCGTCCGCCTCGTCGTTCGCGTGCGTGCACCGCATGGGGCGACGATCAACTTTCCCGCCGCCGTCGATTCGCTCGGACCGGTGCAGTCGCTCGAGCCGCCGACCGTGCGCGACGGGGGGGGGGCCGACACCGCCGCGGCGGCCGATCGCATCGCAACATATCGTCTCGCCGCGTGGGATATCGGGACGCAGCCGATCAAGCTCGGCGACGTGCTCGTGCAGACCGACGACGGCGAGCGGCGCGTCGCGCTCGCGCTGCCGTCGCTGTTCGTCCGTAGCGTGCTGCCCGCGGACACTACCCTCCGCGTTCCGAAGCCGGCGCGTCCGCTGCTCGAGGCTCGTGCGCCAACTCCGTGGTGGTGGTGGGCGCTCGGCGCGCTGGCGGCGCTTCTCATCGGCCTGCTTGCATGGTGGATCGTGCGCCGGCGACGCGGCGTCGTCGCAGGAACCGGCGATCCATTCGTCGATGCGAATGTGGCGTTCGAGCGGGTCGAGCGGCTGCGTCTGATCGACGCTGGGGAACCGGGCCGTCACGCCGCGTTGATGACGGACGTGTTGCGCCGGTATCTCGCCGAGCGCCTCGGGGTCGTCTCGCTGGCGCAGACGAGCGGCGAGCTGCTGGCCGCGGTGAAGGGCGCGCCCACGGTGCCGTACGATGCGCTGCGCGCCCTCTTCGACTCCGTCGATCCGGTGAAGTTCGCGAATGCACCACTCGGCGCCGACCGCGCACGTTCGATTGGCGAGGAGGCGAAGGCGATCGTGCGTGACGAGCATCAGCGCGCCGCCGCGTTGGCTGTCGGGGAGACCGCCGCCGAGAAGGAGCGCGCCGCATGATCGACTTCGGTGCGCTGCAATTCGCGTCGCCCTGGTGGCTGCTGCCACTGCTGCTGCTTCCCGTCTGGTGGCTCGTCGCTCGGCGGCGCACTCCCGCGGCGATCGTCTTCTCGCGCGTCGGCGTGCTCGCGCGCGGCCCTCGCGCCGGCCGCGGGCTGGCGCGCGCGCTCATGGTGCTCCGGAATCTCGCGCTGGCGAGCGGTATCGTCGCCCTCGCGCGCCCGCGCTCGGGCGCCCACGCCGAGACGACGACGAGCGAAGGGATCAACATCGTGATCGCGTTCGACATCTCGAGCTCGATGCTCGCGCTCGACTTCCAGCCGCAGAACCGGCTCGAAGTCGCGCGCGCCAAGATCAAGCAGTTCGTCGCGGCGAGAAACTCAGATCGCATCGGCGTTGTCGCATTTTCCGGCGAAGCGCTGACGCAGGTGCCGCTCACGACGGACTATCCCGTGGTGCAGTCAGCGCTTGACAACCTGCAGCCCGGCCAGCTCGAGGACGGCACCGCGATCGGCACCGCGATCGCGACGGCGGCGAATCGGCTGAAGGATGCGCCCGGCCGGTCGCGCGTGATGATCCTGCTCACCGACGGCGTGAACAATCGTGGATCCATCGATCCGCGCACGGCGGCCAAGGCGGCGGCCGCATTCGGGATCAAGATCTACGGCATCGGGGTGGGCACCGAAGGCATGGCTCCGGTTCCGGTGGGTCGCGGACTGTTCGGCCTTCGATACGAGATGCAGCGCGTCGAGATCGACGATGCACTGCTGACCGATGTCTCCAATGCGACGGGCGGCCGCTACTTCCGTGCACGCGATCCCGCCGCTTTGCAGCGCATTACCGAGCAGATCGATGCGCTCGAGCGCACGCCCGTGCGAGTTCGCACCTTCGTGCGCTACTCGGAGCTTTTTCGCTGGCCGTTGACGATCATGCTTGTCGCGCTCGCCGCGGAGCTGCTGCTCGTCGCGTGGAAGGGGCCACTGCCATGAGCCTCGATTTGACCTGGATCGAGATACCGTGGCTGCTGACGCTCGCTCTCGCATTGCCCGTGACGTTCACGCTATTGCTGCGGCGCGCACGCGCGAGCCGAGAGAAGCGGCTACAGCGGTTCGGCGCGCTCGACGTCGTGCGTCGTCTCATTCCGGCCAGTGCCCTCGCCGGCAGCGGATGGCGCGCGACGCGGCTGGGACTCGCCGCGGCGCTGGCTGGACTTGCCATCGCCGGACCACGCTGGGGACACGAGCCCACGACCGTGCGGTCGAGTGGCGTCGACATGGTGCTCGCCGTGGACGCCTCGCTCTCGATGATGGCGACGGACGAGAAGCCCAACCGGCTGGAGCGCGTGAAGCAGGAGATCCGTCGCCTTCGGGCGATCAGTCCGGGCGACCGCGTCGGACTGCTCGCCTTCGCAGGCCGTTCTTATGTGTTGACTCCGATAACAGTCGATGGGGGTGCACTCGATCTCTTTCTCGACAATCTCGACCCGAGTGTCGTCGGCCAGGCGGGAACGTCACTCGCGTCCACGATCACCCAGGGCACAAGCCTGCTCTCGCTCACGAAGAGCGGCGCCGACCGCGCGCTCGTCATCATGAGCGACGGGGAGGGGTTCGAGCCGCCGGATGAGCTCATTGCTGCCGCGAAGAAGGCGGCGGAGAATAACGTCAGCATCGTCACCGTCGGCTTCGGCACCACGGCGGGCAGCACGATTCCGGTGAAGGACGCCAACGGCGTTATGACGCAGAAACGCGACGAGAATGGCCAGATCGTCGTGACACGCTATCAGCCGGCCCTTCTACAGGCCGCGGCGACGGCGGGGAACGGCACGTTCATTCCCGCCGAGGCGACGGACAAGGCTGCGCGAATCAAGTCTGCGCTTTCCAAACTGCGCACCGGCGCCCGCACGACGCAGTTGGGCGATTCGTTGACGCCGCGCTTTCAATTGTTTCTGTTGCCGGCCATTCTGCTGCTCTGGCTCGACACCGTGCTCGCGGGCCGTCGCGGACGTCGGCGCCGCCGGGCAGCCTCGGCGGAAACCGCGGTGGCAGCGGGGCTGCTCGCCGCCGTGATGATCTCTGGGTGCGCGCCGGCCCGCGAGTCGGTCGACGGCGCGGCGGCGTACAGCGTCAAGGACTACCGGCGAGCGGCCGTCCTCTTCGGTCAGGCCGTCCAGAAGGGCGACCGCTCGCCGGGGGCGCTCTACAACTACGGCACGGCGTTGCTCGCGACGGATTCGACGGCGAGCGCGGCCGAAATACTGGAGCGTGCGGCGGAAAAGGCCGATGCTGAGATACAGTACCGAGCGCGGTTCAACGGCGGTCTCGCGCATCTGCTTCGAGGTCGTGCGGCGCAGGGAGATTCCGCGTCGGCCGAGCTCAAGGCAGCGCTCGCGACCTACAAGCGCGTATTACTTCAGCGGCCCAACGACCTCGACGCGAAATGGAACTACGAGCTGGCGCTGGAACAGCACAAGAAGGGCGGTGGGGGAGGCGGAGGCGGCGGACAGTCGAACGCCGCGCCGGCGCCGTCGCAGCAGGAGCAGAAGCCTCAGCCCACCCTGGCGCAGCGCCAGGCGGAGCAGCTCCTCGGCAGCGCCGAGCGGGAAGAGCGGGACGTGCAGAGCAAGAAGCAGAAGCAGAACAGGCCCGAGCCGCCGCCAGGCGGAAAGGATTGGTAGTTCCGGCGTGATCGGGTTGCTCGTCATCGCGCAGCTCGTCGTCGTGGCGCATGCGCCGGATACGGCGACCGCGTGCGCTCCCATCGAGATCACCGTCGCGGCGCGAGCGCCTGGATCGTTCGCGCCGCAGATCCTGCCGCTGGCGCAGACTGCATCGCTGCAATTGCTGAAGAGCAGCGTCGTGAGCCGCGTCGAGCGCGATGGGCAGGGTCGGTTCACCGCGCTCACGGAGGCCACCTTCATCGTCACGACCGACGTCAGCGGTCGCATGGTGTTGGCGCCTTTCGTCGCGAGCGTCGGCACGCAGCGCGCGAGGGCGGTTGCGGGACCGGTCGAGGTCCACTCGAATGGCGCGTTGCCGCCGGCAGTGATCGTGCGTGCATGGCTCGATCGCGCGGGGCGTGGCACGCCAGCCGACACGTTGTACGTCGGGCAGCAGGTGGACTACGTCGTGGACGTGCAGCTCAACGAGAGCGCACGACAGCGACTGCGCCGAAATCCGACCTTCTTCCCGCCGGAGATGCCAGGGGTGCTGGCATACGATCTCGCGCCGCCGGCTGCGTTGACGCGTGTGGGAAGGCGCTGCTTCGAAACGCTGTCGTATCGGCGCGCGCTCTTTCCGCTCTTCGCCGGCCGAACGGTAATCGCGCCGGCCGCGCTCACCTATTCTCTTCCACTCTCGACGTCGTTCTTCTCGCGCGAAGAGAGCTTCGAGCTCCGCACTGACAGTGTGCGCTTCGTCGTGCTCGATGTCCCGGTCGAAGGGAGACCTGCCGACTTTGCTGGCGCGGTCGGCGCAGTTGGGGCGTCGTCGCGAATCTCCTCGCCGCGCGCGCGTATGGGCGATCCCGTCGTCCTCACCCTCCGGCTCGAGGGAAGCGGCAACGTGAAGCTCTGGCCGCGCCCCGCGCTGCGCCTCGGCTGGGCTTCCGTCGCGGATGGCGCGGAGCGCGTGCAGGTGGATACGTCGCAGGCGCGCGTGCGCGGGTCCAAGGAGTTCGACTGGCTGCTCACGCCGCGCCAGCCTGGCCAGCAGGAAGTTCCGCCGATGGACTATCCGTACTTCGATCCCGATCGCCGCATGTACGCCGATGCGCGCACCCTTCCGCTCACGCTCGACGTCGCGAGCGCGTCGCTCGCCACGGTGGACTCCACGCCGGTGACCCGGCTCGGCATTCGGCGCGCCATTCACGACGAGCTGCCACTGCCGATGCCGTCGCGTCCCTGGTACTGGCTTCTGCTCGCGCTCGCACCGGCGCCCGCCGCGCTCCGCCGCGCGCGCGTGAAGGCACGCGGCCGCACCGAGCGGCGCTCCGCCACGCGGCGACTCCGGCAAGCGGCCACGCGCTCGGAGCGGCTCACCGCCCGCGAGCTGCGCCGGTTGTATCTCGAGGCGGTCGGTGACCGCGTGCCTCGCACGATCGGATCGACGCAACCTTCCGCGTTCTCCCGCGCGCTGCGCCTCGGTGGTGTCACGGAGGAGACGGCCGACGCCGCGAGCGGTCTGCTCGAGCGGCTCGACGCCGCGGCGTTCTCTCCAGCGGGGGCGATCGAGGGAGATGTCGTTTCGGAAGCCAGCGCGCTCGTGAAGGCGATCGACGCGCAAGCGGTCCGTATGGTGCGAACCTCCGCGGCGACGCGCACGCTCGCCGTGCTCCTCTGTCTTCTTGCCTCGGCGAACGTGTTGAACGCGTTACCGGAAGGGGTGGTCAACACGTTCAGGCAGGGCGTCGAAGCGTACGATCATTCGGCGTTCACAACGTCGCAGCGACTGTTCGCTCGTGTTGCGGCGCGCGCACCACGCGCCGTGGACGCGTGGGCCAACCTCGGCACCGCCGCCTGGTCGCGCGGTGACAGCGCCGCCGCCGTCCGCGCATGGCAGCGCGCGCTCCGCCTCGATCCGTTCGACGCCGAGTCGCGCGACCGTCTCGAGGCCGTCGCGCCGCCTCTCATGCGTGCGCCTGGCTACGTGCCGCCGCTCCCGGTGAATCTGCTCGCACTTGCCGCGCTCGCGGGCTGGCTCGGCGCATGGCTGCTTCTCGCCATGTCACCGGTCGGCCGCCCGCGAAATGGGCGGGCGATTGCTGGCGGCGCACTGTCCGTCGCGGTGGTGCTGTTGCTTGCTGCCCTGGAGATGGCCGATCGGTTGGAGCCGCACGGACTCGCGGTGCTGCGCGGAAGCCGTCCGCTGCTCGAGGCGCCCGGCTCCTCGTTGGCGCTCGCGAGTGGAAACATCGGCGAGACGGGAATGCTCGGCGCGCGCGAGGGCGCGTGGGTGCGCATCGCACTCGACGGCGCGCGCGCGGGCTGGGTTCCGGTTGCGAGCGTCCTTGCGCTGGACGCACCGCCCGGCGACGAATAGCGGATTGTCGGCAAGGCTCAATTCGACCTAGTTCTTTTCGGCCGCCCCATCGATAGGATTCCTCCGCATGGCACGCATCGCCGTTCTCCCGTCCGCTGTCGCCGACCAGATCGCTGCCGGCGAGGTGGTGGAACGTCCCGCCTCGGCGGTGAAGGAGTTGGTGGAGAATGCGCTCGATTCGGGCGCGTCGGCGATCGACGTCGCCATCGAGGAGGGCGGACGCCAGCTCATTCGCGTCAGCGACGACGGCAGCGGCATGGAGCGCGACGACGCGCTGCTCGCGCTCGAGCGCCACGCGACCTCGAAAATCCGCCTGGCGTCCGATCTCGTCGGCGTGGCGAGCTTCGGCTTTCGCGGCGAGGCGCTTCCAGCCATCTGCTCGGTGAGCCAGCTCCTCGTCGAAACGGCGCCTGCTGATGGCGCGGGAACGGCCGTGCACGCCGCGGGCGGCGCGGTGCAGGAGGTGCGCGACATCGCCAGGCGGCGCGGCACCACCGTTGCCGTCTCTCGGCTCTTCTACAATGCGCCGGCTCGCCAGAAGTTCCTGCGTGGCGCGCGCTCCGAGTGGCGCAGCGTGCTGGAGACCATGACGACGATCGCGCTCAATCGGCGCGACGTTCGCCTCACGCTCAGCCACGACGGTAAGGTCGCGTTCTCCCTTCCGGTTGCGGGCACGCTGCGGGATCGCGTCGCGTCGCTCTGGGGCGCGGGCGTCGCCGACCGGATGGTTGACGTCGAGGATGTACGCGGCGCGATTCAGGTGAGTGGCCTCGCCGAGCGCCCGGCTGATGTGGGCACGGCGAGCCGGCGCACGTTCATCTCGGTGAATGGGCGTGTCGTCCGCGACAACGGAATCATTCGCGCCGCCGAAGCCGCGTATCGCTCGACCATTTCGGCCGGCCTCCGCCCATCGATGCTGCTCGAGGTCGTCGTTCCGGCGGACAGCGTCGACGTCAACGTGCATCCGGCCAAGGCGGAAGTTCGCTTTCTCGATCGGTGGGTCGTCGAGCGCGCGGTCGAGGAAGCGGTGCGTCGCGCACTTGGCACCTTCGACGCGAGCGCCGCGCTTGGGCTTCGACGCTGGTCGGCGAATGGCGCGAGCTGGGCGCCTGCGCCCGCCGACGTTGAGTTGCTGCGGCCCGCCGCGCCAGATTCAGCGGGGCTGTTCGCCGAGCTGGATGCGGCGCGCGACGATGTTGCGGCGCCACTCGATCAGCGGGCCGGCGGTCGTCCAGATGGCATGCCCGGCGAGCCGGAGTTTCCTCCGCTGCAGCCAGACGCGGAACCGCCGCCGCCGATCGTCGTTCCTCCGTTGCTCCAGCTGCGCCGCACCTACATGATGTTCGAGCACGACGACGGCGTGGTGCTCATCGACCAGCATTCGGCGCACGAGCGCGTGCTCTACGAGCGATTCATGGGGATGCTCGAGCGCGGTGAAGCGCCGTCGCAGCGGTTGCTCTTTCCACTCACGCTGCATCTCACGCCGGCGGAAGGCGAGGCATTCGAGGCGCACCGCGAGCTGCTCGCGAAGCTCGGCTTCGAGGTCGAAGGGTTCGGCGGCCACACGCTCCTCGTGAACAGCGTGCCCATGCCCCATCCGCGATTCGACGCGGAGCGCTGTCTGCGCGAGACACTGGCCGCGCTCACCGGCGACCGCGAGAGCGCCGCGCACGCCAAGCACGAGCGGCTCGCGGCGACCGTCGCCTGCAAGGCCGCCGTGAAGGCGGGCGACGAGCTCTCGCTGGGCGAGATGCGCGCGCTCTTCATCGCCCTCGGCGACACGAAGCTTCCCGCGCACGACGTGCACGGTCGCTCGACGATCGTGCAGCTGTCCTGGCCGGAGCTGGAGCGGCGCTTTGGACGGCAGTAGCACAGCGCATCTTCCCATCCGCGTGATTTGCGGACCGACGGCGGCTGGGAAGACCTTTGCCGCCACCTGGTTCGCGTGCCTGGCAGATGTGAGCGTCGTGAGTGCGGACTCGCGCCAGCTGTACAAGGAATTCGATATCGGAACTGCGAAGCCGACACGGCGCGAATTGCTCGCAGCGCCTCACTATGGCATCGATGTCCTGGCGCCGACGGAGCGCGCGTCGTCTGCGTGGTGGGCGGAGCGAGCCGATGCATGGATCGATGAAATCGTCGCATCGGGTCGCACGCCAATCGTCGTTGGCGGAACCGGATTGTACTTGCGTGCGCTGTTCGGCGCGCTGTTCGAGGAGCCGATTCTCGATCACGCCAGTCGCGCTGAATTGCAGATGATTCTCAAGGACTACACGACTGAAGAGCTGCGACGATGGGTGGCGGCGCTCGATCCCGCTCGTGTCCACCTGGGGCGCACGCAGCTTCTTCGTGCCATCGAGATTTCGTTGCTTACCGGTCGCAGGGTCAGCGATCTGCATCGCCAGAGCGCCCGCGCACCGCGACGGAGCGCCCGGTATCTTGTGGTTGATCCCGGCCCGTCGCTCGCGCTCAACATCGAGATGCGGACAAGCACGATGCTATCGAGCGGCTGGCACGAAGAAGTGCGGCGGCTCATGCACGAGATTCCCGATGATGCCCCAGCATGGAACGCGACAGGCTACCGGACGATTCGTGAGATGGTGCAGGGCCATCTGTCGGTTCGAGAGGCCGAGGAGCGCGTGGTGATAGAGACTCGGCAATACGCGAAACGCCAACGCACCTGGTTCCGTCATCAACTGGCTGGTGAGAACGTCACCCGCCTGAGCACCGATCAATCGGATTGGGCCGAGCGCGCCATGGCCTGGTGGAGGGAAGGGAACGCGTGAAGATCGGCATTACCTGCTATCCCACGTACGGCGGATCCGGCGCCGTCGCGACCGAGCTCGGAATCGCGCTTGCGCGGCGCGGGCACGAGATCCACTTCATCAGCTATCAGCAGCCCTTCCGGCTGCCGTCGTTCCTGCCGCGCATCTTCTTCCACGAAGTCGACGTCGGTCGGTATCCGCTGTTCGAGTATCCGCCGTACGACCTCGCGCTCGCCGTGCGCATGCACGAAGTGGTGCTGACGCACAAGCTCGATCTTCTGCACGTGCACTACGCGATCCCGCACGCCACGAGCGCCTGGATCGCGCGCGAAATGCTCGTGAAGTCGCGTCCCGACATCAAGGTGCTCACGACGCTGCACGGCACCGACATCACCATCGTCGGGCAGGATCCGTCGTTCTACGCGATCACGAAGTTCTCGATCGAGAAGTCGGACGGCCTCACGGCGGTGTCGCAGTATCTCCGTACGGAGACGCTGTCAGCGTTCGGCTGCACCGGCTGCCGCATCGAAGTCATTCCGAACTTTATCGATCCCGCCGTCTACGATCGCGCGCGCTACCGGCCACAGTTCGCCGAGATCGCGAAGGGGCGGAAGGTGCTCATGCACATCTCCAATTTTCGCCCGGTGAAGCGCGTGAAGGACGTTGTCGGCATCTACGCTCGTGTGGCGCGCGAGATCCCGAGCATTCTCGTCATGGTGGGTGACGGTCCCGACCGGGTGCTCGCCGAACAGGAAGCGCGCGACCTCGGAGTCAGTGAGGACGTCTACTTTCTCGGCAAGCTCGAGTCCGTCGCGCCGTTGATAGCGAGCGCGGATCTCTACCTGCTGCCGACCAACAGCGAATCGTTCGGACTCAGCGCCCTCGAGGCGCTGGCGTGTGGCGTGCCCGTGATCGGAGCCCGCGCAGGAGGCCTCCCGGAGGTCGTTCGTCACGGTGAGACCGGCTTCCTCTGCGAGCCCGGCGACGTGGATGGCATGGCGCGCGCGGGAATCGCCCTGCTCGGCGACGAGGGGATGTGGCGCGCCACGAGCGACCTCGCGGCGCGCGACGCCAGAGAGCGCTTTGGCCTCGAGGAGATCGTCGCGCAGTACGAGTCGTTCTATACACGTGCGATCAGCGGAGCGGCCCCATGAGCGCGTCGCGGTAGAGGCGCTATCTTACGCTCGCCCTCACGCCGACCTCCACGCTGTCCACTCTGCCAGCATGTCCCTTTTCCACGCGCTCATCCTTGGTATCGTCGAAGGAATTACCGAATTCCTTCCGATCTCGTCGACCGCACATCTCATTCTGACGAGCCACCTGCTTCATCTCGCCGAGTCCGAGTTCATCAAGAGCTTCGAGATCATCATCCAGCTCGGCGCGATCTTATCGGTCGTCGTGCTGTATTGGACTCGGTTCTGGAATTGGGATGTGATCAAGAAGCTGGTCGTCGCCGTCATCCCCACCGGCGTGATCGGCCTCACGGTGTACAAGGTGATCAAGAGCTATCTACTCGGAAGCATTCCGGTCGTGCTCTGGGCGCTTCTGATCGGCGGTATCGCGCTGATCGTGTTCGAGGGATTCCAGCAGAGCACGGAGAGCGACGTGGACTTCTCCGAGATCACCTATCGCAAGGCGTTTCTCATCGGCCTCTTTCAGGCAATCGCCGTCATCCCCGGCGTATCGCGATCGGCGGCGACGATCGTTGGTGGCTCGCTGATCGGCGTCTCCAAGCGCACGATCGTGGACTTCTCCTTCATGCTTGCCGTGCCAACGATGCTCGCGGCGAGCGCGCTGGAGCTCGTGAAGGGTCGCTCGGCGCTCGCCGGTCACTATGACATGCTCGCCGTGGGATTCATCGTCAGCTTCCTCACCGCGATCGCGGCCATCAAGGCGTTTCTGGGCTTCATCCAGAAACGAGACTTCGCCGCCTTCGGCTGGTACCGCGTCGTGCTCGCAGCAATGTACTTCCTTGTCTTTCTCCGCTGACGCACGCGGCACGCTTGACTTTGACGGCGAGCCGGTGGGTGAACTCGCGACGCGCTGGCAGCTCGCCGCAGTGCATGCATTCGGCGCCGTCGGGTCGACACTCGACGTCGCGCACGCGCTGGCACCGGCGGCCACGTCGGGCACGCTCATCCTCGCGGACGAGCAGACCGCAGGGCGCGGGCGGCATGGGCGACGCTGGGCATCCGCCGCCCATGCGGGCGTCTGGCTTTCGCTCATCGAGCGTCCCACAGATGCGCGCGCACTCGACGTGCTCGCACTGCGCTGCGGCCTCTACGCCGCCGAGGTGCTCGACGATCTCGCGGGAGCGACGGTGCGCGTGAAGTGGCCGAACGACCTCTATGTCGGGGATCGCAAGCTCGCCGGCACGCTGATCGAGACGCGCTGGCGAGGAACGGCGCCGGAGTGGGTCGCGATCGGCTTCGGACTGAACGTCACCGCGCCTGACCTCGACAGCGGTATCGGACTCGCGGCCGGTGCCGATCGTCTCGCTGCACTCGACCGCGTCGTGCCCGCGTTGCGCCGCGCTGCCGCAGCGAGTCGGCATCTTTCCGAGAGCGAGCTCGCTCGCTGGCGCGCGCGGGATCTGTCCGTCGGACGGGATGTCACCGAGCCCCGCGCCGGTATAGTGCAGGGCATCAGCGCGGCGGGAGAGCTGCTCATCGCCGCGGAAGGGGGGGGACGCATCTCCGCGTTTCGCTCCGGTTCACTCACCTTTGCCGCGCCGCTCTCATGCTCCTGACCTTCGACGTCGGCAATTCGGAGACGACCCTCGGCCTGTTCGACGGGGAGAGGTTGCATGCGCACTGGCGCATCATCACCGACACCCCACGCACCTCGGACGAAGTGGGCGTGCTGCTGCACGGCCTCATCGCCGGCGCCGACGTGCCGCTCGCCGAGGTGCGCGGCGTCGCGATCGCGTCCGTCGTGCGCGGCATGGCGACGCATCTCGCCGAAGCATGCCGCCGGTGGTTACCCGTACACCGGCTGGAAATTTTCGATGCGACATCGGCGCTGCCCATCACGCTCGCGGTCGACGAGCCGCTCACTGTCGGCGCGGACCGGATCATCAACACCCTCGTCGCGAGCCGTCGCTATCAGCGCGATGCGGTCGTCGTCGACCTCGGCACGGCGACGACCTTCGATTGCATCACCCGTGATGGCGTCTTCCTCGGCGGCGTGATTGCGCCGGGTGTGCACACGTCGGCGGAGACGCTCTTTCGCCGGACGTCGAAGCTTCCGGCCACGGAGCTGGTCGTGCCGACGCATGTCATCGGCCGCCGAACGGAGGACTGCATCCACGCCGGCGTGATGTTCGGCAACGCCGAGGCGATCGACGGCATCGTGCGACGCATCTTCGCGGAATGGCCGCGCGCGGAGCGCCCGATGGTCATCGCGACGGGCGGACTGGCCGAGTTGTTCGCGCCGATCTGCACCAGCTTCGATGTGGTGGATCCGTATCTGACACTGCACGGGCTGGCGATGGCGTTCGAGCTGGTGGGGGGCGAGTAGGCGCCTTTCCAGTGCAATCACAAAAAAGCGTTGGGAACGGATCCAACGGATTCGACGGAAAAAACCCGATCAGGTTTTTTCCGTTCAATCGGTTAAATCCGCTCCTCCCGCTTTCAGGCCGCGGCGATACGAAGCGCATGCGTCGCCCTGCATGCGACGATGCGGTAAACCGATGCACGTAAACATCTTACGGCGACCCGCTTCATTCGTTCGCACCCCCTTGATTGAAGCCCCGCCCCGGTGTATCATCCTAGTCTGTTAGCACTCCACATTAACGAGTGCTAAGCACAGATTGACATCCTTTTCATCGAAACGGAGGCGCACCACCTATGGCCACCAAGAGCGCGGCCCGCGTGAAGATCTCGCCGTTGGCCGACCGGGTTGTCGTGAAGGCATCGGAAGACGCCGAGCAGATGCGCGGCGGACTATACATCCCGGACACGGCGAAGGAAAAGCCGCAGCAGGGCGAGATCATCGCCGCCGGTCCTGGCAAGTACGAGGACGGCAAGCTCGTCCCCATGTCGACCAAGGTTGGCGACAAGGTGCTGTACGGCAAGTACAGCGGCACCGAGATCACGCTCGACAACGAGCAGTACCTGATCCTCCGCGAGTCCGATGTGCTCGCGGTCGTCTCGTAATCACTCGCAACGACTAGAGGATTATCATGGCTAGCAAAGAGTTGTATTTCAACGTCGATGCGCGTGCTGCACTGAAGCGCGGTGTCGATCAGCTTGCCGAGGCGGTGAAGGTCACCCTCGGCCCCAAGGGTCGCAACGTCGTCATCGACAAGAAGTTCGGCGCCCCGACGATCACGAAGGACGGTGTCACGGTTGCGAAGGAGATCGAGCTCGCTGATCCCCTCGAGAACATGGGCGCCCAGATGGTGAAGGAAGTCGCGACGCGCACGTCGGATAACGCCGGCGACGGCACGACGACGGCGACGGTGCTCGCGCAGGCGATCTTCCGCGAAGGCCTCAAGAACGTCACGGCCGGCACGAACCCGATGGCGATCAAGCGCGGCATCGACAAGGCCGTGATCGCGGTCATCGAGGAGCTGAAGAAGATCAGCGTCCCGACGACCGGCAAGAAGGAGATCGCGCAGGTTGGTACCATCTCCGCCAACAACGACTCGGAGATCGGCAACCTGATCGCCGAGGCGATGGAGAAGGTTGGCAAGGATGGCGTCATCACGGTGGAAGAGGCGAAGGGCCTCGACACGACGCTCGAGACGGTCGAGGGCATGCAGTTCGACCGCGGCTACGTCTCGCCGTACTTCGTCACCGACCCGGAGAAGATGGAAGCGGCGCTCGAGGACGTGCTGATCCTCATTCACGACAAGAAGATCTCGTCGATGAAGGATCTGCTCCCGGTGCTCGAGAAGGTCGCGCAGATGGGCAAGCCCCTCCTGATCATTGCGGAGGACATCGAGGGTGAGGCGCTCGCGACGCTCGTCGTGAACAAGCTGCGTGGCACGCTGCGTGTCGCCGCGGTCAAGGCGCCGGGCTTCGGCGATCGTCGCAAGGCGATGCTGCAGGACATCGCGGTGCTGACCGGCGGTCAGGTCATCAGCGAGGAAGTCGGCTTCAAGCTCGAGAACGCCGTCGTCTCCGACCTCGGTCGCTCCAAGCGCGTCGTCGTCGACAAGGACACCACCACGCTGATCGATGGCGGCGGTGAAGATGTCAAGATTCAGGGCCGCATCAAGGAGATCAAGTCGGCGATCGAGTCCTCCACGTCGGATTACGACAAGGAGAAGCTGCAGGAGCGTCTGGCCAAGCTCGCCGGCGGTGTGGCGGTGATCAACGTCGGCGCGGCGACGGAAGCCGAGATGAAGGAGAAGAAGGCTCGCGTCGAAGACGCGCTGCACGCGACCCGTGCGGCCGTCGAAGAGGGCATCGTCCCCGGTGGCGGCGTCGCCTTCATCCGCGCACAGAAGGCGCTCAAGAGCCTCAAGCTCGATACGGAAGAGCAGATCGGCGTCGAGATCATCCGTCGCGCCATCGAGGAGCCGCTGCGCATGATTGTGCAGAACGCCGGCGGCGAAGGCTCGATCGTGCTCGAGAAGGTTCGCTCGAGCAAGGACGACAAGTTCGGCTACAACGCCCTCACGGACACGTACGAGGATCTCGTCCAGGCTGGCGTCATCGATCCGACCAAGGTGACCCGCACGGCGCTCCAGAACGCCGCGTCGATCGCCGGTCTCCTCCTCACGACGGAAGCGATCATCGTCGAGAAGAAGGAGAAGGATGCCGGTCATGGCGCGCCGGGTGGTGGCGGCGGCGGCATGGGCGGGATGTACTAATACCGCGATTCGGAGCGAAAACGGCGGGGCGCTGAAGAGCGCCCCGCCGTTTTCTATAGGGCCAGCGCGAACTGCACTGCCTTCTCCGCCCGCTCCGCGCGCGGCAGAAATGGCCCAACCACTCCGTGCTGCATCGCGACGCTCGTCACGCCACGAAAGCGTGTCCGGCTCAGCGCATCGGTCATGCAGCGATGCGCGATCCCGTGATCGTTGCACCGCTCGCTCAGGTGCGCCAGCACGACATGCGCGAGGTTTCTGTGCACGACGTCGCGCGCCAGCGCGGCGCTTGCACGATTGGACAGATGCCCCACGCGTGAGGCTATACGAGCTTGCACCGAGGGCGGATAGGGTCCGGCGCGCAGCATTCCATCGTCGTGATTCGATTCCAGCACGAGAACGTCGGCGTCGCTGCACAACGCGCGAACGCTCTCGCTTGCATGGCCGACGTCCGTGCAGACGACCGCGCTCACGCCCGTGGAGATGGAGGTCACCCGCACGCCGATCGGACTCGCCGCGTCATGCGGAATCCCGTACGTCGTCAGGGTCATGCGCGACAGTGTCACGCTCTCGCCGACAGGCACCCGCGCGCAGCTCGCCTCCTGCAGCTCTGCCGACGCGTCCACCGTTCCCTCGCTCGCAAAGAGCAACCAGCCCCATTTGCGCGCGCCCGCAGAGGCGCCTTTCACATGATCGCCATGCTCGTGCGTGACGATGCACGCTTCGATGGACGCTGGCGCGACGCCGATGACTCTGAGCCGCGCCGCGAGCGTACGTGGCGCGAAGCCCGCGTCCACGAGCACGCGGCTATCCCCTGACTCCACGAGCACGGCGTTGCCCGCGCTGCCGCTGCCCAGCACCCACAGCTTCACTCGACCACCGTCCAGCGCGCATGGTAGGCAGCCGAGAGCTGGGTGCGCGCAGAGTCGGTGAGCTCGACGTGCCGCCGCGCCATCATGCGGCTTGCGACGTCGAGGAACTTGTCCAGGCGATATTCCGCGAAGGCGCCCGCCTCCCCCCACGAAAAGGGCGCGACGGCCTTCGGCGGCATCACCGATCCGTACACGTTCGAGCCGGCGCCGAACACGCAGCCGGTCGTGAGCCGCAGCCCGATTCCCGTCTTGGCGTGATCGCCGAACAAGGTGCCCAGGAACTGCAGCCCGGTCTCGCGCACGCCGTCCGGCGTCCAGAGCTGCACGGTACCGTACGTGTTCTTCAGGTTGCTCGTGATCGTACCGGCGCCGAGGTTGACCCAGCGGCCGAGGATCGAGTGTCCGACGAAGCCGTCGTGTCCCTTGTTCGCGTGCCCGATGAAGATCGTATTGCTCAGATCACCATGCACCTTGCAGATGTCGCCGATGGACGACACCGCGATGCGATCGGTGGTGACGGTGCTGCCTGCACCGATGTAGAGTGGACCCACGAGCCGCGTGAACGATTGCACGTGCGCACCCGCACGCACGAGAACGGGACCGGCACTCACATCGAAGCACACCGCCTCCTCGATGTCGGCGCCCTCCTCGAGGAAGATCGGATGCGCACCGATGCGAATCGATCCAGAGGGGAGCTGGCGCGTCATCGTGGCGCCAAGGACCGGCAGGTCATGCTCGAGCATCGGAACGAGATGTCCGATGTAGTCCCACACTTCACTCATCCACCATCCGGCGCTCGGCGTGACCTCGTGCCGCGTCGCGGACTGGTAGGCGTACGATCCGATGTTCGCCGTGCCGTCGCGCAAGGCCTCGACGTCGACGTCGTTCGCGAGTCGCACCGCGGCGAGCTTGTCGCCCGCGATCACTTCGTCAGGCTGACCCAGCTCCGTGAGCGCTGGCGAGAATCGCGCATTCGCGAGCCAGCTTCCCTTCGGCAACACGCCGGCGCTTATGACGGGCGGAGCGCCAGGCTCGTCGAAGCCCGCGAGATGTGGCGACGTGACGTGTCCCGCTACTGGCGCGCCAAGCGCGCGCGCCCATCGGTCTCGTACGAGCAGAGCGCCCGCGCGCATCTCGCCGGCGGGACGCGTGAGCGCGAAGGGCTCGAAGGTGCGCGCGCACGCATCGTCGTACAGGTAGACCGCGCTCACGACTGATCGCGGATGTGGGGTGGCAGCGATTCGATCAGCGTCTTGAGGTCGGACGCGCGGTCGATCGTCGTCACGAGCGTCAAGCCGTCGCGCGACACCACGACGAGATCGGATACGCCGTAGAGCACGACCGCCGTGCCCTCCGTGTGAACCACGTTACCGTACGAGTCCAACGCGTGTACGGGACCGCGCAGCGCATTGTTGTACTCGTCGCAGGCGCGGACGCGGCGCAGCGCCGCCCATGTCCCGACGTCGTCCCACGCGAAATCACCCGGAAGCACGAGCACCTTGCTGCTGCGCTCGAGCACGCCAACGTCCACGGAGATCGATGTCGTCACCGCGCCGAAGAACCCCTCGAGATCATCCTCGTGGGACGCGAGATGCGGCGCGACCTCCGGCGTGTGCGCCGCGATCTCGTCGAGAAAATCGCCCGCGCGCCAGACGAAGATCCCGGAGTTCCAGAGGAATCCGTCGCGCACCATTGCCTCGGCGCGCGCGCGATCCGGCTTCTCGATGAAGCGCACCACACGGCGGACGCCGTCGCTCAGCTCGTCGCCTGGCTGGATGTAGCCGAAGCCCGGATCGGCACGCACCGGCACGATGCCAACCGTGACGAGTGCGCCATGCTTCTCGGCAGCATCCGCGGCGCGTGAGAGCGCGACGCGGAATCCCTCCGGATCGCCAACGGCCCAATCGGCATGAATGCTCAGTATCACCGCGTCGCGGCCGCCGCGGCGCGCGATCTCGTGCGCTGCCCAGGCGAGTGCCGCCGCGGTGCCGGCTGGACGCGGCTCGGCGATGAGATTGGCACGTGGAATCGAAGGGGCGAGCTCGGCAATCGCGTCGACCAGCCCAGAGTTCGTGAGGATCAGCGTGCGCTCGGGCGGGACCAGCGGCGCGAGGCGCGCGAGCGCGTCGCTGAGGAGCGGCTCTTCGGTCGCGAGCGGCAGCAGCTGCTTCGGCCGCGCGGGAGTGCTGATCGGCCAGAAGCGTGAGCCGACACCACCGGCGAGGACAACGGCCCACCGGCTCATGTCGCGTCGGCGCTGGGTTCGGCGGCGATGCCTGCCAGCTCTGCCGCGCGGGCATAGAGCCGCTTCGGGCTGAATGGCTTCGTGATGAACTCGCTCGCGCCCAGAGCCATCGCCATGCGGTGCTGCTGTTCCTGGCCGGCCGCGGTCAGCACGATCGTGGGCAGCAGCTTCAGGCGCTCGTCCTTCTTCATCTCGGCGAGCACGTCGAGCCCGCTGAGGTAGGGCATCATGAGATCCAGGATCACGAGAGCAATATCGGTTTCGCGGTGTAACACCTCGAGCGCCTCGCGTCCGTCGTAGGCCAGGGTGACTCGAAACGGCCCTTGCTCGAGCTTCATCTTGATGATGCGTCCGATGTGCGGCTCATCATCGGCGACGAGCGCATGCGTCAGTTGGATGTCGTCGTTCACTAGACCAGGGCTGCGATATGCTCGCGATTGCGGCGAAGCTCGAAGAGCAGTTGTCCGACGTCGGCGTCGGGGCGGACCAGCACGACCAGGACTGCGTCCGCATTGAGCACGGAGATGATGGCGAGGCCTTCACGGTGCTCGAGAACGGCCGTCACGAGCACGCCGCGCCCCACGGCCTTACCGAGGTCGTCGGCGGGGCCGATGATGGCCGGGATACGTGCCGCGAGGTCCTCTGGGTCGAGGCCGGGCACGCCCTGACTGTCGATCAGAAGGCCATCGCGCCCAAGAACGACGGCGGCTTCTACTCCCTCGCGCCGCCGGATGGCGCTCACGAGGTCTCGAATGCTCGGCATGCGTGCTCCACTCGGAAAGTGCAGCGAAGCTTAAGGGTGAAGTGAGTGAAGTCAAGCGACGGCAATCGCTTGAGTTTGCTCGCTCCGGCCCCTATTCTCCACGTAGATCACATCGAATCCATCTCGCGACAATTTATGCTGCCGACTCGCCCATTGCGCGTCGCGCTCGTGGCTTTTGCAGTTCTCGGGGTTGCCTGTGGCGACCCGACGCTGGCGAAGGCGACGTACGCGAGCATGCTCTCTACCAACACGCTGTACGCCCTCACCGGCGCACCGGCCACCGTTCCCACCGCGTTCAGCTTCCTGTCCGGGCCGACGCACGCCACAGCGACCTTCGCCTTCGATGTCGCGTTCGACCTCGACGCGAGCAATCGGCCCGTCGTGATGCCGGTGCGCGTCCTTGGCGGCACATTGGCAGGCACGCTCAAGCGCGTGGGTCTCCTCCTCGTCTCGGGCAGTTTCGAATCTGTCCTGGAAGTGCCGGCGACCGGCTACGACACGCTGAACGTGAAGACCCTGGTGCCGGGTGCCGTGCTCGCCGTCGAACTCCAGGACGCGACCGCCTGCTACAGCAGCTACAACCTGAACGTGCTCACCTCACAGTTCATCTACGCCAAGCTCGTCGTCGATAGCGTCGATGCCAGCACGCGCCGCATCTTCATGCGCACCGTCGTAGACGCGAACTGCGGTTATGTCGGAGTCGTGCCGGATTCGGTGCCCAAGCACTGATGCATGACGCACGACTGATTCGCGAGCGCCTCGACGATCTGCGTGAGGCGATGCGGCGGCGCGGCGCGCTGGGCGTGCTCGGTCCGCAGCTCGATCGGTGTGAAGGGCTCGACCGCGAGCGGCGTCTGCTCATTCAAGCGGTCGAAGAGCGCAAGGCGGCGCGGAATACCGGCTCGCAGGAGGTGGCGCGCCGAAAGAGGGCGGGCGAGGACGCGGCCGACCTCATCTCACATGGGCGCGTGCTCGGCGAGGAAATCGCCCGCATCGAGGCCGAGCTTGTCGCCGCCGAACAGGCGCTCGACGCAATCGTCATGGAAGTGCCGAACATGACGCTCCCCGATGTTCCAGCGGGCGACGAAACGAACAACGTCGTCGTGCGGAGCTGGGGAACACCGCGTCCGTCGGAGGGCGTGAAGCCGCACTGGGACATCGCGGCGGCGCAAGGGTTGTTCGATCTCGAGCGTGGCGCGAAGGTCAGCGGCTCGGGCTTCGTGTTCTATCGCGGCAAGGGTGCGCGGCTCGTTCGCGCGCTGATGAATTTCTTCGTCGACAGCCACGTCGACAGCCAAGGCTACGAGGAAGTGTGGCCACCGCTGCTCGTGAACCGCGCGACGATGACGGGAACGGGCCAGCTCCCGAAATTCGAGGACGACGCGTACAGGATTGCCGGGGACGAACTCTTTCTCATTCCCACGGCCGAGGTGCCGGTCACCAATCTCTATCGCGACGAGATCATCGAGGCGGGGGTGCTGCCGATGGGCTTCTGCGCCTACACGCCGTGCTTTCGCCGCGAGGCAGGCTCGGCGGGGAAGGACACGCGCGGCATTCTTCGCATGCACCAGTTCGACAAGGTCGAGCTCGTGCGCTACTGCGTACCGGAGGAGTCGGAGGCACAGTTGCAGCTGCTGCTTGGCCACGCCGAAGCCATGCTCCAGAAGCTCGAGATTCCCTATCGCGTCACCCTGCTCGCCGCGGGCGAGACCGGCTTCTCGAGCGCGAAGACGTACGATCTCGAGGCATGGGCGCCAGGCGTTGGCGCGTGGCTCGAGGTCAGCTCGGTCAGCACGTTCACCGACTTCCAGGCACGGCGCGCGAACATTCGCTACCGGCCCGCGAAGGGCGAGAAGCCACGCTTCGTGCACACGCTGAACGGATCGGCGCTCGCCTTTCCGCGCACCATTGCCTGTATTCTCGAGAATCATCAGCAGCCGGACGGCAGCGTCGTCGTCCCAGAGGCGTTGCGGCGGTATGTAGGGACCGACCGGCTCGGGTAAGACGATGCGCCGGGGCGTTCCCGAGCTGGTCGTTGGACTTCTCTTCGCCATCCTGTTGTCGTCGTACGTGGTGTTCACGCGCCAAGTCGTGCGCGACCTTCAGGCCGAGGGCAAGCGTACCACCGAGATGTATGCGCGGGTCTTTCGCGCGCAGGTCGACACCTCAGAGAGTGCCTCGACGCAGGCGCTGTTCGATCTCTCCAGGAGCATTCGAGAGCAGGGCGTTCCGTTGATCGTGACGGATCGCGCAGGAAGGCCGGGGCCAAGTGCCAACCTCCCCGCGGACATCGCTGGCGACGAAGCGCGTCTCCGCGCCTACGTTCGCGAGCTGGACCGGCAGAACCCGCCGGTCGTGGATTCGCTCATCGGGCAGATCCACTACGGAAACCCGCCGATCGTCCGGTGGTTGCGCATCATTCCGGCCCTCCAGGCGGCGAGCGCGCTCGTGCTGCTCCTTGCGGCCGTGTACATCGTGCGGACGCGCGGCAACGCGGAGCGCGAGCGCGTGTGGGCGGGGATGGCGCGCGAGTCGGCGCATCAGCTCGGCACGCCGCTCTCGAGCCTGAGCGGCTGGATCGAGCTGCTGGAGGAGCGAGGAACCGACCAGCCGACGCAGGCCGCACTCACGCAGATGCGCGCCGATCTGGTGCGCCTCGATCGCGTGGCGCATCGCTTCGAGCGAATTGGCCGCGAGCCGCGCCGCGACATAGTGGACGTCGCGGCGTTGGTGGATCGTCTCGGCAACTACTTTCGCCAGCGGGTCCCCACGCTTAATCACGCCGTCACGATCGACATCCTCCCGCCGGATGAGCCGTTCACGGTGCTCGGGGACGCCGTGCTGCTCGAATGGTCGCTCGAGGTGCTCGTCAAGAATGCCGTCGACGCGCTTGCCGGTCGCGGCGGCCGTATCTCGCTCGCTACCGTGCGCCGGCTGGAGGGAGGAGCGCGGATCACCATCAGAGACGACGGGCCGGGGATTCCGCGCGAGTTTCGAGGGCGGATCTTCGAGCCGGGATTCTCCACCAAGAAGAGCGGGTGGGGAATCGGCCTCTCGCTCGCTCGGCGCATCGTCGAAGAGAATCACGGGGGCACACTTCGGCTAACGCCCTCCGACCGCGGCGCGTCGTTCGAGATTATCTTACCCTGATGGCCATTGCGACTGACGACACGCTGCTCCAGGGACTCAACCCGGCGCAGCGCGAGGCGGTGCTGCACGTCACCGGCCCGCTTCTCGTCCTCGCGGGAGCGGGCTCCGGCAAGACGCGCGTACTCACCACCCGCCTCGCTCGACTCATAGATCACGGCGGAGTGGATCCGAGCCGGATTCTCGCTGTGACGTTCACGAACAAGGCGGCGGGCGAGATGAAGCAGCGCATCGCGAAGCTGCTTGGCCGCGCGCCAATTGGCATGTGGGTGGGGACCTTCCACGCCATCGGCGCGCGCATGCTGCGCGCTGCACCGCATCTCGTCGGGCGTACACCGTCGTTCACGATCTATGATCAGGACGACGCGCAGACTGTCGTGAAGCGGATCTTGGAGCGGCACAAGCTGAACACGAAGCAGTTCACACCGCGTGGTGTGCACGGCGCGATCTCCGACGCGAAGAACGCGCTCGTCTATCCCGATGAGTACGCGAATCTGGCGATGGATCCGTTCGCGCGAGCCATTGCGAAGGTGTATCCCGACTACGGGGAGGAGCTACGCAAGGCCAATTCGGTGGACTTCGACGACTTGCTTCTGCTCCCGGTGCAGATGCTCGCCGAGAACCAGCGCGAACTCGAGAAGTACCAGCGGCGCTTTCAGTACATCCTGGTGGACGAGTATCAGGATACGAATCGCGCGCAGTACCAACTCGTGAAGCATCTCGCCGGTGGGCACGGCAACCTCTGTGTCGTCGGAGACGACGACCAGTCGATCTACGGCTGGCGCGGCGCCGACATCCGCAACATTCTCGACTTCAAGAAGGATTTTCCCGAGGCGCATGTCGTGCGTCTCGAGGAGAACTACCGGAGCACCCCCGAGGTGCTCGATCTCGCGAACGTGGTGATCAGCGCCAACACCGGCCGCATGGGGAAGACGCTGCGTCCCACGCGCGGCAGCGGCGAGCGGGTGACCGCCGTGCGCTGCCTCGACGAGCGCGATGAGGCGGACTTCGTCGTCGAGGAGCTTTCGACGCGTCGCGCGCAGGCGGCCGGACATGGGCTGCGCGACTTCGCGATCGTGTATCGCACCAATGCGCAGAGCCGCGCGCTCGAGGAGGCGCTTCGCAAGCGTGCCGTGCCGTATCGGTTGGTTGGCACGGTCCGCTTCTACGACCGCCGCGAGGTACGCGACCTGATGAGCTACCTCAAGCTCATCGCGAACCCCGCCGACGACGAAGCCTTTCGCCGCGCGGTTGCCGTGCCGAAGCGCGGGCTCGGCGACACCACCATCGAGCATCTCTCGCTCGCTGCGCGCGAGGGCGGGGTACCGATGCTTCTCGCCGCGGTGCGCCCCGATCTGCTCGGCGCAATTCGTCCAGCCGCGCGCGGTGCACTCGCCGAGTTCGCGCAGCTCATCGCAAAGTTCCGCGACTCGGCGCGAGAGGCGGGGGTCGACGAGCTACTACGCGAAGTCGTCGAGGGAATTCGCTACAACGAGTATCTCGAGGCAGACGGCCTCGAGTCGGCAGATCGCCTCGAGAACGTACGCGAGCTCATCACGGGCGCGGCGGAACAGGTGTCCGACGAGGAAGGCGAGGTGGGACTTTCTCCCCTCGACCACTTCCTGCAGAAGGCCATGCTCGTCGCCGAGTTGGACAAGCTCGGTCCGGATGCCGATGCCGTGACGATGATGACGCTGCACAACGCGAAGGGGCTCGAGTTCCCCGTCGTCTTCATCACCGGCCTCGAGGACGGACTCTTCCCGCTGGCGAAGGCGTTCGAGGATCCCGCGATGCTCGAGGAAGAGCGCCGGCTCTTCTACGTCGGAATCACGCGCGCCCAGCGCAAGCTTTTTCTGACGCACGCGGAGGAACGGCGCCGCAACGGCGAGTTCATGGCGTCGAAGGCCTCGAGCTTTCTTCAGGCGATTCCCGAAGAGATGCTCGAGCAGCGCAAGACGATCAAGGTCCGCAGCTCGGGTCGCTCGTTCATGCATTCGCTCGGAGGTGGCAGCCAGTGGGGCAACTCGCGAGCACGTGGCGTCGATCACCCGGCGCGCGAGCAGTGGCTCGACGCGGAGAGCGCCTTTCCACCGAGCGCCTCGCAGCGTCGGCCGGGTACACCGGTCACCCGCGTGGCGGCATTCGCAGAGGCTGAGGAGTCGCAGGACGCCGCCATCATCGCGGTGGGTTCACGCGTGAAGCACCGGAAGTTCGGCAGCGGTGTGATCGCCGAGCTGGCCGGATCGGGTCGGGATCTCAAGGCAAAGATTGACTTCGACGACGAGGCGATCGGCCGCAAGACCCTGGTCGTCGCTCAGGCCAATCTCGAGCGGGATATGGAGTAGCCCACGATGCCCATCTCCATCGACGACGTAAGCCACATCGCCACGCTCGCTCGGCTCGGGCTCTCCGACGAGCGCGCGGCAGCAGTCGTGGGTGAGCTCAACACGATTCTCGGGCACATGGACGCGCTCTCCACGGTGAACACGGAAGGCGTGCAGGAAGCCATCGGCGTCGGAGCGCGAGGTACCCCCGTGCGCAGCGACAGCGGCCCGCCACTGCCACTCGCGCGCGCGCTCGCCGCCTTCGCGCCGAGCTTGCGCGACGGGTTCCTGCTCGTGCCGCGACTCTCGTCGCACGAATCGGTGGACGACGCGTGAGCACACCCTCTCCGTCGGCTGCCACACTGCGTGACGAGACGGTCGCTGGGACTCGCGGTCCCCCTGCGGCCGTAGAGGCGGCGATCGAGCGCTCCCGCGCGGTGGGAGCGGGCCGCGCTGGTCTCAATATCTTCGCCTGGACCGACGACGACGATGCGCGATCGCACGCTGCGGCCGCGCTCGAGCAGATGAGTGACACGGATCCCGGCTTGTTGCTGGGCGTTCCGGTGGCGCTCAAGGACAACATCGCTACGCTGGCGCTGCCGACGAGTTGCGGCTCACGCATCCTCGCCGGCTACGTGAGTCCGTACGAGGCGACGGTCGTTCGCAAGCTTCGCGAGGCGGGCGCCATCCCGTTCGGCAAGACGAATATGGACGAGTTCGCGATGGGTTCGTCCACCGAGTACAGCGCCTACGGTCCAACGCGCAATCCGCTCGCGCACGATCGCGTGCCGGGTGGCTCGTCGGGCGGATCGGCCGCCGCCGTCGCGGCGGGAATTGTTCCGATCGCGCTCGGATCGGAGACGGGAGGCAGCGTCCGCCAGCCCGCCGCGTTCTGTGGCATCGTTGGCGTGAAACCGACCTATGGGCGGGTGAGCCGGTTCGGACTCGTTGCCTTCGCCTCGTCGCTCGATCAGATCGGCGTCTTCGGTGCGACGGTCGATGACGCCGCGCGCGGCCTCCGCGTCATCGCCGGCTACGATTGGCTCGACTCGACGTCGGCCGAGCTGGACGTGCCCGAGTACCATGAGGCGGGCGCCGGCGCGGTGAAGGGAATGGTGATCGGCCGGCCGACGGAATACTTCCCCGAATCGCTCGACCCTCGTATCAGCGCGCGCTGCGATGCCGCACTCGAACGTCTGCGCGCACTCGGCGCCGAGATCCGCGACGTCTCGCTGCCGCACACCGAGATGGCGATTCCCGTCTACTACATCGTCGCGCCGGCGGAAGCGTCGTCCAACCTCGCGCGATTCGACGGCGTGCGGTACGGGTTGCGCATCGAAGGCGACGGTCTGCGCGGCATGTACGAAGCCACGCGTTCGCAGGGATTCGGCGCGGAAGTCACGCGCCGCATTCTGCTCGGCACGTACGTGCTGAGCGCCGGCTACTACGATGCGTACTATCGCAAGGCGCAGCAGGTCCGAACGCTCATCGCCGCGGATTTCAGCCGAGTGTTCGCGAGCGGCGTGGACGTGCTCTTCACGCCGACGGCGCCGACGACGGCCTTTCCGATCGGCGCGATCTCCGATCCGTACGAGATGTACCTGAGCGACATCTTCACGGTGACGGCGAATCTCGCCGGTGTACCCGCGATGTCCCAGCCGATCGGCCGCGTGGACGGGCTGCCCGTCGGCGGACAGTTCATCGCGGCGCACTTCGACGAGATGAAGATGTTCACCGCTGCCTACGCGCTCGAGCGCGCGCTCGGCGCCGAGGCGCGCGCATGATCACCTCCGCGATCGAGACACTGATGGCCGAGTGGGAGATGGTCGTGGGGCTCGAGGTGCACGTGCAGCTCAAGACGCGCACGAAGGCCTTCTGTGCCTGCTCGACGGAGTTCGGCGCACCACCGAATGTGAACACCTGTCCGGTTTGTCTTGCGCTGCCTGGCGCACTGCCGGTGCTCAATGCGAAGGCGGTCGAGCTCGCGACGCGCGCGGCGCTCGCGCTCAACTGCATGGTGCAGCCGGCGTCGGTGTTCGCGCGCAAGAACTATTTCTATCCGGACTCGCCGAAGGGCTACCAGATCTCGCAATTCGACAAGCCGCTCGCCACCGGCGGCTACGTCGAGATCGGATCGCGCGTGGACCAGTCGCCCATTCGCGTCGGCGTGACCCGCGTGCACATGGAGGAGGACGCCGGCAAGTCCATTCATGACCGCTTCCCCGGCGTCACCGCGATCGATCTCAATCGCTCCGGCACCCCGCTCATCGAGATCGTCAGCGAGCCGGACATGCGTTCGGCGGAGCAGGCGGGCGCCTATCTTCGCGAGCTCAAGCAGATCATGGAGTACATCGACGTCAGCGACGTGAGCATGGAGGAAGGCAGCCTGCGCGTGGACGCGAACGTCAGCGCGCGGCGTCGCGGCGAGATGGAGCTCGGTACCAGGACCGAAGTGAAGAACATGAATTCCTTCTCCGGCGTCGAGCGCGCGCTGGAGGTCGAGTTCAGGCGGCAGGTCGAGCTACTGCGCGGAGGCGGTACCGTGTTGCAGCAGACGATGCTCTGGGACGCGTCGGCGGGCGAGGTGCGCCCGAGTCGCACGAAGGAAGGAAGTCACGACTATCGATACTTTCCCGAGCCGGATCTGCCGCCGCTCTTCCTCTCCCTCGATTGGATCGCGAAGATGCGGCACGATCTGCCAGAGCTACCGGCGGCGCGCCGCGCACGATTCGTCAGGGACTATGCGCTCGTCTCGTACGACATTGACGTGCTGACGGCGAATCCGCGCATTGCCGACTACTATGAATCGGTTGCGCGTACCCACGGCGACGCCAAGGCAGCCGCGAATTGGGTGATGGGCGAAGTGCTGGCGCAGCTCAAGAGCAACGGCGAGGACATCGCGGCCTTCCGCGTGCGGCCGGCGGATCTCGCGCAGCTGCTCGACCTGGTGAGCGGCGGCGTGGTGACGCACACCGCGGCCAAGCAGATCTTCACGCGCATGGTGGCGACCGGCGATCCGCCGGGACAGATCGCTGAACGCGAAGGGCTCATCAAGGTGGACGACGACGCGCAGCTCGCCGCGTGGCTCGACGAAGTCATCGCCGACATGCCGGCCGAGGCCGAGCGCTACCGTAATGGCGAGGCGCGGCTACGGGGCGTGATGATCGGCGCGGCGATGAAGAAGTCGAAGGGGCGCGCCGATCCGAAGAAGCTCAATCAGCTACTGGCGGCTCGGCTCGGCTCGTAGATCTTCGGCGTCAGCTTGCTCACATAGCCGAGCGACGCGGAGGGAAGACCGAATACCCGCTGCGCCTCCTCGCGGACGTGCGCGGCTCCGCCGAATCGCATCGCTTCCTTGCGCACCTGCTTCGCGCGGCGAAGCGCGTCGTCACCCGACGGGTCGAGCTTGAGCGGCGACGAGCGGTCGAAGCGAACGAGCAGATCGATGATGTGGTCGTACGAGTGCTCGAGATATCGCGCGACCTCGGCATCGGCGAGGTCCCATCGGCTGTTCTCCGTCATCAGCCCGAAGATGCGTTGCCATCCCTCGTTGTCCGCCGCCTGAACCATCCCGCGAAAGATCCGCCGGTTGGTCTGCGTGCTGAAGATCGTCGGGCTGAGAATTCGGTCGAGCAGCCCATCGGCGCGAGAGTGATCGAGCAGAATGAGGTCGTGCGCCTGGCGGGCGCACGCCGGACCGAGATGCGTCTCGAAGCGGCTCTCCCAATACGTATGCCCCAGCGACGAGGTGCTCGCGGTGACGGCAAGCTGCATCGGCACGAAGTGATTGTGCGCGATCGAATCGGCCGCGAGATGCGCCAGATAGCCGAGACCGAACGCGCGCATTGGCTCGTCGGTCGCGGCGTCATGAATCTCGAGCCCGACTGTCCAGGAATGGCAGTGACGTCCGGTGGGCACATACTTCTTGGCCAAGCTGGTGTCCGCGGCAATCGATCCGTACAGAAAGTCGTACGGAAAGGCGCGGAGCAGGTCGGCAATGGAACCGGGGAGCAGACTGAGCGACCGGAGTACGGCGTCGCCGAGGAAGACGTGCGTCCCCGGCGTCCAGGCATACGCGGCGCTTGGCAGCACCGCAACCAGCATCAGCGCGATGAGGGTCAGTCCACCCCATCGCGCCAATGCTGTCAGCGTGCGATGAGACCGCTCAGACTCCCATCCGCTTGCGCTGCTGCCGGAGCATGCGGCGGAGATCGCGGAGCTCCTGCTGCACGAAACCGTCGATGCGCTCGCGCGCCGCGCCAACCGTCTCGCGAACGTCGTGCTCGATGCGATCCACTGGAATGCGATCGATGAGCTCGCCGCCATGCTCCTTTGCCCAGAGCGCGCCAGCGGCACCGGCGCGCATCGCGGCGGTGCTGGCGACGCGCGCGCCGCGGAACAGGGGCGCGACCGGCCGGTCGCCGGATGGTCCGCGCCGGAGCAGCAGCGTCGCTGTCGCACCGATCGCGGCGCCGATGAGCGCTGCGGTGAGCAGATCGTACTGCGCGTCACGTCCATCCGCGCCGGCGCGGGCGGACTCGCGGACGCGTGGTCCCCGTTTCGGCCGAATCGGGATCGTCGTAGACATCGTCGAGCTCCTCTGACGTCGGGAGTGGCGCGGCGAGCGCGTCCTCCTCTTCGTCCTCATGGTGAAGCGCCGCCGCCCCCGTGCGCACCCCGCGCACCGCCGACGCCGTCGCGACGAACACTGACTCCGCTTCCTGTTGTGCCACCGCGAGCAGCGCGTTGAACTCGTTCAGCCGCTGCTCCGTGAGCGCCACCGCCTGCTGCAACCGCAGGTTCGCGGCCGCAATCGTTGCGTTGATCTGCTGCACATCCGTGCGCACCGACGTGGTGACGTAGTTCACGTTGTCGGCGATCGAGCTCGCTTGCCGCATGATCGGATTGACGTCCCCGTAAATCCGGTCGAGCAGGTCGCTGATCTTCTTGTAACTTTTCCGAAAATTCCACGCGGCTGGAACGAGTGCCACCGTCAGCACGAGGATCGCGACCGTCATCAGCCCGCTCGCGATTGTCATCGTATTCTCGAACCAGCCACGCTCCTGTCCAACCTGCCGCATCAACACGGTGTCGGCATGTGCCGCCTGCACCAGCAACCACGCACCGGCGCGCGCGAACAAGACGGTCATCGGCAACCTCGGCTGGAAAATTGGGTCGGCCGCAAAGGCGCCCCCCCACATTCGCCTTGTCGAGCGCGCGGCTTGCCGCCGCCAGCCTCGTGTTGTGCAAGGGCGGGGCCAACAGTATGGCGACGCACGGCATCGTAGCCCGCGCGCGTCGGCGCTGTCAACCCAGTGCTCTCGACGGGAACGGCGCGAAGGGTGCAGTGCACGCGCGCGACAGCGCTTGACCCTCATGTGCGCTCGGGGGATGTTTCCCGCCAGCTCACCCGCCAGCTCACCCGCTTGCACATCGCATGCGGCTCGACCACTCGCACATTTCTCATGCCAGCACTGCAGTACATCGTCCAGGGAGGCCATCGCCTTGCCGGACGCATCCGCCCTTCGGGCAACAAGAACGCCGCGCTCCCGATCGTTGCCGCCGCGCTGCTCTGCGACGAGCCGGTGCACCTGACGAACGTCCCGCACATCAGGGACGTCGAGACGCTCGTCCAACTGCTCCAGTCGGTGGGCGCGAGCGCCGAGTGGACGAGCCGGAACGCGCTCACCATTCACGCGAAAACCGTCCGCGCCGCGGAACTCGATCCCGCGCTCTGCCGAAAGATCAGAGCGTCGATCCTCCTCGCCGGCCCGCTGCTGGCCCGCTGCGGCGAACTCATTCTGCCGCCTCCTGGCGGCGACGTCATCGGCCGGCGTCGTGTCGACACGCATTTCCTCGCGCTCCAGCAACTCGGCGCGACCTTCGAGTTCGATGATGCGTTCGTGCTCAAGGCCAAAACACTCAAGGGCGCCGACGTCTTTCTCGACGAGCCAAGCGTCACCGCCACGGAGAACGCGCTCGCCGCGGCGGTCGCCGCCGAGGGGACAACCGTGCTGCGCAACGCCGCGAGCGAGCCGCACGTCCAGGACATGGCGCACTTTCTCGTCGCGATGGGCGCCAGCATCGAGGGGATCGGCACGAACACGATCACCATTTATGGCGGCCGGCCGCTGCATGGCTGCACGCACGAGATCGGACCCGATCACATCGAGGTCGGATCCTTCATCGGCCTTGCGGCGCTAACCAAGTCCGAGGTCACGATCGAGCGCGCTGGCGTCGAGCATCTCCGCTCGACGCTCATGGGCTTCGAGCGGCTCGGCGTCGTCTGCCGCATCGAGGGCGACGACCTGATCATCCCCGCCGACCAGGAGATGGTGATCCGCAGCGACATCGGCGGGGCGGTGCCCAAGCTCGAGGATCAGCCCTGGCCGGCGTTCCCGGCCGATACGATGTCGATCGCGCTTGTCACCGCCACGCAGTGCACCGGCGTGATCGTGATTCACGAGAAGATGTTCGAGTCTCGCCTCTTCTTCGTGGACAAGCTGATCGGCATGGGCGCGCGCATCGTGCTCTGCGATCCGCATCGTGCCGTCGTCGTGGGCCCCGCGAAACTGCACAGCGGTCGCGTGGAATCGCCCGACATTCGCGCCGGCATGGCCATGCTGCTCGCCGCGCTCTGCGCGGAGGGCGAGAGCAGGATTGACAACGTCGGCCAGATCGAGCGCGGCTACGAGCGAATCGACGAGCGGCTTCGCGCACTCGGCGCGCACATCGAACGCGTGGACGACCGCCGAGTCAGGTGACGTTCCTCCTGCCCGACAGCATACAGGCAGGGGAGATCGTCGAGTCATTCGCCGAGATCGGCGTACTCGCCTTCACCACGGGCCGAGCGACGGGAAGTTTTGGTACTGGAACGGACGAGCCAGTGTGCGATGTCATGGCGCGCTGGAGCGCGTTGCGTGCGCTGGTGAGCGGCGGCCGCGCCCGTCTCGCGACCGCGACGCAGGTGCACGGCACGATGATCATCGAACATGGTGGCGATTGGCGCGGCTGGCTCCGCGGCGAGGACGCGGACGGGCATCTGTCGCACGAGCGAGGGACCGCGATGGCCGTCACCGTCGCCGACTGCGTTCCGGTTTTTCTCGTGCACCCATCGGGCGCCGCAGTCGCTCTGCACTCCGGCTGGCGGGGAACCGCGGGGCGCATCACCGTACGCGCGATTGAGCGACTCGGCGTGCTCGGCCTTCCGGCGTCAGAGCTTCGGCTGCACTGCGGCCCAGCGATCTGCGGGCAGTGCTATGCGGTCAGTCCGGACGTGTACGGGCAGCTCACGGGTCGCAGCGTCAGCGCGCCGGCGACGGTCGATCTGCGTGCCCTGATAGCCGATGACGCGCGAGCACTCGGCGTCCGCGCAATCTCGGTGAGCCCCTTCTGCACAAAGTGCGACAACGACCGATTCTATTCGCACCGTGCAGGAGATGCCGGACGGCAGCTCGGAGTGATCCTGGCGAGGATCTGAGCCCTTCCATCGCTCCCTTGGTCACTTTCGACGGCGAACCTTCACTCAATTCGCCGCCAGTTATGGCTCCCAGTGGGCAGCCCGCCATTCCTGGTACTGCGTCAATACGACGTACCTGAGTACTTTGGTGCACGTTGTAGGTACTTGGGTTCGCGTTGTTAAGGCGTCTCGCCTTGACCCATCCAGCGCGATACAATACCTTGTAGTCGTGGGCGCCCTGACGGGCGCACGCAGAATGTGGGGGACGCTCCCCACATTTTTTTATTGCCAGACGGTCCCTAGAGACAACATGAACGAAGAGCTGGAACGTGTTGTCGCGAAAGAGCTTGACGAGGTAAAATTCGATCTCGTCGAGCTTCGGCAGGGGGGCACGCGCTCGCGCCCGGTGCTAGAGGTTCGCATCGATCGGCGTGATGGTCAGAAGGTGACCGTCGACGACTGCGCGCGCGCCTCGCGCGCCCTCGAGGCGCGGTTGGATGGCGGTGGGCTCGTGTCAGATCGGTATGTGTTGCAGGTGTCGTCGCCGGGTGAGCGTCCGTTGCGGACGCCCGCCGAGTGGCGGCGCTTTGTCGGTCGGTGGGCGAGCGTGCTCGCGCCGGACTTTGGCGGGCGGCTCGAAGGGGAAATCCTCGCGGTGGATGAGGAGAACGGGCAGGTAGCGGTCACGCTACAACCGGAGCGCGGTGAGGAGAGGACGATTCCTCTCACGGCGGTCAAGGAGGCGAGGCTGGCGTTCCGCTTTTCATAACGACAGGTCACGGGTCGCCGACAACGGCGATCCTTCTCAGCGAGGTCTTGGATGGTCAGTTCCGCAGAGATGTTGGCGGCGTTCCGCGAATTGTCGAATACCAAGCAGCTCGACCGGACGGAGCTCTACGGGCTTCTGCAGGATGGCTTCATGGCCGCGCTGGCGAAGAAGTACGGCCCCACCGTGCAGGCCGAAGTCGAGATCGACGACGCCAAGGGTGAGATCAAGATCACCGTCCTCAAGACCGTCGTGGAGACGGTCGAGGATCCCGCGCGCGAGATCTCGATCGAAGAGGCCAAGCTGTTCGACAATGGCTTCGAGGCCGGCGACGTGATGGAAGAGCCCCTCGACTTCAGCGTCTTCGGACGCGCCGCCATTCAGGCCGCGAAGCAGCGCATCATTCAGCGTGTCCGCGAAGGCGAGCGCACCAAGATTCGTGACGAGTTCGCCTCGCGGGTCGGCGATCTCCTCTCCGGGGAGATCCAGCAGATCGAGCGCGGCAAGCTGGTCGTCATGCTCAACAAGTTCCGCGAAGCGGAAGCGATCATTCCGTATCGCGAGCAGAACCACCGCGAGCACTTCCACCAGGGTGAGCCCATCCGCGCCGTGCTCAAGCGCGTCGAGGAGACGCCGAAGGGCCCGCGTCTCATCCTGAGCCGCGCCGATGGCCTGTTCGTCAAGGCGCTGTTCAAGCTCGAAGTACCCGAGATTCAGCAGAATATCGTCGAGATCCGCGCCACGGCGCGTGAGGTCGGCAGCCGCACCAAGATCGCCGTCTTCTCGCGTGACGACAGCATCGATCCGGTTGGTGCGTGCGTCGGGCTCAAGGGCTCGCGCGTGCAGACGGTCGTGAACGAGCTGGGCGGCGAGCGCATCGACATCGTGCCCTGGTCGTCTGATCCGGAGCGCTTCGCCAAACTGGCGCTCGCGCCGGCCAAGGTCGCGCGCGTGTTCAGCGACGCGGTGAGCAAGACCATTCAAGCCGTCGTCGACGAGGACCAGCTCTCGCTGGCCATCGGGCGCAACGGCCAAAATGTGCGTCTCGCCTCGGAGCTCACCGGCTGGAAGATCGATCTCTACTCGAGCCGCGAATGGCTGGAGAAGGGCGGGGGCGAGCAGCTCTTCGCTCCGCTCCCCGGGGAAGTCGAGAGCGAAGAGGCAGCGGACGTCGCGCTGTCCGAGCTCGAGGGCATGAACCCCGGCACGGTGGCGGTGCTGAACGAAGCCGGCTACCGCACGCTGAACGACATCATCGATCTCGAGCGCGACGACTTCCTGCGTCTGGCCGGCATCGCGCCGCAGGAGGCGGATCGCATCATCGCCTTCCTCGAGGAGCTGACCACGGAAGAAACACCCTCCGGCGACGGCAAGACGCCGGAGAAGGACGGCGCAGCAGAGTGACCCTTTCCGCGATGGATCATGCGAAGCTGCTTAGGCTGGTCGGGCTCGGCGTGCGAGGTCGCGGCGCGGTGATCGGAGTGGAGCAGGTGCGGGAAGGCGCGAAGAAGAACAAGGTGGCGTTCGCGATCGTTGCGATGGACGCCTCGCGGCACAGTTTGGACAAGATCGTCCCGCTCCTGAATGCCAGGCGCGTTAGATTCGTAGAGGTACCAAGTGCCGCGGAGCTTGGCGGCGCGGTGGGGCGTGAGACTACCGCGGTCGTTGGGATCGTCGATCGGCAGCTCGCGAAGGGCATTCGCGAGCTAGTGGAGTCGGGCTCCGAGGGAGCCCCACAGGAGGTAGTTTGAGCAAGCTTCGCGTTACTGACATGGCCGTCGAGTTCGGGATTCCCGTTGACGAAGTGCAGGGTCTGCTTCGTCAGATGGACGTTCCGGTGCGCAGCCACTTGAGCCCGTTGACGGACGACCAGGTTTCGCGCGTGCGCGCTCGGTGGGAGCGCGAGAAGCGCGAGCGGGCGCAGAAGCAGGCGGCCCCGCCGGCTCCTGCACGCCGTCGCCGCGGTGCGGCCACGGCGCCCGCTCCTGAGCCGACTCCGGCGGCCGCGCCAGAGGCGCCCGTCGCTGAGCCGGTACGTCGTCGTCGCAAGGCCGCTGACGTCGCCGCCGCCGCTGAAGTTGCGGCAGCGGAGCAGGCCGTCAACGACGCGGTCGTGGCAACGCAGGCCGCCGAGCGGGCCGAGCGCGAGCAGCGTGAAGCCGCCGAGGCAGCCGCCGCGACCGCGCGCGTCGAAGAAATTGCCGCGGCGAGAGCCGCGGAGGAGCGCGCGCAGGCCGAAGCCCACCACGACGCCCCGCGCGAAGAGAGCGCGCCGGTTGAAGAGTTACCCGTGACGGAAGCAACCGGCACTGCGCCCGCCGAACCGCCCCGCGTGGATGTGGCGCGTCCGAGCACGCCGACGGCGCCGCCGCCGGCCCCGGCCCCGGCAGGGAGCGATCGTGCGCGTCCGCGTCCGATCACTCCGGGGGCTCCGCGTCCGCGCTCCGTCACCGCGGGCTCGCCTTTCCCGCCACGCCCTGTCGCGTCGGCATCGCCGGGCGGCTTTGGTGGGCCGACGCGACGCGACGATCGTCGTCCGCCGATAGGCGGGGGACCTCCCTCTGGCAATCCGCCAACCGCTGGCGCCGGAGTCGGCGCCGGAAGCGCCGCCTCACGTGCCCGCAGCAAGAAAGGCAAGCGCGGGTCGGTGGATCAGGAAGTGGTGGATGCGAACATCGCCAAGACGATGGCGTCGATGCGTGGCGCGCCCACGCGTGGCGGCCGCGTCGATCGCCGTGGAATGCGCGAAGAAGCCGAAGCGATGCGCGTGGCCGAGGTCGAGCGCGAGAAGAAGCTCGTCCGTGTCAACGAGTTCATCACGGTGAGCGAGCTCGCGCAGATCCTGAAGGTGTCGCCCACGGAGATCGTCGGCTTCGCGTTCAAGAATCTCGGGCTGATGATCACCGTCAACCAGCGCCTCGACTTCGACCAGATCGAAATCGTCGCCGGCGAGTTCGGCTTCCAGGCGGTGCGCGAAGACGAATATCAGGCAGAGGAAGTCGGCACCGTCGCGGCAGATCTGCCGGAAGAGCTGGTGTCGCGGCCCCCGATCGTCACGATCATGGGTCACGTCGATCACGGCAAGACCTCGCTGCTCGACTTTATCCGCAAGGCGAATGTCGTCGCGGGGGAGGCGGGCGGCATCACGCAGCACATCGGCGCGTATCACGTGGAGTTGGCCGGCGGAAGGATGATCACCTTTCTCGATACGCCGGGTCACGAAGCGTTCACCGCCATGCGTGCGCGCGGCGCCCAGGTCACGGACGCAGTCATTCTCGTCGTGGCCGCTGACGACGCCGTCATGCCGCAGACGATCGAAGCCATCTCGCATGCCAGGAACGCCGGCGTGCCAATGATCGTTGCGATCAACAAGGTCGATCTGCCGCAGGCGAACGCGATGAAGGTGAAGCAGGATCTTCTTCAGCACGGTGTCGTGCTCGAGGAGTTCGGCGGAACCACGCTCAGCACGGAGATCTCGGCCAAGAAGGGCACGAACATCGATCAGCTGCTCGAACAGATTCTCCTTCAGGCCGATTTGCTCGAGCTGAAGGCGAACCCGAACAAGCGCGCCACCGGCACCGTCGTCGAAGCACAGCTCGACGCCGGGAAGGGTCCGGTCGCCACGGTGCTCGTGCAGAGCGGCACGCTCAAGGTCGGCGATGATTTCATCGTCGGCATGTACTCGGGTCGTGTTCGCGCGCTGCTCGACGAGCGCGGCAAGCCCCTGAAGTCGGCTGGCCCGGCGATTCCGGTGCAGGTGCTCGGCATTGCCGGCGTTCCGATGGCTGGCGATCAGTTGCTCGTGGTGGAGGACGCGGGTGCTGCGCGCGAAGTGGCGCAGCGTCGCGAGCGCCTCGACCGCGAGGCGAAGAGCCGGCGGACGACGCGCGGTGGCGTCACGCTGGAAGATTTCATGGCCCAGTCCACGACCGGAGAAGTGCGGTCGCTGCGCATTCTCATCAAGGCGGATCAAGGCGGTCCGGCGGAAGCACTCGCCGACGCGCTGAGCCAGCTCGGCACGAGCGAGGTGAAGGTCGACGTGGTGCACCGCGGAGTCGGTGCCATCACCGAGAGCGACATCCTGCTCGCGCGTGCCTCGGGCGCGATCATCATCGGCTTCCACGTGCGTCCGGACAACAACGCCCGTGCGACCGCCGAGCGTGAGAACGTCGACATCAAGCTCTATCGCATCATTTACGAGGCGGTGGCGGATGTGCGCTCCGCGCTCGAGGGAATGCTGCGCCCCGAGCAGCGCGAAGTCGTACTCGGCGAGGCCGAGGTGCTCGAGACCTTCAAGGTGCCGAAGATCGGGCTCATCGCCGGCTGTGCGGTCCGGAGTGGCGTCATTCGCCGCGATGGTCGCGTCCGCGTCATTCGTGACAGCGTCGAGGTGTACGAGGGCACCATTCACTCGTTGCGCCGCTTCAAGGACGACGTGAAGGAAGTTCGCGATGGATTCGAGTGCGGTATCGGTATCGAGAACTTCAACGACCTCAAGGTCGGTGATCGCATCGAGTGCTACCGCACGGAAGAGATCGCGCGCACGCTCGAGTCGGCTCCCCAGAGCTGACGACGACGGTTCGCCGCGCCAGGAGCGGCCGGTCCTTTCCGGATCGGCGCCCTTCGCGTCGGCCTTCCCGCACCAGCCACTATACCGTGTCGCCTGATCATCATCGCTCCGACCGCGTCGCTGCCGCGATGCGCGAAGAGATTGCCACCTTCCTCGCCAGCGACGTCAAGGACCCGCGCATCTTGGGGCTCGTGACGGTCACTGCCGTCGAGGTCTCGCGCGACCTGCGTCACGCAAAAGTATTCGTCAGCGTGCTCGGCTCCGACTCGCAGCGCTCCGCGACGTTCGAGGGGCTGGATGCAGTCGCGGGTCATCTGCGCGGCCGCGTCGGCCGCGCGCTCCGTTTGCGCGTCGCGCCCGAGTTCGAGTTCCGCAACGACGAGAGCATCGCGCACGCGGCCCGCATCGAGCAGCTGCTCACGCAGGTGCGCAAGGATCTTCCCTCTGAGCCTGCCAAGGAGTCCACTCCTATAGCTTCTCCCCAGCCCGGCGATGAGGGACGCGACGACTGACGGGCTGCTCCTCGTCGACAAGCCGGCGGGGGTGACGTCGCATGACGTAGTGCTCGCGGCGCGCCGTGCCTTCGGCGAGTCGCGTATCGGTCACGCCGGCACGCTCGATCCGTTCGCGACCGGCTTGCTCGTCCTCCTGCTCGGGCGGGCGACGCGTCTGCTGCCACATCTCGACGGCGTGCCGAAGGAATATGCCGCGGTCATCGCCTTCGGCAGCGAGACGGAGACGGACGATCTCCAAGGCACGACGGTGCGCGAGGCCGAGCCTCCTCCCGACGCGGCGATCGCTGAGGCGATCGCGCAGCTCACCGGTTTGCTCGAACAGGTGCCGCCCGCCTACTCGGCGAAACGTATCGCCGGCCGCCGCGCCTATGAGGCGGCGCGCGCAGGCGAAGCGCTGGTGCTCGCGCCAGCGCACGTGCAGGTCTTCGCCTGGCGCGACGTGGAGCGTGACGGCAACCGCCTACGCGCGACGATCGCCTGCGGAGGCGGCACGTACATCCGAGCCCTCGCACGCGATCTCGGTCGTCTGACCGGAAGCGCCGCGCATCTCGCCGAGCTGCGGCGTGAGCGAAGCGGCCCATTTCATGTGTCCGCCGCCGCCACGCTCGACACCGTTCGCGCCGGGCACGCCACGCTACGCCCGGCCCTCGACGCACTGCCAACCATTCCGCACGTGCGACTCAGCGGCGACGACGCGGAGCGCGTGCTGCGCGGCATGACTGTGGCGCGAAGCGCGGACGCGAGCGCGGCCGCCCTCGTCGACGAGCGCAGCGGCGCGCTCGTCGCATTCGCGGAAGCCGATGGCGGCTACTGGCAGCCGCGCGTCGTCATGCGCAAGGTTGGATGAGCGTGCAGACCCGCGGCGCTGACGACGCGATGCTTCCGCCGCATGTCGGCGACACGGTCGTGACCGTCGGCACCTTCGATGGCGTGCATCGCGGTCACCTCGACGTCCTGGTTCGCCTGGCCACACGCGCGCGCGAAACTGGTCGCACGAGTTTGCTCCTGACCTTCGAGCCGCATCCGCTGGAGCTGCTCAATCCGGCGAAGGCGCCGCGGTTGCTCACGACGCGCGATGAAAAGCTTGCGGCCGTCGCAACCACGGGGCTCGACTACGTTGCCATCCTGCCATTCACGCGTGAGCTCGCCAATCACTCCGCCCAGGAGTTCGTCGATCTCGTGCTGCTCGGCCGCTTCCAGATGGCCGAGCTGCTGATCGGTCACGATCATGGCTTCGGTCGTGGGCGCGCAGGCGATGTGGAGACGCTGCGCACGCTGGGCGCCGCGCGTGGCTTCGCCGTGGACGTCGTCGCTCCGGTGGAGACGAGCGACGGCCAGCCGGTGAGCAGTACGCGAATTCGCCAAGCCGTCGCGGCCGGTGATCTCGAGACGGCTGAGGCTGGTTTGGGGCGGCACTACTCCGTGGCGGGAGAGGTGGTCGCTGGCGAAGCGCGCGGGCGCGCGTTCGGTTTTCCCACTCTCAACGTTGTTCCCGAATCGCCGCGCAAGCTCCTTCCTCCCGACGGCGTGTACGCGGTGGACGTCGAGACGCCGCGCGGCCGCTTCGGCGGGATGATGAATCTTGGGCCACGTCCGACGTTCGGTGACGAGCGACGAACGATCGAAGCGCACCTCTTCGACGCCGAGGGCGATTATTATGGTGACGCAGTGCAGGTGGGATTCGTCGCTCGCCTGCGCGACACCCGGCGCTTCGACGGGTCGGCCGAATTGATGAAGCAGCTCGCAGCCGACGAAGAAGGAGCGCGACGTGCGTTGACGCTCCTTGGCGAGCCGGGTAACTTGAAAGGTTCCATGCACTTTCCTCCCTCCACCCCGTAGTCGCATGTCCAACCTGAAGTGGCGCCTGATCATAATTGGCGTCCTTGTCCTTCTCTCCGTTTACGCACTCTTCCCGCGCGACGTGAAGACGCGTCAGCGCCGCCCAGACGGGACGTTCTTCGACACGGTAATCCGGAAGGTGCCCCTGAGAAAGGGACTCGATCTCTCTGGCGGTATGCACCTCGCACTCGAGGTGGATGAATCGAAGGGTGCGGTCGCCGACAAGAGTGAGGCGATCAACCGCGCACTCAAGGTCGTGCGCACTCGCATCGAGGGAATGGGCGTCTCCGAGACGGTCATCCAGAAGGCGGGCAACGATCGCATCATCATCGACATTCCGGGCGTCGACGATCGTGAGCGCGCCATCCGGATGGTGCAGGATCAGGCGTACCTGACGTTTCAGATTACCGACAAGACGAACGCATTCGAGAAGGTGCTTCCGCGTCTCGACGCGATCGCGAAGACGAAGGGCCTCGGCACTGGAGCGGGCGTCACGAGCACACCCGCTGCTCCGGCGGCTGGTCTGAGCGGGCTGCTCACCTCAGGCGCCGATTCGTCCAAAGCTGGTGCTGCCGGTGCGAAGGACAGCACGAAGAAGGACACGGCCAGGAAGGACAGCGCGTCGATTCCTGGAGTCACTGGTGGAGTCATCTCCAAGATGATTCTTGCCGGCCAATCGCCGGGCGAGTTCCTCTTCGAGCGCAACAACAAAGACGTGTTGAAGGCCTTTCTCGACTCGCCGGACGTCCAGGCGGCCATGCCACCGGGCAAGGTGGTGCGCTTCGGCAGCGATTCGGTCGTCATCCAGAACAAGAACTACGGCTACCTGTATCTGCTCGACGCTAAGGAGATCATGAGCGGCGAACAGCTCACCGATGCGAAGCCCAACTCGACTCAGGAAGGAACTGTCGTCGAGTTCCAGTTGAACAACGAGGGGGGCCGTCGCTTTCAGCGCGAGACGGCCAAGCACATCAAGGACTACATGGCGATCGTGCTCGACAACGTCGTGATGGGGAGGCCCCCTGTCATCAACAGCGCGATCGGCACGCGCGGCCAGATCACGATGGGGCAGGGACGCGACCTGCAGGCGGCGCAGGATCTCTCGCTCGTCCTCAAGGCCGGCGCGCTTCCCGTGCCGCTCAAGGTCGCCGAGGTGCGCAACATCGGTCCGAGCCTTGGGCAGGACTCGATCGACAAGGCCTGGCGTGCGGGAACGATCGCGATCTCGCTGGTCGTCGTGATCATGCTCGGCTACTACCGGTTCTCCGGCATGCTCGCCGTCGCCGGTCTCGCACTGTATGTGCTCTACACCGTGGCGACGCTGGCCAGCTTCGACGCGGTGCTCACACTGCCGGGACTCGCGGGATTCGTGCTCTCCATCGGTATCGCGGTCGACGCCAACGTGCTGATCTTCGAGCGCATTCGCGAAGAGCTCGACCGCGGCAAGACGGTGCGCACGGCGATCGACGAAGGATTCCGTCACGCCATGAGCGCCATCATCGATTCCAACGTGTCGACGATCCTCACGGCGGCCGTGCTCTACCAGTATGGCACCGGGCCGGTGAAGGGCTTCGCCGTCACCCTCATCGCCGGCATCGTCGCGTCCATGGTGACGTCGATCTTCGTCGTGAAGACCTTCTATCTCCTGTGGCTGAACCGCTCGCGCGGCGCCCAGACACTGAGCATCTAGAGTCCAATCATGCTGCGTATCCTTCACGGCACCAACTACGACTTCATCAAGCCCTGGCGCATTGCCGTGGGCATCACAGCCGCGTTCATTGCCACCGGCTTGATCTTCCTTGGTATTCATCACGGGCTCAACAAGAGCATCGAGTTCACTGGCGGAACTCTGATGCAGATCGAGTTTACGCAGGCGCCCAATCCCGGGGACATCCGCGCGACGGTCGATGGCGCCGGCTACACGGGTTCGGAGATTCAGCCGTTCGGCTCACCGCGCGAGTTCACGATCCGCGCGGCGGGTCACGACGCGAGCTCGAGCGTGGAGAAGACCGCGCGCGAGATCGAAGCGGCCCTGCACGCGAAGTTCAGCCCCACCCAGCCGAAGGTCGTCCGCACGGAGATCGTCGGTGCGCGCGTGGGTGATGAGCTGAGCCGGAACGCGGTGATCGCCATCGTCATCTCGCTCTTCGTCACCATGCTCTACCTCGCCTTCCGCTTCGAGTGGCGGTTCGGCATTGCCGCCGTGATCGCGACGGTGCACGATCTTCTGAGCACGCTCGGCTTCCTGGCGATCATGCGACTCGAAGTCTCGCTGACGGTCGTGGCCGCGCTCCTCACCGTCATCGGCTACTCGCTCAACGACACGATCATCATCTTCGATCGCGTGCGCGAGAATCTGAAGAAGGCGCGTCCCGAGCCGCTCTACGACGTGCTCAACCGCTCAATCAACGAAACGCTGCCGCGTTCGGTGCTGACGCACGTCACGGTCGCCGCCGCCACGCTGTCCCTGCTGCTGTTCGCCGGTGAAGTGATTCGACCGTTCTCGTGGATCATGCTCTTCGGTATCGTGACCGGAACGTTCAGCTCCGTCTACATCGCCGGCCCGACCTTGCTCTGGATCGAGCGCAATTGGCCGCGGTCGCGCGGCAACGAGAAGTCGCCGTCCCGGAACCCGACGGCGGTCGCGCCGACCAAGCCGACCCCGACGCGGGCGCCTGTGGCGGCTCGGACGCGCTGAGCGGCATGCATCTCTTCTTCTCGAACCGCCGCCTCGCGCGGCGGTTCGTGTATTCATGACGACCTTCATCGACAGCCACGCGCACCTCGCCGATCCGGCCTTCGATGCCGACCGCGAGGACGTCATCGCCCGTGCCCGGCAGACGGGCGCGGCGGCCATCATTTGCATCGGCGAGTCGCTCGCTTCGGCGCGACGCGCGGCGCTCGTCGCCGCGGCGCATCCGGGATTCTGTTACCACACCGCCGGCGTGCATCCGCATGACGCCGCGGACTTCGACGCCGCGCGCGACATCGCGGACATTCGCGAGCAGGTCGCGGCGGGCGCCGTCTCGATTGGTGAGTGTGGGCTCGACTACCACTACGACCATTCGCCGCGCGAGCAGCAGCGCGCGGCGTTCGGGGCCCAGCTCGAGCTCGCGCGCGAGCTAGCTCGTCCGGTCGTGGTGCACACGCGCGAGGCGGAGGACGACACCGGGGCAATGGTGCGTGAGGCGGCGGCTGCCGGCGTGTGTGGCGTTCTCCATTGCTACACGGGCAGCGTCGGCCTCGCCGAGCTGGCGCTCGATGGCGGTTGGTACGTCTCGTTCAGCGGCATCGTCACCTTCAAGAAGTGGACGGACGAGGCGCTTCTTCGCCTTGTCCCCGACGACCGGCTGCTCGCCGAATCCGATTCGCCGTACCTCGCTCCCGTTCCGCATCGCGGCAAACGAAACGAACCCGCGTGGGTGAGCTTCACGGTTGCGCGGCTCGCCGCGGCGCGCGAGGCCGACGTAGGCACGCTCGCCGCGCGCACCGCCGAGAATGCCCGACGCCTCTTCAGGCTGGCGTAGCTCGGCGCCGCCACTAGAATCCAAACGCTGGTGTCATCCATGATGGCATTGCTGCCCCCAGCGCTTTCATACATCACGACTCGCACAGGAGAACCACGTTGTCGCTCGAGACCGTACATACTGACCAGGCCCCCGCCGCGATCGGCCCATACTCCCAGGGCGTAATCGCGAACGGGTTTCTTTTCACCGCCGGACAGATCGCCCTCGATCCCGCAACCGGGCAGGTCGTCATCGGCGACGTCGTCGCGCAGACAGAGCAGCTCTTCAGGAATCTCGCGGCGATTCTCTCGACTGCCGGCGCCAGCTGGAGCGACGTCGCAAAGACGACGGTGTTCCTCATGGACATGAAGGACTTCCCGCACGTGAACGAGGTCTACGCCCGCGTGATGGGCGATGCCCGTCCGGCGCGAACTACCGTGCAGGTGTCCGGTCTTCCGCGTGGCGTGATGGTCGAGATCGACCTCGTCGTCGCGCTCCCCGCTGCGCGCTAGCGCGGCGCTCACCTCTACCCGACAGGCATGTCGACGAGCAAGACGCGCGAGGAACTCTTTCGTTTGACGAGCTTCGCCCGCTGCGCTGGATGAGCCGCCAAACTGGGTCCGGGTGACCTGGTTGAGGCGCTGAGCGGCGTGCCGACGCACGCCGATCCCCGATTGCTCGTCGGTCGAGAAACCTTCGACGACGCGGGGGTCTTTCGGCTGCGCGACGATCTCGCGCTCGTGCAGACGGTCGACTTCTTCGCGCCCATCGTCGACGACCCGTACGACTTCGGGCAGATCGCCGCGGCGAATGCGCTCTCCGACGTTTTCGCCATGGGTGGCGAGCCACTCACCGCGCTCGCGATCGTCGGCTTTCCGGCCGGGAAGCTCCCGATGAGTGTCCTCACCGACATCCTTCGCGGCGCACAGGACAAGGTGCGCGAAGCGGGAGCGTCGCTCGTCGGCGGCCACTCGATCATCGATGAAGAGCTCAAGTTCGGCCTCAGTGTCACTGGCCAGGCGGACCCTCGCCGACTGCTCACGAACGCCGCTGCGCAGCCTGGCGACGTTCTGGTGCTGACCAAGCCTCTCGGGACCGGACTGCTCGCGACCGCCGGAAAGAAGGATCTGCTCGAGCCGGTCGCGCGCGAAGCGCTGCATGCGTCGATGCGTGCGTTGAACGCGGTGGCGAGCCGCGCCGCCCTCGCCAACGATGTGCGCTGCGCGACGGACGTGACCGGCTTCGGACTCCTCGGCCATGGCTCCCACATCGCGCGCGCAAGTGAAGTCACGCTGCGCTTCGACGGCCGAGTGCTTCCCGAGTTGCCCGGCGCACGCGCGCTGTGGGCGAGTGGTGTGCGCACCGGCGGCGCCGAGCGGAATGAAAGCTTCGTGGCGCCGCTGGCCGACTGGACCGCGGCGAGACCCGCGGACGTCGCACTCGCACTCGATCCGCAGACTTCTGGCGGACTGCTCGTCGCTGTGCCGCCCGCACGACTCGCGGACTATCTTTCGGCCGTCTCGGGAAGCGTCGTCGTCGGACAGGTCGAGGCTCGCGGGAACGCGCTGATCGTGTTGGGGTGAGTGTTGGGAGTGGTTGGGGCCTGGTGGCTTCCTTCGTCTTCAAAACGAATGCGAGGCGCATAGCGTCTTGGGTGGGTTCGATTCCCATGCACTCCCGCCATCACGCCTTCTCTCTCGAATGCAAGCCGTCGTGATCCCAGATCCTCTCCGCAGCTTGTTCGCTCGGCGCGCCGTCGGCCGCGCGTTGCTACTCGTCACTGCGATTGGTGGCGTCGCGAGCGCGCAGCGCGTCGACAGCGCCAGCGTCGCCGCTCGCATTCCGAAGGTCGATACCGTGACGCAAAGCGCGCCGCAGCCTCCGCTCTCGCCGCGTCGCGCGTTTGTCTACTCGCTTCTCGCGCCCGGCTACGCGCAGTCCCGACTCGGTCGCCCCACCGCCGGCGCGATCTTCGTACTCACCGAGTCGATCGCCATCGCGATGCTGCGCGAATCAGCGGCCGATCTTCGCCAGGCGCGGCTGTTCAGGCGCGACACCCTCGAGTACATCGGAAACGATCCGCTTACTGGATTGCCAATCATGCACCGCAACTCGTACAACGACGACCTGATCAGCATTCGGCGCGGCCATGTCGAAGATTGGATCGCCTTTCTCATCGCGAATCATCTCTTCGCCGGCGCGGACGCTTACGTCGCCGCACACCTGTGGGATCTGCCCTCGCAGATCAACATCTCGCAGACGCAGGCGGGCACCGTCGTCGCCGCGCGAATTCGCTGGTGAGCCGGGCGCTCGATCGCAACGCGCCCATCGGAGTGTTCGACTCGGGACTCGGCGGACTCACCGTTGCGCACGCCATCATGCAGCAGCTTCCCGGCGAGAGTCTCGTCTACTTCGGCGACACGGCACGCGTGCCGTATGGTCCCAAATCGCCGGAGACCGTACGACGGTATAGTCACGAGATCGCCGCCTTTCTGCTCGAGCAGGGCGTGAAGGCCATCGTCGTCGCGTGCAACACGGCGACGGCGCATGCCCTTCCGATGCTCGAGGCCGAGCTCGATGTCCCGGTCATCGGCGTCGTCGGCCCTGGCGCGCGCGCAGCGGTGCGAGCCACGAAGAGTGGCCACATCGGCGTGATCGGCACCGAAGGAACGATCCAGTCGGGAGCCTACGTGCGCGCCATTCACGCCGAGTCACCGGAGGCAACCGTGACCGCGCTTCCATGTCCGCTCTTCGTGCCGCTGGTCGAAGAGGGATGGACCGATCACGCAGCCACCAGACTCATCGCGACGGAGTATCTCGCACCATTCACGCGCGATGAGGTGGACACGCTCCTTCTGGGCTGCACACACTATCCGTTGCTCAAACGGGTGATCGCCGAGACGATCGGGCCGGCCGTAAGGCTCATCGATAGTGCGGAAGAGACGGCCGCCGACACGCGCCGAATGCTCGCCGAGCACGACCTCGCGAGCACGGAGAGCGCGGGCAACTATCGCTTCATCGCGTCGGACGACCGGCAGCAGTTTCTCGACTTAGGGCAGCGCTTTTTCGGCGACGCGCTCGAGCGTGTGGAGATTCGCACCTTCGGCTGATCCATCCCACGAGCGCAGCGAGATCCGTTCCGGCGTGATGACGAGATAGGTCGGCGTGTCGAGCCAGCTTCCTGCATTCGCGTACACGCTTCCACTCGGCGTGCGCTCGAGTGCGGCGATGTGAGAATGGCCGTAGACGACGAGCTCGAGGGACGGATCCGCCTGGAGCACCGTCGCGGCGACGCTTCGCAGTCCGCGCCCTTCGTCACGCGGTGCGTAGCTGCGGCTCGTCTGCGAGCTGCCCATAGCGAGCCGCGAGGCGAAATCGGGATGCAGGATGCCGCCGAAGGCGCGAATCGCGAGCCGATTGCGCAGGACGCGGCGAAGCATGCGGTAGCCGCGATCCTCCTTCTCGCGCAGTCCATCGCCATGCTCGACACGCGCCCGCCAACCGCCCACGTCGTCCTGTAGCGGCCCGAGCAGGAAGTCCACGCCCGCTTCGCGCAGAATGTCACCGCCCCAGCAATCGTGATTGCCCGCGAGCATCGTCATCGGGACGCCAGCGTCGCGAAGGTCCATGAGCGCGGCGAGGGCGCGCACCCCGCTGCGCGGCACGACGCTGCGCCACTCGAACCAGAACTCGAAGAGATCGCCGTTGATCAGCAGCGATCCCGCCCGGCCGGGCAGACTGCGGAGAAAGGCGAGCAGCGCTCGCTCGACGGACTCGGGCGCGTGGCCGAGGTGGACGTCGGAGATGAGATAGCAGGGCGGGGGAAGCACGGGAGGATTCTACACGGCTCGCACGGCCTTTACAAACAACTCGAGCCCGAGCAACCTTCGCGCGGCGCGACATTCCCACCCTCGATCCCTCGAATGACATACGCACACGCGACCGAGCTTCGGGTTCGGTACGCCGAAACAGACAGGATGGGTGTCGTGTACTACGCGAACTACCTCGTGTGGTGCGAGGTGGGGCGCGTGGAGCTGCTGCGTTCGCTCCAGCGAAGCTACGCCGCGCTCGAGGCGGACGGCATCGGTCTCGCCGTCTCTGAGGCGCGCGTCCGCTATCTCTCCCCGGCTCGGTTCGACGACCTCGTGCGCATCGAGACCACACTGACGAGCGTTCGCTCGCGAGCGATCACCTTCGACTATCTGATCTCCAATGCGGAGTCCGGCACCCGGTTCGCTACCGCTCATACCGCGCTCGTCTCCATCGATGCCGCCGGACGACCCACCGCAATCCCGGCCGACTTTCGCTCGGCGCTGGAGGCTGTTCTCTAGCGTCCTTCTCCTCGGCGGAAGCGGCGCCTGCCGCTTCGTCGCCCCCGAGAGGCTCTCGCCCCAGCTCGAAGCGCGCGCCCGGCTCCTGCGAATCGAGGACACTCGGCGCGACGAGCCCGCGCTCATTGATTCGCTCCTCTCGAGCCGCGACGTCGGCAGTCGCGCTGCCGCCGCGCTCACGGTCGGTCGCATCGGTGCGCGTGCCCATCTCGGAGGACTGCGGCGCCTTGCAATCGACGCTGATTCCGGCGTATCCGCGAACGCCCTCTTCAGCCTCGGTCTGCTCAAGGACACCGCGTCGGCGTCGCTTGCCGCCTCGGCGCTTCGCGCTGGTTCTGCACAGGGCATCGAAGCGGCCTGGCTCCTCGGAGAGCTTGGCGAGCGCGGGCGTGCCGCCATCTTGGCTGGCCTTGCGGACGCGACACTCGCTCCCACGACGCGTGGCGCGCTCCTGCTCGCCTCGACGCGACTGCGGCCCGTGCCCGCTGCCGCCATCACGCCGCTGCTCGCGAGCGCCGACAGCGCGATTGCCTGGCGAGCGGCCTATGCAATCGCGAGAGGACGAAGTGCCGCCGCTGCGCGCTCCCTCCTGGGCCAGAGTCGATCACCCTGGTCGTCGGTTCGCGAGCAGGTCGCGCGCGTCGCGTCGCGCGGCATCGCTGGCGATTCCCTCGGCACTCTCGCACGCGAGGCACTGCTGCGCCTCGTGGCCGACACGAGCGCGCGCGTTCGCATCAACGCGGTGCGCGCCATCTCCTCGTACGGCGCCCCTGCGAGAGCGGCGGTGCTCGCCGCGCTGCGTGACCACGACATGAACGTCCGCGTCGTTGCCGCCCAATCGCTCGACGCCGTGCTCGACGCTGCATCGGCGGCCTGGGCCGATGCGTTCGACGCGGAGACCACCTTCGTCGTTCGCCGCGCCATCGCCGACGGTTCGATCAAGCATGGCCTCAACCTCGCCGCGCGCGCCGGTTGGGCCTCGAGCGACGAATGGCAGCTTCGCGCCGCCGCTGCCGAGCTGGACGGAGCGGGAGCCGCGGATGCGGCCGAGCAGCGTCTCGCGCGCTGGAGTCGTGATCCCGACGGACGAGTGCGTGCAGCCGCCGCCTCGGCATGCGCCGCGCTCGCCGACAGCGCGTCGGTGCGGGACCTCGTGCGCTCCCGTCTGCGCTCGATGCTCACCGACCCCGATGTTGGCGTGCGATCCGCTAGTCTGGGCGGTCTCACACGCGGTGCCTCGCCCGACGATCTCGCCGCCGCGCTCGTGTCCTACCGCATCTCGCTCGTCGACGGCGACAACGATGCGCGCCTCGCCTTCTGGCGTCTGGCCGACACGGTGCTCGCTCGTCACGTGGAGACCCTGCCGGACTCCGCGCAGCGCAGGCTCACCACGATCCTCCGTCCGATCGACCCGCTCGAGCGCAACGCCGCCGCCCGGATTAGTCGCTTCTCGGCTTGGCGAGACAGCGAGGGAACAGCGCGGCCGCTCGCATGGTACGAAGCACGAGCTCGCGAGTCCGCGGTCCGTGCGCCGACGCTTCGGGTTCTCACGGAGCGGGGCACCATGGAGCTGAAGCTGTTCGCAACCGAGGCTCCGCTCACCGTGTTCAACATCGTCTCGCTCGCGGAGCACGGATACTTCGACGGGCAGCGCTTCCATCGCGTCGTACCCAACTTCGTCGTGCAAGGCGGCGATCCGCGCGGTGATGGCAATGGTGGACCCGGATACGCCATTCGCGACGAGCTCAATCGTCGGCGCTACGGACGAGGCACTCTTGGCATGGCACTTTCAGGTCCGAACACCGGCGGCAGTCAGTTCTTCGTGACACACTCGCCGCAGCCGCATCTCGACGGTGGCTACACTGTATCCGGGGAGCTCGTTGAGGGCGGCGACGTCCTCGATCGCATCATTCAGGGAGATCGAATTGTTCGCGTCACGGTACATTAGTCCTCTCGCAATTCTCCTCATGGCCGTGGCTGGCTGTGCGCCACCGCGCGTCGCCGCGCTGCCCGGTGTGCTGGCGCCCGTGCAACAGATCCCTCGAGGCACCCTGCCGGACGGCCGCCGAAAAATCGTCTTTCAGTGGGAGGTTCGTGACGGCGATATCTCGGCGCGCGGCGATGGCGTTGCTCGGATTGCCTCACCTGACAGCGTCCGGCTCGACTTCTTTCTCGGCGGCGGCTTCGGCAGCGGCACCACGATTCTGATTGGCGACTCCTTGCAGGTTCCTGGACCCGATATGGTACGCAAGCTCGTGCCGCCGCGCGCGCTCCTGTGGGCCGCGCTCGGCCGCTTTGATGTCCCCCCCGAACGCGACACGGTCGTCCGCGTTGACGGGGCGGTGCTCCGAACCGACATTGGATCACCGGTCCATTGGCGCGCCACCTTTCGAGGCGACACGCTGACCCGGCTCGAGCGAATCGATGGTGGTCGCTTGCAGGAGTGGGTGGAACGCTCCGCGGATCAGAAGGTACAGTATCGCAATGAGGCGGCACGCCGGTCCCTCTCGCTAGTCATTCAACGCTCAGATGTCGTCTCTCCGTTCGATCCGTCGATCTGGATTCTTTAGGATCCTCCCGCTGCTCGTGCTCGTCGCCGCGTGCAGGCCGCCTGGCTACGGCTTCGCCGGCGGCGGCTTGCCGGGGCACATTCGTACGATGGCGATCCAGCCATTCGACAACGAGACGCCGACTCCCGAGCTTCAGAAGGAAATCTTCGAGGCGATGCGGAAGGAACTGCAGCCGCGCCTCGGCGTGCGCGACGCACCGGAGGAGCGCGCCGACGCCATCGTGCGCGGCGTCGTGCGCACCTATGACGTGGACGTGCCCGTTGGTTACAGCGCCAACCCCGCGCAGGCCGTGACCTCCCGTCGCAAGCTGCAGATCACGCTCGACGTACAGATCATCGATCAGACGACTGGCAAGACGATCTGGGAGAAGAAGGGACTGCGCGCCGAAGGTGAGTATGCGGAGCGAGACGAGGTGGGCGGGCGCCGCGAGGCGATCAAGCGCGTCGTGAACGACATCGTCGAGGGGGCGCAATCACAATGGTGACACCGCGGCGCGGACTGAGCTCACTTGGCTGCCTGGTAACGCTGCTGCTCGTGGCGGCGGTGCTGTACTTCGGTGTCGGAATCGGCGAGCACTACTTCCGTTTCTACGAGTATCAGGACTCCATGCGGCAGGAGGTGAGGTTCGCCGCGCACAACAGCGACGCCCTGATCCTTCGCCACCTGCGTGAGCGCGCCGATTCGCTCGGTCTTCCGGAAGCGGCCGGTGAAGTCAATCTGCAGCGCGATGGTCGCCATATCGAGATGGAGTCCGAGTACTACGTGAGCATCGAGCTTCCGCTGTACGTGAAGGAAGTCCGGTTCAACCCGCACGCCGAAGGCATCTTTTGAGCGACGCCGCGCCGCGGGATCCCGCGGCGAAGGTTCACGACCTCCAGAGTGCTCAGCGCTGGCGCGCATCACAGCTGGGCCGCGTCGTCTTCACGAATGGCGTTTTTGATCTGCTGCATCCCGGGCACGTCGACGTCCTGCTCGGTGCGCGCCAATGCGGCGATGCGCTCATCGTTGGCGTGAACAGTGATGCCTCCGTACGTCGGCTCAAGGGGCCGGAACGCCCCGTCCGAAACGAGGCCGAGCGTGCCTACGTGCTCGCCGCGCTCGAGACGGTGGACTGCGTCGTGGTCTTCGACCAGGACACGCCCATCGAGCTCGTGAATGCGCTGCGCCCCAATGTGCTCGTCAAGGGCGGCGATTACACAGAGGCGACGATCGTCGGCGCTCCCGAAGTCCGGAGTTGGGGAGGCGACGTACGCGTCATTCCGCTCACTCCCGGACAGTCAACTACCAACATTCTTCGGACACTTCGTGGCCACACAACATCACGCTGATCCCGTGCGCGTCGGGCGCACCGCCAACGAGCTTCGCCCCGTCACGTTGGAGCGCGACGTCGCGTCGTATGCGGAAGGCTCCTGTCTCGTGTCTTTCGGCGCTACACGTGTGCTCTGCACGGCTTCCGTGGAGGACGGCGTTCCCGGATGGCGCCGCGGTCGCGGCGAAGGCTGGCTGACCGCCGAGTACGCGATGCTTCCGCGCGCCACCAAGACGCGCACGAACCGCGAGCGCGGCCAGATCGGCGGACGCACGCAGGAGATTCAGCGTCTCATCGGCAGAAGCGTCCGCGCCATGCTCGATGACTTTGCATGGGGCGAGTTCACGCTGAAGGTGGACTGCGACGTCCTCCAGGCTGACGGCGGTACGCGAACCGCCGCGATCACGGGCGCGTCCGTCGCCGTGTGCGATGCGTTCGCGTGGATGGTGGCGCAGGGCAAGCTCAAGCGTACGCCGGTGAAGCGCCGTGTCGCTGGCGTCAGCGTTGGTGTCATCAAGGGAGAGCCACGGCTCGATCTCGAGTACATCGAGGACGTCGTCGCTGACGTCGACATGAACGTGGTGATGAGTAGCGAGGGCCGATTCGTGGAAGTGCAGGGCACTGGCGAGAACGGCACCTTCGACCGCGCCGAATTGAGCACGCTGCTCGATCTCGCCACGAAGGGTCTCGTCGAGCTCGACGCGCTCCAGCGGGCCGCGCTCGGTCTCTGAGGCGGGATAGTGTCTCCGCCGTGGATTCTCGCCTCGCGCAACGCGGGTAAGCTGCGCGAGCTGCGCGCGCTCTTCGCTACGCATGGCATCGATGTGATCGACCTGCGCGAGGCCGCCGTCGAGGAAGATGCGGAGGCGGAAGAGTCGATCGAGGCGTTCGACACCTTCGAGGAGAACGCGCTGGCGAAGGCGCGATACTTCGCGTCGCGTCTTCCCGGCCGCATCGTCATCGCGGACGACTCCGGGCTCGCGGTGGATGCCCTCCAGGGCGCACCGGGTGTGCACAGCAAGCGCTGGAGCGGCCGTGGCGATCTCGAGGGTCGAGCGCTCGACGCGTCGAACAACGCCCTCCTGCTGGCGAAGATCGACGGGGAGAAGAATCGCGGCGCGCGATTCATCTGCGCTGCGGCCTGGTGTGACGGTGCGTTCGAGCTCGTGGCTCGTGGCGAAGTGCTGGGACGCATCGTCGATGTGCCGAAGGGGGAGCACGGATTCGGCTACGATCCGCACGTGTTCGTGAATGACCTGGGGAAGACAATGGCCGAAGCGACGGTGGCAGAGAAGGAGACGGTGAGCCATCGCGGGCGTGCGTTCGCGCGCTTGCTCGTCGCGTTGCGTGAGCGCGGCCTCGTATGGTCGGCGTAAACAGTGTGCGCTACGGGAGTTGACCGTCGGTGCACGACGCGCTATTGTTTCGTTCTCATGTGCGGGGCGTAGCGTAGCCTGGTATCGCGCCTGCTTTGGGAGCAGGAGGTCCCCGGTTCAAATCCGGGCGCCCCGACTTGGCAGGAAGCTCTTGTAGGTGGTGGGGGCCGGCCTGTGCCGAACGAAGCGCCAGTAGCTCAGTTGGATAGAGCAACAGCCTTCTAAGCTGTGGGTCGGGGGTTCGATTCCCTCCTGGCGCGCCACACACGCAGTATGGGTAGTTCGAGCGCCCTTAGCTCAATTGGTTAGAGCAACTGACTCTTAATCAGTAGGTTCTCGGTTCGATTCCGAGAGGGCGCACTCGAGGCGGGGCGGCACTGGGATACCGGTGCCGCTCCGTTTTTTTGCTCTTCGAGGCATTTCGGGACCTCAATGGCGAGAGACCCGCATCTGGCACTCTCCGCGTTGGCTGGGCGGCGATGCGGCGAGACGAGCCCACCGATCCAGGGAAGGAAGCGGATGCATCGGATTTTCACGGATCGGCCTGCTTGCAGGGCCTGACGCAGGGCACCACCACCGGCCCTGCAGCAATCAAAGCGCCCCACTTTTTTTGATCACGCAGCGGGCTCACGCAGCGGGCATCTCCGCGCGTGGAAGGCTCCCCGCGCAGGGAGCGATCCGTTGCAATCCGTTTTCATCCGCGTGATCCTCGTCCCCTTGGTCGGTGGGGCTCGTCACGTCGCGCTTGACGGTTCAACGCGCAATGCAGCCGACACTCTCAGCGCCTGTCCCGAAACTCGGTGAGCCCTTTTTGTACGTTGGCCCACGCCAGTGGTTGACGGACGGCGCAAACATGTGTTTTTGATTCTTGTGTCGTACGTTTCCAGCGGACGTGTTGCTCGCGCGCAAAATATTTCCGCAACTCGGGATTGTTGCTGCACCATAAATCATTAAGCTGCCACTGCTTACGTTTGTATTCGAATAGCCTTGGGCTAGTTCTGGCGCTATATCAGCCAACGCGAAAAATCCTGGATGCGGCGTCCTCGAGGCCATGGAGGTGCCGAAATTCCCGCGAAGAACCTGTATTTATGCCGGTCAGACGGGGCAGCGGCATTGCGTGAGGGCGCCCGAGTGCTCGTCTCGGGATTTGCGACGTTGCGGGAACGATCGCAGCCCCTTGTGGTAACAGGATGTCCGGCCTATAATGTTTGGCTCTACGGGAAGGTTGTCCGGACCGTCGATGGCCGTGTGATTTCAGGGGGCAATTCGTCGGCAGCGGAACCGAGCGCGGTGCGCGGGTGACCACTGGTGGCGATTCGAACGGGATGCAGAAAGTGCGGTGCGCGTCCCTTGACGAATCGGTGTTGAATGGGTTATGATTCGAGGCTGTCACGGAAACGTGACGCTCGACAAAACATATTAAGAGCTGTTTGACAATCGAGAGTGGAATCAGAATGTGCGAGGCGAACTCGTAGTTCGCTCGCCGGTTCTAACAGGGGCCGGATGAGCCGAGTTCAACAACCTGTACTATTCAAATGATTCGGATACGCTGTCAACGCGACAGCGTTAGACAGCTGTTCGATTCACTAGAGCTAATCATCAAAATCTCTTGGAGAGTTTGATCCTGGCTCAGGACGAACGCTGGCGGCGTGCTTAACACATGCAAGTCACGGGGGTCCCGGGGGCAA
>Ga0208587_1000051_pt1 | contig 59092 bp, 50 predicted proteins | sample NGESurdeep092012_7_FD_184472 | JGI IMG/M metagenome (GOLD analysis project Ga0208587, IMG submission 184472) | Arctic peat soil microbial communities from Barrow, Alaska - NGEE Surface sample 210 deep-092012 (SPAdes) | ecosystem: Environmental > Terrestrial > Soil > Wetlands > Peat ...
TAGAAGTCGAAGAATCGCTGTGTGCTAGTGTGACGTGTACAACCGGTAGAGCGCCTGCGTGCCGGAATCCTCCCACCCTAAGGCAGCCACTCTCTCGTACAGCTCCTGGGCGCAGATCAAACCCGGCAACTCGAGCTTCATCTCAGCCGCGCTCTCCACGGCGATGCGGATGTCCTTCAGGATGTGCTTGACGTAAAAGCCTGGCGCGAAGTTCTCAGCCAGGGCGCGAGGGGCGAGATTGGTCATCGCCCAACTGCCGGCGGCGCCGCCACTGATGCTGGCGTGTACCGCCTGCGGATCGAGGCCGGCCTCGCGCGCATATGCGAGCGCCTCGCACCACGCCACCATGCCGACCGCGACGGCGATCTGATTCGCCATCTTGCAATGCTGGCCGGCGCCTGCGGGACCGAGCAGCGAAATGTTCTTGCCGAGCAGTTGCAGGATCGGCTGCGCGCGCTCGAACGCGGCCTGCTCGCCGCCAGTCATGATCACGAGCTTTGCCTCGCGCGCGCCGATGTCGCCTCCCGACACCGGTGCGTCGAGCGCCTGAAGCCCCCGCGCGGCGCCAGCGGCGGCGATACGGCGCGCAAGCACGGGGCTCGACGTCGTCATGTCGATCAGCAAGGCGCGGTCGCGCGCGTGCGCGATGACGCCATCCTCTCCGAGGTAGGTTTCCTCGACGTCCGTCGGAAACCCGAGCATCGTGATCACCACGTCGGCAGCGCGGGCGACGCTGGCGGCGGAGTCGTGCCAATGAGCACCCGTGTCGAGCAGGCTCTGCGCTTTCGCCTTCGTGCGATTGTGTACTTCCAGCGTATAGCCCGCCGAGGCGAGATGTCCGGCCATGCTGTGGCCCATGACGCCGGTTCCGATGAATCCGATGATGGGTAGATTAGGCATGCGGCGAAAATAAACCGTCCGGCTGGTCACCGGGAAGTGGCACCGGCCCTTGTGAAAAGCGAACCGCAGAGGGCGCCGAGGGACGCAGAGGAACAATATGTGAGGGCCTCGGCGTTCCTCTGCGCCCTCCGCGGTAAAGACCGCTCTAGTTAAGATTCGATATGCACTCTCGTTGCCTGCTTGCGCTCGCCTTCCTCATGACACTACCTGACGTGCCCCTCGCCGCACAGGACCCGGATTGGACTGCTGCGAGCAAGGAGACGCTCGCGAATCTCCAGACGATGATTCGCATGAACATGGTGAATCCGCCAGGCAACGAGATTCAGGTAGCACGGTTCCTCGAGACGACGCTCAAGTTGGCATGGCAACGATGAGCGTGTTCCGCTCGCAAGTCTCGAGTTCGGCACGAAGATGATCTACGGCGCGATCTCACGAGTGGCGCGATGAGCGCCCCTGCTGCTGGCGTCGCCCTGGTGACCGGCGCGTCGCGCGGGATCGGGCGTGCAGTTTGTCTGCGCCTCGCTCGCGACGGATACGAGATCATCGCCGTTGCGCGAGATGCGGCCGAGCTGGATGCGCTCTGTGTCGAGATTGGCTCGGCGGGCGGGCGGTGTCGCGCGATTCCACTGGATCTCACCGACGCTGGTCGCATCGGCGCGGCTTTCACGGGACTTCACGTCGACGTTCTGGTCAACAATGCCGGCATCGGGGTGATCAAGCCCCTCGTCGATCTCACGCCAGGCGAATGGCAGCGGATGATCGGCCTGAACGTGAATGCTCTATTTCACGTCACTCGCGCGGTGTTGCCGGGGATGATGGCTCGCGGCACCGGACATGTGTGCACGATCGGCTCGATCAGCGCGCGAAGTGCGTTCGTCGGTGGGTCGTGCTATGCGGGGACGAAAGCGTTTGTGACCGCGTGGGCGGAGTCGCTGATGCTCGAGGTGCGCGACCGTAGAGTGAAGGTTTCAGTGGTGTGTCCCGGTGGCGTGGCGACGGGGTTCGGAGGCAAGGCGCCGACTGAGGCTGACAGTTGGAAGTTGAAGGCGGAGGACGTGGCGGATGCGGTCGCGTACGTCGTTGGGACGCCGCCGGGTGTGCTGGTACACCGGGTGGAGGTGAGGACACTGAGCTCTCCGCCGGCCAAAATCGCCTGAACCTCTGGCACCGCAAGCGTTTACGCCCCATATTGGCTTTCGTGACCAGCATCACCCCGCTGACGAGTGATCGCTTCCGCACACCGGCCGAGACCACCGAGTCCGGGCTGCGCGAGCTGATTGCCATTCGCGAGATCGTCCACGCCTTCCTCACGGCCGACCAGCCGGAGGAGGTGTTTCAGTTCGCACTCGATCGCGTGAGTCCGCTCGTCGGCGCGTCGTTCGCCTGCGTCTATCTCATCGATGGCGCGTCGGAGCTCATGCGACTCGCCGCGGTGCACAACTGGCCCGAGCGCTTCACGCCCTTCCTCGGCGAGATGCGCGTCCGCCTCGGCTTCGGGCCGAGCGGCGAAGCTGCCGCCGAGCGACGAATGATCGAAGTGCCCGACGTCACCTCCGATCCATCGCTGGAGGATTGGGCCGAAGTCGCGAACGAGCTCGGCTTTCGCGCGATCGTCGCACTTCCGCTGCAGACCGGCGACGGCGTCCTTGGCGCCGTCGCTTTTTACTTCGAGCGCGCGGGTATGATCAGCGCCGAGACGCGCAGTCTGCTGCGCATGGTCGCCGACCAGATGGCGGCGACGGCGCAGAAGGCCCGGCTCATTGACGACCTGAGGCGCGCCAACGCAGCGCTGCTCGAATCCAATGCCGAGCTGGAACGCCAGTACGCGGCGCTGCTCGATGCACGGCGAGTGAAGGATGAGTTCCTCGCCAACATTTCGCACGAGCTGCAGACGCCGCTCACCGCGGTGATTGGCTACCTGTCGCTCATGGAGGAAGGGCTCGCCGGCCCGGTGACGCCCGAGCAGCGCAAGCACCTCGCGCAGGTGAAGACGTCCAGCCACCAGCTGCTCGACCTGATCGGCGACCTGCTCGCGCTCACGACGCTCAAGCGTGGCGGGCTCGAGGTGGCGATGTCGGCATTCGATGTTCGCAATCCGCTGCACGAAGCGATCTCGGCGACGCGTGGCCGAGCGGATGGGGTCGCGCTCCGGGTGAGCGAGCCGGAGGCGCCGGTGATGATGGTGAGCGATCAGCGCATGATCGCCAAGCTGCTCATCGCCCTGCTCAGCAATGCCTACAAGTTCACCTCCTCGGGCGAAGTGCGGCTCTCCGTCACGACGTGCAACGGCCGCGTGGTCTACTGCGTAGTGGACACGGGGATCGGCATTCCCGAGTCGATGCAGCAGCAGGTGTTCGAGGAGTTCCGTCAGGTGGACGGCTCGAGCACGCGTCGCTACGGCGGATCGGGGCTCGGTCTCTCGTTGGCCCAGCGGTTGGCGCATCTGCTGGGCGGAGAGATCTATCTGGAGTCCGCGCCAGGTGAAGGATCGACCTTCCGGGTCGAGCTGCCGATGGGACAGGAATAGAGGACGAGAACTCTCTCCTTCTCTCCCAAGCCGGCTCCTGATTATGCTTCAACAACGTTTCCCCCGCGCCCGTTGTCTGACGGGCTCAGAGCCATCGCGTCCCAGTTCCGCGTCGTCATGAACCAGTCCCAGCGCACCCTGCAGGAGTTCCGGACCACGCTCGCGCCCAGCGAAGTGCTGGCCCGTGCGAAGTCCTTCTTCTCGCGCCGCAACAGCCTGTACGCCGCCTTTCTCGAGCAGGAAGACGCCACGCACCTGACCTTCCGCGGTCAGGGGGGCGAAGAGATCGCTCTCGCCGCCATCGAGCGCGACGGGGCGACACTCGTTACAGGCTCCTCCTACATCTTCGACATGCAGGTCGCGCGATTCTTCACGACGCTGCCCGAGGTCGAGGAAACGGCGCTGCTGTCCGCGAGCCCCGCCGCGAAGCAGGTCACGGCATGACGACGCCCTTCGTCACACAGCTGCGCGCGCGCGGCGAAGCGCTACAGCTCGCGAAAGCCGGAATGTCTTCAATCACGGTGCGCGTCGAGATGCCGGAGGTCTGGGACACGGTGAAGGCCGTCGTCTCGCCCTCCGAGCCCGTCCTGGGCCTGAAGGTGGCGGCACTGCAGGCGCTCTACCCGGTCGGCGAGTACCACGAGGATTTCGTCCTCAAGTTCCGTGGCTGGGAAGTGCTCGACGAGCACGCGACCCTCGCTGCCGTGGGCGCGGTTGACGGATCGATCTTTCTTCTCACGCACCGCCGCCGACGCCCCGTCCGCTGAACACCTCGGCCGCCGCACTCGTGAGTAGTCGCGCCGCCGAATCTGCATCGCCGACCGCGCTGCGTGACGCGCTGCAACGTCTGCGCGCGGAAGTGCAGAAGCACATCGTCGGTCAGGAAGCAGCGCTCGATGAGATTCTCATGGCCCTCGCCGCTGGGGGACATGCGCTGCTCGTTGGCGTGCCCGGGCTGGCGAAGACGCTGATGATTCGCTCGATCGCCGAGGCGCTCGCGCTCGACTTCCGGCGCATTCAATTCACGCCGGACCTGGTGCCGAGCGACATCACGGGCAGCGAGATCCTCGAGGAGGATCATGCGACGGGGGCGAGAAGCTTCCGGTTCGTGCGCGGGCCGATCTTTGCGAACATCGTCCTCGCGGACGAAATCAATCGCGCTCCACCGCGCACCCAGGCGGCGCTGCTCGAGGCGATGCAGGAGCATCGGGTCACCGCGGCGGGAGAATCGCTGCGCCTTCCGGAGCCCTTCTTCGTGCTGGCGACGCAAAACCCGATTGAGCAGGAGGGCACCTATCCGCTCCCCGAAGCGCAGCTCGATCGCTTTCTGTTCGACGTGCGCTTGGGCTATCCGTCGTCCGAGGATGAGGTGTCCATTCTGCGCTCGACGACCGGCAGGCCGCAGGAAGCGCTGCGTCCCGTGCTCGGCGCCGATGAAGCGGTCGCTCTGCAGCGCGCGGTTCGTGAGGTCGCTGCTTCCGAGCCCGCGCTGAGATATGCGGCGTCGCTCGCCCGCGCGACGCGCCCCGACGATGCGACTGCGACTGCGCTCGTGAAGCGCGCTGTGCGTTGGGGTGCGGGGCCGCGCGCGGGTCAGGCGCTTGTGCTCGGCGCGAAGGCGCACGCGTTTCTCGCTGGACGGGCGGCGGTCGCGCCGGAAGACATCGTGCGTGTTGCGCTGCCCGTGCTGCGCCATCGCGTGCTGGCGAGCTTCGCCGCCGAAGCGGAAGGACTGACGCCGGAGCTGGTCATCGCCGACGTGCTCGATCGCGTCGCCCCGCCGCGGAGCGGGCTGGCGATCTAAGTGTCCGCGGGCCCGTACGGCGCGCTCCTCGACGCCGTCCGCGGCGTCCGCTGGCCGGCGGCGCGTCGCGTGATGGGTGCGACGCTCGGCGCGCATCCCTCGCAGCTTCGTGGCAACTCGTCGGAGTTCAGCGAGTTTCGCCCGTATCGCCAGGGCGACGATCCGCGTCGCGTCGATTGGCGGTTGCTCGCGCGCAGCGATCGCGCGTACGTGCGGCTCACCACGGACCGCGCGACCTTTCGCATGAGCATGATCGTCGATGCGTCGGCGTCGATGGCGTTTCCACAGCCGGGGCTGGACAAGTGGCGGCTCGCGCGCGAGGTCGCGGTGGGACTCGCGGCCGTGGCGCACGCGGAGGCCGATCCAGTCGGGTTCGCGATCGCGGGGAAGGGGCAGACTGTCTTCGCGCCCCGTGCGCGACGCAGCGTGCTCCTGGAGATGATGCGCGCTCTCGACGCGACGCCGCCGGCCGGTACGACGGCGATCGCTCCGCTCATCGCGAGTGCGCGCGCCTCCCGCATCGTCGTGATCACCGATCTCCTCGGCGACGCGGACGATCTGCTCGCGGCGGCGGGCCTGCGCGTGGCGTCCAAGGGAGAGGTGATCCTCGTCCACATCGTCGCGGCAGAGGAGCTGAATCCGCCCGACGAGGCGTTGCTCGCCGTGGATCCGGAAGAGCCCACCCTGCGCCGCATTCTCGATGGCGCGATGCGCGCCCAGTACCGGGAGACATTCTCGCGGTGGCTGGACGAGATGGCAACCGCGGCGCGCGCGTCCGGCATTCGCTACGTGCGAGCGACGACGACCGAAGCCGCACCTCATCTCGTGCGGCGCATCGCCGGCGAGTCGGCACATCGCGGCACATGATTTTCCTCGCGCCCTGGGCTTTCACGATCGGCGCCCTCGCCGCGGCGGACGTGGTGTTTCTGCACCTCGTCGCTCGGCAGCGGCCGGCGGTGTACCTGCTTCCGACCACACGATTCATTCCAGATCAGCGCACGTTGGTGAGTCGCGTGGCCACGCGTCCTCGCGATCTGTTGCTCTGCGTACTCCGCGCGCTCCTGCTGCTCTGCGCCGGCGCGGCGTTCGCGCGGCCCGTGTTGACTCCGGCTCGCGGAGCGACCGCGCATGTCGTGCTGCTTGATCGCTCGCGGGCAGTGGCGAACCCGTCGGACGCCGTCGCGCGCGCGCGCGCGCAGATGAGCGATGGTGTGCCCGTCACCGTCATCGCCTTCGACAGTGTCCCGACCGTGCTGGCGAGGCCCGCATGGGATTCGCTCGCCGGTGCAGCGCGCGCGGAGACTCCGGGCTCGCTGAGCGCCGCGCTCATTGCGGCGCGACGTGCCAGCGTGGCGCTCGCGGAACGCGTGGATTCGGTGCAGCTGCATATCGTCTCGCCGGTCGCGGCGAGTGAGTTGGATGCGGCGACCGAGAGGGTGCGCGCTGCGTGGCCGGGTGCGATTCGCGTGGCGCGCGTGGCGCTGCGGTCCGATTCCAGCACGACGTGGCGGCTCGATCGCGCACTGCCCGCGGCAGACCCACTCGGTCCCGCGATGGCATCGGTGCGCGTCGCGCCAGGCGCGCGAGTCACACGACTCGTGCGCGGTACGCCGAGCGCAGCGGACAGTGTGTTTGCCCGCGATGGCGAAACCGTCGTGCGCTGGGACAGCACTGCAGCGCCGCGTCCCGCTGCCGAAGGGCTCGCGGCAGGTGACGACGTGATCGTCGCCGCGCTCGGGCGGGTGCCGGTTTCGTTGAAGGGGCGAGCGGTCGCGCGCTGGGCCGACGGAACGACGGCTGCCTCGGAGCAGCCGCTCGGAAAGGGTTGTATGCGGGAAGTCGGCGTCGCGCTGCCCGCGGCGGGAGACATCGCGCTGCATCCGCCATTTCAGCGTATCGCGCGCGGACTGCTCGCGCCGTGCGGGCTCACCGTCGTGGAGACCTCCGCGGATTCCACGACGATATCGCGGCTCGCGGGCACCGCGCAGAATGCGGCGCGCGCGGATGCGTTGCGAAGCGGCACGGACCGTACCTCTCCTCTCGCGCGCTGGCTACTCGCGCTGGCGATTCTGCTCGCGATTGGCGAGTTGATCGTGCGCGCACAGGTCGGGCCGGAGGTCGCATGACCGCACACGCTCGGCTGCTCCAGCTCCGGCGATCGTTGGCCGTCGTGCTGTCGATACGCGCGCTGCTCGCCGGCATCGCGATGGCGATGTCGCTGTTCGCGGTCGTACGGGTGTTCGGCCTGCCGTCGTGGAGCATCGCGCTGGTGGTGCTCTTGGGGCTCGGAGCGTCTGCGCTCCTGGCGGCGAAGCTGCGCGCGCTGCGCTCGCTGTCGCGCGTCGCGCTCTGGGTCGAGGAGCGCACGCCCTCACTGCGATACGCGCTCGTCACGATCGCCGACGGTGTGCAGTCCCCGACGCTCGAGGAGCAGGCACTCGGCACACCGTGGTGGACCGAGGCCCAACGCGCGATGCTGCGGTCTCTCATCGTGCCTGCGCTTGCCGCGGCGTCGATCGTCCTTCTGGCCCTGTGGTTGCCGGCCGTTCGTGGTGGCGCCGGCGGGGAGAGAACGACGGGCGCATCGAAGTCCGCGGCGGACGCGGCGAAGGTGGCGGACGTCCTCGCCGTCGTGCACGTCGCCGTCATTCCGCCGAGCTACGCGGCCCAGCCAACGGCGAACGTGGACGATCCCACCAGCGTCGAGGCGCTCGTCGGCAGCACGATCACCGTGAGCGGAAAGGGCGACGCGTCACGACTCACCGCATCCGCCGACTCCGCACCGCGCAGCATTGCGCAGCTCGGCAGTGGATGGAGCCTCGCGCTCACCATGCCCGCTCGGCCGGCGATCGTGCGTCTGCATTCTGACGCCGGCCGCGACCGGTTGATCGTGCTCGCGCCAATCATCGATGCGGCGCCCGCGATCACGCTGCTGATGCCGGCGCACGACACGATCGTTCGGCGCGCCATGGGATCGCTCGCGCTGCGCGCTCAGCTGCGCGACGACATCGGCCTTCGCGACGCCGCGTTCGAGCTCGTGGTGAGCTCGGGATCCGGAGAGAACTTCACCTTTCGCACGACGACGGTCGCGCACGCTCTGCTCGGTGGACGCACCGACGGTCTGCTCGAGGCGCGCGTCTCGCTCGATTCGCTTGCGCTCCAGCCGGGCGACATCCTGCAGCTTCGCGCCGTGGCGCGCGACGGCAACAACGTCACCGGTCCTGGCGTCGGCAGCTCGGAAACGCGCGCGCTGCGTGTTGCTCGCGCCGACGAGTACGACTCGGTCTCGGTGGACGCCGCGCCGCCAGCGGAAGCAGAAGGGCAGATCCTCAGCCAACGGATGCTGATCGACCTCACGGTGGCGCTCATGAAGCGTCAGGCGTCATTGGCGCGTCCGCTGCTCGTTCAGGAGTCGCAGCGCATCGCCGCCGACCAGCGCAAGCTGCGCAAGCGCGTTGGTGATGTCATCTTCCAGCGCCTGGGCGCCGAGCCACTGTCCGAGGAAGGCACTGACGCGCCCGAGCCCGGCAAACTGACGCCCGAAGAGGTGCTCAAGCGCGCTGACGCGGCGACTGGCGCCGGTGCGGGGAGCGTGATGGACGTCGAAGGTGACGAGACACCGATCCTCGCGATCAACAAGCCGCTGCTCGAGGCATTCAACGCGATGTGGGACGCCGGTCGCGCGCTCGAGGTCGGCGAGCCGGCGAAGGCGCTGCCGCCGATGCGCATTGCGCTCGCCGCCATTCAGCGCGCGCGTCAGGCAGAGCGCATCTATCTGCGCGGCAAGCCAAGCACCGTGATCGTCGACATCGCGAAGGCGCGGCTCGCGGGAAAGGACAAGGGCGTCGCGTCGATCAGAGAGCGGCGGCCGGTGATCGATCCCGTTGTGCGGCGCCGCAGCGCGACCTTCGAACGTGTGACCGCGCTCATCGCGCGCGATCCCGACGCCGCCGCGGACTCGCTGCTCGTCATGCGCGTCGATGCGCTCGGCGACGCGCCGCAGCTCGCGGCCGCACTCGACGAGGCCGCGCGAGCGCTGCGGAAGCGGGACAACGTAGCAATTCCGCTGGTGTGGGCGCGCGTGCGCCGCGCGCTGGGCGGAGCGCCCGAACAGCGCGCCGGCGTCACTCCATGGCTCGGTACGCCATGAGCGACTTTGTCTTTGCGACCGCGCAGTACGACTCCGGGGACTGGGACAGCGCGCCGCTCGTTCCCGCGAACATCATCGATACCATCGCGCGCTACACGGCGATCGACGTCGCGCCTTCGGGCGTGATCGTTCCACTCGCGTCGCCGTCGCTCTTTCGGTATCCGCTCATCTACATGACCGGTCATCTTCCGGTGCGCTTCAGCTCCACGGAGCGGACCAACCTGCAGCGCTACGCGGAGCGCGGCGGGCTGCTCTTCGTGGACGACCACAACCACGACATCGACGGCACCTTTCACAAGACCGCGACCGAGGAGCTGACTCGCACGTACGGCGCGCCGAAGCCGCTGCCGAACACGCATCCGCTGTATCGCACCTTCTTCGTGTTCGACGAAGGGCCTCCGACGACGAGCCACGAGCTGAATGGATGGGGCGACGATCTCGTGCACAAAACGCTGTCGGGCGTGGAGCGCGATGGTCGGCTCGTTCTGCTCTATAGCAACAAGGACTACAGCTCGGAGTGGAACTACCATCCGGAGAACAAGCGCTTCCTCTCGGTGGACAATACGAAGTTCGCCGTGAACATCGTGGTCTATGCGCTCACACGCTGAGCTGCGTCGCGCCGCTGAGTGGCTGCTGCGCGCAGCGCTCTTCGCCGCGCTCGGCATTGCTCTCTGGCGGAGCCTTCAGCATGAAGGCCGCGCATCGGGCTCACGGTCGACCTCGACGTCGGCGCTCGCGCGGGATCTCGACGCGATCATCTCGGACCCGGCAGTCGTCGCCATCGATCTCGCGATCGACGCCATGCCTTCGCGCGCCGAGCGCGACGTGCTCGTCGCGTTGCGGCGAGCCGGCGTGACCGTGCGGTGGCGCGGCACTCCGCCGGCCCTCGCCGTCGAGGCCACGCGCGTGCGCGAGCCGGATGAGCGGGCGCGTATTCTCGTCGGCGCTGGGACTTCTACACCCATAAGTCTCGTCGATTCCGCCGGACTGCTCGACACGGTTCGCGCGAAGGCAGGAGCCACGATCGAGGCCGCGAGCATCGTCGGCGCGGTGCGCGCCCAGCAGGGCAAGTTCGCGGCGCGCGCCGTCGCGCCAGTCGGCGAGCCGCGGCGAGCGGTGCTCGTGCTCGGGCGCGCCGACTGGGAGAGCAAGTTTGTGATGTCTGCCCTGGTGGAGTCCGGATGGGTCGTGCGCGCCAGCATTCCGACCGCGCCAAGCGTGACGGTGCGCGACGACGCCGTTCTTCCCATCGACACCGCACGCTATGACGTGGTTGTCGCGCTCGATTCCTCGGCGGCCGACATGGCGCCTGCCATCGCGCGATTCGTCGCGCAGGGCGGAGGGCTCATCGCCGCCGGCAGCGCGCTCGCGCTCGCGCCACTTCGCGCGATTGCGCCGGCGCGCGCCGGAGATCGGCTCCCGGGACGCATTCTGCTCGCCGACGATTCGGTCACGCCGCGCGATCTTCCCTTGCGGCCATTCTCCGCGATGCGTCCGGACGCGGTGACGCTCGAGCGTCAGGCGGCGGGTCCGGCACTCGCCGCGCGCCGCGCCGGAATGGGGCGGGTGCTTGCCGTCGGCTACGACGAAAGCTGGCGCTGGCGCATGCTCGGCGGCGCGACCGGACTCGCGGCGCATCGTCGCTGGTGGTCGGGCGCCGCCGGCTCCGTCGCACCTGAGCGCTCTGGCGCAATTCCGCGTGGCGGGGACGCCTCGCCTCTGGCATCGCTCGTGTCTGCCCTTGGCGCGCCCTCCACTTCGGTCGCATCGAACAATCAGCCGGCGCGCAATCCTCTGCCACTGATCCTGATGATACTCGTCGCCGCGTGTCTCCTTGCCGAGACGGCTTCGCGGCGCTTTCGTGGTGCACGATGAGCACTGTTGCCTACATCTCGAACGCCGACTGCGGCAGCCACGACACAGGGTGGGGGCACCCCGAACATGTCGGACGGCTGCGCGCCATTCCGCGCGCGCTGCGCGAGGACATAGAGCTCTTTCATCTACTCGATCACCGCGAGTCGCGGCATGCGACGGCTGAAGAGTTGGCGCTCGTTCACGATCCGGCGTACGTCGCGTCGGTACAAGTGCTCGCCAAAAGCGGTGGCGGACGGCTCGATGCGGATACGGTGGCGAGCTCCGGCTCGTGGCTCGCGGCAACGGCCGGCGCAGGAGCGGTGCTCGACGGAATAGACCTCGCATTCGGTGCGGGACCGCTGCGAAGCTTCTGCGCGGTGCGTCCGCCCGGACATCACGCGCTGCGCGCGAGCGGAATGGGCTTCTGCCTCTTCGGCAACGTCGCGCTGGGCGCGCACTACGCCCGAGTCCGGCACGGCGCGGAGCCCATCCTCATCGTCGATTGGGACGTGCATCACGGAAACGGGACGCAGGCGCTCGTCGAGCAGACGCCGGACATTCATTACGTGTCGATGCACCAGTGGCCCTGGTATCCCGGCACCGGAGCTGCCGACGATCGCGGGCCGCACGACAATGTGTGGAACGTTCCGCTTGCGGGCGGTCTGCCGCGCGAGCGATATGTGGATGCGCTGCTGCGCGCCGTGGATGCGGCGGCTGCCGGATTCACGCCCGATCTCGTGCTGCTGTCGGCCGGATTCGATTCCATGGCCGGCGACCCACTCGGCAACTTCACACTGGAGCTCGACGACTTCGATCAGCTCACCCGCGAGCTGGTGTCTCGCGCGGAGCAGTGGTGCGGTGGCCGGCTCGTGAGTGCGCTCGAGGGGGGCTATGCGCCGGATCGGCTCGGTGTTGCCTGTGTGCGGCACATGAGGGCGCTGCTCTAGTGAGTGGTACACAGTAGTTCGGATATCGGCGGCCGGGTTGGATCAGTGCGCCCGGTCGGGTTGTTTCTCCAAGGGACGTCAGTGGCGGATATCGGACGTCCGACATCGGTTTCGGCGGCTGATGGAGCGTCCTTCGAAAGACCCAACAACGCGTTGCTGCCTATTGACGCTGGGTGTGACGTCCGATGTCTCCCGTCCGCCTCCGACGTCCCGTTGCAGGACAAGCCGAACAGGCGCACCAATCCCAACGTGGCCGTCGATGTCCGCCTGACTGTTCCCACTGTGCGGGGCGTCGTATCTTCCCAAAGTACTCGGGACCGGAGCTGAAGCGTGGCCTTGACTCTGTTCGGCGTGACGGTGAACGACGCGCACATGGCGCAGGTCAGCGTCGCGGACACGGAGACGATTGCAGTGCGCGATCTCGCGGCGATCTGCGGGCAGACCGACTATCGCGAAGCGGATCTCGACGACGAGACGGTCACGCGCCTCAGCGACGTCGTCGCCGCGTTCGCCGCGCGCGGGCCGGTGCTTCCAGCGCCCGCCGGCGTCGTCTTTCGCTCGGTCGAGTCCGTCGAGCGCTGGCTGGAGTTGCACTACGGCGCGCTCACGGAGGCCCTCACCTTCGTCGAGAATCGCGTCGCGGCGCGCGTGCACATCTCCCGGCCAGGCGCGAACGAGGCGCACGTTGCCGGCGTCGATCTGGACGCGGTCGCGGCGGAGAGTCTGCGGATCCTGCGCCACTCGGCGGTGGCGACGTTGCCGCTTCGCGCCGAACGAACGCCCAACGCGGTGCTGAGTGCGGCATTCCTCGTCGAGCAGGAGCTGTGGAAACAGTTCGTCGGCGAAGTCGACGCGCAGGCGCAACTCGCGACCGGCGTTCGTTTCGAGCTCACGGGCCCGTGGCCGCCGTACGACTTCGTGCAGATGCAGCTCGGAGCCTGACGGTGTTCTGTCCGGAGTGTGGAACCTGGAACCGGGCGCACGCTGCGGCGTGCAGCCGGTGCACCTCCGTACTTCCTGTGATCGGCGGAACGCCGCAGGAGAAGCCCGACGAGGCGATCAGCGCCCTTCGGCGCGCGACCGGAAGCCGCTATCGCATCCTGCGGCGGCTCGGCGGCGGCGGCATGGCCACCGTCTATCGCGCGGAGCAGATGCCGCTCGGGCGCGACGTCGTGGTGAAAGTGCTGCACGCACATCTCGCCCGCGACGCGGAGATGGCCGAGCGATTCCGCCGCGAAGCAGAGGCCGCCGCGCAGCTCGTCCATCCGTTCATCTGTCCGCTGCTCGATTTCGGGCGATCGGGCGAGACGGTGTACATCGTCATGCCCTATCTCGGCGGCGGCTCGCTCGCCGACCGCGTGCAGAAGGATCGCGCCGTCTCGCCCGTCGTGATCGCCGCGGCCGCGGCACAGGTGGCGGTCGGACTCGATCACGCGCATCGGCGCGGGGTCGTGCATCGCGACGTGAAGCCCGACAACATTCTCTTCGACGACGATGGCAACGCGTTCATCACCGACTTCGGCATCGCGACGGCGCTCTTTCACGGCCGCCTCACCGCGAGCGGTCGCGCGATGGGCACGCCGCACTACATGAGTCCCGAGCAGGCGATGGGAAAGCTCATCGATGGACGGAGCGATCTCTACGCGCTCGGCGTCGTGATGTACGAGGCGCTCGTGGGCTTTCCTCCCTTCGATGGGGCGGACGCTTTCTCGGTCGGCTATAAGCACGTTCACGAGAAGCCCGTCGACCTGGCGGACATCGATTCGCGGCTGCCCGAATTGCTGGTCGAAGTCGTGATGCGCTGTCTCGCGAAGTCGCCTGACGATCGCTACGCTCGCGGCGACGCGCTCGCCGATGCGTTGCTTGCCTACCTCGCGACCAGCGACGACGCCGAGACGCCGCGCCGCATCGCGGGGCTTGCCCGCCGCCCAGTTCCCTCAGAACGCACATGAAACTCACGCACGAGATCGTCACGCTCCGCACGAAAAACCCATTCGTCATCGCACGCGGTGGCCACAGCGAGTATCGCGTCGTCCGCATCACGGTCACCGCACCCGATGGCAGTTCCGGTTGGGGCGAGGCGGCGCCGAGCAAGTTCTACGGCGAAACGGCCGATACGGTCGTCCAGGTCCTGCCAATCCTCGCCAAGGCGATCGAGGGAATGGACGGTTGGTCGCTCGAGGCGATGGAGCATGCGCTGGCGCGCGCGATTCGATTCAACGGCTCCGCGCGTGCCGGTGTGAGCGCGGCGCTGCACGATCTCGCCGGCAAGAGACTCGGCGTGCCGCTCTACAAGCTGTGGGGACTCGATCCCGCCGCATCACCGCCCACGAGCTTCACCATCTCGATCGCACCCGACGAGGAGACGCTGCGCGCCCGCGTCGCCGACGCCGAGCAGTATCCGGTGCTCAAACTCAAGCTCGGCACTAAGTGGGATGAGCGCATCGTGCGCGTCGTGCGCGAGCTGGCGCCGAACAAGGTGCTGCGCGTCGACGCGAACGCCAGCTGGACGCCCAAGTCCACACTGCGCATCGTACCGTTGCTACAGGAGCTCGGCGTCGAGTTCGTGGAGCAGCCGCTCCCGCCGGGTGACATCGACGGGCTCCGATTCGTGCGTGAGCGCTCGTCGCTTCCGATCGTTGCCGACGAGAGCTGCCTCGTGTCCGGTGACATTCCGAAGCTCGCCGGCGTCGTGGACGGCATCAACATCAAGCTCGCGAAGTGCGGTGGCCTGCGCGAGGCGCTGCGCATGATCGCCACCGCGCGCGCGCACGACATGCTCGTCATGGCTGGCTGCATGATCGAGAGCTCGCTCGGCATCACCGCCGCGGCGCAGTTCGCGCCGCTGCTCGACTGCGCCGACTACGACGGCGCGGCGCTGGTGTCGAACGATCCGTACGTCGGTGCGACGATCGATGGGGGCGTGATCAAGCTGCCCAGTGGTGCGGGGCTCGGGGTGGAGCGTCGATAGAGCGGACCTGCGACTGCGTTGACCGTGGGGAACGCGGATCAGGCGGATCACATAGATCTTCCCGGCTGAAATTGCGCCCAGCGAGCATCCCTTAGCACTGAAGCATTTGTTCTTTGATTGAAGGGCCTTGAGGTCGCTGGAGCGCGGCTGCCTGGTGTGCTGAGGAGTCGATCCGCGAAGATTCGCGTAGATCCGCCTGATCCGCGCTAGCCGCGCACAACGCAGTTCAAAACGCCCAAACAGCCACGATCGTTGCCGGGATCGCTATTTTCAGGATCCATGACATTGATCGACGTCGCCCTCGCGCTTCCGCTCTTTCGCACCTTCACCTACCGCGTGCCGGACGGGATGACCGGGAGCCTCGCGCCTGGCTCGCGCGTCGTCGTCCCGTTTCGCAATGGCAACGAGCTGGGCATCGTGGTCGGCGAGCCCGAGGCGCGCGAAGGGATGAAGCTGAAGGACGTCGTCTCCGCTCCCGACGACGCGCCCGTGATGGACGAGCCGATGCTCGCGCTCTGCCGGTGGATTGCCGAGTACTACGTCGTCCCGCTGGGCGTCGCGCTGCGAACCGCGCTTCCCGCGGCGCTGACCGGCGCGAACGTCCCGGTTCCCGCGCGCAAGACGCGACGCGTCGTCGAGATCACGGTCGAGCTCACGTCGCTGCTTCAGCGCGACGAACTGTTCGCGCGCGCGCCACAGCAACGCGCACTGTATGAGCTGATCGAGGCGCTCGGCGGACGGGCGGCGGTCGAGCTCCTCAATGAGAAGCTTCACTTCTCCGGTTCCGTCCTGAAAGGACTCGTCACGCGCAAGCTGGTCGAGGTCGGCTACGAGACGGTTGAGCGCGACCCGTTCCTCACGCGCGCGCGGCGCCCCCCGGACGCGCACGTGCCGACGGAGCCGCAGCGCGTCGCGATCGAGCGGCTTGCTCTCGCCAAACCGGGTCACGTCGCGCTACTGCACGGCGTGACGGGCAGCGGAAAGACGCTCGTCTATCTCGAGCTGCTGCGGCGTGTCGTGCTGGAACAGGGCAAGACGGCGATCGTGCTCGTTCCCGAGATCGCGCTCACGCCGCAGACGGTCGATCGCTTTCGCGCCGTCTTCGGCGACCGGGTCGCCGTGCTGCACAGCGCGCTGTCCAACGGCGAGCGCTACGACGCATGGCTCGCGCTTCGCCGCGGCGAGAAGCGCATCGCCGTCGGCGCGCGCTCCGCGATCTTCGCCCCACTGCGCGACCTCGGCGCCATCATCGTGGACGAGGAGCACGAGTCGAGCTACAAGCAGGGAGAGGCGCCGCGCTACCACGCGCGCGAGGTGGCGATCGTCCGCGCGCGGGCCGAGGGCGCTGTCGTCGTGCTGGGCAGTGCGACGCCAAGTCTCGAAAGCTGGACGAACGCGGCGTCGGACAAGTACGAGCTGCTCACACTCCCCGATCGCGCCGGCGGCGCGAAACTGCCTCTCGTTCACATCGTGGATCTTCGGGCCGACCAGCCGAAGACCCGCCCAAGCGACACGCCCGACGCCGACGCCGCGTTTGCGATGGCCGTGAGTCAGCCGCTCGATTCGGCGCTGCGCGACCGCCTCGCGAAGGGAGAGCAGAGCATTCTGCTGCTCAATCGCCGCGGCTACTCGGCGTTCGTGCAGTGCGGCACCTGCGGCGACGTCGCCGTCTGTCCCAACTGTAGCATCAGTCTCACCTATCACCGCACCCCGGAGCGGCTCGTCTGCCACTACTGCCAGCATTCCGAACCGCTGCACGTCGTCTGTCCACGCTGCGGCGGGTCTCGACTGCGCCAGCGAGGACTCGGCACGCAGCAGGTGGAGCGGCTGCTCAGCGAACGCTATCCGAGCGCTCGCATCGCACGCATGGATGTGGACACCACGAGCGGCAAGTGGGCGCACACCGAGATACTCGACCGCGTGGGGTCGGGCGAGGTGGACATCCTCCTCGGAACGCAGATGATCGCGAAGGGACTGGATTTTCCGAACGTCACGCTCGTCGGCGTGATAGACGCGGACGTCGGAATCAACCTGCCGGACTTCCGCGCGAGTGAGCGCTGTTTCCAGTTGCTCAGTCAGGTCGCCGGACGCGCGGGGCGTGGGCCGAAGGGCGGCGAGGTGTTCATCCAGACGCGCTCTCCGTCACACCACGCTGTGAAGTGCGCGGTGACACACGACTATCATCGTTTCGTGCACGAGGAGCTTTCCGGGAGAAAACATCCGGTGTACCCGCCCTATGTGCGCATCGCGAACGTCGTGTTGAGCGGCACGGAGGAGGAGGCAACCGCGCGTCTGGCGACGCGAACCGCCACCTGGCTGCACAAGCTCCTTGCGGCGCGACCGGCTCCGGGCGTGACCGTGATCGGGCCAGCACCCTGTCCGGTGGAGCGCGTGAAGAACCGGTGGCGCTGGCATGTGCTGATCAAGGCCGAGCGTTCGCAGGATCTGGGGCGCGTGGGGCGGTATCTGGTCGAGCGATTCGAGGTGCCGAAGCAGTTCGGGTTGCGGATGACCCTGGATCGCGATCCGGTGGCGCTTCTTTGATCGGCGCTGCGCCTGCGTTTCAAAAGCGTCGTTCGTTGAGAATCGCGGATCCCGCGGATTACCGCAGATCCAGCGGATTACCTGAACTGATCTGCTTGATCCGTTTGAATCCTCTTGGATCCGCGTTCCCGACGCACAACGCTGTTTCCGTTCCGATCGAGACAGCTTGTCTGACCGTGCCACGCCTATGATCTTTCCAGTGTGACTTCCTTTCCTCAGCCGGACTTCAATAAGCCGCCGTTCATCGGCTTCCCGGACGCCCAGTTCGTCGCTGCGCCTGCCGATGGCGTCCTCCCCGAAGGATTCTTCTCGACGACCAATCTTCCCACCTACGTGCGCGTGAACGGCTCGTGGCGCATGCCGCGCGAGCCGCGCATGGACTCCGCGCTCGTGCTCGACTTAGAGGGCGAGCTCTGGATCCGGGAAGGGCGACGCGTGCGTCGCGGCGATCTCGTAGCCGTGGGAGAAGCCGAGGACGGGCGCCAGGGAATTTACGTCGACGTCGCGGGATTTCTGGGCGACGTGCATGACGACGGCGAGTTCAAGTTCATGGCGAGCGAAGTGTCTCGCGAAAAGCCGATCGACTACTCGCTCATGGCGCGCATTCTCATCGACGAGCGCGATCGCGGCGGCTATCCCGTCTGGGTCACAGGTCCGGCACTCGTGCACTCGCGCGCGCGCAACGACATGGTCTGGTTCATCCAGAATGGTTTCGTCGGAGCGCTGCTCGCCGGCAATGCGGTCGCGGTGCACGACATCGAGGCGTCGATCTTCGGCACGACGCTTGGCATGACGGGGCAGGGAGAGAACACGCAGGGCGGCCATGGGCTGCACATGCGCGCCATCAACAAAGTGCGCGCCGCCGGTTCGATCAAGGCCGCGGTCGACGATGGGACTATCACGAGCGGGATCATGCACGCGTGCGTCACGAAGAACATTCCCTTCGTGCTCACCGGTTCCATCCGCGACGATGGCCCGCTTCCCGACGTCATCACCGATGCGCTCGCCGCACAGGACGCGATGCGCGTTCATGCGATCAAGGCGACGATGGCGATTCTCATCGCGACGGCGCTGCACGCCATCGCCACCGGCAACATGCTGCCCGCCTTTGTCACGGAGCGCGATGGCTCGCTTCGCGAGCTGTCCACGATCTGTGTCGATTCATTGGAGTTCGTCGTGAGCAAGCTGAAGGACCGCGGGACCCACCAGGCGTTCGGTGTCGTCACGAACGCGCAGGACTTCATGCACATTCTCCGGCTGTACGTCGAACGCGAACTCGACTAGCGTGGGACGCCGGTGACCGCATGAACGACGAGACACGGACGCGATTTCTCACCGCGATCGCCACGCAGCTACCCGCCGAGCGGGTGATCGAGGTGCATCTCTTCGCGGCAATGCGGCAGGGCGGCATGGAGAGTGGCATCGCCGTGATCGCGCTGGAGCGGGATGAGACCCCCGCAGAGCCGCTCGCGCAGGAGAGCGAGGCTCCGGTGGCGCCGGTGCCTGCGTCGCGCTACACCATCTACAGCGCACGCTATCGATACACGCTCAAGGGGCTCGACCGCGGCAAATGGGAGGTGTCGGTGACCGAAGAGGCCGATGCGCCGCTGCTCACAGTCGATGCCGTCGTGCGGGGCGTACAGCGCAGGTCCGGCGACGCGGATGAGGTGATCCGTCTGTCAGGCGACGAGTTTCGCGCCGCGTTGCCTATGGCGCAACCCGCTTCTTGAGCACCACGCGCCCCGCAACACCCGTGTATGCGCCGACGAGCGAGTCGCCGACCTGCGTGCCGACGAATGTCGCGATGCCCTGTCGCGAGTCCTGGTTGACGAGGAACTGCAACTCGATGCGAGTGCCATCGCGCGCGCCCGCGATGCCGTCGCGTGCAGTGAGCTTCCGGTCACGTGAGTACCAACCGCTCAGCGACGCGAAGGTCGTACCGGGCGTTTCGACGTAGAGTCGCATCACGTCCACGATCGGCGGGCCCTGCGCCCGCTCGTAGTCGCCTTCCAGCGCCGGCTCGACCGGCTGCTGTGTGACGTCGAGCGTTCGCGCCCCGATCACCACGCTCGACCCGAACAGCCCGATGCCGCCCTGCAGACGATTGATGATTCCCGTACCGGTGAAGGGATCGTTGCGAGAGCGGTAATAGTCGAAGTAGTTGGTGTCGACGGCGAAGACGGTATACGTCTGCTGAAAGCCGGGAATGAAGAGGCGCTGGAGGTCCGAGGCGAAGACGTTGCGCAGATTGCCCGCGAGCTGCAGGTGCGTCGTATCGCTGAACAGGAGAAACGGACCGAATGGCGATTCGATGCGAAGGCCATACATGCGTGCCGCAGGAACCGCGTGCCAATTCAGCGTGAGCGTGTCGCGATCGCGGCTGAAGGGAAGGAGCAGTGCTCCCGTGACCTGTGTGAAGGGCGCGGTATTGGGAACGACGGTCGCGCCCGTGACGACGCTTCCGTCAGTCGTCCGAACCGTGAGGGTGTACCGGGCGCCAGGACGAATGGGATACTTGAGGGGGTCGGTCTTGAGCACGTAGCGTCCCGCGCCATACGTCTTCGCCGGGTCGGCGTACTGGATCTCGGAGCCGGCGAGGGTACCGTCGGGCCCTGAAATGCTCACCTGCGCCTTTGTGACTGGCACACCATAGCCGGTGTTGATCGGATCGAGCGCATCAAAGCGCCGATCGTCGTTGATCAGCACACTGCCCGACAGGGTCCGCTCGACAAGCACCTCCTGCTGAATGGCGCCCGGATCGAGCACCGCATGCACGACGATTTGCGTCGGCGCCACCGCGATCGCCTTCTCGTCGAACGTGCACGCCGCCGCGCCGATCACCATGCATGCGCCGAGAAACGGCGGCAGACCGAAGCGCCGCATCAGAAAGTCACCGTGAGCCCGATGCTCGGCAGGAAGGGAAACTGCGACGCCGCTTCGCGCGTGGGGGGATTCTTCCCCGCCACTCCCCCGCACGCGAGACACCGAGGTCGAGACGCTGGAAGAGCGGATAGCGCTCGCCGTTGCGTGTGCCGCCAACAGGCTCCAGCGCGAACGGGCCCTGATCGTCGAAGCTGTGCGTGCGCGGATTGTACACGCGTCGCACGAGCTGACCCACGATGTCGGTGTACGGCGTGCCGCTCGCAACGCCGAGTCGCGCCGAGAATGTGTAGTGTGAGCCCGGCTTGTAGGTGCCCACGACGTTGAGGTTGTGCCGCCGGTCGTGTCCTGGCCAGTACGCGACGCCGTTCCGCTCGCGCGTGCTCACGCCGTACGTGTACGCGAGCCAACCCCCGAACGGTCCGACGTCGAGCTGGCGGAGAAGCAGGTCGAATCCATACGACGTTCCCCTCGATTCCAGGAACTCGTCGCCGCGCACAGCGGGGTCGTCAGCGGTGTTCTGCTCGAGCAGATGGTCGTACTGTTTCACCCAGCCTTCGACGCGTGTGAAGCGTAGTGGCCCCAGCCACCGCTCCATCCCGAGCACGTAGTGCCGCGCCTTCGACACCGGGACGTACTGGTCGCTTACGACCCAGAAGTCGAAGACGCGCACCGGGATGTCTTCCCGATTGAGCGAGTGCAGCCATTGCGCGTACTCGCCGACCGCCGCGGTGAGCGCCAGATCCGGCGTGACGAAGTACTTCACCGCGACGCGCGGCTCGAGACCGCTCCAGTTGCGACCGGTGAGATGCTCGGCGCGCACCCCCACCTCGGCGATCAGCTTCCTCGTCGGCTTCCACTGCTCCTGGTAGTAGAGCGCGCTCGCCGTGGGATGCTGCGCGAGCTCGAAGATGCTCGACTGCGTCGCGCTCGAGTTAACGTCGTAGCGGATCGCATAGCCCGACGCCTCGTAGCCGAGCCGTCGCTCATGCGTGCCGCGATGCCAATGTACGTCGCCGGCAACACGCAGCTCGTGCACGCTGTTGGTGAGCGAGAAGGCGCCGCCGCCCAGATCGAGCCCGGTCGCGAAGCGCGTGAACGACACGTGCTGTTCCGTGCCGACGCTGTCCGCCAGGCCGAGCAGCGGAAGGCGTACGCTATCGCGCCAGACATCGCGCAGCGTGGCGCCGACGAGCTGATTCGCCCACCCGAACACGAACTTTCCACCACCACCGCCCGCCGACGCAGAATCACCAAGGGTCGCGAAATCGCCGTCGAGCACGTCGGACCCCGCATAGGCGCTGACCTCGAGGCGGAGATCGCCCTTGCCGAGCGCGCGCACACCGTGAAACTGCGCATCGGAGAAGTGATACGGAAAGCTCTTGTCGCTCAGCGCGGAGACGAGCTTGTCGGCATACGTTCTCCGTCCCGACATCGTCCAGCTCGAGCGTCCATCGGCGCTGGCGCTGCCGAGCGTGAGACTCGACGAGATCACGGACACCGTCGCGGTGCCGTGAATGCCGGCGCGCTCCGGCTCGGCGGAGGTGACGTCCAGCACGCTCGAAAGGCGACCGCCGTGCGAAGCCCCGAACCCTCCGGTCAGCAGGTCGATGGAGCCGACCGTCTCGTCGAGAAAGGTGCTGAACAACCCGCCGAGGTGGAACGGATTGTAGATCGGATACCCGTCGAGGAGGATGAGGTTCTGATCCGATTCGCCGCCGCGTACGTTGAATCCCGACGAGAAGTCGTTGCGAGCATTTACGCCCGGCAGTAGCTGAACGGCGCGCAGAATGTCGGGCTCACCGAACGAGGGAACGTTCTTCGCATTGTTCGCCGTGAGCGAGATCGCACCGATGCTCGGGCTCAGCTCGAACCGGTCACGCTCGGGAGACTTGGCGCGGGCGCGAACGGCAGTGAGCGTGACCGGCGCGTCGGCGATGGCGAGCGTTACGGTCGTCGTCGCGCCCGCTCGCACGACAACCACACGTTCGATCGCGCGCGTGCCGATCTGGCGCGTGCGAAGGGTGTAGGTGCCAGGCGCCAGGTCGGCGAGCGCAAAGTGTCCGGATGCGGCGGTGAGCATTCCGCGCCCCGTGCCGTCCAGCGTCACGGCGACGCCCGGTTTCGGCGCTCCCGTTGCACTGTCGACGACTGTTCCCTCGATCGCACCGCGGGCCGGCGCGGCTTGCGCCTGCGCGCGCTGTGCCACGGCGAGCGCTGCGACGACGATGAGTGCGAGAGTACGGGCGAGGACCGTAGCGCGACGATACATTTCGCGGAGGCGGGACGTGGCGTGGCTGCGCCACGCCGTCAAGATACAGGCTGGACCAGCTGTTGTTCCATCACCGTCACCTCTCTTCTATACCGTGGCCGAACCAGCCTCTTTTGGTCTCGCGATCGCCTTCAGCGCAGGGCTGCTGAGCTTTCTCTCGCCCTGCGTGCTCCCGCTGATCCCGAGCTACCTGACCTTCGTGACGGGAGTGGGATTCGACGATCTCACGCGCGCGCGCCGCGCGGCGCTCGTGCATGCGATCCTCTTCGTCTGCGGATTCACCCTCATCTTCGTGGCACTCGGCGCATCGGCCACCGTGCTCGGTCGGCTGCTGCTGCACTATCGTGTGTGGATCACGCGACTCGGCGGCGCGCTCGTCATTCTGTTCGGGCTCTACCTGGTCGGCGCCGTGCGTATCGCCGCCTTCGATCGCGAGAGACGCGTGCATCTCGCGAGCAAGCCGGCGGGCTACCTCGGGAGCATGCTCGTCGGCGTCGCCTTCGGCGCCGGATGGACACCCTGTCTCGGGCCAATACTCGGCGCGATCCTCACCTACACCGCGGCGACGGCCGACCTTTCGCGCGGACTGCCGCTGCTGCTCGCGTATTCGCTCGGGCTGGCGCTGCCATTTCTCATCGCCGCCGTCGCGGTCGAACGATTCCTCGAGACGGTCACACGGCTCCGGCCGCATCTCGCGCGCGTATCGCAGGTGAGCGGGGCGCTGCTGATCGTCGTGGGAACGTTGATGATGTTCGACTACTTCACCGTGCTCGCGACGTACATGCAAACCATTACGCCGGCGGCGTTGAAGAACCGGTTGTAATCGCGGCGTTGCATCGTGTCGCGCCGCGATCAGGCATTAGAACTATTGCCCAGCCACTCCTTCGCCTGCCGCAATAGCTCCCGCGCCGGCACGGGTTTGAGCAGCACCGCCGCGCATCCTGCCTCGCGGCACCGCGCCGTAATCTCCGGCTCATCGCGCCCCGTGAGCGCGACGATCACTCTCGGCGAAATGCCGCGCGCCTGCATCTGAGCCAGCACCTCGAACCCGTCGCCATCCGCGAGTCCGAGGTCGAGCAGCAGGAGATCAACAGGGTCGGACTCCACGATGTCCAGAATTTCCGCGACGTGGCCCGCGGTGCTCACGCGATGGCCCGTCTCCCCGAACAGCACTCGCATCGCGTCGCAGACCAACTCATTGTCCTCGGCGACGAGCACGTGCGGGAGCGGCGGCGACACGCGACGTCAATCCGCCGGGTAGGGAATCGTGAAGAAGAAGCGGCTGCCCGCTCCGAGCTCGCTCTCGAGCCAGATGCGGCCGCCGTGCAACTCGACGAGCTGGCGTGCGATCGTGAGACCCAGTCCGGTGCCGTGATGCTGTCGCGACGTACTCGAATCGACTTGCGCGAACTCACGAAACACGAGGTCGTGATGCTCGGGGTCGATGCCGATGCCGGAGTCGCCGACTTCCACCACGCACTCCGCGCCGTTGGGCCCTTCGACGCGAGTGGCATGCACCCACACATGCCCACCGCGCGGCGTGAAGTCGATCGCGTTGCCGAGCAGGTTCCCGACGATGTGCGCCACCTTCTCGCGATCGGCAGTCACGAGGTCGAGCTCGGGGGGAACTACGGTGACGAGGTCGAGTCCCTTCTTGCTGGCGAGCGACTCGTTCAGCGCGTTGAGCTGTGAAACGACGTCGCCCAGATGAAACGTCGATGGCGTGATCGTGAGCTGATTGGCGGCGCCCCGCGCGTAGGTGAGAATCTCTCCCACTTGCTCGAGCAGCTGCCGTCCGCCGTTGATGATTCCCCCGATGCTCTCGAGCTGCCGATCGGAGAGCGGGCCGAGGATTCCGTCACGTAGAATTTCGGCGTACGTGATTATGGCGGTGAGCGGCGTGCGCAGATCGTGCGAGATGTTCGCGAGAAACTGCGTCTTCGCCGAGTCGCGTCCTTCGAGCTCGGCGATACGCTCTCGAGCCTGCTCGAGCTGCGCTTCGAGCGAGGTCTTGTGCCCCTCGGAAGTCGCCCCGGGCGTGAGCGGGGTGGGAGTGAAGGGGTCGACGCGATGCATATCCATAAGTTTATCGCATGCCGACGAGGTCGCCAGTGCCGGGCCCCGCCGTTACATCCTCTTCTTCGATCGCCTCCTCCAACTGCTGGCGGCTGAGAAGCGCGGAGTACTGACCGCCTGCGGCGATCAACACGTTGTGTGTTCCCTCCTCGACGACACGCCCCTGATCGAGCACGATGATCCACGATGCATCGCGCACCGCACTCACGCGATGCGACGCGATCACGGCCGTTCGGCCAGCGAGTGTGTCGCGCAGTCCGCGCAGGATCTCCGCTTCAGTGTGCGTGTCCACCGCGGACAGCGCGTCGTCGAGCAGCACCACTCGGGGTCTGCGAGCCAGCGCGCGAGCCAGAGCAAGCCGCTGCTTCTGTCCGCCGCTCAGGTTGATGCCGCGCTCGCCGAGCATCGTTCCGTAGCCGTGCGGAAAGGCGAGCACCGTGTCGTCGACCTGCGCGATCTCCGCGGCCCACGCGTGATTTGCCGCCTCGTCCGCGCCCATCGCGCGCGATTCCTCCGCGCCGGTCTCGTCGCCGGTCGCGCGCTCGATCAACGCATGTGACGTGTCCCCGTAGGCGAGGTTCGACGCAATCGTGTCGCTGAAGAGAAAGCTCTCCTGCGGCACATAGCCAATCTCGCCGCGCAACTCTTCGAGTGCGAGGTCGCGCAGCGGTACGCCATCGAGCAGAATGACGCCTTCCTGCGGATCGCTCAGTCGCGGGATGAGATCGATGAGGGCGCTCTTGCCGCTTCCCGTCGCGCCCACGACAGCGAGTGTTCCTCCCGCTGGAATGGTGAACGACACGTTTCGCAGAACCCACCGCGGCTCGGCGCCCTCAGGCGTCGGAAAGTGAAAGCCGACGTCGCGAAACGTGATCGATCGTCCACCCTGCGCCAGCGGCAAGGCGCGCGGCGACATCGGCGACGTGACCGCCGGCTTCGCGTCGAGCACGTCGAGCAGTCGCGCCATCGATGCGGCGCCGCGCTGGAACAGATTGATGACCCAGCCGAGCGCGATCATGGGCCAGGTGAGGCTGGTGAGGTAGAAGCCGAAGGCGACGAATGCGCCAACGGTGATCGCGCCTCGCACCACCAGTGCGCCGCCCAGTCCGAGCACGACGGCGACGCTCAGTCCCGCGAGCAGACCGAACATCGGATTCATCGCGCCGTAGAGCCGCGCGAGGGCGATGTTTCGCTCGACGTAAGTCTCGTTCAATGCGGCGAAGCGCGCAATCTCGGCCGCTTCCTGCCGGTACGCCCGCACGACGCGCACTCCGGAGAAATTTTCCTGTGCATGCGTCGTCAGCGTGCTGAAATGTTCCTGCACCGCCTCGAAGCGTCGATGGATGGCGCCTCCCATCCGGATCATGATGATGGGCAGCATCACCATTGGCACGAGCGAGAGCGCGGTCAGCCGCGCGTCGATGCGCAACATGAAGACGAGGGCGAAGGCGGCGCCGAAGATCGTGTTCGTCAGATACATGATCGCCGGGCCAGCGGCCATGCGCACGGCACTCAGATCGTTGGTGAGCCGAGCCATGAGATCGCCCGTGCGCGTCCGGCCGAAGTAGCCCTGATCGAGTGTCGTCAGGTGAGCGAACAGCGCCTGGCGCAGGTCGTACTCGATGTGACGGCTGAGCCCGTTGAGCACCTCGCGCATCCAATAGCGAAGCGCTCCGCCGCCCAGAGCGACTCCGACGATGCCGGCGGCAATCCACACGACGCGCCGCATCGGCTCACCCTGGAGCATGGAATCGATGCCGGCGCGGAGCAGCCAGGGCACTATGGAGCCAATGGCCGACGACACCACCACCAGCAATAGGCCGGTAGCGAGCATTCGGGGGTAGGGCCGGTAATAGGGGACGAGGCGCCGCAAGGCCGATGCGGCTGGCAGGTTTCTTGCCATCTACCGTAGTTCTGCGACTACGTCAAGTTGTTGCAGCACCGCAAGTTCGCCGCATTCGACCTCGAAGTCCGCAGCACATATTCTGGAGACACGACATGACCAAGTATATCCGCAAACTCGGCGCTCCGCTCGCACTGTTTACCGTGCTGGCGTTCGCCGCATGCACTGTGTCGGAGAAGAAGTCGGATACCGCGCTTGCCACCGATACGGCGCTCAACACGGATCTCGCGTTGGCCGGTCGTGACACCGCCGCGCAGCCCGCACTGAAGGATGTACCGGCCACGCCGGCGGCCCGCGCAACACCCGCGCCCACGCCGCCGCCAATGCGCACGAGCAATCCGCCCGCGAAGGCCAGGCCCGCGGCGCCGACGGTGACGCCGAAGTCGGCGCCCGCGCCGACGACGACCGCGTCGGGCAATACGGTGACGAAGAATCCAACCGGCTCCGCGAGCTCCAGCGCGGGCGGTGCCGTGGGTGTCATCCCATCGGGCACCTCGCTCAGTCTTCGCTCCAACGCGCGCGTCTGCACGAACACCTACACCCCGGGACAGACCTTCACGGCGACCGTGGCGAATGCCGCCATCGGTTCGAATGGCGCCACGATCCCCGCCGGCGCGACCGTCTCGCTCGTGGTCACGAGCCTCAAGCGCAGCGAGAACGCCACGGACAAGATCGTCATGGAATTCGCCGTGAAATCGGTGAGCTTTGGCGGGCGCACCTACCCGGTGAGCGCGACCGTTGCGGACGCCCAGATCGACCGTATCCGCAATGAGCCGAAGAGCAAAGACGTGCAGAAGGTCGTCGGTGGCGCAATCGTCGGTGCAATCGCGGGACAGATCCTCGGCAAGAGCACCAAGTCGACGATCATCGGCGCGGGTGCGGGCGCGGCGGCTGGCGCCGGCGTTGCCGCCGGAACGGCCAACTACGAGGGCTGCGTCCCCGACGGCGGCAACATCGCCGTGACGCTGAACGGCCCCGTGCAGGTGAAGATCAGCTGATACTGCGGGCGCTCGCTCCGCTCGCTCTCGGGGCGCTTCGCTCTCAGGGCGGCGCGTAGCGCCAAGCGCCCAGAGAGCGAAGCGCGCAGCGCTGAGCGCCCAACAGTTCTCGGGCCGTGGGTGCATACTATTACGGCGCCCCGAAAGCAGGTCGCGCGCCCTGACCACACACCATCTCTCCGAGGTTTCCCGTATGCGTCGGTTCGTGCATCACGCCGTCATACTTGCTGTCTTTGCATTGTTCGGCGTTTCTGCACTCGCCACGGCGCAGCGTGGCAGGCGCGGTGGCACTCGCGGCGAGTCTCCGCAGAGCGCCGGCACGATGATGGGCGGTCCGCCGCCGATTCCGCCCTCCGTCGCGGCGCTCGTGCTGGAGCACGCCGACGATTTCAAGCTCGCCGACAGCCAGCGGGTCGTGTTGGAGTCGGTGCGCCGCGCGCAGGACTCGGCGAACGCGCCGTGGATGGCGAAGCTGGATTCGCTCCGGCCCACGCGTCAGCCGGCCGGCGGAATGGGCGATCTGAGCCAGGAGCAGCGCGACGAGATCGAAGCGCGCAAGACCGCGATCGCGAATGTCCTGGAAGGCATGCGTGAGACGAACGCGCAGGCACGAATACGGGTGATGAACGTGCTCAACCCGGACCAGCAGAAGCGCGCGGCGAGTCTCGAGGAGGACGCGCGCAAGAAAGCTGCGGATGACGCGAAGCAGCATGAGCGGAGTGGACCGCCGGCCGGCGGTCGTGGTGGTCGAGGTCGTCCGCCGGAGGACTGAGCAACGACGGCGCCCGCGCGTCTCCATCTGGTGACCGGCTCCGCTCCGCCCGATGCGACACCGGCGGATGATCGGGCGGCTGCACGCGAGCGTGACGCGACGCTCGTGGGCCGCGTACGTGCCGGCGAGCCGAGGGCGTTCGACGCACTGGTGCACGCCTACATGCGGCAGGCCTTCCAGCTTGCGTATCGCGTCGTCGGGCACAGAGAGGATGCGGAAGATCTGGTGCAGGAAGCGTTTCTCGCGGCATATCAGTACCTCGATTCGTACGACAGCGAGCGGCCCTTTGAACCCTGGCTCATGCGCATCGTGCTCAATCGAGGTGCGAACCTGCGGAGGGCGCGGGCCCGTCGCGAAACGGAGCCTGAGGTGGATGCGGTCAGTCCCGCGCCATCCGCGCTCGATGAGAGTGAACGGGCTGAAGCGCGTGTGATGCTCACGCGCGCGATGGCTACGCTGTCCGAGCGGCAGCGGATGATCGTCACGCTCTTCGATGTCGATGGTATGACGAGCACCGAGATCGGCGAAATGCTCGACCTCTCGCCGGGCACGGTGCGCTGGTACCTCCACGAGGCACGCCGCACGTTGCGCGGCGAGCTCTCCAGTTTCTTCAAAGGCGACGTATGACTGATTCAAGAACGCTCGGCGCCGGTGCCTTCAGGCCGGAACCGGCACACGATCCCGAGCTTGGCGCACTCCTTCGCGACGTCGTCGGCGAGACGCCGCACGGCGTGGTGAACTGGACGACGCTCGCTGCGCGCATTTGCGATCGCGTTGGCAGGCAGGCGGCGGCGCCCTGGTGGAGTTATGCCACCCAATGGGAACGTCGTGTCATCCCGCTGGCGCTCGCGGCGGGCATCGCCGCGGCGGCTGCGCTCTGGACCACCGCATCGGCGAGCACGACGCAGGTCCCCTCGGCGTCGGCGCTCGCGACCGCCGTGGTGAGCGGCACGCCGGCGGAGGACGCCGCCTCGCAGTTCGCGCGCTCGATCACCAATGCGGTGGACCTCGCCGCGGGAGTTCCGGAATGACGCCCGGCCGCCTGCGCGCCAGCGTCGTGATCGCGCTCATCGTGGTGTGTAGCGCGCTCGCCGGCGCAGCGGTCGAGCGCATCGTCTTTCAGCGCATGATGCGCCACCGGCCCGCTGGCGGGCCGGGAGGACCCGGACGCGGATCACCCGCGCAGGATGCCCGCCGCCGCGACGACCTGATGGATCGCATGACGAAGGATCTCGATCTCAGCGCAACGCAGCGCGCAGGGATCGACTCGGTCATGAAGCGGACGGACTCGTCGTTGCGCGTGATCCGGACGGAGATGCAGCCGCGTCTTCAGCAGGTTTTTCAGAGCTCGCGAGCGGAGATCGAAGCGAGGCTGGATTCGGTGCAGCGGGTGAAGTTCGTAAAGACGCTGCCCGCGGGACGAGGAGCGCGACGGCCGTAGGTCGTTGGTCAGTACCCCATCGGCCGTCCCGACGATCTTGGATCGCTCACCCCTTCGTATCCCCCGCGGACCCGCATGATCGCATTCACCAGCCCGATCCCGCGGTCGGCCGAAACGCCGTAGCCCATCGCGCGTAGCGAGTCCGCCACCGCCGGCGTCAGCGCATCACGCTCCACATAGAGCGAATCCGGGAGCGCCTGATGATGCACTCGCGGCGCACTCATCGCGTCGGCGAGCGTCATCTTGTAGTCGAGCACGTTGAGAATCACTTCTGAGGTGCTCGTGATGATGCGCGGCCCGCCTCGGCTGCCCACGACGAGCAGCAGCGATCCGTCGCGATCGAGCACGATCGTCGGTGACATCGCGCTCAGCATCCGCTTGCCGGGCTGAATCGCGTTCGCTTCGCCCTGCACGAGCCCGAACATGTTCGGCGTGCCGGGCTGCGCGGCGAAATCGTCCATCTCGTCGTTGAGAAAGAAGCCGGCCGACGAGATGTACACTCCCGACCCGTACAGGTTGTTCAGCGTCGTCGTCGTCGCGACGGCGTTGCCCTTCTCGTCCACGACGGAGTAGTGCGTCGTCTCCATCCCGTCGCGCATCGCGGTGCTCACCGTCGACGTGGGCGTCGCGTGCATGTTGCCGATCGTCGCGCGGAGGCGCGCCGCATAGGTCTTGTCGGTGAGCTGTGCGATCGGAACTTTCACGAACGCGGGGTCGGCGAGCTTCTCGTTGCGGTCAACGAAGGCGCGCTGGTAGGCGGAGCCGAGCAGGTGAGCCCACCCGGCGCTGCCGAACGCGGGCAGTGAATCGTAGCCCTCGAGAATGTTGAGCGTCTCGGTGATCGTCACGCCGCCGGACGAGGACGGCGGCATCGTGAACAGCGAGTACCCGCGATACGTCGAGCGCACCGGCTCGCGCCACACCGGCTGGTAGCGCTGGAGATCAGCCGTCGTGATGATCCCGCCAGCGTGGCGCAGCTCACTCGTCCACGACTCGGCGATCGGTCCCTCGTAGAACGCACTGCGTCCCTTCGCGGCGATCGCACGGAGTGTCCGCGCGAGCGCTGGCTGCTTGAGCGTGGTGCCCGGTGCGGGCGGCGCGCCGTTCGGCAGAAAGACGGAGCCGCCGCCGAATTCCGCGATGAGCTTCTGGTTGGACTTGAACGAGTGAGACAGCGCGCTGTCGACGACGATTCCATCTTCCGCGTATCGAATGGCCGGCGCCATCACTTCGGCCAGCGACATCGTGCCGTATTTCGCGAGTGCCTCCGTGAGCCCCGCCACGGCGCCGGGTACGCCGGAGGCCAGTGGTCCGACGATGCTCTTGTCCGTCAGCTTGCCGCTCGCGTCGAGGTACATGTCGCGCGTTGCGGCGAGCGGTGCGATCTCGCGGTAGTCGAGCGCCGCGGCGCGGCCGTCGGCCATGTGGATCACCATGTAGCCGCCGCCGCCGATGTTGCCCGCCTCGGGATACGCGACGGCGATGGCGAAGCCGACGGCGACCGCGGCGTCGACCGCATTGCCTCCGCGCTTCAGGATCTCGACGCCGGCCGCGCTGCCCAGCGGGGCATCACTGGCCACCATCGCATGCGCGCCGAACACCGGCGCGCCTCCCGCCTTGTGTCGCCATGCCGCGGGGAACACTCCGGGTCTGCGATCCGCCGCGGGTACGTATCGTCCATCGCTGGCGAGCGCGGTCGGAGTTCCGACGTCGGTCGCGCCCGTGGGTGCGGGCGAGGGCGCGGACTGCGAATGACATGCGCCGAGGACGAGCGTGCCGAGGATGAGCTTGCGAGCTTTCATGTGATGTGCCGCTGGAATGCAGGGAGAGGTTGAGACCGAAAAGGCCAAAGCGTTCGTCGTTTGTCCATCGTGGATCAAACGGATCATGCGAATCTTCGCGGATAAGGCAACAATCAAGAAAGAAAATCAGCGAAGATCCGCCGAATCCGCAGGATCCGTGATCCCGACGATCAACGCCCTTGCCGCACTCAATGCCCGCCGAGCCCGAACCGCCCAACGATCCGCGTGCCATGGATGCGCACGCTCGAGTCGTCGCCCGCGCTCAGCCCGGTCTTCTGATGCAGCGACGTCGCCACATCCTGCACGACGTCGATCGAAAATGCCGGTGAGAAAGCGTAGCCGAATCCGTATCCGAACGCGAAGGAAAAGTCGGCGTCGGGACTGTCGGGGCCCAGTTTGGCCCCATCGGTTCGCGCGCGAAAGTTGGAGTAGAGCGTCGCGCCGGCGCTGAGCTCGAGCACGGTATGAAACTCACGCCCGTTGGCCACGTGCAGCGTGCCGAAGAGCTGTGAGACGTTCGCATCGGCCTCCGTGGTCACCGCAGGGCCCACGTAGCGGAGCGGTACCTTGGCGGTGGATCCGCGCACGCCGAAGCTCGCGTCGCCGGACAGCGCTTTTTCAAGCGACGCCTGATACGGCGTCGCGTTGCCGAATTCCCATCGGCTTCCGGTTGCGCCATCGGTGACGCTCCATGACTGCTGCAGCGCGACGCCGAGCGAGACCCACGCGGCGGGCGCCCGGAGCTGGTATCTGGGCCGGATGATCTGGGCGCCGGCGTCGGACGACGCCACGAGAGTGAGCGACACGAGTAGCAGTCGGCGCACGGAAGCTCCAGCTGGCTTGCGAGTGACGAACGGCGTCCGGTAACTTAGCGGCGGCGTTCAGGGGATGACAGACAGTGTACCCTGCGGCGCGTCACACGTTCTCCCGACATCGGCACCGACCTTGCGCGTCATCGATTCCCGCGTCACAGAGCGCCGCAATCCGCGCTCGCAGCAGATCGATCTGGCCGAACCCATCGGCATCGTGGATCTGATGATCGCCGAAGACCGCACCGTCCCCGACGCGGTCGAATCGCAGCGCGAGCGGATCGCCGAGGTGATCGCCGCGGCGGAGACGACATTTCGTGCCGGCGGGCGCCTTTTCTACGTCGGTGCGGGGACTTCCGGCCGGCTTGGCGTGCTCGACGCTTCGGAGTGCCCGCCCACCTTCGGTACGCCGCCCGAGATGGTGCAGGGGATCATTGCCGGAGGGTCCGCCGCACTCACGAGCGCGCAGGAAGGCGCCGAGGACAATCTCGATCAGGCGCGCATCGACCTCGCCGCGCGCGGTGTCCGCGCCGACGACCTGGTCGTCGGTATCGCTGCCTCGGGAACGACGCCGTACGTGCGGGTCGCTCTCGAGTACGCGCGCGAGGTTGGCGCGCGCACCGCGATCGTCGCCTGCTCCCCGCCACCTGACGCGACGTTGAAGGTGGTCGACATACCAATCGTCGCCATCACCGGTCCCGAGGTCGTCACCGGGAGCACACGCCTCAAGGCGGGTACGGCGACGAAGCTGATCCTCAACATGATCACGACGGGGGCGATGATCCGGCTGGGCAAGACCTTCGGCAACCTGATGATCGACATGCGCGCGACGAACGCGAAGCTCGTCGATCGCAGCGAGCGGATCGTCAGTGAGGTCAGCTCGGTGTCGATACAAGCCGCGCGCGCACTACTCGAGCGCGCCGGCGGCTCCGTGAAGCTTGCGATCGTCATGCACGCACTCGGCGTCGAGAAGGAAGAGGCGCAGCGCCGTCTCGAATCCGGCGGTGGTGTCGTGCGTCGCGTCGTCGGAGGCGAGCCGCCTCCAGTCGAATGACCGAGACACCCGCGACCCCGGCACCGGCGCGCGCGGGAGGAACGTACGTCGGATTGATGTCCGGCACCTCGCTCGATGGCATCTCCGCCGCGGTCGCGCGCTTCACACCGACCGGCAGCGATGCATTCGGCGTCGAGCTGCTGGGATTTCACGTGCACGAGTACGCGCCGGAGCAGCGCGAACGGCTTCTGGCAGCGATGCGCGAAGGCTCGGCGCGCGAGTACTGCCGGCTCGCCGTGGATTTCGGCGAATGGCTCGCCGATGCGGCGGTGGCCGTACTGGCCGATTCGGGTGTCGCGCGCGCGGATGTGCGCGCGATCGGCACGCACGGCCAGACACTCTGGCATGAGCCCGGCCATTCGACCTGGCAGCTCGATGCGCCAGCGGTGATCGCCGAGCGTACGGGACTGCCGGTCGTGAGTGATTTCCGCGTACGCGACGTCGCGGCGGGAGGGCAGGGTGCGCCGCTCGTTCCGATCGCCGATGCGCTGCTCTTTGGGGGCGGTCGCTGGCGTGCGCTGCAGAACATCGGCGGTATTGGCAACGTGACGGTCGTTCCGCCCGACGGCACGCTCGCCAGCGTACGCGCCTTCGATACGGGGCCGGGCGTCGGCGTGCTGGATGCCGTGGTGCGCTCGCTCGATCCGACGTTGCGATATGATCGGGATGGCCTCATCGCCGCGCGAGGACGAGTGCTCCAGCCGGTAATCGAATCGTTGCTCGCCGATCCGTACTTCGCCGCTGAACCGCCGAAGAGTACGGGGCGCGAGCTGTTCGACGCCGCATACGTGGAGCGCTTCATCGCTCACTGTCGCGCTCAGGAGGACGTCGGCGATGCCGACATCGTCGCCACCGCTACCGCATTCACCGCGGCAACCATCGCCGATGCCTATCGCCGCTTCATCCCCGAGCCGATCGAGGAAGTTCTCGTCTCGGGCGGCGGCGCGAAGAATCCGGTATTGCTCGCGATGCTCGAGGATGCGGTCGAGCCGCTCAGCGTCGTCACATTTGACGAGCGCTATTTCGACGGCGAGGCCAAGGAGGCGGTCGCATTTGCGTTGCTGGCGCATCTGCATCTCGAGGGAATTCCCGGCAACGTGATCACGGCCACCGGCGCGCGCGGCCGTCGTGTGCTCGGCATGCTCACGCCAGCGTAACATGGTCCCCGGCGTCTAGCGCAGAATAGAGCCGCCGTCCGCGCCGAGAAACGCCGCGAGCCGCTGCGCCGGAACGGCGTAGACGATTCGGCCGCCGCTTTCCCTCGCGCCGCCGTAGATCACCCCGACCACGTTGCCCGCGGAATCGAAGAGCGGACTGCCGCTCGAACCGTGTCCAGCGTAGGAGTCGATCTGGATCACGTTGTCCAGACGTTTGCTCACCGTGCCCGGCGTGCTCGTGGTCCGAGCGGTGATGTTCATGCCGGTTCCTTCCATCGGCGTGTCCGTCGCGCCCGGATACCCGATTGACGCGACTGGCGCACCGACCCGTGCGAGCCCGCCGGTTCGGCTCACTCCCGACACGACGGGATAGTTTCCGGCGACCTCGATCTGAATGAGCGCGAGGTCGTCGTCTTCGTTCTCGCTGACCCGTACGATGCGCGCTGGCAGCCACTCCTTCGTGTTCGCGAAGATGACCACCACTTTGCCCGCTGGTTTCCCGGATTCGCCACGCACGCCGTGCCGGTTCGTGACGAGCATACCGCCGCGAGTGATGCCGAACGCCGTGCCCGCGATGACCTTGCCGTCGAAGTCGCTGGCCACCATCGCCACCGCAGCGTCGTTGGCCTCGACCACCCTGGTGACGTCCATCTGCCCGAGCGCCCGCTGCATTTCGGCCGTGCGCTCCAGCTTCTTCGAGAGCTCGGAGACAGCTCCCTTGGTCGCCGTGCCCGCCGCAATCTGCCCGCGCACCGCATCCAGGTCGCGCTTGCGTGCTGCCAGCGTGTCCTTGAGCGCCGCGGTATAGGCCGTGTCGCCCGGACGCGGAGCATCCATCTTCTTCTCGAGCGCAGCCAACATGCTCTCGGAATGCGCGATGATCGCCGCCATCTCGCTTTCGCGCGCCGATGCTGCCCGCTGCCAGAAGAAGAACGCGACCGCACCGGCCGCGATCAGCGCACCGCCGCCCAGCATGAACCCTCGGCGCATCGATTTCGTCTGCTCCTTGACCGCCACCGCGACCCGCGCCGACGTATCCATCCGTGGCTTGGCAGAGGGGGCGGACGCGCTCGGCTCCATCTCCGGCTGGAACGACGTCGCGGGAGCAGCCGTGCCGACTCCCCGCACCTCGACGCGCGGACCATTCGCCCCAAAACTCACGACGTCGCCGTCGTCCAGGCGACGTTCACCGGTGATGCGCTCGCCGTTGACGAAGGTGCCGTTCGTGCTCGACTGATCCGCGATCGTCCAGATGCCGCCGGCGTCGCGAAATTCTGCGTGCCGGGTGGAAACGTCGAGGTCAGCCTGCGGATCGAATCGCAGGTCGCTCATCGCATGCCGGCCGACCGCGACGATCGGCTTGTCGAACGTCTCGCGCGCACCCGCGCGCGACCCGCTCAGCACGCGCAGCTCGAGCGTCATGGCCCCGCATTGGCCGGCGAGGTGGTGCCGCTGTGCCGCGGCGCGACGACGGACGCCGCCGCTCTATACGTCCACCAGGTTGCGAGCGCGAGAAAGATCACGACGAGAGCGAGGGCAACCAGCGAGCCGCGAATTTGTCGGTTCGCGGACACCCGAGGGGGCATCACTGCCGTGAACGGCACCTCGACCGACGGCAGCTTCAGTGTCGTGCGCCTCGCCGCGGACGGCGTCTCCAGCGTGATGTCGCTGTTCGGCGCTACAGCGGGGCGCGATGTCGCGGGCGTCTGGCCCGAGTCGGCAGGAAGCGGAAAAACGCGATGGCCGACGTCGTCGCCGCTCGCTGGCGAGATGAGCCCGTCGCCGTCGAAGCGCGCCGCGATGACGGTGATGTTGTCCGGGCCACCGTTCTCGTTCGCGCGATCGATGAGGCGCTTGCACACCATCATCAGGTCCTGCTCCTCGATGACGACGCGCGCGATCTCGTCGATCTTCACCTGGCCGCTCAGCCCGTCGCTGCACAGGACGAGCACATCGTTGCGGCGGACCTGCTGATGCGTGAGATCGACCTTGATCTGCGACTCGGGGCCGAGCGCCTGGAGGATGATGTTGCGACGCTCGCTCTGCTCGGCCTCCTCTTCGGTGATCTCGCCGGCCTCGATCAGCTTCTGCATCAGCGACTGGTCCTTCGTGATCTGCCTCGCCACGCCGTCGCGCACGAGGTACGCGCGGCTGTCGCCGACCTGCGCGAGGAACAGCGTGTCGCCCAGCACGCCGGCGATGGTCGCGGTGGTGCCCATGCCGCGGAATTCCGGATGCTCGAGCGCGAAGCGGTGAATCTGCGCGTTTGCGGTCGCGGTGGCTCGCTTGAGCGCCGACGCATATGTCTCCTTGTCGGGCGCATCGGCGGCGGTGAGCGCCTCGCTGAGTTCGCGCAGCACGACCTCGATCGCCATCGCGCTGGCGATCTCTCCGGCCGCGGCGCCACCCATTCCGTCGGCGACCATGAAGAGCGTGCCGCGATCGCCCACCTCGTGCGTGCGGACTTCGGGCTGCAAGGTGGCGTTGCCGCGCGTGAGATCCGCGACGACGAAGGCGTCCTCATTGTGCTCGCGCGTTCGCCCCACGTCGGTACGACCGAAGACGTGGACGATGACGGAGCCTTCGGGTGTAGTGGGCGTCACGCGGAGGGGGAGGGGAGTTCTCGAGCGGGAAGGGCGAAGCGTGGGCTCATTGCCCGCACTGCTTCACCATGATGGCGATCTTTTTGGCCCACGGTGTGGAGGCGCCACCTTCTTTTATGGTATCAATGATATCACAGCTCTGCTTGTCGTGCCCCAACAACGCGTGCGCGTTTGCTCGTACGAGGCTCAATCCGATTTTCTCGCGCGGGCTGGCCGCATACGGAACCAGTTCCTCAGCCTCCTTCAGCGCCTTGGCGGCCGTCGTATCCTCGGCACTCTCCTCGATCAGCTTGGGCAGCCGTGCGCCGACATCGACTTTGCTCGGCGAGGTCGTCGCCGGAGGCGCGCCGCCGCTGGCCGTTTTCGTTGCGCCGGCATCGGGTGCAGCCGGCCGACCCGCCGTCCTGGTGCCAGGGTTCTGCGTCGTTCCCACCGGCGCGGGGGAATTCTGTGGCGTGTTCGGCGGCGTCGCTGTGACGGGCGTCGCAGTCTTCGAGGAATCGACGGCAGGCTTCGTTGCTGCGCTGCCGCGCGCCGTGAACACGCTCGCCGCCACCGCGACGACAATCACCGCCCCGGTGACGCCGGCAATCATGGGCGTCTTCGACTTGGGCGCAGATGTAACGGGTCTCGCCGGGGCTGGCGCAACCGGCGCGAGCGCCGCCGCCGCACTTGCATCGAGTCGCGTCTTGGGCAGAGCCGACAGCATGGCCGTCTCGCCATCCGTCGCGCCGATCATCTGCGTCGCCGCCGCGGGCGCCTGCTTCAGCATCCGGTCCACCGCCTGCCACAGCGCGATACCGAACTGCGACGCCGACTGATAGCGATCGGCCGCCCTCCGCTGTAGCGCCTTCTGCATCACCGCCTGCACTTCCGGCGTCCATCTCGTGTCCGGCTTCATCACGGCCAGCGACTTCGGCTCGTCGGTAAGGCGCATGATCATCGATTCCTGCGGCGTCTCCCCGTCGAAGGGGAGTTTGCCCGTCAGCATATTGAACGCGACCAGCGCCAGCGAATAGATGTCGCTGCGTCCATCCAGCAGCTTGTCGCCCGCGAGCTGCTCGGGGCTCATGTATTCCGGCGTGCCCACGACGAGTCCCGTCTTCGTCACCTTCTGATTCTCGGCGCCCGCCGCCTTCGCGATACCGAAGTCCACCACCTTCACCAAGTCCGACCCGTCGCGATTCTTCGCGATCATGATGTTGTCGGGCTTCAGGTCGCGGTGGACGATTCCCATGTCGTGCGCAACGGCGAGTCCGTCTGCCGCCTGCTTCGCGATGTCCGCGGCTCGGCGCGGCGCGAGCGAGCCCGCCTTTTGCACGAGCGACGTGAGCGATTCGCCCTCGATGAACTCCATCGCGAGGTAGATCAGCCCCTCGGACGTCTCTCCAAAATCATAGATGCCGGCGACGTTGGGATGGTTGATCCGGCTCGCATTCGCCGCTTCGCGATTGAAGCGGCTGATCGCGTCGGCGTCGTTCACCATGCCGGGGTTCATCACCTTCACGGCGCTCTTGCGCCCCATCTTCACATGCTCGGCGAGATACACCTGACCCATCCCGCCCTCGCCGAGCTTCTTGAGCACATGATACCGCTCGGCGATGATCGAGCCGACGAGATCGGTACCACCGCCCTGCGAACGCAACGCGGTGCCATCCCTGGGACAAAAACGCTCGTTGGCCGGATATTCGGTGCCGCACGTGGGGCAGATCTTTTCCTGACTCACAGGCCGAGGCTCTCCACGCGAAGCACCTGATCGCCCACGAGAATGCGCTGGCCCTTCTTCAGCGCGCGCTCGCCGCGTACGCCCAGCGCCACACCATTGCGGCTGCCGGCATCCTGCACGAAGAATTCTGAGTCCTGGCTTCTCACTTCGGCGTGTCGTCCGCTCATGGTCTGATCGTACGGGAAGACCCAGTCGCCGGATTCGCGTCCGAGCAGCACGGTGCGCGCCGGAGAGAGATGAAATGAGTCGCGCACGCTGCCGTCGGCACGAAGCTGTTCGAGCACGGCGACGTCGGCGGAGGGAACGAGCGATCCCATGCGGCGCGTCGAATCGGCTTCCGGCGGATGCGGACCGGGATAGCCCAATCGTCTGAAGCGCAGCAGTTGCGAACCGACGAGGATGACGTCGCAGTCGGCGAGCCTGGTCGGCCCATCGATGAACGTCCATGTGCCGTTGCGCGATCCGAGATCGCGCACCCAGAGCTCGCCGTCGAGCAGCTCGAAGCGCGCATGCATCGGCGAGAGGAACACATCGTCGAACTTGATGTCCGCGTCGCCGCGTCCCACCACCGCTTCGCCGCGATCGAGCAAGAACGTGGACGACACCTCGCCGCTCTCATCCAGGAGCGCGAGCCTCGGCCCGGCCTCTCGGCTCTTGGCGCCGAGGACCAGCGTGCCAAAGGCATTGTTCACCTCGACGCTGACGCGCTGCCCGACCCGGGTTCCGCACCGCGCACAGAAGAGATCGACGCCCTGCGTGTATGTCACGCCGCAGGTCGAGCAGGTGCCCGTGGACACTTCGCTGGTCACTTTGGTACCGCAGTGTCCGCAGAAGGCGAGCGACGCGTCCACGGGCTTCGCGCACTTGGGGCACACATTGGAGCTCGCCTGGGGCGAGACGCGTGTGGGAGGCATCAGGGATCCGGACCCTACCGCCGCGCCCGGTATGGGAGATTCACTCGGCGCGGCGGCGGCGCTCACGGCGGCCGACGAGGAGCCCACCGAATAGGCGGGAAGGATGCGAGCCGCGGACGCCGAAATCGGCTTCCCGCAGTCGATGCAGAAGCGAGACATCGGCTCGTTGTCGCGGCCACAGAAGGCGCAGGAGACGAGGGGAGTCACGGTACGAAGGGTGTGGCCATGGAGCGCGAATATACGGACTGCGAAACAGGGGCGTCAACAAACCGAGCCCCATTATTGGACAACCTATAGTACTGCTCGCGCGGCCCCGTCGCCCGCGGTTAGCTTCTCGGGATGCCGCTGCTCCCTGACCTGCGCGCCGCGCTGGCGCTTCCGCTCGCCGCTGCCGTCGCCTGCGGCGGCGCCACTCCCGCCCCCGCTCCCGCGCCGGCGCCGATCCCGATCTCCGTCGCGGCACGGCCAAGCGGGGCGCCACCGCTGCCGGACGTACCGTTGGTGGACGGCCCGCTCGTGGTGAAGGTCCAGTACCCGTCGCCAAATCAGCAGATCACGTCGCGCGACTCGAATTTCATCTTCGGGTCCATCGGCAGTGGACGGGCGACGCTCACCGTGAACGGCGTTCCGGCTCGCGTCTACAATAACGGCGCCTTCATGGTGTACCTCGCTAATCCGCCCGTCTCCGCACCGCGCTACGACCTCGTGGCGGCGCGCGGAGCCGACACGGCCCGTGCCACACTGAACATTCGTCTTGTGAGCACGGTAGCACGCGCGCCGACGCCGGCGCCGGAGCCGCTGCCGCGCAAGCCGGAGAACCTGCCCACCTCTCTCGCCGACACGATCGCGGCCCTCAACGCGCGCATCGACTCGCTACGCACACAGCTCGTCCGCAACGACCCCATCGGCGTGGTGCAGCTCGGCCAGGCCTCGACAGCGGACACCGATGTCACGATTGTCGGCCGGCCGACGACGGGGGGAACCTACAAGTGGTTCTTCACGCCGGGCACGATCGTGCCTCTCATCGCTCGTGAAGGGGGGTTCGCGAGAGTGCGTCTCGACAACGATCTGGACGTCTTCGTCGGCGCGGGCGACATCAAGGAGGTTCCCCCCGGAACGACGGTGCCGAGGCGAACGACCTCGAACATGCGGGTGCGCGGCAGCGCCAGCGGCGTGGACGTCATCATCCCGATCGGCTCACGTGCGCCTTACTTCGTCGAGGAGGGAGATCGCTCGATCGCCATCACGCTGTACGGTGTGCGCGGTAACACCGACATCGTGAATTACGCGGCGAGCGACTCGATGGTGCGTACGGTCGAGTGGTCGCAGCTCAGCGAAGACCGCGCGCGCGTCACCGTGAATCTGCGCGCGGCGCCGTACGGCTATCTCGTGCTGTGGGAGAACAACGCCATTGTCCTCAAGCTGCGCGGCCGTCCCGCAATCGACGTCGCGCGCCCGCTCGCCGGACTCACCATCGCGGTGGATCCTGGCCATCCGCCCATCGGTGCGACTGGCCCCACCGGACTTTATGAGGCGCAGGCGACGCTGCCGATCGGCGTTTGGCTCAAGCGCATTCTCGAGGAGCGCGGCGCCACCGTCGTCATGACGCGTACCACCGACGCGCCGGTGGCCCTCGGCGACCGGCCGATCATCGCGCGCAGGGCGAACGTGCATGCCTTCGTCTCCATTCACCTCAACGCCTTGCCCGACGGCGTGAACCCATTTCTTAATCCGGGCACGGGCACCTATTTCTTTCGCACCCACAGCGAGCCTCTCGCGCGCGAGGTGCAGCGCGGAATGGTGTCGCAGATGGGACTCAAGGACCTCGGCGTGAACTACGACAACCTGGCCGTCGTGCGCGGGACCTGGTATCCGGCGGTGTTGTGCGAGGGGGCGTTCATCATGATGCCGGATCAGGAAGCCGCGCTGCGCATGCCCGAGTTCCAGGAGCGCTACGCCCGCGGCGTCGCGGACGGAATCGAGAATTACTTCCGCACACTCGCCACGAGGGCACCGTAATCGAACTCGTGTTGGCAGGAAGGCCGTGGGAATTACCGCGGAGAACGCAGAGGCACGCAGAGGAACGGCCTATAGTCCCTCGGCGGCCCTCCGCGTCCTCCGCGGTCAAAGCGCTGTTCCTGGTCTTTTCCCTTGTGTTCGCCGCAGGCGCCCAACCCGCGCCGTACCACCGCTACCGCACGCTCGACACGCCGCACTTTCACGTGCACGTGCCGGCCGGTCTCGAGCGTGAAGGCCGGGTCGCGGGAGCTGCCGCCGAACGTGCCTATGCACAGCTTGCGAAGGAGCTCGCGGAGCCGCGCGGCCCAATCGATCTCGTCGTCACCGACGACGCGGACTACTCGAATGGCTACGCGACGCCCATCCCGAACAATCGCATCGTCGTGTTCGCCACGCCGCCGGTGGACGCGAGCTCGCTGCGCTTGAACGAGGATTGGCTCGGCATCGTCATCACGCACGAGCTGACGCACATCTTTCATCTCGATCGCGCACGAGGCATCTGGAGCCTCGCGCAGCACGTGTTCGGCCGAGCGCCCGCACTCTTTCCGAATCAGTACGGTCCCTCGTGGCTCACTGAGGGTCTCGCCATCTACTACGAATCGCGCCTGACTGAAGGCGGGCGACTCAAGGACTCCGAGAATCGCATGCTCGCGCGCGCCGCCGCGCTGGAGCATCGCTTGCCTCCACTGAACGCGCTGAGTCTCGGCTCGCCGCTCTTTCCGGGCGGCACCGGTGCCTATGGCTACGGCGCGTTGTTCGTGGATTATCTCGCGCGCACCCGAGGCGACAGCACCATTCGTCGCTTCGTGGATGTGCAAAGTGCATCGCTCATTCCGTATCGGATGAATCACGATGCGGAGCAGGCATTCGGTATCAGCTTCGAATCCGCGTTCGACGCATTTCGCGATTCCGTGCAGCGAAGCGTTGGCGAGCCACGCCCTCCATTGCCGGGTTGGCGCGAGCTGACGACGCATGGCTACTACGCGCTCGATCCGCGATGGCTCACCGATTCGACGCTCGTATATGCCGGCAGCGATGGGCGCTCCACGAGCGCGGAATACGAGTTGACGCTCAGTGGCGAACGTCGTCGCCTCGGACGCCGCAACTCCCTCGGTCCAAGTATTCCACTCGCCGACGGCGGCTTGCTCTTCGCGCAGATCGAATTCACGTCGCCGAGTGAAGTGCGGTCGGATCTGTTTGTCGAGCGCGATGGCCGGCAGCGGCAGCTCACGCATGGGTTGCGCCTCGTACACCCGGATGTGCGACGCGACGGAACGATCGTCGCCGTGCAGCTCGCACCGGGGCGCGCGAGTCTCATGCTACTCGATCCCTCCGGCCGCGCGCGGCGCTTGTTCCGGGACGCCGAGCCCGATGAGACGTGGAGCGAGCCACGGTGGTCGCCGGATGGAAGTGCGATCGCCGTCTCGCATCGCACGCACGGCGGAACCTTCTCGCTCGAGGTGCTCGACGTCGCCACTGGCGCGGCGCGCGTGCTCGATCGCGGCGCGTATCTGATCTCGTCGCCGAGCTGGACGCCTGATGGCAAGACCGTTCTATACACGAGCGAGAAATCGGCAATTCCGGAGCTGACGTACGTCAGCTCCGACGGACGTTTTATGCCCATACTCATCGGGCGGCGCGACAGCAGCGGCACCGGTGTGTACGCTGCGGAGGTGGCGCCAAATGGGCGCATGATGGCCGCAGTGACGCTGCGCGCCGACGGATATCACGTCGGCGTCGCGCCGTCGACATGGCGCGACATGCCGCTCTTTGATGCGTTCAAGCTGCCCGACGCGTCCGCCATTGACAGTGAGCCGCTCGCGCCGGGCGCCTATCACTCGTACTCCGCGTGGCGGAGCGTGCTGCCGCGCTACTGGTATCCGGTCGTCGAAGCGGCGCCCGGACGCGGAACGCGGCTCGGCGCCACGACGAGTGGTCATGACGTCGTCTATCGCCATCTCTACGACGCGAGCGTCGCCATTCCGACGACCGGCTTCTATCCCACCGCGAGCTTCACCTATCGGTATGCGGGATTGCGTCGGCCGTTCATCGATCTCTTCGTCTCGCAGGACTATACGCTCGAACGGACTCTGGCGAACGGCGGCACGACGCAGAGCGTCGGATCGCTGCTCCGGCGCGCGCAGTACGGTTCCCTCGCCGCCACGTTCACGCGTCCGCGCGTTCGCACCTACTCGGCGCTCTCGCTCGGCGGCGCCGTGGAGCGCCGGAACTTCGTGACCGAGCCCGGCGAGTTCTTCAAGCAGATCAACGACACGGCGTATACGCGCGGCTATCTCTTTCCGAGCGCGTTCATCGGCGCGCAGTGGTCCAACCTTCAGCGACCGGGCTTAAGCATCTCGCCGGAGGACGGCGTGAGCCTCGCGGTCACGGCGCGCGCACGGAGTCAGTCCGACATTGCGCGCAGCAGCCTCTCGGCGAGCGTCGTCGGGACGGCGGCGGGGTACAAGAGTCTCGATCTGCCTGGGTTCGCGCATCACGTGCTCGCGCTGCGTCTCGCGGGCGGTGTCGCCGACCGGCGCTCCTCGTCGTCGTTCCAGATCGGCGGCACGAGTGGCAGCTCGATCCAACTGGTGCCCGGCTACTCGGTGGGCGAGGGACGCCGCACCTTCGGCGTGCGCGGATTTCCCTCGGCGACGGTGTACGGCACGCGCGCGGCGGGTGGCACGCTCGAGTATCGCGCCCCGCTCTCGCTCGGCGGGCGTGGACTCGGTGCACTGCCCTTCTTCTTCGATCGTGCGTCGGTGACCGCGTTCGCCGATGCCGCGGTGGCGACGTGTGCGGCGTCGCCGCTGTTCAGCAGCTCATGCGCGCCCTCGCCCAGGATCGGCCGCACCATCGCGAGCGCCGGCGCTGAGGTCGTGCTGTCGGCGGCGATCCTCGATTGGGATTCGCCGCAGAACGTGCGGGTCGGGTTCGCTGTGCCGACTGTGGGTCGGGACTTGGTGAGCACGCAGGTGGTGAGTGCGTATCTGGCGTACGGGCTGTCGTTCTAATTGTCGGACAACGGATGGACGGACATCGGCGGCCACGTTGGGATTGGTGCGCTCACAACTCATTTCCCCAACGCCGGGTGCGAAGTCCGACGTCTGCGTCCGACGTCCCTTGGCAGGACAACCCAGCCAGGCCACAGTTCTCAGAGTGGCCGCCGATGTCGCCATTGCTATTGATTGGAAGGAATGCGACGTTCAGCTCGCCACCACGCGAAACCAAGCGAGCCCGTGGGGAATCTCTACCGAAGTCGTCGAGTTTGTATTCATTCGACGACGCCGAGAGCCTTCGGGCACTTTCGGTGTAAGATGTTCAGTCGTTGCGGGTTACACTGGGGACAACGGATGAAACAGGCGCGCTGGATCACAAACATGCGTTTCCTTTGTCTACCTCAGGTGTTTTTCAACGTCACGTTCGAGCTCGCCTCATGTAAGTGATGCATACAGTGCAACTCGTTATATTTCAATTAGATAGCTGAGGCTGGCGCGACATCACGAGTGGGGCTAGAATGCGCCCCCGCTCCCCGTCCACCTGCGAGCGCTCCAACGTCATAGTTCTACCCCTCCGGGAGAAGTTTGCCTCATGCCCCACCCCGTCAATCCACCCACCGGCCCCGTGACGCTTTCGTTGAACGCGCGCACCGTGCTCGAAAAGCGCTACCTCGTGAAGGACAAGACGGGCAAGGCGACCGAGAGTCCGGAAGACCTGTTCTGGCGCGTCGCGACGGTGGTGGCTGACCCGGATGCGCGGTACGGAGCGAGCGAAGGGGCGGTGACGGCAGTCGCGGAGGAGTTCTACGCGCTCATGACGCAGCGCCGGTTCGAGCCCAACTCGCCGACGCTCATGAACGCCGGACGCCCACTCGGCCAGCTCTCCGCCTGCTTCGTGCTGCCGGTCGAGGACTCGCTCTCCAACGGGCGCAACGGCATCTACGACACGCTCAAGTCGATGGCGATCATCCATCAGAGCGGCGGCGGCACCGGCTTCGCCTTCTCCAAGCTGCGCGCGAATGGCTCGATGGTGCGCTCGACGACCGGCGTCGCCAGTGGTCCCATCTCCTTCATGAAGCTGTACGACGCGAGCACCGACGCGGTAAAGCAGGGCGGCACTCGTCGCGGCGCGAACATGGGCATCCTGCGCGTCGATCATCCCGACGTGCTCGATTTCATCTCGTGCAAGGAAGACCTCACGCAGATCACGAACTTCAACATCTCCGTCGCCGTGACGACGAAGTTCATGGAGGCGTTGAAGGCGAAGACCACGTACGATCTCTACGATCCCTCCACCGGTGACGTCGTCAGCCAGCTCGACGCGAATATGGTGTGGGACAAGATGATCCTCGGCGCGTGGCGCACCGGCGAGCCCGGCTGCTTCTTCATCGACGAGGCCAACCGCTACAACCCCGTGCCGCACCTCGGCGCCTACGAGGCGACGAATCCGTGTGGCGAGCAGCCGCTGCTGTCGTACGACGTCTGCAACCTGGGCAGCATCAACGTGGGGCTCTACGTGCAGAACGGCGTGATGAAGTGGGACGCGTTCCGCCGAGACATCCATCTCAGCACGCATCTGCTCGACAACATCATCGACGCGAACAAGTATCCGCTGCCGGAGATCGACGCACTCTCCAAGCGCATTCGTCGCATCGGGCTTGGCGTCATGGGCTTCGCCGACGCATTGATCCGTCTCGGCATCGCGTACGATTCCGACGAAGGCGTGAGCTTCGGCCGCAAGGTCATGCAGTTCCTTGATGTCGAGTCGAAAAAGGAATCGGAGCGGTTGGCGAATGAGCGCGGACCTTTCCCCGAGTGGGCCAAATCCATCTGGGGTCCGGACCAGACCTGCGCGCGTGACGCCGAGGGCAAGCGGATCCGCCCCATGCAGCTGCTGCGCAATTGCAACGTCACGACCGTCGCGCCAACGGGAACCATCTCGATCATCGCCGGCTGCTCGTCGGGACTCGAGCCGATCTTCGCCGTCGCGTTCATGCGCAATCAGGCCGGCGTCATGATGCCCGACGTCAACGAGGATTTCGTCGCGATCGCTCGGCGCGAGGGCTGGTATTCGGAAGCATTGATCGAGCGCATCGCGAAGGAAGGGCACGTCAACTTCCCTGAAGTGCCGGTCAAGTGGCAGAAGGTGTTCGTCACTGCGAACGCCATCGCGCCCGAGTGGCATGTGAAGATGCAGGCGGCTTTCCAGGAGCACTGCGATTCCGCCATCAGCAAGACCACCAACTTCTCGCACGCCGCGACCGTCGAAGACGTGCGCGCCATCTATGAGATGGCGTACGACATGAAGTGCAAGGGCGTCACCGTCTATCGCGACGGCTCGCGCGACGCGCAAGTTCTGAGTACCGGCGCGACGGAGAAGGCGACCGCCGATCGCAAGGCGCCGGCGGCTGGCGAGAATCGTCGCGAAGTCGGCGAGTTGATGGGCCAGATGGCGGAGAAGGACGCTGAGATCGATCGGCTGCGCAAGTCGCTGTTTGATGTGGAGGCGGAGAATCTCCAGCGTCGTGCGAAGCGGTCGCGTCCCGAGAAGCTACGCGGCACCACGCACCGTCTCGAGACGCCACTCGGCACGATGTTCGTGAACATCACCGAGGACGACAAGAATCAGCCGTTCGAAGTCTTTATCACTTTGGGTAAAGCGGGCGGATCTGCCATGGCAGACGCCGAAGCGATGGGGCGGTTGATCTCACTGGCGCTGCGGTCGGGCATTCCGATCATGGAAGTGCACAAGCAGTTGCGCGGGATCTCGTCGGATCGTGCGGTTGGTCTGGGGCCGAACAAAGTGTTGTCGGTGCCCGATGCGATTGGTATCGCGCTCGAGCAGTGGTGGCGGGACAAGCAGGGGGTGCAGCAGGATCTGCTTGGCGGGTCGACGCCGCTTGGGGCTGCGCCGGTGTCAGAGCCGGTCGTCGTGCGGAGCACGGGGCAGGGTGGTGCGCAGACGCAGGGTGAGTATCAGACGTACAACGGTGGCGAGCCGTTCATGGGGACGTGCCCGGATTGCGGGTCGCAGCTCGAGTACGCCGAGGGGTGTGTGAAGTGTCATGTATGCGGGTTTAGTGAGTGCGGGTGAGGGCGGGTCGCGAATTAAGAAGGGGTCTGGCGCGGAGCGCCAGACCCCTCTTCTGTAGACGTAACTGCTTTGAATTCAACCTGCTAGCCGTCTGACGCCAGCCCCTCCGACCTGCGGAACTTAGGTGCACGACTGACGATGTCGCCGCTCTCCGGCCGCTCGTAGAACATGCCGCAGTCCGCGCCGAACAGCGCCAGCTCATGCGGCGACATCCCCAGCGGCACCGGCCACGCTGACGTCTGCGCCAGCTCGTCATAGGAGGCACGAAAGCCGAGCTGCTGCAGCAATCGCACATCCAGCGGCGCGAGCGCCGCGGTTGGATCGTCGGCTTCCGCACCATCCGGAATCGGCGGCGCGTGTTCCGCCGTGTGCTTCCACTTGAACTCCTGCTCTACCGTCCTTCGCGCCAACTGCACCAGCACCTGCGGAGAGAGTCGGGCCATGGGAGGGATCCTCGTCGCAAGTATCCGCTTTCTGTCGCACCCTGTCCGGCGGGCAGCCGCGAGCTGCCGGCTCCGCGCCGAGTCACCGGGCATACGCGCCTGGGGTGACGCAGGGTTCAGACATCTATGACGCCCCGATGGCGCGCTGGGAAGCCGAGTCACCCACCGTGCCGCGCGCCACCGGCATATCGCCGGCGCCAGCACTCATCCTTCCCGGCGCCGCACCTGGCGGTGCTGAGCCGGTCCCGTAACCCGTGATCCGGTCAGTTGAGCGGGCAGATGCGCGAGCGCAGCACGCAAAGTGGTCCGCGTCCCATGTGCAATGCGCCGCCACTTGTACGGACTCGTCACTCATCGGTGTTGAGCGCGCACTCATCGTTGCGGTCCGCGCACTCACTTTGTCGGAACGCGCAACGGACTTTATGGAGTCGACACTCTCCTGTATGCGACGCACCCCGCGCCGTACCACACTCGTCCGCGACGTTGGCGCGTTGATTCCCGACCTTGATGCTCTGGATACCCATGTGTGTGGTCCGCTCACCGGCCTTTACCGACTGTACCGCCGTCGATGTGCAGTGCGCATCGACCTTCTTCCATCGCGTAACGACCTGTACGCACTTGGACGCGGACTTCTCGGAATGAGAATCCGTTCGTGTGGAGTCCGCACTGACTTCTATGGAGTGCGTCGCGTGCTGTACTGAGTTGGTAGCGTGCTGTGCGCAGTGCGTCGCCATTTATGTGGCTCGCACATCCACTTCTACAGAACGCGCACCGGAGTTGGTGGAGTGTGCCCCCGTTTGTACGCGTTGCGTCGCCGTTTGTGTGGAACGCTCACCGAACTATGTGGTCCGCGAAATCATCCGCACCGAGTGCTCACTCGAGTGTGTGAACCGCGACGCGTCGTTCACCACTCCGGACGCGGTCTTCGTGCACTCGGTTTCCACTTGTGTGCACTCGGTTTCCACTTTTATGCAACTGGATTCGCCTTTCGCAGCAAATGTCTCTTGCGCAACCCGTGTGGAAAACTCCTGGAATAAGTAGAGGGGTCACTCAACCCGATTTCCGCTTCCGCCACCGCACTCGGCGGCGTCGTCACGGCGCCGACGTTATCGCCACCCTCACCTCCGGCCGCCGCATCGTCGCGCACGTGAGTCGCGGCCTCCTCAAAGCCACGCGCAGCCCCGCCGAGCACAAGCTTCTCTGCGGGGTACTCGGCCGCGCAATCAAACAGTACGAACAGGAGCTCCGTCAGATAGCGCGAGCAGCCTAAACCACGCGTCCGTTAAAGCGGGTCAGGTCCATTCCAAAAATGTCGCCGGGGCCCTGGAGGCGCTCGAGGTTGCGGGCGAAGCTGAGGTTGGAGCCGCGACGCGCATTGCTCAGGCGTTGATGCCTGCAATAAAGCTGGGTAACTTGCTTACATGAAGGCCACCATCGACTTCGACGATACGCTCTACCGCCGCCTCAAGGTCGAGGCGGCCCGACGCGGGCGCACCGTGCGCGAACTCGTCGCCGACGGCGTGCGCCACGTGCTCGATTCCCCGCCGACCTCGGTGGCCAGACCAGATGCTGGAGAACCGGTAGACGGCTGGCGGCCCGCTTGGTTCGCCTCGCTCGGCCGCTACGCTAGCGCCGTCAACGACCACTCCATGACGGCGGTCCGGGAGAGCGTTGCACGTGGACGGGCCGGCGAGCACCGGCGGTGAGCGTCGGCCTCGACACGTCCGTTGTACTCCGGCTACTCACGGGGACACCTCCGCATCAGGCCGAGACGGCGCGCGGGCTCCTCGCGTCGGCGCAGGAGCCCGTCACGTTATCGGACCTCGTGGTTGGTGAGACCTATTTCGCTCTTCGCCACCACTATGCTGTCCCGCACGCGGATGCGGTGCGCCCATTGACCGCGCTGCTCAGCGACCCACGCGTCCGCGGATCGGGGGTCGCGCGCGCAGTGCTCGCTGAGGCGTCATCGCGTGGACCCGCGAAGTCGCGACCGGGGCTGATCGATCGTCTCATTCACGCCGACTACGGTCGGGACGATCTCCAACTCGTGACGTTTGATCGCGACTTGGCGCGCATTCCCGGTGTGCGACTCTTGCCGCCTGATTCGTAGGACGCCGCGTCCCCCGTGAACGTCTTCCACCGACGCTTCTTGCTGCCGATGCGGCTACATGAGGCTACATTACTCGTATGAAATCCGTCGGCATTCGTGAGCTCAAGAACAACCTGAGCCGAGTCATTCGGCGGGTCGAGGGAGGGGAGTCCATTGACGTGACCGATCGCGGACGCGTGGTCGCTCGTCTTGCACCTCCTGATGCGGGTGCCGAAGGCCGCCGCGATCGGTACGAGATGCTGGTCGCCGCTGGAGTAATTCGCGCCCCCGCCGAAGCGGGTAGTCCAATCGCTGACTGGCCCCGACGTCGCCGGCTCCGCGTTGCTCGCGGTCTCGCTGCGACGTTGATCGACGAAGATCGTGGTGCATAAGCCCGCCAAGTCCAAGAGTGCTCGCAGTCGCCCGGCGGTTCGCGAACGGTCGCGCCACTATTTGACGGACACGTCGGGCGACGAGCGCACCTTGCCGGTGCACTATATCGAGTCGAGCGCACTGCTTTCTGCGCTGCTCGAGGAGGATGCGGGTGTGCTCGCAATCCTGGCGCCGGAAGCGCGGTGTGTGACTTCCGCTCTTACGTTTGCGGAGTGCTTTCGCGCTCTTGTACGCGCCCGCGCAACGGGACGAATCACGAGCGAGGCGGAGCAAATCATTGTGCGGGCGCTCCAGACCTTCCAGCTCCGGTGCGCATCGATTCCGCTCACAGAGGAAGTGCTGGAGCGGGCCGGTCGTCCATTTCCGGTCGAACCCGTCCGAACGCTCGATGCGGTGCACCTGGCAAGCCTCGAGGTTCTTGGCCTGCCGCGTGGACAGGTCACCGTCGTCACACGCGACAATCGCATTCGCGACAATGCAGCCCTTCTTGGATACGTGGTGAGGTAAGAGTGCGAGGCGTCGTGATGGCGGGCGCCGACGAGGTCGATCTGTATAGGGACTAGGAGCGCCGCGTGGCAGCGCGAGCGCTTCGTCGTCGGTGGATCGCTTCCCGCCCCCGGGTTGTGAAGATCCCATTTGTCGTCCTTCGCTGCGCTCAGGACGACAGCCTTGACCGTCGCGCTTCCCTCGCGCCCCTTGTTCTCACCCTCCCCGCCGCTATCGAAGTTTCCGTTACAGACCGCTACTATTGCTGCCCATGACATCCTCACTTCGCCATCGCACTGCATCGTCCGCGATCATCGTCGCCCTCATCGCCGGGTGCAACTCCGGCGCAAAATCGTCAGCAGTCGGAACAGCCGGCTCCTCCACGAGTCCCGCCGACTCCAGCTTCACCGCGCTCGCTCGCGCGATCATCGACGATCGCATGAAGCGCTATCCGAGCAGCGCAACGGACCTCGGCGTCCACACGTACGACGCGCGCATCGAGGACGCATCGCAAGCGGCGGTGCAAGCGGAATCGCAGGCGCTGAGGGACTTTCGCGCGAAGCTCACCGCCGTCGACACGACGGGACTCTCCGTCGCAAACCGCGCGGACCGAGAGCTCCTCATCCGCTCGATGGATGCGGGCATCCTCGCCAACGACGTCATCAAGCGGTGGGCGAAAGACCCCGACGCCTACAGCGGCGGCATCACCAACGCCGCGTACGTCGTCATGAAGCGCAACTTCGCGCCGCCGGCCGATCGGTTGCGGTCGCTCATCGCGCGCGAGCGGCTGATGCCGGCAACGCTGGCCGAGGCGAGGAAGAATCTCGAGAATCCGCCGAAGATCTATACCGAGATCGCGATCGAGCAGATTGACGGGAACATCGGCTTCTTCAAGAACGACGTCGCGGCCGCATTCTCCGACGTCAAGGACTCGGTGCTCGTCAGGCAGTTCAAGCAGACGAACGACAGCGTCATGGCGGCGCTCGCGTCGTACAAGACGTGGCTGCAGAAGGAGCTGCTGCCGAAGTCAAACGGCAGCTACGCGTATGGCGAGGATACATATAGGAAGGCGCTCGCCGCGACCGAGATGATCGACCTTCCCCTCGATCGGCTGCTCCAGATCGCCGAGGCGGACCGGAAGAAGAACGAGGCAGCGTTCCAGGCGGTCGCGAAGCAGATCGATCCCATTAAGTCTGCCGATCAGGTGCTCGCGTCGCTGCAGGCGGATCATCCCGCGCCGGACAAGCTGCTCGAGACGACGCAGGCGACGCTCGATTCACTGCGGCAGTTCCTCGTCGAGCATCACATCATCACGATCCCGGCGTCCGACCCGGCACGTGTGAAGGAGACGCCGCCGTTCATGCGCTCGACGACGTCGGCGTCGATGGACACGCCGGGCCCGTTCGAGCCGGCACAGCTCGAGGGACGGTACAACATGACGCTGCCCGACCCGCGCTGGCCGAAAGCCAAGCAGGACGAGTTCATGGGGCAGTGGTACTACGCGGCGATCTCAAATGTGTCCGTGCACGAGGTCTATCCGGGGCACTACACGCAGTTCCTCTATGCGAAGCAATTTCCGTCGGATGTGCGGAAGGTGTACGGCGCGAACACAAACTCGGAGGGCTGGGCGCACTACGACGAGCAGATGATGCTCGACGAGGGCTTCCATGCGAACGATCCGAAGTATCGGCTCGCGCAGCTACAGGACGCGTTGCTCCGCGACGTGCGGTTCATCGTCGGGATCAAGATGCACACGCAGGGGATGACGGTGGAGCAGGCGGCCAATCTGTTCGTGATGCAGGGGCATCAGCCAAGGCCCGTGGCGGAGTCGGAGGCGAAGCGCGGGACGGCGGATGCGCTGTACGGCTACTACACGATGGGGAAGCTGATGATTCTCAAGCTGCGCGAGGACTACAAGGCGAAGCAGGGCGCCGCGTACTCGCTGCAGAAGTTCCACGACGAGTTCATCAAGCTTGGGCCGCTGCCGTTGCCGCTGGTGCGCAAGGCGATGCTGGGAGATGCGGGCACTCTGTTCTGACCTATGCCTTCGATCGCAATGACGTTTCGAATCTGCGCCACGCTCCTCGCGATACTCGTCGTCACCGGCTGCGCATCGATCGGGACGGTCATCGCGCCGATTCCCACGTCGGCCGCTCCGCTGTCGCCGGTCTACCGCATCGTCGTTCCGGGCACCGTCGCCGAAGCAACCCTGGCACAGATGATCGAGCGGCTCGCGCGCGCGGACGTCGTCTTTTTTGGCGAGCAGCATGACGATCCGGAAACACATCGCGCGGAAGCCGAGCTGCTCGACGCGATTGGGCGAATGGGACGACCCGTCGTGCTCTCGCTCGAGATGTTCGAGCGCGACGTACAGACCGTCGTCGATGACTATCTCGCCGGGCGGGTGAGCGAGAGCGAGTTTCTCGCGCGTTCGCGCCCGTGGGACCGGTATGCCACCGACTATCGGCGGTTGATCGAGCTCGCGAAGGAGCATCACTGGCGCGTCGTCGCGGCGAACGTGCCGCGGCCGCTCGCGTTGGCAATAGGACGCAAGGGCATCGCGGCACTCGACACGCTTACCCCGAAGGATCGGAACAATGCCGCCGGCGACAACCGGTGTCCACGGGACGACTACCATGCGCGCTTCATGGAGTCGATGCAGTCGCACTCGCCCGGTTCCGGTCCAGCTCCCCAAGTGAGTGATTCGCTGCCGACGGCGACGGCCGAGCGGTTCTATCTGGCGCAGTGTGTGAAGGACGAGACGATGGCGGAGTCCATCGTGAACGCTCGGCTCGCTGCATCGCGCGATGCGATCGTCGTCCACTTCGACGGCGCGTTTCACAGCGACTACTCGCAGGGCACGGTGGCTCGCGTGAAGCGCCGACAGCCCGGATGGACGCTCGCTGTCGTGAGTGCGGTGCCAGTGGCCGATCCGGCCGTGGCACCAATCGTCACGCAGAGTGGCAAGGCGGACGTCGTGATCTTCACTCGGCGGCCTGCGCGCGGCCCGTAGCTGCGCCACCAGACGACCGCTGCATCGTCAACCGTCTCAATCCATCCTGCCCCAGGAGAATTCTGTGTCCCGGTTCCGCCCATTCATCCTTACGTTCGCCGCTGCGACACTGGCGTGCTCGCAGAACATCACCACGGTGCGCGTCGAGCCGGCGCCTCCATCAACCGAATCGAGCGCCGCTCGGCCAAACCCGTTTTCGGCGCCGAGCACGCTGCCCTTCCTGGCGCCGCAATTCGACCGGATCGCCAACGCGGACTATGAACCCGCGATCGAAGAAGGGATGCGCCAGCATCTCGCGCAGGTCCAAGCGATCGCGCAGCAGACCACGGCGCCGACGTTCGACAATACCATCCTCGCGCTCGAGCGCGCGGGCGCGATGCTCACACGCGTCCAGCGCGTGTTCGGCGCACTCACCCAGGCGAACACGAACGACTCGCTGCAGCGCGTGCGGAACATCGAGTCGCCGCGCCTCGCGGCGCACAACGATGCGATCCAGCTGAACCCGGTGCTGTTCGCTCGCATCAAGAGCTTGTACGATCGGCGGAATCAGCTCGGCCTTGACGCGGAGCAGCAGCGCCTTGTCGAACGTGACTATCGCGACTTCGTGCGCGCCGGCGCATTGCTCTCCGAGCCGGCCAAGGTGCAGCTCCGCGCGCTCAACCAGGAGTCGTCAAAGCTCTCGACCGCGTTCGCCGACAAGGTGCTTGCCGCCACGAAGGCGAACGCACTCGTCATCGAGGACCGTGCCCTGCTCGCCGGATTGAGTGACAACGAGATCGCGGCCGCCGCTGACGCCGCGAAAATGCGCGGCATGCCGGGCAAGTACGTCATCCCGCTCCAGAACACGACGCAGCAGCCAGCGCAGGCATCGTTACAGAATCGCGCGGTGCGCCAGCGGTTGTACGACGCGTCGATCCACCGTGCGGATCGCGGCGACAGCAACGACACCCGCGCCATCGTTCAACGACTCGCGCAGATCCGCGCCGAACGCGCCGCGCTGCTCGGATATCCGACGCATGCCGCGTTCGCGTTGGACAACCAGATGGCGAAGACGCCGGAGGCGGCGATCGGACTATTGTCGCAGCTCGCGCCGCCGGCGACCGCGAAGGCGCGCGCCGAGGCGGCAAGGATGCAGGCGCTCATCGACAAGCAGGGTGGGGGATTCAAGCTTGCACCGTGGGACTGGCAGTACTACGCGGAGCAGGTACGGCAGGCGGAGTATGATCTGGACGCGTCGAAGATCAAGCCGTACTTCGAGCTCGATCGCGTGTTGAAGGACGGCGTCTTCTTCGCGGCAAACAAGATGTACGGGCTGACGTTCAAGGAGCGGAAGGATCTGCCGGTCTACCACCCTGACGTGCGTGTGTTCGAGGTGTTCGACGCCGATGGATCACACCTCGCGCTGTTCTATTGCGACTACTTCAAGCGCGATAACAAGGCCGGCGGCGCGTGGATGAGCAATTTCGTCGGACAGTCGGGCCTCGAGGGGACGAAGCCTGTCGTCTACAACGTCGCGAATTTCTCGAAGCCCGCGCCCGGACAGCCTGCGCTCCTGACGTTCGATGACGCGCGCACGATGTTCCACGAGTTCGGCCACGCGCTGCACGGGATGTTCTCCAACGTGAAATATCCAGGCCTTTCCGGGACGAGCGTGCCGCGCGACTTCGTCGAGATGCCCTCGCAGTTCAACGAGCACTGGGCTCTCGAACCGACGGTCTTCGCCAACTACGCGAAGCACTATCAGACGGGCGAACCGATGCCGCAGGCGCTCGTGGATCGAATCAAGAAGACAGGCACGTTCAATCAGGGATTCGCGACGACGGAGTATCTCGCCGCCGCGCTGCTCGACCTCGCATGGCACACGCAGCTTGCCGGAATGCCGAAACAGGACGTGGACACCGTCGAGCGTGAAGCGCTCGCGCGCTTCAAGGTTGACGTGCCCGAGGTGCCACCGCGCTACCGCACGACGTACTTCTCCCACATCTGGTCTGGCGGCTACTCGGCCGCCTACTACGCATACATGTGGAGTGAGCTCATCGACCATGACGCGTACTACTGGTTCGTCGAGAATGGAGGCATGACCCGCGCGAACGGCCAGCGCTTTCGCGACCTGGTGTTGTCGCGCGGCAGCAGCGAGGATCCGGCGGCGCTCTTCCGAGCGTTCCGCGGACGTGATCCCAAGATCGAACCGCTGCTCATCGAGCGCGGGCTCAAGGATGGCACGCCATAGTCGTCCGGAGATGCTAACGTCTCGCCCTTTACGTGAACAACGGCGACCGCAACAAGTCCGGTTACAGGTCGTTCACGTCAACGAACTACGTCCGCATCGCGTACACTCACGAGGATTATGATGCGCGCGACGCTGCGCTCGACGGGCTTTAATGGGCCGCGGCCTGACGAAGGCTGCAGCAAAGGGCAGCGCAGCCACTCCGATCGTGCAGCATTGCTGCCGAAGGGCGATTGCCACATGCTCACGTCATAGGCCGCATCGGACCGGTGCCGCCAAGCGACGTCCATGCGTTGCCTGTGTGGAGAAAGTGCGCAGCACTCGCACCCCGACATTCGGAGGGATCCACATGTCTCACTTCTCATCTGTCCTGCGCCTGGCCAGGCCCGTTCTCGCGATTGCGACACTCGCAGCGTGTGCGTGCCACGCGGATAGCGTTCCCAGTGCCGCTTCGTTTACACGCGGGCAGACTGTGAGCCGCGGTCGCGTCGTCGGATGATCGAGATCGTGCGCGGCGACATCACCACGCTCGACGTCGACGCAATCGTGAATGCGGCCAACTCCGCGCTTGCTGGCGGCGGTGGCGTGGATGGCGCGATTCACCGGGCCGCCGGTCCCGAACTCGTGCGGGCGTCGATGGCGCTTGCGCCGTGTGCCGCGGGCAGCGCGGTGATCACACCCGGTTTTCGCCTGCGGTCACGCTATGTCATTCACGCGGTCGGACCCGTCTGGAGTGGTGGGACGCGAGGCGAGGCGGAGCTGTTGCGATCGGCGTACGCGCGATCGTTCGAGTTGGCGATCGCGCAAAAGGACGTGCGATCGATTGCGTTTCCGGCCATCTCCACCGGCGTGTACGGCTTTCCGAAGCCGCTGGCCGCGGCGATCGCGGTCGAGGTGATGCGGCGGTACGAGGAAAAGTTCGAGCGAATCGTCGTCTGCGCCTTCGACCGCGAGACGGAGCAGTTGTATCGCCGAGTGTAGCGCGAGGGGCGTGTCTACGCAGAACCAGGCTCTCCATCGTGAGGAGAATGGCGCAGGACAGGTGCGGATTCCTCGCGCGAGCTGGCTGGAATCTTGCGCGCCGTGGCGTCTATCGAGAGCTTGGGTGTCAGGCCGCCACAACTATCACTCCGAGGGAGAGTGTGCATGAATGCACCGGAAGAGCGTCGCCGCCCGCGCCCGTCAGATCGTTTCGCCGGCGCCGAGCATGCGGTCGACATGCCAGCCGCGCTCCGCGCGCTGCGCGCCGAAGCGCAGTCTGGCGTCAACGGGCATCAACAGATCACGCTCCTCCATCACGGGCCCGTCCGGCTCGTCCTCTTCGCCTTCGAGGCAGGCGGGCGCATACGGGAGCACCGAGCGCCTGGGTGGATTACCATTCATGTGTTGCGCGGCTCGCTGCACGTGCGAACGCCGGACGCGCATCATGCCCTGAACGAGGGCCAGATACTCGCCCTCGCTCCCGACGTGCCGCACGACGTGGACGCGACCGAGGAGGCAGACATGTTGCTTGGCGTCTATCCGGAGACGCCCATGGGCTCCGCCGCGCCCGCGCCCTAACGCGCTGCAGCAGACAAGCGCGGACGCCATCACCGAGCGCAGTAGGTAGACGCGCGCCACTGTCCCGGAGACGACCGTGAGCCATTCGACCAGCTTTGCCTCCCTCCGCGAGCGCTTCGAGAGAGATCGAGATGGAGCGATGCACGGCCGCCACAGTCTGATAGAGGCGCGTCTCGAACAGGCGCTCGATGCGATCGGCTGGCGCTCGGCGGGCGGCTCGTCATCTGAAGAGGTCGCAGCGGTCGCCGTTCATATCCTCGACGCCTGCGTCAACGGCCACCATGATGTAGACGTCGCAGCGCGTGCGATCGCGGATCTGCTCTACAATTCCGCGGCGTCGTTGGACGGCTCCATGTCGGCTGCCTCGGCGTTCCTGCCAGCCGCCGAGGAAGTGCTCCATCGCTATGTCGGAGCACGTGTGGCGTGAGCTGCGTGAATTGCCTAAAGAGCGAGGACCTCGCTACACTCACCGATGGGTTGCGATGAGCCACATCCTGCACCGACAGTTGCAGCACGCGCTTCCCGTCGCCGCGAGCGCCAGCGGTGTCATGGTCACGGACACGGACGGATGCACCTACATCGACGCATCGGGCGGCGCCGCCGTCTCCTGCCTGGGCCATTCGCATCCCGACGTGCTGGCCGCGATGCACGCGCAGATCGATCGC
>Ga0208587_1000059_pt1 | contig 54147 bp, 57 predicted proteins | sample NGESurdeep092012_7_FD_184472 | JGI IMG/M metagenome (GOLD analysis project Ga0208587, IMG submission 184472) | Arctic peat soil microbial communities from Barrow, Alaska - NGEE Surface sample 210 deep-092012 (SPAdes) | ecosystem: Environmental > Terrestrial > Soil > Wetlands > Peat ...
AGCGGCGCTTCCTGGCCCTGATTCACGCGGAACGTACCCGCACCACCGGTCGTCGCGACCAGCCTGCCCAGCAGGAAGAGCGCTTCGTTCGAGAGGTTCGGCGAGGCGAGCACGAAGGCCCGCTTGCCATTGAGCAGATTGGCTGCGGCACGCAGGGCGACTTCCCAGTCGGCTTTCGCGAGCACGCCGTTCTGTCGCACGAGCGGCCAGTCGACGCGGTCGGCGCGATTCATCCAGCGGTAATTCAACCGTCCGTGATCGCACATGAAGTACTTGTTCACTTCCGCATTGGGACGTGGACGGAGCCGCACGACCTGATTGTCGCGCGTCTCCACGATCATGTTGCAACCCTGCGAGCAGTTCGGGCAAACCGACGCGGAGCGATCGAGCTCCCAGGCGCGCGCCTTGTTGAGCGAGTCCTTGGAGAGCAGCGCGCCGACCGGGCAGAGGTCGATCACGTTGCCAGCCCAGGCGTGCGTCATGTCCTCGCCCTCGAACTTCCCGATTAGCGCGCGGTCGCCGCGCTCCACGACCGCGAGAACCGGATCGCGCGCGACGGCGTCCATGAACCGGACGCAACGCGTGCAGAGGATGCAGCGGTTCGCAACGTACATCACGTCACCGCCGAAATCCTCGACAGGGTTGAAGCGCTTGGGATCGCGGTAGCGCCCTTCGGCGCGGCCTTCCTGATACGTGAAGTCCTGCAGCTCGCACTCGCCAGCCTGATCGCAGATCGGGCAATCGAGCGGGTGGTTGATGAGCAGCATCTCGAGCACACCTTTGCGGGCCTCGAGCGCCTTCTCGGAGTGCACGTGCACCACCTGCCCCTCGGCCACCGCCGTCGCGCACGAGGGCGCGAGCTTCGGCGCCTTCTCCACTTCAACGAGACACATGCGGCAGACGCCCGCCACCGGAAGCCCAGGGTGGTAGCAATAGTGCGGCACGAGCACGCCGGCGAGCTTCGCCGCTTCGAGAATCGAGGTGCCGTCGGGCACGGAGACCGGCCGGCCCTCGATCGTCAGACTCACCATCTTCACGTCCGCCATCAGGCCACCTGCGCCGGCACCATGTGGACCTTCTGCGTCTTGATCAGCGCTTCGAAATCGCCGCGGAACTTCTGAATGCCGGATACGACCGGCGTCGCGCACGAGTCGCTCAGCACGCAGATCGTCTTTCCCGTCATGTTGTCCGCGATTGACAGTAGCGTATCGAGATCCTCGTGCGTGCCGTCGCCAGCGACGATGCGCTCGAGGATCTTCGTCGTCCACGCGGTGCCTTCGCGGCACTGCGTGCACTGCGCGCAGCTCTCGTGGGCGTAGAAGCGCGCCGCGCGGGCGATCTGCTTCACGAGATTCTGCGCGTCGTCGATGATGATCACGCCGCCGGAGCCGAGCATCGTGCCGTTGGCCACGAAGCCCTCGTAGTCCATCAGCGAGTTCTCCGCTTCCTCCCGCGTCTGGATCGGCACCGAGATGCCACCAGGGATGATCGCTCTGAAGGTGCGACCTGGCAGCGGACCGCCGCACAAGTCGTATAGAAAATCCTTGAACGGGAACCCCATCGTCACTTCATAGTTGCCGGGCTTGGAGATGTTGCCGCACACGGAGAACAACTTCGTGCCCGTGCTCTTCGGATTGTCTGCGCGGCCCATCTTCTTGTACCAGTCGGCTCCGTTGTTCAGGATGTGCGGCACCGCGGTCAACGTCTCGACATTGTTGATCGTCGTCGGCATGCCGAACAGACCGGCGACCGCCGGGAAAGGCGGTTTGATGCGTGGGTTCCCGCGGCGTCCTTCCAGCGAGTTCATCATCGCCGTCTCTTCGCCGCAGATGTATGCGCCCGCGCCCTTGTGAACGTAGACGTGCACCGTCTTGCCGGTGCCCATCGCATTCGTGCCGAGGATCCCCGCCGCGTACGCCTCCTTGCAGGCGGCGTTCATCTTCGCGAGCGCTTCGGTGTATTCGCCGCGAATGTAGATGTACGCGACTTCCGCGCCGATTGCGTACGCACCAACCGCGCACCCTTCCACCAGGGCGTGCGGCGTCCAGCGCATGATCTCGCGATCCTTGAAGGTGCCCGGCTCGGATTCGTCAGCGTTGCAGGCGAGATAGTGTGCCTTTCCGTCGCCCGGCTTCATGAAGCTCCACTTGAGCCCAGTCGGGAATCCGGCGCCCCCACGACCACGAAGGCCGGAGTCCTTGACGATCTGGACGATCTCGGCCGGCTCCATCTTGAGCGCCTTCTCGAGCGCGACGTAGCCGCCGCGCTTGCGCCAGCCATCGAGCCCGATGGCCTCCTGCTCGCCGAAGTGCCTGGAGAGGACGAGCGTCTCGCGCTCGTGCGGCTTGTGCGGAAAGCCCATGTCAGCCCAGTGAGGCGAGGAGCGCGGGCACCGTTTCCACGGTGACCGACTCGATGAACTTCTCATTGACCATCAGCGGCGTGTTGAACCCGCACGCGCCGAGGCACTCGACTTCGATCACCGCGTATTTGCCGTCCGGTGAGGTGACACCAAGCTCTTCGCATCCAGTCTGCTCGAGCAGCGCATTCACGACATCCTCGGCGCCGCACACGTTGCAGGGCGACGTCGTGCAGACCTGGATGAAGTGCTTCGCCACCGGATGCTGGTGGTACATCGTGTAGAACGACACCACGCCCTTCACGTACGCCGGCGTGAGCTCGAGCAGCTCGGCGACTTCAGCCATCCCCTCGGACGGCACCCAGCCCCGCTCCTCCTGCACGATCCACAGCGCGGGGAGCAGCGCCGCCATCTTCGTCGGATAGCGAGTCATCAACTCGTCGAGTTCGGCCTTCCGTGCGCCCGTGAACACGGGCGCATACGGTGCGTTGGCATGACCGGCTGCGTTCATCGGTCAATCTCTCCCATCACAATGTCAATGCTAGCGTTGATCGCGATCACGTCGGACAGTAAGTGGCCTTCGACCATCTTGGGAATCGCTGAGAGGTTCACGAATGAAGGGGGACGGATGCGCCAGCGCACCGGCTTCGACGTCCCATCGGACACCATGTAATAGCCCTTCTCGCCCTTGGGACTTTCGACGGCGACGTACGCCTCACCGATCGGCGGACGTGGACCTTCCATCACCTGCTTGAAGTGATGGATCATGCTTTCCATGTCGCTCGTCGCCCTGGACTTCGGTGGCAGGATGACGCGATGGTCGTCCACGTTCACCGGGCCGTCGGGCAGACGCTTGAGCGCCTGCTCGAGGATGCGGATCGACTGGCGAAGCTCTTCCATCCGAACGAGGTAGCGGTCGTATACATCACCTGCCTGACCGACCGCGACGTCGAAGTCGTAGGTCTCGTAGTCGAGATACGGGAAGTCTTTGCGGACGTCGTACGCGACACCCGATGCACGGAGCATCGGGCCGGAGAGGCCGTAGTTCACCGCATCTTCCGCCGACATCGCGCCGAGTCCCACCGTGCGGCCGACCCAGATCGCGTTCTTCGTCAGCATCGCGTCGCACTCGGCGAGCACCTTGGGAAAGGTGCGCACGAAGTTGTCGAGATCTTCCGTGAAGCCGTCGGGAATGTCCGCGCCCATGCCGCCGACCCGCGTGAGCGTCGTCGTCAGACGCGCACCGATCCAGCTCTCGAGCATCGAGTACACACGTTCGCGCTGATGGAAGATCCAGAGGAACGGCGTGAAGGCGCCGATGTCGATGCAGAACGTGCCGACCCAGACGCAGTGCGAGATAAGGCGCGACAGCTCGCACGCGATGACGCGAAGCACCTTGCAGCGCTCCGTGATCTCGATGCCGAAGAGACGCTCGGCGCCCAGCGCGAACGCGACGTTGTTCCCGGGCGAGTTGAGGTAATCCTCGCGATCGGTCCATGGGATGATCTGATTGTACTGCCGGTACTCGCCGATCTTCTCGAAACCGCAGTGCAGATATCCGATGTGCGGGATGCAGCGCACCACCGTCTCACCATCGAGCTCGAGCACAAGACGGAGCACGCCGTGCGTCGCCGGATGCTGCGGGCCCATGTTGATCAACATGTGATCGCCTTCCAGGTCGGGCTCCGCGGCGGGAGGAGCCGACACCGGAACGATGTTGCCCGCTTCGTCCGTCACGAGGGGAACGCGCTGCGGTCGGCCGCGCGAATCCATGCCCGTCGTGGAGAGCTCGACTTCGACCGTTCGCTTCGTCGTCGCCATCGCTACTCTCCCACGCGCTCGCCCGTGCTGAGACGCTTCTGCATCTCAACCGGCAGATCCTCGAACGCCTCGGCGATCGAAAGCTCTTCCATGCTGTACTTGGCTTCTGGGTTCTGCGCGAGCGCCTGGCGGAGTTGCTCCGACCGGCTGAAGCGGCCGCGCAGCGGAAAGTCCTTCCGCAGCGGGTAGCCCTCCTTGTACTGCTCCCACATCAGAATGCGGCGCAGATCGGGATGGCCGTTGAAGCGGATGCCGAACATGTCGTAGCACTCTCGCTCCATCCAATCCACGCCCTTGTGAATGTCCCACACGCTCGGCACTTCCAGCGCGTCGCCCTTCGGGATCAGCGCCTTGAGACGCAGGAATCGGCGATAGGGGAGCGAGCGAAGGTGCCAGACGACCTCGATCGGTCGCTCCATGTCGCGGAACTCGACCGCGGTGACGTCGGAGCAGTAGTCGTACAGCTGCGACGGATCGTCGTGCAGCCAGCGCACGATTGCATTGACCTGCGACCGCTCGACGATGACGGAGGTCTCAGCCCAGACGACGTCGACGCGATGTACCGCTGCGCCGAACTGTGCGCGGAGCGCGGCAGCCGTTGGATTCTCGGCGCCGCCATGGTGCGGAACATTTTTCGGAGTCACCGGCGCCGGCGCGTCGGCGCCCTCGGCGTGACCGGCGACAACGGGAAGGAACGCTGCGCTCACAGCCCCGACCGCGTCTGATGAATGGAGTTGCCGAACGGCTCGGAGAGCTCGTCGATCAGCCTGGGCGGGATGTAGAGCTGGCTCGTGGGGTCCGGCTCCATCTCATTGCGCAGCGACTTATCGGCCATCCGCTCGGCCATGATCTTCTTCTGGAGCATCATGATGCCGTACATCAGCGCCTCGGGACGCGGCGGACAGCCCGGCACGTAGACGTCCACCGGGATGATCGTGTCAATCCCCTGCACCACGGCGTAGTTGTCGAACATGCCGCCCGTTGACGCGCAGGCACCCATCGAGATGCACCACTTGGGCTGCGGCATCTGCTGCCAGATGCGGCGAATCACCGGGGCCAGCTTGAAGGGCACGCGGCCCGCGCAGATCAGCATGTCGGCCTGTCGCGGGGAGAAGCTCATGCGCTCCATGCCAAAGCGCGCAAGGTCGAACTTGCTCGCCGCCGCGGCCATGAACTCGATGGCGCAGCACGCCGTACCGAACGGCATCGGCCACAGCGAGTTGGCGCGGCCCCAGTTGACGAGAAAATCAAGTCGGGTCGTAACCCAGCTCTCCTGCGACTGCGGATCGACCGTGACGACATTGCTGTCCGGACGCGGGCTCAGTCCCATTGCAGCGCTCCCTTCTTCCAGACGTAGACGTATCCGACGAGGAGGATCGCGATGAACACGAGCATCTCCCAGAGGCCGAACAGCGAGAGCTGTCCCGACGGGCAGGCGCCCGCCACGAGGTCCACGCCGCAGGAGAGCTGACGGAAGTGCGCTCCCCACGGAATCATGAACACCGTCTCGATGTCGAAAATGATGAACAGCACCGCGACCATGTAGAACTTCACCGAGAAGCGCTCGCGCGCGTCGCCGAGTACCGGGATACCGGACTCGTACGGTGCCTGCTTCACCGCGGTCGGGCGCGGGCGAAGGGTCAGGTGCGATATGAGAATGATGAGGGCCGCGTTCATCACGACGAAGCCCAACAACAGCAACACCGGCAAATACGTGCGTTCCATGAGTCTCCGCACTCGTGAAATCTTTCACTAAGTCGCAGCGCATGAAGTTACCCAGTGCTGCGAAGCAGTGTCAACGGCATGCGTGCGGGTATTATGGACGATCGAGAAAAAAGCGATGCGCGCTCAGCCAATGGTACTCCTCCTGACCGAAGCGAAGGATGTGCACTTGGGCCTTCGCGCCACTCGCGTGGCGTCGCTCGCCGCTGCCGGGTATCTTTCGCGCCGAATTGAACGTACGCCCAAACCGCACACTTCCCGCCAGAACACGCATGAGCATCATGAACGACCGCTGGATCACCCGCATGGCCACGGAGCACGGGATGATCGAGCCCTTCGAGGGACGTCAGGTCCGCGAGGGGGTCATCTCGTACGGGGTGAGCTCCTATGGCTACGACATGCGCGTGGCGCGGGAGTTCAGGATATTCACGAACGTCATGAACTCGATCGTCGATCCCAAGGCGTTCGACAGTTCCTGCTTCGTCGCAGTGGAAACGGACGTCTGCATCGTGCCGGCGAACAGCTTCGCGCTGGCGCGATCCGTGGAGTATTTCCGGATCCCCCGCAATGTCCTCACCGTCACCGTCGGCAAGTCGACGTATGCGCGGTGCGGGATCATCACGAACGTCACCCCCTTCGAGCCGGAGTGGGAGGGCTACGTGACCCTCGAGATCTCGAACACCACTCCCCTGCCCGCCAAGATCTACGCCAACGAAGGGATCGCGCAGGTGCTCTTCTTCGAGGGGAAGGAAGAGCCCGAGATCTCGTACAAGGACAAGAAGGGGAAGTATCAGGGCCAGCACGGGGTGACGCTGCCTCGGCTGTAGTGCCGGTCACCTGACCCGGTATTACCCCACGCCGCCGCCGGCTTTCTCCTCGGTCGCCGTCACCGCCCCGTACATGAAATCGCGATTCATACGCGAGATGAAGTCGATGCTGATCTCCTTCGGGCACGCCTCCTGGCACTCACCGAACAACGTGCACTGACCGAAGCTCTCGAGATCCATCTGCGCCACCATCTTCAGCGCGCGGCGATAGCGCTCCGGTTGCCCCTGAGGAAGCAAGCCGAGGTGCGAGATCTTCGCGCTCGTGAAGAGTGACGCCGATGCATTCGGGCACGCGGCGACGCACGCACCGCATCCGATGCACGCCGCCGCGTCCATCGCCGAGTCGGAGTCGAGCTTGGGAACAGCGATGGCGTTGCCGTCCTGCGCCCCGCCAGTCGCGACGCTGATGTAGCCGCCCGCCTGGATGATCCGGTCGAAGGCGCCCCGATCGACGACGAGATCCTTGATCACGGGGAACGCTCGTGCGCGCCAGGGCTCGATGACGATGGTGTCGCCGTCCTTGAAGCTGCGCATGTGCAGCTGACACGTTGCCGTGCCCTTCATCGGCCCGTGCGCGACACCGTTGATCATCATGCCACACGAACCACAGATGCCTTCGCGGCAATCGTGATCGAACGCGATGGGCACCTCGCCCTTCCCAATGAGACGCTCGTTCACGACGTCCAGCATCTCGAGGAACGACATGTCCGGGCTGACGTCGGTCGCCTGATACTCGATCAGACTTCCCGCGGCATCGGAGCCCGCCTGTCGCCAGACCTTCAATGCGATATTCATCGTTCGGTTCTTTCCGGTCACTTGTAGCTCCGCTGCGAGAGCTTGATGCTCTCGAAAACCAGCGGCTCCTTGTTCAGGATCTGTGGCTTCCCCTCACCTGCATAGGCCCACGCGGCCACGTACGCGAACTTCTCGTCGTTGCGCAGTGCTTCGCCGTCGGGCGTCTGATGCTCCGTTCTGAAGTGCCCGCCGCATGATTCCTCGCGATGCAACGCGTCTCGGCACATCAACTCGCCCAGCTCCAGGAAGTCCGCGACGCGTCCGGCGTGCTCGAGCGTCTGATTGAGATCCGCACCGCTCCCCGGAATCATGACGTCCCGCCAGAACTCCTCGCGCAGCGCGGGAATCAGCTCGAGGGCCTTCTTCAGCCCGGCAGCGTCGCGCGCCATGCCGCAGTACTCCCACATGATCTTGCCGAGCTCGCGATGAAACGACGCGACGGTGCGCGTGCCTTGCACGCCGAGCAGGCGATCGGTGCGGGTCTTCACGTCGGCGACGGCCGCCTTTACCTCGGGCGCGTCGGCGGACACCGGCTCCAGCTTGTTCGACGCGAGATAGTCGCCGATCGCGTACGGAAGCACAAAGTATCCGTCAGCAAGACCCTGCATTAGCGCGCTTGCGCCAAGGCGATTCGCGCCGTGATCGGAGAAGTTCGCCTCCCCGGCAACGTGCAGTCCGGGAATGGTGCTCATGAGGTTGTAGTCCACCCACAATCCGCCCATCGTGTAGTGCGCGGCCGGGTAGATGCGCATTGGCGCCTTGTACGGATTCTCGTTGGTAATGCGTTCGTACATCTCGAACAGGTTGCCGTAGCGCTCGCGAATCTGGTCCTCGCCGAGACGCTTGATTGCGTCGGCGAAGTCGAGGTAGACGCCACGGCCTCCGGGGCCGACGCCGCGTCCGTCGTCGCACACTTCCTTCGCGGCGCGTGAGGCGATGTCGCGCGGACACAGGTTGCCGTAGGTCGGGTACTTCCGCTCGAGGTAGTAGTCGCGATCCTGCTCGGGAATCTCGTGGGGCGGCTTGGGCGCGTCTTCCTTGCGCTTCGGTGCCCACACGCGGCCGTCGTTGCGCAGCGACTCCGACATCAGCGTCAGCTTCGACTGATAGTCGCCGTGCACCGGAATACAGGTCGGATGGATCTGCGTATAGCACGGATTGGCGAACGCCGCACCGCGCTTATGCGAGCGCCAAATGGCCGTCGTGTTGCATCCCTTCGCGTTCGTGGAGAGATAGAACACGTTGACGTACCCGCCCGTTGCGAGAACGACCGCGTCGGCGAGATGCGGCTCGATCGTTCCCGTGAGCTCGTCGCGCACGACGATCCCGCGTGCCCGCCCGTTTACCACGATCAAGTCGAGCATCTCCGAGCGGGAGAACATCGTGACCCCACCCTTCGCGATCTCCTTCTCGAGCGCCTGATAGGCGCCGAGGAGCAGCTGCTGGCCCGTCTGTCCGCGTGCGTAAAAGGTACGCGACACCTGCGCGCCGCCGAACGAGCGGTTCGCGAGGAGGCCACCGTACTCGCGCGCGAAGGGCACGCCCTGGGCAACACACTGATCGATGATATTGACGCTGATTTGCGCCAGCCGGTAAACGTTGCCTTCCCGCGATCGGAAGTCACCGCCCTTGATCGTGTCGTAGAACAGGCGCTGAACGCTGTCGCCGTCGTTCTGGTAGTTCTTCGCCGCGTTGATGCCGCCCTGCGCCGCGATCGAGTGGGCGCGCCGCGGCGAATCCTGGTAGCAGTAACAGCGAACGTTGTATCCCAGCTCGCTGAACGTCGCGGCGGCCGACGCGCCCGCCAGTCCCGAGCCGACGACGATCACGGTGAATTTCCGCTTGTTCGCCGGATTCACCAGCTTCACGTCGAACTTGTGCTTGTCCCACTTGTCGGCCAGCGCCCCGCTTGGGATGCGCGCATTGAGTTCGAGTGTCATCTAACGAATCACTCCAAAAAACGCGGCGACCGGCACCGCCGTAAAGCCGAGCCAGACGATGAGCGCGATCACGGTCGCGACGCGGCGATGCAATGGATGGTGCGAGGGCTTGGTCAGCCCGAGCGTCCGCACCGAGCTCCAGGCGCCATGAAAGAGATGGAGCATCAGGAACAGCATCGTGACGACGTAGAACGCAACCACCCAGGGCACGTGGAAGGCGCTGATCACGTTGCCGTACACATTGGTATGGCTGAACTCGGGATAGAGCGCGTCCGGTCTGCTCGCCATGGGGAACACGGTCCCCGTGGTAAAGTGCAGAATATGGAAGACGATGAACACGAGGAGCAGCACGCCACCCCACCGCATGGTGCGGGAGGCGAAGGTGCTGACTTGCGGCTCTCGCATTTCATATGCGACCGGGCGTGCACTCCACTTGATCAGCGTGAGCTGCCACGCCATCAGGATGTGCAACAGCACGGCGACGAGGAGACCGATGCGCACCAGCCAGAGCAGCTCGCCGGTGCTCTTCAGGAACGCGGCGTACCCGTTCATCTTCGCCGGCCCGATTAACACCTGGAGGTTGCCCGCCATGTGTCCGATCACGAAGACGACCAGAATCAAGCCGGTCACCGCCATGATCACCTTCTTGCCGATCGTCGAACGGTAAAGCTTCAACACCCACATCGGATGGTTGATCTGAAGGAAGCCTGCAATGCGACGACGGGCGACCGCAGTTGAACATCGCCCGTCGCCCGGATCACATCTTGATCGCTGACATCGGCTCTCGAACGGCCTCGGCACTCTTCGCGAGCGCCGCTCGCTCGTCCACCGTGAGCTCGACCTCGATGATCTTCTCGAGGCCATTCCGCCCGAGCTTGCAGGGCACACCGAGGAAGAGACCGGACATTCCGTACTCCCCCTCGAGCCACGCGGCGCATGGCAGGATACGGCGCTGATCGTTGACGATCGCCTCCGCCATCTGCACCGCGCCCGACGACGGCGCGTAATACGCCGATCCGGTCTTGAGGTGCTTCACGATCTCGGCGCCACCGTTGCGGGTGCGCGTCACGATCGCGTCGAGCGTCGCCTTGTCCATGAGCTGCGTGATCGGAATGCCGCTCACGCTGGTGTAGGAGATCAAGGGGACCATGGTGTCCCCGTGACCTCCAAGAACCATCGCCTGAATGTCGCGCACGGAGACGTCGAGCGCTTCGGCGAGGAACGCGCGGTAGCGCGCCGTGTCGAGCACGCCCGCCATGCCGATGACCCGCTCACGCGGGAAGCCGCTCACTTTCTTCGCGACGTAGCACATCACGTCGAGCGGATTGCTGACGATGATGAGGATCGCGTTTGGCGACGACTTGGCGACTTGCTCGGAGACCGACTTGACGATGCCGGCGTTCGTGTTGAGCAGGTCGTCGCGCGACATGCCCGGCTTGCGGGCGATGCCGGCCGTGATGATGACAATGTCGGAGTCCTTCGTCTCGGCGTAGCCGTTCGTACCGATGACGCGGGAGTCGAAGCCTTCCATCGGGGCGCTCTGCCACTGATCGAGCGCCTTCCCCTGCGGAATTCCTTCGGCGACGTCAACCATGACGACGGTGCGTGCAAGCTCCTTCTCCGCAACACGCTGCGCAGTCGTCGCGCCAACATTTCCGGCGCCGACAACGGTGATCTTGTTGACCATGAGGGCGAATGTCTGAAGGTTAGTAAGTGCTTCAAACAATACTATCGCGTTCCTGAGTTGGCGCTACCCTCCCACCTGCGAGAGTGCACGCAACCCGCCGACGCGATGCGAGAGCAGCGCGTGTGCTTCGGGCTTCTCCGCGAGCGCCTGCCGAACGAATGGTGCCAACGGCTCGCCGGCTCGCAGCGGAGCTCGAAGGTCCACCTCGTGGTCGCCGAACAGGCAGGTACGCAGGCGTCCGTCGGCGGTAAGCCGCACCCGATTGCAGCTTCCGCAATACGTGTGCGTCATCGGTGTGATCACGCCGATGCTCCCTGCGGCGCCGCCGAGCTGGTAGTACTCGGCTGGCCCATTGCCACGCGCCGGTCCGCCGCCGGGGCTCAGCGTACCGAGCGCGTCCTGAATGCGCGATAGCACCTCCTCGCTCGGCACGACCATCTCGTCGGTCATGGGCTCGAGCGAGCCAACCGGCATGAGCTCGATGAAGCGCACATGCCACGGATTGTCGAGAGTGAGTCGCGCGAAATCGACGACTTCATCGTCGTTCACGCCTCGCATGACGACAACGTTGAGCTTGATTGGTCCTAGGCCCGCCGCCTGCGCGGCCTTCGCGGCGGTGACCGGCTCGAATCCGAGGTCGCGACGCGCGATGGCCACGATACGATCGGGCTGGAGACTGTCCGCCGAGATGTTGACCCGATCGAGACCGGCGTCAGCGAGCACGGACGCGAGTTGGGGCAGCTTCACTCCATTCGTCGAGAGCGCGATGTCCTCCACCTCCGGCACGCCGCGAATGAACCGCACCAGCGTCTCGATCTGTGGCCGAATCGTCGGCTCGCCGCCCGTGATGCGAATCCGCCGCAGCCCCATGGGAGCCAACTGCGTGACGACCTCCCGAATCTCCTCGTAGCTGAGGATGTCCGACTTCGGCAGCCAAGGCAGCCCCTCGACGGGCATGCAATACCGGCAGCGGAAGTTGCAGCGATCGGTGACGGAGATGCGCAGGTACTCGATCGTTCGGCCGAACTGGTCCAGAAGGGCGCTCACTGGTGCACCTCGGCCACTGGCCGTCCCGCGGGATCAGCCCATTCGCGAGTCCCGTCCACATAGTGCTCGCGCTTCCAGATCGGCACGCGGCGCTTGAGCTCCTCGATGGTCCAGCGCGAGAGCTGGTATGCCTCGTCGCGGTGGGCGTGCCCGACGGCGATCCCCACGCTCGCCTCCTCGAGACCCAGTTCGCCGAGCCGGTGCACGATGACGACATCGGCCGGACCGAAGCGGTCGGCCGCCTCGCTCGCGATTGCCTGCAACTCGAAGCCAGCCATCGCTTCGTAGGCCGAGTACTCGATCCCTGTCACGCCGCGCCCGTCGTTGACCTCGCGGACAACACCGAGGAAGAGCAGGATCGCACCATGCGCGGGGCGCGCGACCTCGCGCACGAGCACTGCGGCGTCAATCGGCTCGCGGGTCAGCCGGCCGAGAGGCGTCATCCGCCGGCCACCGGTGGGATGAGGGCCACTTCGTCTCCGGGGGACACTCGAGTGGAAGTCGACGCGTAGCGCTGATTTACAGCCACGAGCGGCGACGCCGGAAGGAGTTCCGATCCCGGCAGACGCGCGATCTCAGCGAGCACATCGGCTACCGTCGCCTCAGCCGGAAGATCGACCGAGAGGCTGGACGCGCCGAGCGCGTCGGCGTACGAAGCGAAGAGAAGGACGGTGACGCTCATGGATGCATGCTAGGGCTCAAACGTCGATCAGAGAAACGGTTACACGTCCGTCTCTTCGTACTCGTTCTCGTGCTCGAGCTCCTCGATGGAGATGTTGGCCACCATCGCGCGCAGCTCCTTGCTCGGCTTGAAGACCGGCACTGGACGCGCGGAGACCTCCACCGGCGATCCGGTGCGCGGGTTGCGCGCCATACGGGTCTTCCGGTGGCGGATCTTGAAGGTACCGAATCCGCGCACTTCGATGTTCTTCTGCTCCTGGAGCGCCTCCTTGATGGCGTCCAGGAACGAATCAACCACACGCGCGCAGTCCTTTTTGGAAATCATCGGACCGGCTGTGCGGGAAATCTGGGCGGTCACACGCTCGACCAGATCAGCTTTCGTCATGAGAAGTGCCTCTGAGCGGGCAGCGGAGGGGGGTGCAAGCTGATCGAACTTATCCGCGTTAACTCTTGTGTGTCAAGAGCTTAAAGCACTTCAGCCACGCGACTTGCGAACCGTTTCCATGAATTGTTCGAACAGCGGACGGGCATCGTGCGGTCCTGGCGCCGCCTCGGGATGGTACTGCACGGCGAAGATCGGGAGCTCGCGATGCCGCAGCCCCTCCACCGTGCCGTCGTTCAGATTCACGTGAGTGACCTCGAGCGCAGGTGCTCCAGGGATCGACTCCTCCGTCCCCTGGACCGCAAACCCGTGGTTCTGCGACGTGATCAGAATTCGCCCCGACTCCATCTCCCGCACGGGATGATTTCCGCCGCGGTGACCGTACGGCATCTTCGCCGTTTTCGCGCCGAAGCTCAGTCCCAAGAGCTGATGTCCCAAGCAGATGCCGAAGATTGGCACCTCACGGTCGGCGAGTGTCCGGACGGTATCTGGTGCGTACGAGATCGCGTCCGGATCGCCGGGACCATTGGACAGAAACACGCCGTCGGGCGACATCTCCATCACGGATTCGGCGGGTGTCTGCGCCGGCACGACGGTCACCCGGCAGCCTGCCTCATCGAAAATCCGCAGGATATTGCGTTTGATGCCGAAGTCGTACGCGACGATGTGATGCGGCGCCTGCGGGTTGCCCCATTCGTACGGGTCGGCCGTCGTCACGCGTGACGCGAGATCGAGCCCCTCCATCGCCGGGCAGGCCTCGAGCGCCGCCAGCACCTCTGCCGTCGGCGTATCGCCAGCCGCGATCGCGCCGCGCATGACGCCAACGGTCCTCAAGTGCCGAGTGAGACGACGCGTGTCAATCCCTTCCAGGATAGGGATTTGCGCCGCCTCCAGATAGCTCTCGAGATCGCCTTCCGCGCGCCAGTTCGAGTAGCTGCGCGCCAGCTCTCGGCAGACGACGCCGGCCACTTGGACCGAGCCGGACTCCGGGTCGGCGGGGTTCACGCCATAGTTGCCGATCATCGGTGCGGTCATCACGACGATCTGACCACGGTACGAGGGGTCGGTAAAGACCTCCTGGTAGCCGCTCATGTTGGTCGTGAACACCACTTCGGCAACGGTCGTGGCGAGCGCTCCATGAAGCACACCACGAAACAGGGCTCCGTCCTCGAGGAGGAGGAACCCCGGCGCTGAAACGCGCGCGATCACTCGCGTTATGGCTTCTTCGGCGCCGGCGTCGCCGGAGCGGTGCCTGCGGGAGTGGTAGCCGGAGCGGTGGTCGGTTCGGCCGGCGTCAGATTCACGCCACCAGCGCTCGTCGGTGCGGGAGCTCCCTGCGTGGGAGCCGGCGCGCTGACCGGAGCGGGCGGCTGCGTGAAGGCCTCATCCAGAACCGACTTGGGTGCGCGCTGGCGCGCGGACGAGAGCGAGAGCACGAAGGCCAGGAAGAGGAAGATCGCTCCGCCCCACCAGCTCGCACGGGTCAGCAGATTTCCCGCCTGGCGCGTGCCGAGCAGCGAATCAGCCGAGCTGCTCACGCCGCCGAAGCTGGCCGCGAGCCCGCTACCCTTTCCGCTCTGGAGAAGGATGGCGGCGATCAGCACGAGGCTGTCGATGATGAGCAGAACGAGAAGAAACGTGAACATTCCGACGGGGCGTGTGGGAGTGGCGACTGAAGGGGTAAACCATAAATATGTCGGAAGTTACGTGTTCCAGTCAAGTGAGTTTGCGCGGGTTAGAAGTCGCCGGCTGTTCGTCTCACGGCTTGTAACTATTTGGCCGCCGCCGCGCAGATCCTCGCCCAGCTCGCCGGATCGAGGCTCGCGCCCCCCACCAGCAGCCCGTCCACCTCGTCCGCGGCCAGCAGCGCCGAGGCATTCGCCGGTGTCACGCTTCCGCCGTACAGAATCGGTATCTCTCGTCCCTCGACGCCGACCAGCTCCACGAGTGCCGCGCGAATGACCCGGTGCACCGCCGTGGCATCGTCCGGCGTCGCCGTCCGGCCGGTGCCGATCGCCCAGACCGGCTCATACGCGATGATCGCTCCGCGCACCGCCTCCTGCGACATGGCGGAGAGTCCGGCTCGAAGCTGGTGGAGCACAACCTGCTCCGTTTCGCCGCGCTCGCGCTGCTCGATCTTCTCGCCCACGCAGAGCAACGGAACGAGACCGTGCTGCAGCACGCGGGCACACTTTCGCGCCGTCTCAGCGTCTGTCTCGCCAAAGACATGCCGGCGCTCCGAATGCCCGACGAGCACGAACGCGGCACCGGCGTCGGCCGCGATGGCCGCGGAGTTCTCTCCCGTAAATGCCCCCTTCTCCTCCGCGCTCACATTCTGCACGCCGACGCGAATATCCGGGCGCGACGCCAAGCCGGCACGGACCGCGCTGAGGGCGAGCGCCGAGGGGAACAGGATCACGGTTCGGTCGGCACGTGGCGCGTGAAGCGACAGGAAGGAGTCGAGAAACGCCGCGGCCGCGGCCGGACCGTGATTCATCTTCCAGTTGGCCGCGAGCACCGGGTGAGTGTGCACGCCCATCGCGCTAGCGCTCATCCAGAATGGCGACGCCGGGGAGCGTCTTGCCCTCGAGAAATTCAAGCGATGCACCACCGCCCGTGGAGACGTGGCTCATTTTCGACGAGAGACCAGCCTGCTCCACCGCGGCCGCAGAATCGCCACCGCCTACGATCGTCGTCGCGCCGTTTGCCGTGGCTTGCGCCATCGCGTCGGCGATCGCTCGCGTCCCCTTATCGAAGGGCGGCGTCTCGAACACGCCCATCGGGCCGTTCCACAGAACCGTCTTCGCGCTGAGAATCGCTCGCGAGTAGGACTCCGCCGTCCGTGGCCCGATGTCGAGCATCGCCATGTCGGCCGAAATGTTTTCGCGACTCACCGCCTTCGCCTTCTTTCCTTCTTCGATCGAGGGCGCAACCGTCGCGTCGTGAGGCAGGATGAGAATCGTGCCAGCCTTCTCGAGGAGCTCCTTCGCCATCTCCACGCGGTCGGGCTCGACGAGCGACTTCCCGGTCTCGAGCCCCATGGCCTTGTAGAAGGTGCACGCCATCGCGCCGCCAACGAGCAGCGCGTCGACCTTCGGCAGGAGCGCCTCGATCACGTCGATCTTGCCGGAGATCTTCGAGCCGCCAAGAATGGCGACGAATGGCTTCTTCGGATTGTCGAGCGCACCCTGCAGGTAGTCGAGCTCCTTCTGCATCAGCAGTCCCGCGACGGCGGGCTTGAGGTGTCTCGCCACGCCCTCGGTCGACGCGTGCGCGCGATGCGCCGTGCCGAAGGCATCATTCACGTACAGATCACCGAGCTCGGCGAACGTACGCGAGAGACTCTCGTCGTTCTTCTCCTCGCCCGGGAGAAAGCGCGTGTTCTCGAGCAGCAGCACCTCGCCATCCTTCAACGCGCGCGTCGCCTTCAGCGCTTCGTCGCTATCCGTCGACTCCACAAAAGAGACGGAGCGGCCCGGAAGCAGCTCGGCGAGCCGGCGTGACACCGGCTCGAGCGAGTACTTCGGCTCCGGCTTGCCCTTGGGGCGCCCGAGGTGTGAAAGCAGCACGACGCGCGCGCCGCGATCGAGCAGATACTCGATCGTCGGAATCGCGGCGCGAATGCGCGTGTCATCCGCGACGTGGTCCTGCTCGTCGAGCGGGACGTTGAAGTCCACACGCACGAGTGCTCGCTGTCCCCGCAGCTTCTTCGCGGGGAGATCGCGAATCGTCAGCTTTGGCATGGATCAGAGCTTGGCGCCGACGTACTGCAACAGATCGACGCAGCGCGAGGCATAGCCCCACTCGTTGTCGTACCAGCCGGACACCTTGAGGAGCAGGCCGTCCACGACGATCGTGCACTTCGAGTCGAAGATGCACGAGTGCGGATTGCCGATGTAGTCGCAGGAGACCAGCTCTTCCTCGGTGTACTTGAGGATGCCCTTGAGCTCGCCCTCGGCGGCCTTCCTGAATGCGGCGTTCACCTGCTCGACGGTCACCGCCTTCTCGATGACCACGCAGAGGTCCGTCATGGAGACATCGGGCGTCGGGACGCGAATCGCGATGCCGTCGATCTTGCCCTTGAGCTCCGGAATCACGAGCGCCGTCGCCTTCGCGGCGCCGGTGGTGGTCGGAATCATCGAGACGGCAGCGGCGCGCGCACGACGCAGATCCTTGTGCGGCAGGTCGAGAATGTTCTGGTCGTTGGTGTAGCTGTGGATCGTGACCATCGAGCCGCGGACGAAGCCGAAGTTGTCGCGCACCACTTTCACCATCGGCACGAGGCAGTTCGTCGTGCACGAGGCGTTCGAGATGATGTGGTGCGACGACGGATCGTACTTGGTGTGGTTGACGCCCATCACGATCGTGATGTCCTCACCCTTCGCCGGGGCGGAGATGATCACCTTCTTCGCGCCGCCGGCGATGTGTGCCTGCGCCTTGGACGAATCAGTGAAGCGGCCCGTGCACTCGAGGACGATGTCGACGCCGAGCTCCTTCCAGGGCAGTTTGGCCGGATCCTTCTCGGCGAGGATCTTGATCTCGTCGCCATCCACCGTGATCGAGCCGCTGCCCGCCTTCACGTCACCCTGATACTCGCGATGCACCGAGTCGTACTTGAACAGGTGCGCGAGTGTTTTCGTATCCGTGAGATCGTTCACGGCGACGAAGTCGATGTCGGTGATGCCTGCCTGCTTCGCCGCGCGCAGCACCTGACGTCCGATGCGGCCGAAGCCGTTGATACCGACCCGAATTGCCATCTGTCTCTCCCGTGGGTTCACCACCGGTCGCCAAGAGCCGGCGCCCGGCCGAAGGTCACAAAACTGAGAATGCGTGCTCCACCGTCGTGAAGCGCGGCGGCGCACGCGTTGAGGGTCGCTGCCGTGGTCACGACGTCGTCCACGAGGACGAGATGCAAACCACGAAGCGAAGCGCGATCCGATGATGCACGGAACGCGCCCGAAACGTTGCGGCGACGCTCCCCCGGTGTCAACCGCGTTTGCGTCACGGTGGCGCGACTTCTCTCGAGAAGATCGGTCCGCATGGGAATTCCCCATAGCCGTGCAAGGTTCCGGGCGAGCTCGGCGCTCTGGTTGTAGCCTCGCTCGCGCTCGCGAGAGCGCGCCAGCGGCACCGGAACGAGCGCTGCCCGCTCCCGCTCCACATCGGGAGGAAATCGCAGCGCCGCCATGCGTCGCGCCATCGCCGAGGCGAGTGACGGCCAGCCCCGGTATTTGAGCGCGTGCACGATGTGCCCTGCCTGACCGCCGGGCAGCGCATAGGCGGAACGAACGGCTCGTACGAACGGCGGAAGGAGCACACACCAGGGGCACGCTACCGCTCGGCGCGTCGGATCGAAGGGATGGCCGCAGCGGTCGCAGCGGGGGCGAGGGAGCTCCTGCGCGCGAAGCCAGCAGGCCCCACAGACGAGCTCCGGCTCGCGCTCGGATCGCGATGCTCCGCAAACCGCGCAGGCAGGCGGCAGGAGCAGGTCGAGGAGAGCGGAGCCAGCTGCTCGAATCAATTGACAAACCTGACTACGGCATCGCCTTCCACATCACGTTCCGGTCGGGCTCGACTCCAAACCACCGCGCGAATGCAATCGCGCCCTGCTCGATCAGCATCCCCTCGCCATCGGTCGCGCGATGGCCGGCGTTACGCGCCGCTTTCACCCACGCGGTCTCGCCTCGCGCGTACGCGAGATCGAACACCGCGCAGCCCTGCGGCAAACGGTCCACCGGAACGGGAAACTCGTCCCCCTCACGCAGGCCAAGTGGCGTGGCGTTGATCACCAGCGTCGCGTCCGCGAGCGCATCGCCGAGCGAGCGAGCCGCGTTGGCGAGCGGGGCGAATCGGGCGGCAAGGAGTTCGGCGCGCTGCATGTTCCGATTGTACACGCGCACGTCGCGGACACCGCATCGTTCCGCTGCGCACAGTACCGCCGCAGCGCTGCCTCCAGCGCCGATCATCGCCACGCGAGCGCCCGCGAGCGACGCCCCGAGCAAGGCGCGCATCATGGCCTCCGCTCCGCCAACGTCGCTGTTGTCTCCCACGAGCAGCCCATCCTCGTGCCAGAACACGTTGACCGCGCCAACACGCTGCGCGAGCGGCATGAGCCGAGCACAACGCGACGCGACCTGCTCCTTGTGGGGAATGGTGATGTTTCCCGCGGCGCGCTCAGACGCGAGCAACGCGAGCGTGTTGTCGAGCGCGTCGGGATGCACGTCGAGCAGCTCGTACGTCAGCGGAATGCCGGCAGCCTCGAGTGCGGCGTTCTGAAACCGGGGTGAGATCGAATGCGCGACGGGGTGACCGAGCAGAACCAGTCGCGCCGGCGGATCCATCACGAGGCGCCCGGCACTCGCTCGGCGGCTAGCCGGTCGAAGACGCGCCGGATCTCTTCTTCCAGCTCGTCGGCGGTCGTGCGATAGATGTCGAGTTCGCCTCCCATGGGATCGCTGATTGCGCGACCTGCCGCGCCGGGTGTCGGATATCCCGCGAGCAGGAAGCTCTTGCCCGCGCCGCCCAGTGCTTCGACGCGCTCGAGATGGTGCGGACCCATCGTAAAGATGAGATCACTGGCTTCCACGAGGGCTCGCGAAAGCTGCTGCGAGCGATGCCCACTCAGATCGAGGCGTCGCTCCATGCCGACGAGCAGAGCGCCGTCCGACGCCGCGGCGCCCTCCCACGAGCTCGTCCCCGCGCTCGCGACGTCGATGTCGACGAGTCCGCGCTCGATCGAGACCTTGCGCGCGATCGCTTCGGCCATCGGACTGCGACAGGTATTGCCGGTGCAGACGAAGAGCAGCTTCATATCGCTCATGCATCTCCGATGAGTCGCGGCGCCGTCTCGCGCAGTACTGCCGCCGAGATCGCGCCGGGTCGAATGACGCGCGGAGCGCGTCCAGTACAATCCACGACCGTCGAGGGCGGCGAGGGCTGGAGCGTGCCCCCATCGAGCACGCGCAGCACTCCACTCGCGATTACCCCGCCCCACTGCTCTCGAATCTCGCGCGACGACGTAGCGGGCGGAACCCCGGGACGATTGGCGCTCGTGGACGTGATGGCCTCTCCGTGGGCACGAATGAGTCGCTGAAGATTCGCGTGCGATGTCCACCGCACGGCAATTCCACCTTCGGGTCCGCGCAATGCGTCCGGCACGCGCCGCTCTCCGCCAGGCAAAACGAGAGTGATCGCGCCCGGCCAGTATCGCGCAGCAAGATTCGTTGCGAAGCTCGGCAGGCGCAGGTCGAGTTTGGCGAGCATGTCGCTTCCGGCGATGAGCAGCAGAAAGGGTTTTCCCTTCGGCCGGCCTTTCGTGCGCACGAGAGCGTCGACCGAGTCGCGATCGATGGCGCCGCCGAAGCCGTACACGGTTTCGGTGGGATACGCGAGGACTCGGCGAAGCTCCATCTGCTCGAGCGCGGGCCGAATCGCGGATGCCACCTCGGCGTCCGACCAGAACGGAATGGCGAGTGGCGCTCCGCTCATTCGGTCATTCCGGTGATTCCGAACATGGCGTCCACGCGGGCGAAGTCGCCTGGCTCCGTGACCTTCAGCGCGCGCTCGCTTCCTCGAACGACGCGCACTGGAATACCAAGCCGCTCGCACAGCGCGGCGTCGTCCGTCGCCGAGATGTGCTCGACGCTCGCGCGCCGATGCGCGTCCACCAGCAGGCGGCGCGGAAAGCCCTGCGGCGTCTGCGCGCGCCAGAGTCCTTCGCGATCGACCGTTCGCACGATCAATCCGTCCTCTCCGACTTCCTTGAGGGTATCCACAACCGGCAACGCCGCGATGGTGCTCGTTCCGCCTCGCACGCTCGTGACGACGCGATCGATTGTCGCGGCGTCCACGAGCGGGCGGGCAGCGTCGTGCACGAGCACGATCTGCGCCTCATCGGGCAGATCATCGAGGCCGTTCGCGACGCTCTCGCTGCGCGTCCGGCCGCCCACCGAAACGAACAGGCGATCGACGTCGCACTGAAAGAGCCAGGGAGGCGGATCGCCAACGTAGCGCTGCGGCAGTACGCACACGACCATCCCGACGTCGGGCCGCGCCATGAAGGTCTGCACGCTATGCAGCAGCATCGGCCGGCCGGCGACCCAGCGGAACTGCTTGAGCTCTTCGCCTCCGATGCGCGAGCCGCTGCCGCCGGCGACGATGATGACGCCGACGTCGCGCTGCAGTCCCTCCTGCTGCGCCTCGCTCACACAAACACTCGCTCGAACAAGTCGCAGATCGTGCGTACGCCGATCGCGCGCAATCCCTTCGGCACGCGCTTGGGAACGGTGCGCTCGGCGAGATACGCTGTCGACATGCCCATGTTCGCCGCCTCGGCGAGACGCCGTTCGGCCTGCGACACGGGGCGAATTTCGCCGCCGAGCCCAACCTCGCCGACAAAGACCGCGTCGGCCGCCAGCGCGCGATCGTAGACGCTCGACGCGAGCGCGGCGGCAACGGCCAGGTCACCAGCCGGCTCCTGCAGTCGCACTCCGCCGACGACGTTGAGAAAGACGTCGAGCTGCCCGAAGGAGAGGCCGGCACGTTTGTCCAGCACGGCAAGCAGCAGCGCGAGCCGCCGTCCGTCGTACCCGGTGGCGACGCGTTGCGGCGTGCCGAAGCCCGCTTTGGCGGCGAGCGCCTGAATCTCGATCAGGATGGGGCGCGTGCCCTCGAGCAGCGCAGTGACGGCGCTGCCGGACGCATGCATCGACCGGTCGCCAAGAAAGAGCTCAGACGGATTGGCGACGGGAGTGAGCCCGTCCTGCGCCATGCGGAACACGCCGATCTCGTCCACGCTGCCAAAGCGATTCTTCGTCGCGCGAAGGATGCGATGATCGAGCGAGTTCTCGCCCTCGAAGTACAGCACCGTATCCACGATGTGCTCGAGCGTCTTCGGGCCAGCGATGCCGCCGCCCTTGGTGACATGACCGACGACGAACACCGCTGTGCCGCTCTCCTTCGCGAAGCGCATGAGGCGAGCCGCGCACTCGCGCACCTGCCCCACGTTACCGGGCGCGCCCTCGAGATCGTTCGTGAACACCGTCTGAATCGAATCGACGATCAGCACGGCAGGCGACACTGCGGCGGCGGTGGTGAGCACGGTCTCCAGATTCGTCTCGCTCAGCAGACTCACCTCGCCCGCGTCTTCGACCAGGCGGTCGGCGCGCAGCTTGATCTGGAGCGCGCTCTCTTCACCAGACGCATAGAGCGTCGCGTGACCGGCGTTCTGGAGTCGCGCCGCAACCTGAAGCAGCAGTGTGGACTTGCCGATGCCCGGCTCGCCGCCGATGAGGATCATGGAGCCCGGCACGATGCCGCCGCCGAGCACGAAGTCGAACTCGTTGATACCGGTCTTCCAGCGACGCGACTCCGAACCGCTTACCTCGCGAAGGCGCGGCGTGAGCGCGACACTGCCGCCCTCGGCGAGTGTGCGGGCGCCACCGGCGCGACGACTGGCTCCCCCTGTGGGTGTGGCCTTCGCCGCCATCTCCTCGACGAGCGAGTTCCATGCGCCGCACACGTCGCAGCGACCGGCCCACTTCGGGTGGTCGGCGCCGCACTCGGTGCAGCGGTAGACGGTCTTCGTCTTCGCGCTCATGCTGAGAGGTCGCAGGTCATCCGCATCAAATTTAGTGCGCGGGCGAAGGGAGCGCGTACCGAATCATCGCCGGCAGTGACTGTCGCGCGCGCGATGACGCAGCTCCCCTTCACTATTCGCGGCGCCCCTGATGCGCCGCAAGACGCACTCGCCAGAGCTGTCCCAAATTCAACCGCTCAGGCGGTGAGGTGGCGGGCGGTGAAGAACGTGCCCAATGGGAATGACGTTCGCCTCTTGAACGGCGAACCGGGCGACCGCCTGCTCGCCGGTGTGCGCGGAATCGCCGAACAACACGGTCACCACGAGGGAGTCCATTCCGTGCTGTCTCGCGGGCACGGGAAGCGCGCGCGGAAGGGTATCCCTCGTCGTCGGAGTCGGCACCGCACGCAGCGCACGATCGAAGGTGGCAAGGGCTGCGCGAGCGACGGCGGCGTTCCCCGACGACGCCATGAGCCGCGGCGAAGACCATCGGCCATCGCCGTGCAACACGAGCTGGAGCGTCGCGCGGTCATCGGTACCCGGCCGCCACGACATGCGGCGGAACGTCGAGTCGAAGTCGGCGTTGCGCAGCCAGTCGTCCGTCGGGGTGGACATGGGCGCCGCGAGCGTGGGCTGACGTGGCTGGAACTCCCGGACCACCGAGCGCACGACGCGATGTAGAAAGCGTTGGTCCGCGAAAGCGTCGGCACGGGCGACGACGGTGTACGGTCGTGCGTCCGCGAGAAGCGGGCAGCGCTCCGACACATACCTCGACGCAGGCTCCGGCGCCGAGGTGCCAGTCGGCGCACACGCCGCGATGGAAATCGCGAGCGTGGCGAACGCCAGCGCACGCGTGCAGCGTCCTCGAGTCATCGCCACCGCGGCAGTACGCGGACGCCGCGGATGCTTACCGCCACGCCCCGATGGCCGGAGAAGGGGTGGTCATTTACCCCACCCTCCGCTCCTGTCCCGCCGGTCCGATCCTCCCCGCTTCCGTGCCTCCACCCGTCGGGCCGGGCGCACGATGCGAGAAGCTCTCGAACCGCGTGTAGCTCTTCTGGAAGAACAGATTGACGAAGCCGATCGGGCCGTTGCGCTGCTTGCCGATGATGATCTCCGCCTTCCCCTCGAGGGAATTGCCGTCCTTGTCGGCGACGCCCTCGTACACCTCGGGACGGTAGATGAACATGATGAGGTCAGCATCCTGTTCAATCGCGCCCGATTCGCGCAGATCCGACAATTGTGGCCTCTTGCTATCGCCGGCGCGCTGTTCCGGTGCGCGGGAAAGCTGCGACAACGCGAGCACTGGCACACCCAACTCCTTCGCGAGCCCCTTGAGCCCGCGAGAGATCTGCGACACTTCCTGCTGGCGGCTCTCGGAGTTCGCCGGTCCCTGCATGAGCTGGAGGTAGTCCACGACGACCATGTCGAGGCCCTGCTCGGCCTTGAGCCGCCGCGCCTTGGAGCGCATTTCGAGCAGCGTGATGCCCGCCGTATCGTCGATCCAGATGGGAGCGTGCGTGAGAATGCCGGCCGCTCGCGCGAGCCGGGGAAAGTCGTCATCGCGGAGCATTCCCTTCCGGAGCTTCTGCGCATCGATGCGCGCTTCGGAGGTGAGCATGCGCTGCACGAGCGATTCCTTGCTCATCTCCAGCGAGAAGAACGCGATCTTCTTCTGCTTCTCGATCGCTGCGTGCTGGGCCATGTTGAGCACCAACGCCGTCTTCCCCATCGACGGACGCGAGGCGATGATGATCAGATCGGACGGCTGGAAGCCGGACGTCAACTCGTCCAGGTCAGCGAAGCCACTCGCCACGCCGGTGATCGCCTCGCCGCCGGCATGAATGGCCTCGATGCGCTCCATCGTCGGCCACAGCAGCTCCTTGATGCGCGAGAAACCCTCACTGGTCCGCTGCTGGGCCACCTGAAAGATCTTCTGCTCGGCGAGATCGAGCAGCTCGTCCGCGGTCTGGCCACCGGAGAACGCCTCGCCCACGATCTCCGTGGACACCTCGATGAGACGCCGAAGCAGCGCCTTCTCCTTCACGATCTTCGCGTGATACTCGACGTTCGCCGCGGTCGGGACCGCGTCGACGAGGAAGCCGATGTAGTCCTTGCCCCCGGCGCTCTCGAGCTCCCCCTTGCGAGACAGCTCGTCCGCGAGCGTGAGTGGATCGACGACGCTGCCACGCTCGGTGATCGACATCATCGCCCGGAACAGGCGACGATGCCGCTCGGCATAGAACATCGAGTCGTCCACGACCTCGACCGCGCGCATGACTGCGTCCTGGTCGATGAGCATCGCGGCGATCACGGCTTGCTCGGCATCCTCGCTGTAGGGAGGATGCCGGTCCCGGTAGGGATCACGCCCGTGAGGGGGGGGCGTCGGGGCGATCGAGTATTCGTCGGGCGAGCTGGACATCTTCCCAAGTGGGGCGTTTCCACGCCGGATTCCGAAGAAGCGCGGCGGGATGGTAGGTCACGATGAGCGGAACGCCGTAGTACCGGTGGATCTGGCCTCGGAGTTTCCCGATAGTGGTCTTCGTTTCAAGGAGCGTCTGCGCAGCAAAAGTGCCCAGCGCCAGAATGACCTTCGGACGCACCAACTCGATCTGGCGAACCAGATACGGCGAGCAGGCCGCGACCTCCTCCGGCAGCGGATTCCTGTTACCGGGAGGACGATGCTTCAAGACGTTCGCAATAAAAACATCGTCGCGACTAAGGTTGATCGCGCCAATGATCTTCGTCAATAACTGGCCGGCCGGACCCACGAACGGCACTCCCTGCTCATCCTCGTTGGCGCCCGGTGCCTCGCCGACGATCATGAAGTCGGCGTTCGGATTGCCCGTTCCAGGCACAGGGTTCTTCGCCGAGGCGTAGAGCGGACAGCGCGTGCACGTCGCGACCGTTTCGGCGATGGCATCGAGCGAGTCGAGCTTGAATGCGGGATCGTCGAAGATCGCGCGACTCGTGCCCCCCACGACGATGCCAACGGGGATATCCTCGAGCGGCGAGCCAGCCGACGTTGGCGGTGCGTCCCCTTGCGTCGACGGCACGTGGACCACCAACGGCTGGGCGTGGACCGGAGCGGGCTTGTCCGGAATTTCCGGCGGGCCAATGGATGGCCTGGCCTCCGGCGCTCCACCAGCCGCGCGCACCGCGGCACGCCAGTCGGTCGTCTCGGGAGCCTTCGCCCGAGGGGCCGTTTTGGCGGCGCCGAGCAATTTCATCGCCTCGTCCACGCTCATCGAGTCGAGCACGAGCTCACTTTCACCGAGCTCACGCCGCTGCTCCAGATAGCGCCGCAACGAGTCCTTAGAGTCCATGCAGCAGCTCCTCCACCCGGTCGAGAATCTCTTCGGCCACCTCCCGCTTGTCGAGCAGCGGGAGCTGTTCAGCCTCCACCCTGTCGCGCCGCACGAGCGTCACGCGGTTCGTATCGACGCCGAATCCGGAACCCGGCTCGTTCGCCGCATTGAGGACGACCATGTGCAACCCCTTCTCCTCGAGCTTCCGCCGCGCATTCGCGAGCAGGTCGTCCGTCTCGAGCGCGAAGCCGACGACCACAGCGCCCGGACGTCGTGCGTCACGCGTGCTGACGAGAATATCCGGCGTCTCGCGAAGCTCGATCACGCGAGGCTCGCCCGTCTTCTTCAGCTTTCCCTCCGCCCTGCTCGCCGGCTGATAGTCGGCAGGGGCGGCGCTCATCACCATTACGTCCGACGCGCCGATGCGCGAGCCGACTGCGTCGCGCATCTCGGTTGTCGACTGCACCGAGACGTGCGCAACGCCAATGGGAACGGGCACCGCGAGTGGGCCGGCTACCAAGGTCACATCTGCACCGCGACGCCATGCCGCGGCAGCGATCGCGACGCCCATCTTGCCACTGCTGTAGTTCGAGAGAAAGCGAACCGGGTCGAGCGGCTCGCGTGTCGGTCCGGCGGTGACGAGCACTGATCGCCCACGCAGCGATGAATTGCCCTCGAGCAACCGGCCGACGTGCGCGAAGATCGTCTCCGGTTCGGGCATGCGCCCAGGTCCGCTGCCTTCGCCCACGGCAAGCACACCGTCGTCGGGGTCGAGCAGCGTGTAGCCCAGCGAGCGGAGATGAGCCGCATTAGCCTGCGTCTGCGCGTGCGCCCACATGCGATCGTTCATTGCGGGAACAACGAGCACGGGGCACTCGGCCGCAAGGAGGCACGCGGTGAGCAGATCGCCAGCCTGCCCCGTTGCGGCGCGCGCCATGAGATCGGCGGTCGCGGGCGCGATGACGATCGCCGTGGCGGCGCGGGCGAGCTTGATGTGATCGAGAGCGCGCCCCGGATCGAAGAGACCGGTGTGCACCGGGCGACCGGTGAGCGCCTCGAACGTGACGGCGCCGACGAACTCGGTGGCGGCGCGCGTGAGCACGACGTCCACCTCGGCGCCCGCCTTCACGAGCAGTCGCGCCAACCAGGCGCTCTTGTAGCTCGCGATTCCACCGGCGACGCCGAGCAACACACGGCGTCCAGCATAGGGCCGAAGTCCGGTGTCAGTCACGATCGGTTAGTGCATGTGACGTGCAGGTCCTTCGCTTCGCTCCCTTCGGCTTCGTTCAGGGCAAGCAGGACGACATGCATTGGCTCACCCGACGGGCGTCAGAGCTACTCGGCCGAGCGACGGCGGGGGATGACGCGATAGTTGATGTCGCCGCGCGCGAGCTCCTCGAGGGAGCGCGTCGTCAGCTTCTTGTCGCGGGAGGCGGAGCCGCCCGGGAACTCATTCAGGGCACGCGCATACTTCGCGGCAACCAGGACGCCGAGGTACTTGTTGGCGGCGTGCTGCGCGATCTCGACCGGTGTGAAAACTCGCATGACTCGCTGATCAGGGTGTGGTGTTCTCTATTTCCAACTCGAGGCGCTCGACGAGCAGCGCGACTTGCTGACGAAGATTCTTGACCCGCTCGCGGCTCACGGTCTCCGCATCAATGATCGATCCGACGCTCGCCACGGCGCGCTCCAGATCGTCGTTCACGACCACGTACTCGTACTCACCGACCTGCCGCAGCTCCTGCAACGCCGACTGCAGGCGCGCCGCGAGCTGCGCCGAACTCTCCGTCTTGCGCGCGCGCAGCCGATCGAGAAGCACCTCGGCAGACGGCGGCAAAATGAAGATGGTCACGGACTGGGGGAAGGCGCGCATGAATTGAATGGCGCCCTGCACGTCGATGTCCATGACCACGTGCTTCCCTTCGGCCATCACCCGTTCCACTTCGCGGCGAAGGGTGCCGTACAGATTGCCGTGCACCACCGCCGATTCGGCGAAGGCGTCACGCTCCCGTTCGGCAATGAACTCCGCGCGGGATATGAAATAATAGTCGGTTCCCGGAATTTCGCCCGGTCTGGGGGATCGCGTGGTGCACGACACCGAGTAGCCGAGGCCCGGCCGCCGCGCCAGCAGCCGCTTGGCAATCGTCGTCTTTCCACCGCCTGAGGGCGCGCTGAGGATAACAGGAAATCCGCCGATTCCGGTCACTCGAGGTTCTCCACCTGTTCGCGGATCCGCTCGAGCTCCTCCTTCACCAGCAGCACGTCGGCGACGATCGCGGCGTCGTTTCCCTTGCTGCCGGTCGTGTTCGCTTCGCGAAGCATCTCCTGGAGCAGGAACCCGAGGCGCTTTCCCACCCCGTCCGGTTGCACGGAAGCGAGCGCGATGCGAAACGCATCGATATGCGCGCTGAAGCGAGACAGTTCCTCCTGCACGTCGAGGCGGTCAGCGAGCAAGGCGATCTCCTGCGCGAGCCGGTTCTCGTCCACGGCGAGTCCGCCTGTCAGCTCTCGTACGGCGTTGCGAAGGCGGTCACGCTGCTCCGTCACGCGCGCGGGAGCGCGCACGGCGACGCGCGCCAGAGCGCTCTCGACGAGGGCGAGGCGCTCGTCGAGATAGGTCACGAGACGGGCGCCTTCGGTGGCTCGCATGGCGAGCAAGGCCTCCACGGCCCGCTCCACGATTGCGACGAGCTGCGGCGCGGCTTCGGCGGTGAGCTCCTCGCGCGCCGCGCCGGCCACGAACACGTCAGGCAGACGCAGGATGGTCCCGACGTCCAGCGTGTCCTGAAGGGCGTAGCGCTCCTGAAGCGCACGCAACTGTGCGACGTACGACGCGAACCTGCTCTCGTCGATCGGAAGCGTTGCCGAACCCTCCGCCTCGTCGCGCTCGAACCGCGCCGACAGCGTGACGTGGCCCCGCGTGACGCTTCGCCGCATGGCATCGCGCACCTCGCCCTCCCAGCGCGCAAGCGCGCCCGGAAGCTTGATGGACGGACTGAAGAAGCGGTGGTTCACGGAGCGAATCTCCACGCTCACGCGAGCTCCGCCCACCTCGCCGTCGGCTGCGCCGAACCCTGTCATGCTACGTATCATATTAAGCCGCGTAAGTTACGGCGCCACAACAACATTGTCAATTCCAGAAGTCCCAGCGGACGCCGTAGAACTGAGTCTGGCGCGGGAGGTTGTAACCCGGCACCTGCGCGTACTTTTCCTGAAGGAGATTCCGGAATTGATACGACACCACCGCAGTCTGCACGCGGATCTCCAGCTTGAAGGTCAGCGTCCGGTAGCCGGGTGCCATGCGTACGGTGTCGACGGCCACCGGGAATCGTGAGCTCGACCGGTATTCGTGCGCCAGCGACGTCAGTAGCCCAAAGTTGCCATTGGGAAATTTGTCGAGAAGGTTGGTCTGGATGTAGAGCTCGCTTCTCGTCTGATACTGCGGACGGTAGAAGCCGGTCGAGTCCTTCCACGCCACCGCCCATGCGTCGACGTTGATCGCGCGCCAGAGGCGGCCGCGAGCGCTGATCGTGCGGCCTGTGGCCTCGCCCTCGGCGCGAACCGCGGCGGCTCGGGCGTAGAGCGTGTCGAATTCGGCCGGGGCGAGCAGCGTCGTAGGTCCCCGGCGGAGCATGCCCACGCTGAGCCAGAGGTCGCGAACCCGCACTCCCGCCTCCACCCGCGAGTTGGTCCGTGCGGCGAGCCGGTAGCGCGTCACTTCGCTCGTGTCCGCCTTCACGAATGGTCCAAGTCCACCGATGGGAAACGCGCCCGTTTCACCAAAGACCGCCCCAGTGCGAGGCTCGGCGAAGAGTCGATCAAAGTCGCCGGCGCCCGTTCGCGACCCGGACCCGATGAGCGAGATGCGGTCGAAAAAAGCGAGGCGGACGGTCCCCTCGGTGCGAGATGGGTCGAGGTAGCTCTGACCTTCCGAGAACAGCGACACGGCAAGAGGGCCACGCGACGCGGAGGCACGACCGGACATCACGTGCGACGTTCGATGTCCTCCCACACGGATTCGTTGCGCGCCGCTGACCTGGAGCGATCCGCGATTCACGCCGCCGGTAAGCAGATACTGGCTCTCGTACGATACGGAATCGGAGAGCGCGCTGAGCGAGTCAGTTGCGGAGGGCAGCGCGAGCGAGAGGTTTGTGGAGCTGCGCGCCGAGCCGCGGTAACTGTTCGCCGACGCGAGCACCTGCACCCATCGTCCACCATCGGGATCGCCGTTGCCGAGACGGAGATAGGACGTCGAGCGGACGGTCTCGATGCCGGGTACCGTATCGAGCGTCTCGCTCAGATCACCGATGCCTGACCAAGGCCCTCGGTTGCGGTGACTCCGCTCCATGAAGGCGTCGGCGCTCCACGGTCCGTGCGTGATCCCCAAACGCGTCATCAGATTCAATGCATCCGACGACGGGAGCCGCGAATTGGGCTGCGTCGTGTACTGCTCCGCGGCGACTTGAAGCGCCTCACCGTGATCGTAGCGCCGACCGAACCACGCGCGGTAGAGATTGGAGTTCTGATCGCCCGTGGCGATGTCGGCACGCGTGTATGGAATCGTGCGATCGATGCGCCAGCTCCGCGCGTAGACGCGCACCTCCTCCGCGCCGCGCTCGATGCGAATCTCTTCCAGCGCATGGAGGGGCAGATCGTTCGCGGGAGCGACGCCTCGCGCGCGCCTGTCCATCGGGTCGAGCTCCAACCCGTCAAGGAAGATGCGAATGTGGCGCAGATCACCCTGCGAAGCGATCACCGCCGGCGCCGCGAGAAAGCCTGCCGTGAACTCGGTGAGTCCGGGGACCCGCCCGAGCAGATCGATCAGGGTCAGCGCGCCGGTCGCGAACATTGCCGTGCGATCGTAGATGCGCGGCATGCCGATTTCGAGAATCGGGGGCGCCTCGGCGCGTGACAGCGGCGCCTTGATCGTATCCGGCTTCACCACGACCGGCAGCGGAACGATTCCCTTGATCGTCGAGTCGTTCTTGATCATCGAATCGGCGTGTGGCGGAACCGGGACGCGAATGGTATCGCGCCGTCCGCTCACCGTGTCGCGTCGCACGGGCACCTGCGCGCCCAGGTCCGCAGGCAAAACGGCCCCGGCAATCGCGCCGAGGCCGAGGAGAACGATCCACAGCGACCGACGCAGGTTCACCCGGCGCGCCCTCGCACGAACTCGACAAAGATGCCGACCGGGACGCCGGTTGGGCCGCGCGGCACCGTGGCGAGATCAGACTCCGTGTACGCCGTGCCGGCGATGTCGAGATGCACCCAGGGGTAGTCGCCAGCGAATTCCGCCAGGAAGAGCGCGGCGCTGATCGTGCCGGCCGGTCGCCCCCCGGAATTCTTGATGTCGGCCACGTCGGACTTGATGAGCTCCTTGTAGTCATCCCACATGGGTAACTGCCACCCCGGTTCCCCCGCGCGTGTTCCAGCACGGAGCACTTCTTCAACCAGGTCGGCGTTATTTCCGAGCACGCCAGTGGCGGTGTGACCGAGCGCAATGACGCAGGCGCCCGTGAGCGTGGCCGCATCGATCACCGCGGCCGGCTTGAACCGGCTCGCATATGACAGCAGGTCGGCGAGCACGAGCCGGCCCTCGGCATCCGTGTTGATGATCTCGATGAACTTGCCGGACATGCTCTTCACCACGTCGCCCGGCTTGAAGGAGGTGCCGGAGGGCATGTTCGTCGTGGAGCCGATGAGGCCGACGACGTTGACCGGAAGCTTCAGGCGCGCGATGGCTTCCATGGCGCCGAGCACACCGGCCGCACCGCACATGTCGAACTTCATCCACTCCATTCCCTGCGCGGGCTTGATGGAGATGCCGCCCGAATCGAAGCACAGTCCCTTGCCGACGAGCGCCACTGGCGCTGCACCCGCGGCGCCGCCGGAGTACTCGAGTGCGATAAGCTTCGGATCCTCGTGCGTGCCCTGCGCGACACAGAGGAGGCTTCCCATCCCCTCCTTCTCCATCTCGGCGCGGCCCAGCACCGTGACCTTCATGCCGTGACGGGCCGCGATGTCCTGCGCGGTGCCGGCGAGAAAATCGGGTGTGCAGAGATTGCCCGGCATCATGCCCAGCGTGCGCGCGAGCGAATGGCCCTCAGCGATTGCGCTGCCCGCAGCGATTCCCTGCTCGATCGCGGCGCGGTTGGCGCCGTGAATGCGTGCGCTGGTCAGCGGCGCGCGACGCTCATCCTCGGGAGGCGCCGACTTGGTGTCGGTGTAGTCCCAGGCGCCGGCGGAGAGTCCGACGGCGAGTGCTTCGGTCTCACGCGCGTCGAGCGAGCCCGCGTAGAAGGCGAGTGAGCCGCTGCCCATGCGGGCCGCTTGTCGCGCGGCGATCGCACCCGCGCGACGCAATGCGCCAACGCGGTCGGTCGCCTTCCCCAGTCCGACGAGGAGAATGCGCGCCGGCCCGGTTGCGCCGCCGGCAAAGTGCAGCGTCTCGTCTCGACCGCCGCGAAAATCGCGTCGCTCGAGGCTGCGGGCGAGAACGCCGCCGAGTGAGCCATCGAGTGTGGAGAGCGCGGCATCAAGCGCGCCGCCACTGGGTAGAGCGACAACCAAGAGCGAAGCGTCGAGCGCGCCGAGATCAGCGGGCCCCGCGGAGAGCGAGAGCGACATGATGCTGGGTAAAGGTCGATGTTGGGAGAGCGCTCTAGGCGCCCATCCCCTTGATGATCTCGTCGCCGAATGACGACGTGCTCACTTCCGTGACGCCAGGCATCTGACGCGCAAGTCGGGGCCCGTTCCGTCGCCTTCGACGAAAGGAATGACCGGATTGTCGCGAACGCTAACGACTCCATCCTCGAACGCAATCGCTTCGCCTTCGGAGAGACGAGTCGCGTAGGGGTAGCTGGCCCTGCGTGAGCCTGAATCTCTGTGAACGTGAGTCTGTAGCTTGAGAAAGCTACCCGTTCCGGCGAGTGCCAGCAAGCGAAGTGCAACGAACTCGCCACTCGTCTGGTTTGATGCACGACGCCCTCCCGCCGGGCACCGCGGCAGAAGGGCGTCCGTCGTCTCAGAGCGATACCCGGGACGAGACTCGAACTCGTATAGCACTCGCGTGCTGGGGGATTTTGAGTCCCCTGCGTCTACCGATTCCGCCACCCGGGCAGGTACTCAGGCAAGCTAATTCGTGCGCCGCATCGGGACGATACCCGACAATTCATGAAACGTTGTTACGGCGCGTCGGGCAGCTTCACCGCGGTGGAATCCGGCCGAGCCCGCGCCAAATCCTGGAGGCGTCGGCGCACCTGCTCCTGGAGGGCCATGAACTTCGCCCGCTGAAGTGGTGTCATGAAGGTCGCGAACTCCTTCTGCTCCTCCGCTTGCAAGTCCAGCCGCCTCTGCTGCAGCCCATGCAACTGCTCGAGTGCGATCGCGATGTTGCTCTGGTTCGCGCTCGAGTCAGCGAGAATCTCGGTCCGCATGGCGACACGCTGCGCCTTCTCCTCCTGGGCGAGCATGCGGCGCTGCTGATCGAAGCGCTGGCTCGTGCGCTCGAGACGGAGCATCTGATCGTCGGAGAAACCGATGCGCTGCTTGGCGACGCGCCAGAGACTGCGGCGAATCTGCTGCTGGAGCTGTTGGTTTCGGTTCGGCTGGACTCCCTGTGGAAGCTCCTGTCGCTGCTCCTGCTTCTGCGCGCGACGAGCTTCCTGGAGCGTACCGGGACGATTTCTGAGCTCGCCCTGCGCCTCGAGCGAGCCGGCGACGATCGGCAGCGCGAGCGCCGCCACGAGCAGCATCCTCCTGCTCATGGCGTCGCTCGGCGCGGCGCGATCGGCGCGATCGGGGTGTTGTCCACCTCAACCGACGGCACCGCATCGAGCGACTCGATGTCCTTGAGAAGCGACGTGAGCTCGCGATCGCTGAAATCGTTGAGCGAGCCGCCTCCCATGGCGAGCTCGCGACCGCCCGAGTCGGGTACGCGCGCAACCGGCGCGGCTGTAACGGGCGGCTGGCTCACGACTGGAGCCGGCTTCTCGGGCAACGGCGCCTGCACTGGCGCGCTGCCCGGAATGGTGCTGGGCGTAGCGACTGGTGCGCTCACGGGAGCGGGCACGCTCGACACGGGCGCCGACGCGACGGAATCTGAGTCCACGTGAGGAGCGACATTCCGCTGGAGTAGCGCGACCGACGATCCGCCGGCGACGAGCATCGTGATGGCCGCCGCCGTGCGCCATCCCACCCACGCGCGACGAACCGGCGCACGGTAGGCTGGCACCGCGGCAGCGATCGCGGCGAGATCCAGTCGAGGTGTACGGCGAAGTGACCCGCGCAGATCGCGCAGCAGCGCGAGCTCCGCCCGACAATCGGCACATCCCGCCATGTGCGCCTCAACCGTCGCATGCGTCTCGGCATCAAGGCGGCCATGCACCAGGTCGGGCAGCAGATCACGAACGTCGGCGTTCGGACAATCATTCATCGAGAAACTCCTTGATAGCGCGCATCGCGTTGTGATAGTGCACGCGCGCGGCTCCCTCAGTCGTACCGGCCACGTCGGCGATTTCCTTGTACGACAATCCTTCACTCACCCGCAGCATGAACACCTCGCGCTGCGTCTTCGAGAGGCGACCCACCGCATCGTGCATCCGCTTTCGGGTCTCCTCGGCGACCACGGAGTCGAGCGAATCGTACTCCGTGACTGCGTCGCTGTCCTGCACCTCGACTTGCTCTCCTCGTCGTCGCTCCGAGCGTCTCAGGTCGAGCAGCAAACGCCGCGCAATCGTAAAGAGCCAGGTGCGAAGCGAGCTGTCGCCACGAAAGCTGTCCAGCGAGGCGAACGCCCGAACGAAGGTATCCTGCACGACATCCTGCACGTCTCCGCGCGCGCCGACACTCGACGCAAACCGCGCGACCGCTCCAGCGTGCCGCTCGACGAGCAGCGTCGCGGCACGCTGATCCCCGTCCTTCCATCGCGTGATGAGGTCGAGGTCTGTCTGGTCATCGGCATCCCCGGCGTCATCTGTCATGCGATCCGGCAAGTTGGACGTACAGCAGGGCGTGTCGTTAAGAAGCAGTTCGCGGCGGCCATCAAGAACGGATAACATACAGTTACACCCGCGCAGCGTCTCGCCCGCCATGGCCACTCCGATCCGACCGCCCCTTCGCATCGCGCACCGCGGCATGCCGCGTCTGGCGCGGGAAAACACCCTCGCCAGCTTCGCGCTCGCCCTCGACGCGGGCGCCGACGGCATCGAGCTCGACGTCCATGCCACGGCGGACGGCGTCGTCGTCGTCCACCACGATCCAGCGCTGGCGAACGCCGCCGTGATCAGCGAGCTGAGCCACCGGCAGCTTCTCGGAGAGACGTGGGAGGCGAGCCAGATCCCGACGCTGAGAGACGTCTGCGAGCTCGTGCGCGGACGAGCGGAGCTGTTCGTGGAGATCAAGGGTGACGGCATCGAGCGTCTCGTCACGGCGGTGCTCGCTGGATACGACGGCGCATGCGCGATTCACAGCTTCGATCACGCGCTCATTCAGCGCCTAGCCCGAGGTGGAACGTCCCATCGGCTTGGCATTCTATGCGAAGAGACGGACGCAGACCCTCTTGCGATAATGGCGAGTCATGGCGCGCTGGATCTCTGGCCACACCACCCACTCGTGACGCGCGTCCTGGTGGACGACGTGCACTCGATCGGTGGCCGCGTGATTCCATGGACCGTCAACGAGCTGAGCGACGCGCTACGTCTCTCAGCGCTTCGCGTCGATGGAATCTGCACGGATGACGTGAGCATACTTCCGTCAGCGTGAGCGCTCTGGCCCGCCCTTTCACCGCCCGGCTATCGGGCGCCATAAGGCCTGCCTAAAGTTGGGACGCCGTTTTACGGCGTGGTGCCTTTCGCCCCAAGCGCCGCAATCTCCGCTTCGAGCCGACCCACCTCTGCCTCCGCCGCCGCCAGCATTGCCGCCAGCAGCGTGTACCGCTCGGCGTCTAGCTCCCCGCCTGCGACTCGAGCGCGGTACACCGCGAATCCGAGCGAGGCTGCTGCGGCTTCGGCACGCTGTTTGGCGCGGTGCGACTCGAGCCGCAGCTTTCCTTCATCGAGCGCGCCCTGAGCGGCCTGGCCCGCCTTGTCGAGCTCGCGCTTCACTGTGTTCCAGATCGCCATGGTCCCCTCCGGAGGATGCACCTGCCTTACGCGTCCGCGCCTCCAAAGGTTACGCGGTGGAGCGCGAACGCAAAAGCGCCCTCCACATCGGGAGGGCGCTCGATTGCTCCAAAGCGGCTGCTGGCGTGCTACGCCGCGGAAGTCTCGGCCCGCGCTTCGGGCGGATAGACGCTGACCTTCTGCCGCGTCTTGCTCTTGTGCTCGAACTTCACGAAACCGTCGATGAGCGAGTAGATCGTGTAGTCGTTACCGAGCCCGACGTTCTTGCCCGGGTGCCAGACCGTGCCGCACTGGCGCAGGATGATGTTACCGGCGATGACCTTTTCGCCGCCGAACTTCTTGATCCCGCGGTACTTCGGGTTGCTGTCGCGGCCGTTGCGGGACGAGCCGACGCCCTTTTTATGAGCCATTGTATCCTCGCGTCAGCCGAGAGTGATGTCGTTGATCTGGACTTCGGTGAAGCCCTGCCGATGTCCCTGCTTCTTCGCGTAGTTCTTCCGGCGCTTCATCTTGAAGACGATGATCTTGTCGGCGAGACCGTGCTTCAGGATCTCACCGGTCACCTTGGCGCCGGAGAGGAGCGGGATGCCGGTCTTGACGTTCTGACCATCACTGCCGAGGAGAACGTCGTTGAACTCGATCGACCCACCGGCCTCACCAACGACCGTGGGGATGCGATATTTCTTGCCGGCTTCGACACGGAACTGCTTGCCGCCGGTGCGAATGATTGCGTAGGACATAGGTGTGGCTCGTGAGCGTGTGACGTAGAGCCTGAAAAGTTAAGCGGCGCGGGGTTAGCTGTCAACGGCGCGATGAATGCGGTCGAGAGAGGTGTTGCTGGCACGATGTGACGTACCAGACCGAGCGCAGGTTGAGCGGGACGAACCTATAGTCCGACTTCGGAAACATTCCAATCGCATCATGATCCGCCTGCCACTCACACTCATCGTCGCCTGATGACCCGCCCTCACAGGTTGCGGCTACTGGGAGCTCGGGAGCCCGCCGAGGCAGCGCCACTGTCGGTGCCTTCGGGAGAGCCGCCGAGAAGTGTGCTCGTGCATGCGGCGCGCGGCGGCGACGTGCGCGCCTTCGCCGCGCTCGTGGACGCGTACTACGCGCGCAGTCTGCGCTTCGCGCTCCACATGCTCGCCAGCCGGGACGACGCGGAGGAGGCGGTTCAGGACACCTTCGTACGCGTCTACAAGGCGCTGCCAAAATACGAAGAGCGTGAGGCATTCGAGCCGTGGCTCTTTCGCATTCTGGCGAATCGTTGCCGCAGCGCCGGCGCGCGCGAACGGCGTCGCGCCGAGTTCGTGGAATACGGAGACGTGCCGGAGCGACCTGTCTCCAGCGGCCATGACGACGCGATCGCCTGGCGCGAAGAGATCGGCATTGCTCTCGCCGCACTGCCGGAAGAGCAGCGCGAAGCGTTTCTCATGCGACACGTGGAAGATTTGAGCTATGAAGACATGTCCGTCGCGACCGGGGTCGGGTTGTCGGCTCTGAAGATGCGCGTCAAGCGCGCGTGCGACGCGCTCCGTGCGCGGCTGACCGAGGTGGATCGTGATTGATGAACGCGATGCGGTGATCGACCGGGTGGTGGAATCGCTTCGCCCGCTGCCGGTGGTGGACGACGCGGCGAAGGCTCGCCTGCTCATCGCCGTCGCGGCGGAGCGCGAGCGAGATCGCGAGAGCGCGATGCGCCGACATGCGCCGCACCGAATGAGTCGCTGGATCATTCGCGGCACGGGTGTCGTCGCGGCCGCGGCGCTCATCGGCGCGATTCTGCTTCGCAACACACAGCAGACCGCGGCGCCCGTCCGCACTGCCGTATCGCCGACGCCGGCGCCTGCCGTTCGACTCGCCGGCAGTGACGCAGGGACCGACGCGGAGACCGCGCCGCAGTCCGTGGAGCTCGTGCTTCGCGCTCCATCAGCGTCGAACGTTCGCGTAGTGGGAGACTTCAATGGTTGGGACCAGGATCAGGCACCGATGAAGCGCGACGCGGCCAGCGGTCTGTGGAGCGTGACGCTCTCGCTGCGGCCGGGACGACATATCTACGCCTTCGTCGTGGACGACACGCTCTGGATGCGCGATCCTCGCGCGCCGGCCGCCAAGGACGCCGACTTTGGACGTCCGGGCTCCGTGGTGCTGGTGGGACGGCCATGATGGAGCGACTGTTCGCGATGTGCCGTACGTCTCGAGTTTTCTCGTTGGCAGCCGCTCTCGCCGGCATCGCGCTGCTCCACGCGCGGCCGCTTCAGGCGCAGCAGGTTGCCTACGCTGCCAGCATCGGTACGGAGCTGGATAGCGCGGCGCAGGCCGCGATCGCACGCGAGATCGCGCGAGCGCGCGAGCGCGGCATTCCTGTCGAGCCACTCGTCGCGAAGGTGCGGGAAGGACGGCTGAAGCGTGCGCCTGCCAGCCGCATTCGTACGGCCGTCGAGAAGCTGGCCGAGCGACTGAACGTCGCGCGTGCGGCGCTCGGCGCGGAATCGTCGACCGACGAAGTCATCGCGGGCGCCGATGCGATCGCTGCGGGTGCGGACGTCGCGTCGCTTCGTGCGCTGCGCGCGGCGAGCACGCGACCGATTGCCGTACCGATCGGAACGCTCGCGCAACTCCTCGCCAGCGGTGTGGAGCAGCGGAAAGCGTTGGAGATGATCATCACTCTGCTGCGACGCAATGCAGCACCGGCGCAGGTGCTCGCGCTCGGCAATCTCGTGGAAGCAGACGTGGCCTCGGGGCTGTTGCCGGAGGAGTCGGCGGCGTTCCGGCTGCGCGGTATCGAAGGCACGCTCGGGTTCAGAGACAAGGGGGACTTCACGGCATCGGCGCCGACGGCCGGGGTGCAGAACACGCTCGGCAAACCACCCGCTCCGAAGCGGCGACCCTAGCGTGGTTGCCCGCACCTGGCAAATTCTTGGCGGCCTGCTCGTCGTTGCGACGATGAGCAGGCCGCTCGGCGCACAGCGCCCGGTCACGGTGGACGTCGGCTTGACTGCGGCACACTTCCCCGATGACGACGCGTCCGTGGTCGGGCCTTCCCTGCGGCTGTCGATTGCGGCAGCCAAGGGGCATCTGTTCGGTTCGGCGGAGGGGGGCGCGCTCGGAACGTTCGGGGCAGCGAGCGGTTTTGCGACGCTCGAGGGCGGCGTGCGCTCTTCCGTGCGAGGTGGGTGGAGCACGGAGCTCGCAGGCGAGCTGGCGTCCGTCGCGGGGTCGGGCAGCAGTGGCGGCGCGGGCACCGCGCTCATCGGCGGGCGCGCGATGTGGAGCACGAGTAGCGCGGGCACCTGGCTGCGCGCGAGCGGTCACGCGTCCGAGCGCGTGCACTCGTCGCTGCAGGGCGGCGGGCTCGACGCGGGCGCATGGTGGAGCTTCGCGCGAGCGCAGCTCACCGCGACGCTCACGCAGGAATGGACCCGGGCTGAGCTGTTCACGGGACGCTTTCGCACAGGCTTTGCCGGCACGACTCCGGTGCGATACACCGAAGGTGCGATGGCACTGCATACCGAGAGCGATCGCGCATCGCTCGACGTCGCCGCGAGCACGCGTCGCGATCCAGACGCAGGCCGGCTCTTCGAATCATCCCTGAGTGCCACCGCGGCGTACTGGCCGAAGGAGTCGATGGCGCTCGTGCTCAACGTGACGCATCAGTTGCCCGATTGGGTGCGCGGCGCCGACGCGGCGGACGCGGTGAGCGTCGGGCTGCGATTCGGGCAGGCCGCGCCCGTGACAGCGCGCGCGACGCGATTCATTCCCGTCGTTCAGGTCTCGGACTCCAGCGGCGCGCGCGTGCTGCGCGTGCTTGCCGCTGGCGCGCGTCAGGTCGAGGTGATGGGAGACTTCACCGATTGGGAAGCGCGGCCGCTGACGCCACATGGCGCGGTGTTCGAGCGCGCGGTGACGCTCAGCAGCGGAACGCACCGGATGCTGGTGCGGATCGATGGAGGCGCGTGGCGGACCGCAGCCAACACGCCCGCCGTGGATGATGACCTCGGCGGGCGTGTGGGACTGCTGGTAGTTCCGTAGCGAACTGCAGGGGCAGGTCCTTCGCTTCGCTCAGGACGATAATTCAGCGTTCCTTCGGTGATCCTTACGCGACCGCGTATTGCAGCGTCACATCGCGACCGGCGCTCTTTACGACGAGCTTGAATTCATCAGGCCGCAGGAGCGGATCATCGCGTAGCTCGAGTGCAAAGCCAACGACCTTCTCGAGCTTGCGCATGATGTCGGATTCGTTCTCCATCGCGAACATCGCGACGTCGGGATGCAGCTTGACGAGCAGTGGATCGCGCTTGCCCTCGATACCGATGCGCTTTACGCTGCGTTCCATGCGGCGAAGGATCGTCTCGGCGGTGAAGACTCGGCCCGTGCCGTGACAGGTTGGACAGGCTTCGGTCATGCTCTGGAGATGACTCTGGCGCACGCGCTGGCGCGTCATCTCGATGAGGCCGAGATCGGAGACGGCGAAGGCCTTCGTACGTGCGCGGTCGCGGCCGAGGTGTTGGCGCAGCTCCTGGAGCACCTTGTCGCGATTCGTCCTGGTGTCCATGTCGATGAAGTCGCAGACGATGATCCCGCCCACATCGCGCAGCCGAAGCTGCCGAGCGATCTCGCGCGCGGCCTCCATGTTCGTCTTGAGACTCGTCTTCTCCGGATCCTTCTTGCCGACGAAGCGGCCGGAGTTGACGTCGATCGAGATGAGCGCCTCGGTGGGCTCGATGATCAGATAGCCGCCCGACGGCAGATCGCAGCGGCGCTTGAAGAGGTCGCGGATCTCCGTCTCGACTTCCGCCTTGTCGAACAGCGGCGTCGTATCCTCGTACAGAACGATGCGCTCGAGCAGCTCGGGCGCGATGCCCTTGAGGTACTCGACGATCTCGTTGTAGACCTGCTTGGAGTCCACGGTGACGCGCTCGACCTTGTCGCTGAAGATGTCGCGAATGAGGCCGCGTGTGAGCGAGGTCTCGCGATGCACGAGCGACGGCGGCCGGACAAAGTGGGTCTTTTTCTTGATCCGCTTCCAGCCGTTCATCAGCGTCTGCAACTCTCGTTCGATTGTCTCGGGGGTGACGTCCTCGCCGACGGTGCGGACGATGACGCCGCCCGAGTCTTCCGGAAGCATGCCTTCCACCAGGGCGCGGAGCCGCTTGCGCTCCTCGCGATCGCCGATCTTGCGGCTCACGCCGACGCGCGACGCGAAGGGCATGTAAACGAGGAAGCGCCCAGCCATGGAGACCTGCGCGGTGACGCGCGGTCCCTTCGTCGAGATGGGCTCCTTGCTGACCTGGACGAGCAGCTCCTGGCCGCGCTTCAGGACATCCTGAATCTGCGGGATGTCGCGCTCGTTGCGGCCGGGCTCGTGGAAGCTGTCCTCGCCGTCCTCGTCATCGTCGTCGCCTTCACCCGTGTCGGGATAGACGAGATCGGACGAGTGCAGAAAGGCACTCTTCTCGGTGCCGATGTCGACGAAGGCGGCCTGGAGGCCCGGCAGCACCGCATCGACTTTCCCGAGATAGATGTCACCGACCATCCGCCGCGCATCCGGACGGTCGACCAACAGTTCAACGAACTCGTCGTCCTCTAGAATGGCGACCCGGGTTTCGCGCGTGGTCGCGTTGATCAGAATCTCTCGTTTCATCTTGGACCGGGCGCGCGAAGGCTGCCGGCGACTCGGCGGCTGCGGCTCGGTAGGGCAGAGGATGGGCGGCCCGGTTGCGCATTGGTGTGCGCCTGACGGCCGAAACACGAATCCACGTCACGGTTCGTTGCGTGATCGACCACGCTCCATCCGGGCGCACCATGCCACGCACTCCACCCATCGCGCGCCGAGCGGGCGCGAGGAGGTGAGCGAGCAAGGACGCCAGTAACCGGAGGAGCGTGCGATCTCCCGGTACAGGCCGGGACCGCACAACGACAGCGACGAGCGCGCAGACACGGCCGACGACTGCCTCGGCCGAGCACACACGCGAGACGATCCGGCCGAGGCACGAGTCGCCGCGCGTCGCCGGATACGGGAGAACCAGGGTAGAGATCACTGGTGAATAGCTAACCCTGACTGGCCCGATACGCAACATCTGGTGGTACAATGCGTTAGGGGCAGTCGGGAAGGGCGTTGGTCGTTGGCATCGCGGATCATGCGGATCCGCGCAGATCTTCGCTGATCCTTCACTGATGGGGAAAGCCCGGCGCGCCATGACGAGTGCCGGAATTGCAAACAAAAAGAGAGAAAAGCCTGGGACGGCGCGTCGGGGCGTCACTAGCGCATGGAGCAATCGGCGTGGATCCGCATGATCCGCATGATCCGTGTTCCCCGACGATCAACGCCTTCGCAATTCCGCCGTCACCCTCCTACCCGGCAAGCTCCTTGAGGACGTGCCGCGCGATCACCATGCGCTGGATCTCGGACGTTCCTTCTCCGATCTCGCAGATCTTCGCGTCGCGCATCATGCGCTCCACGGGATAGTCCTTGGTGTACCCGTATCCGCCGAACACCTGCACCGCCTTGGTGGTCGTCCGCATCGCCAGCTCCGAGCAAAACAGCTTGGCCATCGCGGCTTCCTTGCTGAATGGCTTCTTGTGCTGTGCGAGCCAGGCGGCGTGAAACATCAGATGCTTGCCGGCTTCGATCTCGGTCGCCATGTCGGCGAGCTGGAACGAGATTCCCTGGAACTCGGCGATCGGCTTCCCGAACTGCTTGCGGACGCTGGCGTACTTCACCGCTTCCTCGTAGGCGCCTTCGGCGATGCCAAGCGAGAGTGCGGCGATGCCGATGCGGCCGGAGTCGAGCGTCTTCATGAAGTTGACGAACCCCTGCCCTTCCTGGCCGACGAGATTCTCCACCGGAACTTCGACGTCCTCGAAGATCAGCTCCGCGGTATCCGACGCACGCCAGCCGAGCTTGTCCTCCTTCTTGCCGGCGCGGAAGCCCTTCATCGCCGGCAGCGAGCTGTCGTGGCCGATGCCAAGGTCGCGCACTTTGTCGAGGTCCGACGTCTCCTTGGTCAGGATGAGGGAGCTGATGCCTTTCGTTCCCTTCGAGGGATCGGTGACGGCGGTAACGATGAAGATCTCGCCGACGCTGCCATGCGTGATGAAACGCTTGGTGCCGTTGACGACATAGTGATCGCCGCGCTTCACGGCCGTCGTGCGCGTGCCGCCCGCGTCGGAGCCTGCGTCGGGCTCGGTGAGACCGAAGCCACCGAGCACCTTGCCGCTCGCGAGGAGTGGCACGTAGCGCGCCTTCTGCTCTGCGCTGCCGAAATGCACGATGGGCGAGGTGCCGAGTGTCGTATGCGCGGAGACCGTCAGCCCCGTGGACGCATCGACCTTCGCCAGCTCCTCGATCGTGATCATGTAGCTGAGCAGATCGAATCCCGCTCCGCCCATCTCTTCCGGCCACGGCACGCCGAGCAGGCCAAGCTCGCCCATGCGCTTCACGTTTTCCCAGGGGAAGATCGAGTCGGCGTCGAACTTTGCGGCGACCGGTGCGACCTCGTCGCGGGCGAACTGGCGAACCATCTCGCGGACCGCGAGGTGCTGCTCGGAGAAATACAGCGCGTCGTCCATTCTATTTGCAGTCAGTTAGGCGGCTTCGGTTTCGTCGGCGGCGCGCAGGAGCGCGAGAAATCGCTCGCCGTACTTCTCGATCTTCATCGGGCCAACGCCGCGGATCTCTCCGAGCGCGTATGGCGACTTCGGGCGGCGAACCGCCATCTCCAACAGCGTGCGATCGGCAAAGACGACGTAGGCCGGCACCTTCTGCTCGCGAGCGATGCTGCTCCGCAATGCCCGCAACCGCTCGAGCAGCGCGGCATCGGCTGCACTCGCGGTCAGCTCCGATGGCTCCGCGGACACCATGCTCCGCGTCGCTCCACGAGCTTTCTTCTTCTCGCCCGGCTTCGGAACACCGATCGACGTACGCTGACGACGAGAGGCATCGTGTGTGCCGAGGCAGTTGTCGCAGCCGCCGCAGGCCTTGCCGGCGGCTGGATCGCCGAAATATCGAAGGACGAACCCGCGCCGACAACCGGTTGCGTATGCATACCGCTGCATGGCGTCGAGCTTGGAGAGCTCCGCCTTGCGACGACGGTCGAGCGCCGCCCAGTCGAGCGGATAGGCTGACAAAGGACGCCGCATGTCTGTCACGCGATCGCCGCCACCGAGCCGGTGCCATTCGAGGAATTGCCTGCTCTCGAGCTGCTCGAGAACACGCATTGCACCGACGGCACCACCGAATCCCGGCGGCAGCCCATCGAGATCGATCGCCGCGCCGTCGTAGAGGGAGTCACCCGCCACGCGCCAGAGCGCGCGAAGGAGCCCGAGCTCGAGTGCCTCCGCGTCGCCGAGCTCGCGCTTGATGCGATCGGCCGTCGCGAGAAGACGGACCTGGACGCGTCCTCCTGCCTCGGGGTCTGACTGTAGCGCGCCCGCCTGACTGAGTATACGCAGCGCGGACTCGACTTCGCGGTCGCTCACCTTGCCGGGCAGCGCGGCAGCCAGCGACGCCGGCTCGAAGTGCACGGCGCCGTTGCGGTCGGCGAGCGTGCGCACGCGCTCGTATACCTTCTCGATCACGATGCGATCCGGGTGCGCGCCCTTGATGAAGAACTCGTGCGTGAACCGGTCGGGAAAGGCGTGCAGCAGATACACTTCCGACTGCTTTCCATCGCGCCCGGCACGTCCCGCCTCCTGATAGTACGCCTCGAGCGTTCCCGGCATCGCATGGTGCACGACGACCCGCACGTTCGCCTTGTCGATCCCCATCCCGAAGGCATTCGTCGCGACGATGGCGCGAACGTCGCCATTCATGAACGCGTTCTGCACGTCGTGGCGATGCGCGTCATCGAGACCGGCGTGATACGCCAGTGCGGAAATGCGCGCCTGCTCGAGGGTGCGCGTCACCTTCTCGACGTTCCTGCGGGTGGACGCGTACACGATCGCGACGCCCTCGTGCTCGCGCAGCACGCTGATGAGCGCCGCGTCCTTGTCCGCATCCGTCTTGGTGGGAATCACGTGGTACCGCAGGTTCGTCCGGTCGAACCCGGTGATGATCGTCTCGGCATTCTGGAACCTGAGCTGTCGAGCGATGTCCGTGCGCACGTGCTGGGTCGCCGTCGCGGTGAGCGCCACGACAGGCGGCCAGCCGAGTCGCTCGCGCACCTGCGCGACGCGCAGGTAGCTCGGACGGAAGTCGTGACCCCACTCGCTGATGCAATGCGCCTCGTCGATCGCCAACAGCGACACGCCCACCTCCTTCAGTCGCTCGGCGGCGCTGCCGACGTCGAACCGCTCGGGCGCGACGTACAGCATCTTCACGTCGCCGCGCGCGACGCGCGCCATGCGCTCCGAGACTTCCCCGGAAGAGAGGGTGCTGTTGACGAAGGTCGCCGGAATACCGCGCGCGGTGAGCGCGTCGACCTGATCCTTCATGAGCGAGATGAGCGGGCTCACGACGACGGTGATGCCTGGCAGCAACAGCGCCGGAATCTGATAGCACACCGACTTTCCGCCGCCAGTTGGCAGGACGACGAGGGTATCGCGCCCCGCAAGAACGGAGGTGACGGCACGCTCCTGTCCCGGGCGAAAATCGGGGAAGCCAAACCGGGCCCGCAGCACCTCGCGTGCGGCGTCCAGAGTGGGTCGCGCGTTGCTCATCGGTGGAGACTACGACGCGGCCATGCCCGCCACGTCATCGCGCTGCGGCAGTGCGGACCACAAGTGGGCAACAACACAGGCTGTCGTCCTGAGCGCAGCGAAGGACCTGCTCCTGGGTTGCGCATCAGCAAGTGCAGGTCCTTCGCCTCTGGCTCAGGACGACACGCGAATTTATACGGCACGCGCGAAATGTCCGCGCGTGAACGTCGTCCCCACCGCGGCACGAACGGGATTGGCGGATTGCGCACCACCGGCGGCCATCTCGTCGAGCATCGCGCGATAGCCGGAGACGACTTGCGCCACCGGATCACCGACGACGTTGAAGACGAGGTGAAAGTTGCGCAGCCCACCACGCCAGAGTCGCGGAAGAAACTCGCCGCCCTCGACGGGGCGCGAATGCAGCAGACGATTTCGGCAGGCCGAATCCGTTGCGACGGCGAAGCTGTAGCCCGCGGGATCGGTGAGCTGCACGTTGGTGTGCTTCTGTACACAGAGGTCGCGGCAGGTCGTCGGCGTACGATCGAAGGCGGCGCTCAGCACACAGTGCTCGATCGTCATTCCTTCCGGACGACCGTACAGGAAGACGTCGAAGCCCGCGCCTTCCCACGGCGCAGAGACTGCGAGCAGCTCTTCCGCGGTGAGCTCCACCGATAACATGATGCGGCGCGCACCAAGGCGAAACAGCTCGGCGGCGGTGTGGTGGTTGAAGCAGTTCACCGCGTAGTCGGCGATGACGTCGCGCCCCGCCTTTCCAAGCTCCGCGACGAGACCGACATGGCCGCTCACGATCGGCAGCCCGACGTCGAGCCACTTCTGCGTCGTGCGGCGCTCTTCGGGACGAACGATCGTCGGCGTGCGAATGCGCAGCTCGACGCCGGCGGCGTGGAGCTCCTCGGCCAGCGCACGAACCCGCGTGACGGGCGGAGTCGGATGGCGAAGGAATGGGTCGAGCACGACGGTGGTCGCGCCTGCCGCCGCGGCAGTGCGCGCGTCGTCGAGGTTGAACACGGAAGCGACGAGGTCGTACTTCGCAGCGCGCGACGCAGCCTGTTCTGCCGGTTCCAGCCGCAGTGCGCGATCGATCACCTCGCGCCGCGCGGCAACAGTGGCCATGCGCGCCCAGTCGCGACGCTGCAACAGTTCATCCGTGGCCTGTTGACGCAGATGATTGAGCTCGCTGATCGGCAGGAAGAGTGCGTCGCCGAGTGCAGCGCTATCGAGATCGCCGAGTACGAACGGCGTCTCGCCGAGTCTGCCGAGCTGCTCGCGCAATGCCGCGGTGTCGAGCGCGCGCCTGGATGCCGGTGCAAGGTTGATCTCGCTGCGCACCGTGACCTGCTCGCCGTCGGCGGAAAACACAGCCTTCAACGGTGCACCCGACGACCCGAAGGCGCGAACGTCCACGCGAGTCTTCCGCGTGCGCAGCTCCGCGGGAAGTGCGGCGTAGCTCGCTCGTGCGCGCTCGAGGAGTGCCGCCTCCGAGGAGCGCACGACGCGCCATCCGTCGCCGACCGAGATGCGCGAGGGCAGAGCGACTGCCTGACGAATGACGCCGGCGCGCAAGGAGATCGTGCGAACCGCGTCGATCGTGAATCCGGCCGAGGGACCGCCGTGCGAGTCTGGCGCTTCGAAGCCGATGCCGTCACCGATCTGCAGCGGAGCGCTGACCTCGACGAGGAGATCGCGGCCTTCGTGCGCGACGACGACGCCAAGCTCGCGGCCGCGGTTGTCGGGGTGCGAGCGTGTGACGAACTCGCGACCTTCACGCCCACCATACATGCCGCCCGTGAAACCGCGACTGAATATCTGCGCGAGGGGCTCGAGGTCCGCGGCGGGCGGTGCGGAGCGCTCGCCGGCGGCGAGGCGGTCGAGAAACACTCGATAGCCGTGCGTGACCGTCGCGACGTACTCAGGGCGCTTCTTGCGTCCTTCCACCTTCAAGAAGGCGACGCCCGCGTCGGCGATGTCGGCGAGATGATCGGCGGCGGCGAGGTCCTTCGCCGAGATGAGGAAGCCGCGATCGAGCTCGGTGCCGGTCGCGACATCAGCGAGCACGTAGTCCTTGCGGCAGGACTGCGCGCAGGAGCCGCGATTCGCGCTTCGCTCGGAGATCATCCCCGACATGAAGCACTGCCCGCTGTACGAGATGCAGAGCGCGCCATGGATGAATGTCTCGAGACCGAGCTCCGGCACCGCCGACTTGATGGCGCGAATGTCCTCCAGCGTGTTCTCGCGCGCAAGCACCACGCGCTCGATGCCGAGTTCCTGCATGACGCGGGCGCCGCTTTCGTCATGCACGGTCATCTGCGTCGAGCCGTGAATCTCGAAGCCCGGATACGCCTTCTGAATCAGGCGAACGAGTCCAATGTCCTGCACGATGGCGGCGTCCACACCGCGATCGATCGCCTCGCCGAGAAAGACGAGCGCGTCCGCGAGCTCGGAGGGCTTGAGGAGAATGTTGAGGGTGAGATAGATGCGCCGGCCGCGCTCGTGTGCCAGGCGACAGGCCTCGCCAACCTCGTCGAGCGTGAGCTGAGCCCCTTCGTCGCGCGCGTTGAACCGCTCTGCACCCAGGTACACGGAATCGGCGCCATTGGCGAGCGCGGCGCGAACCGCCTCCAGCGAGCCAGCGGGCGCGAGAAGCTCAGGCACAGGGTGAAGCGTCATAGATGTCGAAATATAACGCTGTCGGACAGTCTGCCTGTCTGACCCGCTCTTAAGGCTCGTCGTCGAACCAGCGTTTCGGCGCGAACCGCATCAGCAGGGCAACGCCCAGGATCACGATGCCACCGAGGCGTACCCGCGGCAGGTCGGCGTGTTGCCCGTATCCCCAGACGACGACGCCGACCAGGGTGACGATGATTCGGGCCAATATGTATCGTGTCATTCGGGTCTCGGCTGGCGTTGCGTGAAGCGCCGCACGGCCGCCTTGAAGTCTTCGGTGGCGCGCGCTTCGACGTTCGTGACGACGCCGGCCGCAATGCCATCCTCGAACGATAGCGCGTCCAGCTTGTAGAATAGCCACTTCGTGAGCGCGAGCGAGGTCGCGGGCGCGAGGCTGATCTGCTCGAGGGTCGCGTTGATGTCCTCGTCGAAGGTTGCGGCCGGCACCACGCGGCTCGCCAAGCCCATCCTCTCCGCCTCTTCGGCACTGATGATGCGGCCGGTGAGAACGAGATCCGCCGCATGCTTCTCACCAACGGCGCGGCGCAACATGGTCATCTCCATCGTCGACACGAATCCAAGGCGCACCTCGGGATATCCGAACTCGGCGCCCTCGTGCGCGAGGACGATATCGCACGCCGTCGCGAGCCCGGCGCCGCTGGCGAGCGCCCGGCCGCGCACGGTGCACACGACCGGCTTCATGAGCGCACGAATGGCCAGGAGAACGCGGCCCGTCGCTTCCGCATCCGCGCGATGCACCTCGGTGCCCGCGTCGAGCGATTGCTCCAGCGCATCGAGATCCGCGCCGACGCAGAAGTCGTCACCCTCCGCGCCCAGGTGGATGACTCGGCAGATGGGGTCCGACTCGAACTGCGCGAGAGAGGCGAACAGCTCGTCGGCCATCTGCCGGTCGAGCGCATTCTTCCGCTCCGGTCGGGCGAGGATGATCCGGCCGACCGCACCATCACGGAGCAGCCGGACGCGACTCATCCCTCGACGGCCGCGGGCAAGCCCAGCGACGCCGCGCGATCGTCGGGGACGTCGAGCACCATGCGGAGCATCGCCGTCGAGAACACCTTGCCCTGCGCGTCGGTCTTGAGCGACAGTGTGCCTCCGCCGTCCAGCGCGCCGTGCAACAGGAAGTTCAACGCGTTGAGATTCGGCAGCTCGTAGCGCTCGACGTCTCCGGTGATGAGACCCTCGAAGTGCTTGCGCACGCGATCGAGCGTGAGTTGCTCGGCGATGAACGGATACCATTCGGGCTTGAGCGCGATGACGCCGACATTGGCCGTGTCGCCCTTGTCGCCCGAGCGAGCATGCGCGAGGTCCAGCAGGCGCACCTTCATGCGAGCACCTCGACGTTGGTCTGCACGACGCTCTTGTCCACGAGCGCGGGCCAGTAGGCGACGATCTCTTCCACCTTCGGACGTCCCCCAGCGAAGCCCGTCACGCTCGGAGGTCCGTTGAGCACGAGTGGCGCGATCTCGCGCGTGAACCGCTCGACGGTCTTGCGGTCCGGCGAACGAACGCCGACGCGAAGTTGCACCTCGGGCGGCTCACACGCAGACGTCGCGAGCGGCCCGTGCGTCGCCGAGACGCCGACGAATTCCGTGAGGAGCGCATCGAATTTCAATCCCATGTTGTCGAGCCGCTCGCGCAGTACACGATCGGCGAGCTGCGCCTTCTCGAGTGCATCCGGCCAGGCATACACGAGCGTGCCGACCGCCTTGAATCCCGCGCGATAGGCGATCGATACCTTGAGCTTGTCGGTCGCGGGGCGGCCCTTGATGCCGAAGACGCGCACGCGATTCTCGCCGTCATTCGCGAGATGGATGGTGGTGAAGTCCGCGACGACGTCCGGCGTGATGTAGTCGTGCGGATCACCCATCTCGTAGACGCACTGCTCGCTCACCGACTGCACGTTGATTCGCCCGCCGGTGTTGGGGTGCTTCACGACGGTGAAGGTTCCATCCGCACGCGCCTCGACGATGGGATACCCGATGTTCGCGAGATCGGGAATGTTGCGCCAGTCGTAGAGGCAGTTGCCGCCGGAGCATTGGGCGCCGCATTCAATGATGTGTCCGGCGATAATTCCTGCCGCCAGCTTGTCCCACTCATCGGCGCCCCACCCGAACTCGTGACGCAGCGGCGCCATGGTGAGCGCGGTGTCGGTGGAGCGGCCGGTGACGACGACGTTTGCGCCGCGCGCGAGCGCTTCGACGATCGGTGTCGAGCCGATGTACGCGTTGGCCGACAGCACGCGATCGCGCACGGTGCTCAGGGGCTCGCCATTTTCCATATGCGTCAGGCTGTGGCCTGACGCAATCAGCTCGTCGAGTCGCGGGAGCAGATCGTCGCCCGTCACCACGCCGACGCGCACCTTGCCCTTGGCGCCACGCGAGCGGGCGACGTCGAGCACGGCGTGCCCACAGGACACCGGGTTCACACCGCCCGCGTTCGCGATCACCTTCACACCGCGATCGGTCACGGCGGGAAGCACGCTCTCCATCGCGCCGATGAAGTCGCGTGCATAGCCCATCGTCGGATCACGTTCCTTCTGCTTCTGCAGAATGGACATCGTGACCTCGGCGAGATAGTCGAGCATCAGGTAGTCCACCGGACCACCCTCGACCTGGCGGCGTGGCGCGTCGAGCCAATCGCCCCAGAAGCCCTGACCCGAGGCCACACGTACGATCTTGTCTGGTGTACTGGTCATGCGTCAGGGAGCGAGGGAAGAACGAAGGGCCCGAGGTGCGGGCCGGGATTGGACAATGCGGACCGGAGCGCCAGCGCGAGCACATCGCGCGTGTCCTCCGGATAGATGACGGCGTCCACATAGCCGCGCGCCGCGGCGTAGCGCGCGTCGAGCTGCTCCTCGTAGTCGGCGCGCATCTCGTCAACGGCGCGCTGCGTATCGGGGTCGAGGCGCTCCTTGTCTCGCGTGGCGCGCGACATCGCGGGGCCATGGACGGCTTGCACGGCCGCCTCACCTTCCATCACGGCCATGCGGCCGGTGGGCCAGGAGAAGATGAAGTCTGGATCGAAGCCCTGCCCAGCCATCGCGTAGTAGCCAGCGCCCGACGCGTGATTCACGGTGAGCACGATCTTCGGTACGCGAGCCGTCGCCATCGCTTCCACGAAGCGTGCGCCGGAGCGAATGACGCCCTCATGCTCGGATTCGGGTCCGACCATGAAGCCGGAGACATCCTGAATGAACAGCAGCGGAATCCCCTGGCGGTCGCACCGCTCGATGAAGAACGCGACCTTCTCCGCACTCTCGGCGTAGACGATCCCGCCGAAGCGCGGCTTCTCGCCGAGACGCCCTTTGATGAGCCCGCGCTGATTGGCGACGATGCCAACACCGATGCCATTGATGCGCGCGTCGGCACAGATCATCTCCCGGGCGAGCTCACTCTGGAACTCGGAGAGCTGCCCGTCGTCCACGAGAACGCTGAGGATGCGATGCATGTCATAGGACATGCGATGCTCGGACGGGAGCAGATCGTACAGCGCTTCGGGAGGCGCACCTCCTTCGGCCGGTGCGACGTGAGCCGGAGACCGCTCGGGAGGCAGCTGCGCAACCAGTTCGCGCAGCTTGTGCAGACACTCCTCGTCGTCGTCCACCGCATAGTGCGCGACGCCACTGATCTGCGTATGCGTGATCGCGCCGCCGAGCGTCTCTCCGTCGATCGTCTGGCCAGTCGCGCCCTTCACGAGATTCGGCCCGCCGAGTCCCATGAACGACGAGCCTTTCACCATCACGATGAGATCGGAGAGCGCGGGAAGATATGCGCCCCCCGCGATGCACTGCCCCATCACCGCGGCGAGCTGCGGAATGCGCAGGTATCGACGCATGATGGAGTTGTAGTAGAAGATCCGGCTCGCGCCGTATTGGCCCGGAAACACGCCACCCTGATAGGGGAGGTTCACGCCGGCCGAATCGACGAGGTAGATGATCGGGATGCGGCAGCGCATGGCGATCTCTTGCGCACGGAGAATCTTCTTGATCGTCTCGGGCCACCAGGAGCCGGCCTTCACCGTCGCATCGTTGGCGACGACCACGACCGGTCGGCCGTGGACGATGCCCAGCCCAGTGACGACACCAGCCGCCGGCGCCGCGCCGTCGTACTGGTCGTAGGCGAGGAGCAAGCCGATCTCGACGAAGCGCGCTCCGGCGTCGCAGAGCTTCGCGACGCGCTCGCGCGCCGTGAGCTTTCCCTGCCCGTGCTGCTTCTCGATCTTGTCCGGACCACCTCCGAGCCGGAGGCGTTCTTCGAGCGCGCGGAGCTCGGCGCTCAGCTCGCGGAGCCGTGTCGTCACGAGGGTCTCAAGCTTCCTGCTTCGACCGCTCGGCGAACCAGGCCTGGATGTAGTTCACCAGGTCCGGCGTCGGCGTTCCGGGCCCGAACAGCTTTCCCGTGCCGAGCGCGTGCAGCGCCTCCATGTCTTCCTTGGGGATGATACCGCCGCCGGTGATGAGGATATCCTCGCGTCCCTGCGCCTTGAGCAGGTCGATCACACGCGGGAAGAGCGTCATGTGGGCGCCGCTCAGGATCGAGAGACCGACGACGTCCACGTCTTCCTGCACCGCCGCCGTGGCGATCATCTCGGGCGTCTGGTGCAACCCCGTGTAGATCACTTCCATGCCGGCGTCGCGAAGAGAGGCGGCGACGACCTTCGCGCCGCGGTCGTGGCCGTCGAGGCCCGGTTTGGCTACCAAAACACGAATCGGTCGTTGCATGGAAAGATCTCGAGAGAAAAGCGCCCCGCCGACACGGGAAAGGGACGGAAGACGCTGCCCCGCGTACGCGCAACATTAATATTAGTCCGTGCAACTCGCGGTGAGCAACAACGATACGACGCCGAGGCGCGGGCGTGCGGTCGCCATGCCAACAGTCACTCGGGCCCCGACCGGTGCGAAAGAAGCTCAAGCGGTTCCTGCGTGAAATCCGTGGCGCCATGGCGCTGCGTGCGGACCTCCGTCGCGGTGGACCCCTCGACGACCTTACGCGCTACGAGAAGTCCGTCTACTCGCAGAACGGGGAGGATGGCATTCTGCGGGCGATCTTCGCGCGCATCGGGCCGGGCACCCGCTACTTCGTCGAGTTTGGCGTGGAGGACGGCACCCAATGCAATACACGCTATCTCGCTGAGCGCCAGGGCTGAACGGGGCTCTTGATGGACGGCGGCCACACAGATCCCCGCCGCAATCTCCACCGCGAGATGATCACGGTGGAGAATGTGGTCGCACTGTTCCGGAAGTACGGCGTGCCGGCGGAGTTCGATCTCCTGAGCATCGACATCGACGGCAACGACTACTGGGTCTGGCGCGCGATCGCGACGGTCTGGCGCCCACGCGTCGTCGTGATCGAGTACAATGCCTCCGAAGGTCCGGACGTGAGCACGTCCATTGTGTACGACCCTGCCTTTCGGTGGAGCGAGACCAACTACATGGGGGCGAGCCTGCGGGCGCTCGCGACGCTCGGCGCTTCACACGGCTACACGCTCGTGGCGTGCGACTCGAGAGGCGTGAATGCCCTGTTCGTCGCC
>Ga0208587_1000061_pt1 | contig 53580 bp, 50 predicted proteins | sample NGESurdeep092012_7_FD_184472 | JGI IMG/M metagenome (GOLD analysis project Ga0208587, IMG submission 184472) | Arctic peat soil microbial communities from Barrow, Alaska - NGEE Surface sample 210 deep-092012 (SPAdes) | ecosystem: Environmental > Terrestrial > Soil > Wetlands > Peat ...
CTCACGCAAATCCTGCGAATAGGATTGCATCTAAGCCTCCCCTAAAACCGCAGGACAAGTATCGCATAAACTGTATACACTTAAATTAGAAATGCTCTAAAGCGCGTGCTCAAAGTCCAACTTTTCCCGGAGCGCTGAAGCGCTCCTTCCCCTGCATAAATGCAGGGGCTCCCACCAAGAAGCACATTCCACAAGTTATGCTCTGACTTTTTCAGCAGCATCTGAAGCCGTGCCCCTTCAAAGCCTGAGGTCCCTATAATGAATAGTCCGCGTTGCCGGTGTTATGCTGATAGCAAATCGTGCGGCACTCCTGCAGTGGACAGGCCCCCAACGGCGAGCAGCAGACCCCATGCTCCAGAAACGAATTGACGATCAGCCGACCACCTCGCGCGAGATGGTGCGCGAGGCCGAAGCCATTTTCCACGGGCACCTGAAGCGAGTGGGCCTTAAGCTTACCGGGCAGCGCGACGCCATTCTGCGCACGTTTCTCGACACCCGTGACCATCTCTCCACCGACGAGCTGTATCGGCTGGTCAAGAAACATGACGACCGCATCGGATTTACTACGGTCTATCGCACTTTAAAGCTGCTGTCCGAGTGCGGGCTGGCCAGCGAAGTTGCCTTCAATGACGGCGTCACTCGTTACGAAAACCAGTACAATCGCCGCAATCACCACCACATGGTCTGCACCGAATGCGGCAGCTCGGTAGAGTTCTTCGCGCGCGACATTGAGCGCGTTGAGCAGGAAATTGGCCGCAAGAACAAGTACCTGCCGACGCGCCACACCTTCCAGATCTACGGCATATGCGAGCGCTGCCAGAAGAAACAGAAGCGCAGCTTGGCTTGAGGTCACAAATGGGGCATGGAAGAGGGTCTTTTGTGCATGGAGCGCCGACCGCGCACATGCGACCCTTTGCAGGCCCAAGCGCCGATTGCTTGTGATAACGTCTGTTTTCGGCAAGAATCGGTGGACAGAGCGACGTGAAGCCACCAACTTACATGCGTGCTGGACTGTTGATGCTGCTGTTGGCGATGGCGTTCACGGCGACCGCTCAGCAAAACAACCCGTGGCAAAGCAAGCCGTGCAAAGAACACCCGGGATGGTGCGGCATCCTTGTCACCTTCAATCCGCCGATCGACGATGGCCTCTTGGTGCCTAACGAAGTTACAGTGGACGTTCCGTTAGAACTCCAGGCAAGCAAAGTGATCGTGAGTAGTTACCCGAGGGGAACCGGCGTGGCAGAGTGCTGCTCGGACAAGAGCGAAGCTCTTGCCGCAATGTACCGCTTCCAAAAAGTTGGTAAGTACGCACGTTTCCGTGGCGAAATCAGGAAATGTCCTGAAGAGGAAGATCTCATGGTCTACGTTTTCCTTAGAAAATTTGAGCGCTACCCGATAACGCCATACGGGATGGCTGTCGAATGCAGGCAGATCGGCCCTAAAGCTGCTCGTTGAACTGCCGCGACACTCATTTGTGCCGCTCTGTTGCTATTGTGCGTTGCAAGCCTCACCGCCTTTAATAATCATCGAGACGCAGATTCCCGCAAACCACGGCGGTTTGCGAGTGTGACAAAGGGATTATTGTTGTGAAATCGCCATTACACAAGTGATCACCTTTCCTTCACCCATCTCATAAACGGCCCTATCCCATAACTGCGCTGCATCACATGCCCAGTTGACGTACGTCACAGAGTTCTGGGTCACATCGCGCTAACAATAGAGATTGACGAGTGTATGGAAGCATCCTGCCGGGTTGATTGCCGGAGCGTGGCTTCGCGCCCAGGCAGGAGAGCTTTCATCGAACGACCCCACCGCGTGGGGAGAATGGTCGCGCAAGATGGTTACGGCACAGCTCAACCCGGTCGGGGTGGGCATCCACAGCGTGCTCATCGCGACAGACTTTTCCCGCTTCTCCAATGTTGCCCTGACCTTTGGCCTTGAACTGGCCCACGAATACCAAGCCAAGGCCCGGGTAGTGTTTGTTTTGCCCAGCGACGACTTCCTGATTGCCGGTCCGGATGCCTACGTAGCCGCCAAGGATGCAGCCCGCCGCGACCTGCTGGAGTTGAAGGCCGAGTTGGGTAAAACTGGCTCCTATAGGGAAGGGGAAGACTATGACTTGCTTCTTCTCGAAGGAGACGTTGCGCAATCCATCCTGGACTGCGCGCGCCAGAAGAAAGTTGATGTGATCGTTGTCGGTACCCACGGCCGCGGCGGCTTGGGAAAGATGTTGATGGGTTCGGTGGCGGAACGCGTCTTCCGGCAATCGCCGGTGCCGGTGATGACGGTTGGCCCGCATTTGCACCGCTCGGCCCGCAGTTTTGCGCCGCGGAACATCTTGCTGGCGGCTGATTTCACTCCGGCCTCGGAACGTGCGGCCCACTATGCCAGCGCCCTGGCAAGGGAGCACAACGCGAAGTTGACGATGCTCCACGTACTGGATCATGCCGAGCTGAGTGGCGTCGCCGACCGTGCCGAGGTCATGCAGGGAATTGAAAAGAAACTGACAGCTTTGATTGGGAAAGACGCGGCAGGTCTGCAGCTTTGCTGCCGCGTCGAGATTGGCAAAGTGGTGCCTACGATCCTGCGGACTGAGGCCGAAATCGGAGCCGACTTGTTGGTGATGGGCGTGCGTCCGTCGTCGGGATTGCTCGATCGGCTGATGTGGCCGAACGCCTACGAAATTGTGCGGGAAGCCGCCTGCCCGGTCCTGACCGTGCGCGGCAAGGTTTTGCAGCATTAGAGCAGTTCCGGAATAGATGTATCCGCTTTGTACGGGTAGAGCGGCGCTTTAGCGCCGCGTTCCGGCACGGGAAGAAAGTGCTTCAGCCGCTGAGGTCGTTGACCTCAGCGGCTGAAGCTAGGAATTGTTACGGATCCCTGGACGCGGGCCTGAAGGCCCGCTCTACCTGTACAAGCCGGATACACCAACTCTGGAACCGCCCTGGTAACTCTTATAACGAACGGGAGACGCAATGTTACGTAGCGGTATTGCGATTGACGAGACGCCGGCCCCAGCGGCCACACCCGACCTGGTTGCCGAAATGAAAAAGCAGGACATGAAGCAGGCCATCATGGAGCGCTTCAGTTATCGTGCCGAGGCTGTTTCTACGGAGACCGGTGTCCGGTCAAAAGAACGCTCACCCTACTGGCAACCAGTCGACGACGAGTGCTGATCGGCCGCTAGACGTACAACGGAAATCCGGGGCCTGCGGACGTGGCTCGAAAGAGTGGAACGAACGTACCCGCTTGCCCAGGTAGTGCGGGCCTTCATCTGGATTATTCATGAGGATCTCACGCCTTGAAGGGGCACGGCTTCAGCCGTGCCGTAACCTGCCGTCATTGATGATGGCTTTAGCCACTGAGGGATTTCGGTGTTGAGGCGCAGTACGACTTCCTCAAGGGTTGAAGAGGCCATGTGAGAACTGTGCCGTCCCTGAAGGGACTCGGATGTATTTCCCACTTCACCCAGCGCTAAAGCGCTGGGCTAAGCTCTTTCACCCCGTTCGGGGCTATTTTTATGCCTTCTTCCACGCGGCCATTTTGACGCCTATTTGCCTCGTTGCAGGGCTTCCCGGGCTAATTCGAGCTGCGCACGTTGGGCGTCCGTAGGCGTTGGGTATTTCAGGTCCATCTTTTTCAGCGTATCCACGACGATGTCAGAGACGGTTAGATGGGTGAACCATTTGTGATCGGCTGGAATGATGTACCAGGGCGCATGCTCGGTGCTGGTGTGGTTGATCATGTCCTCGTACGCTGCCATGTAGTCATCCCAGCGGAGCCGCTCGTGCAAGTCGCCTTCTGAAAACTTCCAGTTCTTTCCCGGGTCATTCAATCGCTCCAGGAATCGCTTCTCCTGCTCCGCTTTGGAGACGTGCAGAAAAAATTTCAGAATCACCGTGCCGTTGCGGACCAAGTGGCGCTCGACGTCGTTGATCGACTCGAAGCGATGTTGCCAAAACTTCTTGCTGGGCCCGGTGAATCCGGGCAGATGTTCCTGCTTGAGCAAGTCAGGGTGTACCCGTACCACCAATAACTCTTCGTAGTGGGAGCGGTTGAAGATGCCGATACGGCCGCGTTCGGGCGACTCGCGATAGGTCCTCCACAGGAAGTCGTGGCTGAGTTCGTGCTCGGATGGCGTTTTGAAGCTGAAGACCTCGCAGCCTTCAGGGTTGACCCCCGACATCACGTGCTTGATGGTGCCGTCTTTCCCGGCCGCATCCATGGCCTGGAGGATCAGCAGCAGGGCGTAGGTGTGCGAGGAATACAACAGGTCCTGGTACTTGGCCAGGCGCTGCACGTTTGCCTTCAGCTTGGATTGAGCATGAGCGTGCGACTGGTAGCCGCCTTTGAAAGCGGGATCGAAATCCTTTAGCCGAATGGGTTTGCCGGGTGTTGCCATCATGGACTTGGTCTTCATACGAGTCGCCATCATACTTGGATTGCCCTCCGTTTGCCGAGCCCGGCGCGAATTTTGCATAGTTGACCAACGAGGCCACAGTTTTACAGCGCTGCGGCATCCCGTGGGCGAAGCGTCACGGGTTGGCAACCTTTGACATTCTGAGATACAGTTTCTGACGCATAGGAGGAAGTATGCATAGAACTCGCAGAACCCTAGGCGTGGTTTTCCCGGTCCTGTTTTGTTTCGCGGCCATAGGGGTAGCGCAACAAGCGCAGCCCGTCCCCTCCAAGGATCAGTCGGTCCAGACCCCACCAAACAGCGCTACGCAATCTCAGGCAGCCAATGAGACGCTCAGTCCAGAGAGTCAGGACCGGCTCATGAAAGAGGTTCGCCATGAGTTAATCATGCTGCCGTACTACGGCGTGTTCGACAATCTGGCCTTCCGCATTGACGGGCGTACCGTCACTCTGGAAGGACAGGTGACGCAGCCGGTTATGAAATCCGACGCTGAAAACGCGGTGAAGCGCATTGAAGGCGTGGAGAAAGTAGTTAACAACATTGAGGTCCTTCCGCCCAGCTCCATGGACGACCGTACTCGACGGGCGGTCTACCGGAGCATCTACAGCTATGGCCCACTCTTTAAGTATGGAGGCATGGCCGTTCCGTCCATCCACATCATCGTAAAGAGTGGACATGTCACGCTCGCAGGGGTGGTGGATAGCGAAGCCGACAAGAACGTGGCGGGCATGCGCGCCAACCAAGTCCCCGGCATTTTCCAGGTCACCAACAACCTTCGGGTTGTGAGTAGCAGTGGCCAAGGCAAGAGGAAATAGCTTAGGGGGAAGATCGCTTGGAAGGAAGGGCGCGGCCTGAGAGCCGCACCTTCGGTTATTCGCTCTCGGGTTTCAAGCTGTTTTCCAACCAGGAACGTCCAATCAACTCACATTTCCTGGAGCAAAAAGTCTGCCCGTCACGAGCCCGGCTTGTGCTTTTCAGATATTGGGAATAACACCAGAGACAGACCGCAGTGGAAGTGGCTGCGTCATACTTATTTGGTTGCATGCAATCTCCAGTGGAAAGCGAGCATAGGACAACTCGCCGCCAAACGCAACCGGCAAAATCGTCGAACCAAGAGAGTTAAGTCGGATAAGACCCTGGTGAGGGTTCAGGCGCGCTCAGGTGCCAATAGCTCGCGGATCGACTCCCGCTTGCGCACCAGCCGGACCCGGTTGCCGTCCACCAGCACTTCAGCCGGCCGCGGACGGCTGTTGTAATTCGAAGCCAGCGACATCCCATAGGCGCCGGTATCGAGGATAGCCAGCAGTTCGCCTTCCTGCACCTGGAGCAGTTCACGGTCACGGGCCAGAAAGTCTCCCGATTCGCACACCGGCCCAACCACGTCAACGGTTTCCGTCGCCCGGTCTTTTGGCAGAACAACCGGAACGATTTCGTGATACGCGCCGTAGAGCGAAGGGCGGAGCAGGTCGTTCATTGCCGCATCCACAACCACGAACTGCTTGCCGTTGTTGCGCTTGCGATAGATGACACGCGTCAGCAAGGCTCCGGCAGGACCCACGATGGCGCGGCCAGGTTCGAGCAGAAGATGCATGCCGAGACCTTTCAGCGGCCCCAGCACCGCCTTCGCATATCGGCTGGCTTGCGCGGCAAAGTTTGCTTTGGGGTTGGGTTCGTACTGGATGCCGAGACCTCCGCCGGCATCGACGAAGCGGATATCGTATCCTTCAGCCCGCAACGAACTCGCCAGCGAAGCCACACGCTCCATCGCTTCGCGAAAGGGGGTCACATCCGCGATCTGGGAACCGATGTGAACGCTGACGCCGGCCGGTTTCAGATACCGGTTTTCGGCGCCTCTACGGTAGAGCGCTGCCGCGTCGCGCCAGGGCACACCAAATTTGTGCTGGTGCAGGCCCGTGGAGATGTAAGGGTGGGTCTCGGTTGCGACATCGGGGTTCACCCGCACCGCGAAATTAGCTGACTTGCGCAGATGCGTCGCGCGCGCCGCCAGCAATTCCAGCTCGCTGGCGCTCTCGACATTGAAGAGCAAAATGCCAGAGCGAAGCGCCAGATCGATTTCTAGAGACAGCTTTCCGACGCCGGAAAAAACGACTTTCGATTTGATTTTGCCGGTCGCTTCGGTTACCCGCTCCAGCTCTCCACCGGAAACGATGTCGAATCCCGCTCCCTGGCGGGCAAGCAGGCGCAAGATCGATAGATTCGAATTCGCCTTCACCGAATAACAAATGGTGTGCTCGCAACCGTGGAACGCCTGGTCGAACTGCTGGAAGCGCTGGCGGATTGTCGAACCCGAGTACACGTAGAGCGGCGTATCGTAGAGTCGCGCCAGCCGGGAGAGCGGAACCTCGTCTGCGTGCAGCTCAAGGTCGGACTTGCGGACGGGTCGCGTATCGCGCCGGTAAGTGAACGCGGGTGGGCGTTCCGGTGGTCGGTGAGATTTCACTTTTTAGCGGACGGTCCTTTCACTTTCATGACCACGATGGTCTGGTCGTCGAATGCCTCGACACCTTCCGCGTGGCCAGAAACAGCCGTAAAGATCATGTCCGCCAGTTCCTCGGCACTACGATGCGCATTGGCTCGCACGACGTTCTCCAGCCGATGGCGTCCGAACATCTCCCCCTTGGAGCTGGTGGCGTCGAGAATCCCATCGCTGAAGAAGAGGAACACATCTCCCGCGTGCCCGTGCAGAGTCAGTTCATCGTAGGTGGCGTTGGAGAACAAACCGATCGGCAAACCAGTAGCTTGAATCTCTTCCAGCTTGCCATCATGACAGTGAATCGGACGCGGCAGGCCTGAGTTCGAGATCTGGAGCAGTTGCTGGTTGTCGTCCCAGATGGCGTAGATCATCGAGACGTACTGGCCTTCGATCGGACGTTCCGCGAGCGAGAGGTTGATTGCCTCCAGCATGCCAGCGGCGCCAGGTTCTTCGTTGGCCAGCGAGCGTGCAATGCCGCTGACCAGTGCGGCATAGATGGCGGCGGGTGCGCCTTTGCCGCTTACATCGCCGACCGCGATGCCGGTTACGCCCTGTCCACTGTACTTCAGGAAATCGTAAAGGTCGCCGCCGATTTGGCGCGCCGGCGCAAAGCGCGATGCCACTTCGGCATTCTGAAATGTCGGCATTTTCTGCGGCAACAACCGGAACTGCAGCTCCCGTGCCAGCGCCAGGTCCTGCTCCAGCCGTTTCTCCTGCCGCGCGATGCGCTCATACAGCGTCGCGTTCTCAATGGCGATCGCCACCTGCGCGGCCAAGGTGGTCATGGTGCGCACATGGTCTTCGGTGAAGTATCCGCGGCGGGTGTGTTCGATATCGAGGACGCCGATCACCTTGTCTTTGTAGATCAGCGGAATGCAAAGTTCCGAGCGCGTCTCCGGATTGGCCTTGATGTAGCGCGGGTCCTTGCTGACGTCCGGCACCAGGACGGCCTGCTTGTGCTGAGCGGCATATCCCACCAGGCCGACGCCCAGCGGAACCTCGTGCTTGAGTTTTACGCTCTCGTTGAAGCGCAACGAGAAGCGATGCTGCAAGAGGCTGCCGCCCGTTTCTAGCAGCAGGATGGAAAACATCTGGTAGTCGATGATGCGGGTTACCAGTTCGGCAATCCGTTTCAGCAATTGGTCGACGTTGAGAATGGAGGTCAGTTCGCGGCTGATCTCGGTCAGCAAGGTCAGTTGCCGCGCCTGTCGCGAGACGCGGGTATACAGGCGCGCGTTCTCGATGCCAATGGCGATACGCGAAGCGAACAACGTCAGCAGGCGCTTGTGTTCCTCGGTGAACGCGCCCGGTTGTGCGGCTTCCACGTCGATGACGCCGATCACCTTGTTCTTGGCGATCAGGGGAGCGGCCAACTCGGACCGCACGCCCGGTGCGGAGTTGATGAAGTTTTGCTCAGCCGCCACATCGTTGACCAGCACGGTCTCGCGTCGCTGTACAGCTTGTCCGGTAACGCCCTGCCCAACCTTAATGCGGATGCGTTCCGCCACCTCGGGAGGATGGCCGACCTGGAAACGGACGCGCAGCTCTTGTGTCTTCTCGTTCAGCAGCAAGATGGCAAAAATTTCGTAGTCGATGACCCGCTTCAGCATCTCTGCCACGCGTTGCAGCAGAGTGTTCAAATCCAGCGTCCGGTTTACCGCGTCCGCCACTTCCAGCAGGTAACTATCGACGGAGGCGGGTGCCGCGGGCTGTTTGATGGGGGATGACATCGGGCTGGGATTCTTGTCCTTCATCATAACAGTCGAATCGGCCGTAAATGGGCCTGGGAAGCGCATTCTGAGCCTCTGTAACCGCGTCGTATCAGTACAGAGACCGGGCTCGGCGCCAACGCAGCATGGTAACACTGCGACTCGCCTGCTGATGTATCCTCTCGGGTAGGCATGCGAGCTGCGGTACCATGTCGCGGCCCCCGGACTTCTCCCCGGTCAAAGGCGCGTGAAATCGTTTGAACTTCCTGCTCACCCATAAACGCGAAGTGGCAACCCTGACCGCCGAACACTTGTGGCTGGTGGGAATTTCGATGCTGCTGGCCATCCTCATCGGAGTGCCGCTGGGCATACTGCTGACGCGCCGTCCGAAATGGAAAGCGTTTGTGCTCGGCAGCACCAATGTAGTCCAGACAATTCCCAGCCTCGCGCTCTTCGGATTGCTGTTGCCGCTGCCGTGGCTGGGCGCTCGCGCAGACCGTTTGGCGATCATTGCGCTCGCTCTCTACGCTCTGCTTCCGGTGGTCCGCAATACCTACGTCGGGATTTCCGGGATCAGCGCACCAGTGCGCGAAGCCGCGATTGCCATGGGCCTCACTTCGGGCCAACTGCTCTGGCATGTGGAACTCCCGTTGGCGCTGCCGGTGATGCTCGCAGGCATTCGCGTGGCTGCCGTGATTACCATCGGAGTCGCCACCATCGCGGCGGCCATCGGCGCGGGCGGACTTGGCGAGTTCATCTTTCGCGGCATCGCCATGGTGGATAACGGAGTGATCCTGGCCGGCGCCATCCCCGCGGCTTTGATGGCATTGGCCGCGGACTTGGTCCTGAGCGGCTTCGAAAAGCTGATGGTCCGCAGGCTACACTGACATGGACCGCCGTAGCTTCCTGGCCGGCCTTGCTCTCCTTTCCGCGGCTGGTTGCATTCCGCGCAAGAGCGCTCTCACTGTCGGGTCGAAGAACTTTACCGAACAACTTGTCTTGGGCGAACTGCTGGCGCAAGTCCTGGAGAGCGTTTGTCGCCAGCCGGTCGAACGCCGCTTCTATCTTACTGGAACCTACATCTGTCATCAGGCGTTGCTCGCCGGACGCATCGACGTGTACGTCGAGTACACCGGAACCGCGCTCGCCGCCATCCTGAAAGAACATCCTTCTGGCGATTCCCAGAGTGTGTATCGACAGGTGAAGGAGCAGTATCTGCACAAGTTCGGTCTGGATGTCATGCCGCCGCTTGGTTTCAACAACAGCTTCGCCATGGTCATGCGCGGGGATGACGCGCGCCGCCTGAAGCTGACAACACTCTCGCAACTCGCGAGTGTCGCCCCCGATTTACGCTTGGGAGTGGGATACGAATTTATCGAGCGCCAGGACGGATATAAGGGCCTGGTCAGCACCTACGGCCTGAAGTTCGCGGAAGCGCCGCGCGTAATGGACTTAGGACTGCTCTATCGTGCGCTGCAAAACAAATCCGTGGATGTGGTTGCAGGCAACAACACCGACGGCTTGATTGCGGCGCTTGGATTTGTCGTGCTCGACGATGACAAACGTTACTTTCCTCCCTACGATGCGGTGCCAATTGTTCGTCCGCAGCTCTTTCAGGAATGTCCCCAGGCAACAGCAGCCTTCGACCGGCTGGGCGGCCGCATCACCGCCGCCGACATGCGAAAGATGAATTACGCCGTCGATGGCGAAAAGAAAGACGCCGCGGAGGTGGTGAGGGAGTTCCTCCATGACCAGGGCCTACAAGCTTGATTAAGTCTCGGAGAATCCGGGAGCGCGAGCATGTGTGGCATAAATTCTCCCATTTTGGTCAAAACTATGTGCAAAATCCTGCAATCTTGCCCCGCTTTCTGGAATGCAAGTACAGGAATCTATTGCTCTGAGGTTTGGCCCCGAACTTGCATTGATCTCAGTGAGCTTTCAACTTGTCAACAGGAGGGCGCGCTTCATGCACCTGCGTCGTGGATTGTTTTTGGTGTTGTGTCTTTGCTTGCTCAGTGTCGGAGCCTTTGCGGATACCGTCACTGGCCAGTTCACAATCGATGTAAACGGGAACCCAGTTACAAGCCAGGGATTTGTTACGTTTACCCTGCAAGCCGACGGATCGATCGACGCTTCGTTGACCGTTACAAACGGGGCCAATATCCTAGGGTTCGGTTTCAACTCACTGACAGCGAACCTGCCCGAGTCAAACTTCTCCCCTACCCAACCCGACAACCCATTCGGCTGGTCCGATGCCTTCGGCCTCCAACCGTCTGGATTTTTCTGCAGCGCATGCGGAACGACGGAAACCTGGACCATCGACGGTAACTACTCGTCGGTTTTCGATGTTCTGGATGGTGGAAACCAGTCCACGGTCGACTTCTTCCTGCTTGACTCCAACGGCAACCAGTGGGGTGGCAACGGCGGCACCACAGGAACGACCCCTGAGCCAGCCAGTCTGCTACTGCTGGGCACTGGTGTGCTTGGAGTGCTCGGCTCCATCCGTCGCAAACTGATGTAACAGGGTTTCAGATTCTTTTTCTGCTTGCGCCGAGACGATAGTGGATCGCTCGGCGCATTTTTATTGCGTTGCGGAGCGTTCTCAAGCCTTCCCGGTGATGCGGTCGATCACAGCAAGGTCCTCCCTACTTAGGGTAAGAATTTACTTGACAACTCACAGGCTCCGCACTAAGATTTCAGCATGGAACCAAATACACTGCAAGATGCAATCCTCTATTTCGCAAGCCCTGACAACTGCCGCGAATACTTAGTAGCGCACCGCTGGTTGGATGGCGTTACCTGCCCGCGCTGCGGGAGCAAGAACATTCTATTTCAGCCGAAGTATAACCGCTGGCAGTGCGGCAGCAGGCACGCCCTGAGGCAGTTCACTTCCAAGACAGGAACCATCTTCGAGGATTCACCGCTCGGCCTGGATAAGTGGCTGCTCGCCATGTGGCAGGTTGTGAACTGCAAGAACGGCATCAGCAGCTACGAGATCGCCCGCGCTTGCGGCGTGACCCAGAAAACCGCATGGTTCATGGATCACCGGATTCGCTGCGCTCTCGGCATGTCTCCCACTGACAAGCTCTCCGGCCACATCGAAGCGGATGAAACCTTTATCGGCGGCAAGGCTCGCAACATGCACGTCGGCGTGCGGCAGCGGCGCATCACCGGAACCGGCGGCAAAGATAAAACCGCAGTCATGGGTATCTTGCAGCGTGGCGGAAAAGTTCGCACCATCGTTGTTCCGAACCGCAAGAAAAGCTCCCTACAAGCGGAAGTCATAAAGCATGTTGAAGCTGGTTCCGCTCTCTATACCGATGCTCTGCTTTCCTACGATGGTCTTGCTGGCGATTACGCCCACCAAGTGGTAGATCACGCCGTCCAGTACGTCGATGGATTGGTTCATACCAACGGACTCGAAAACTTCTGGAGCCTGTTCAAGCGCGGCATCAATGGAACCTATGTCAGCGTCGAACCCTTCCATCTTTTTCGCTATCTCGACGAGCAATCGTATCGCTACAACAACCGCAAGCTGACCGATGGCGAACGATTTGGTATTGCGGTAGATGGTATTGTCGGCAAGCGGCTCACGTTCGATCAATTGACCGGCAAGGTGGGAGAAACGGCGGTCTTCTAATCCTTTGCGTTTGAAACGAGGAAAGCGGAAGTCGGGTTGACTTCCGCCTTCATAACTTGCGCTTGTCACCTTGAGTTGTCTTGGCGGATCGCTTCGGGTGACCCGTGAGGCATTCGCGCGCTTGCCCTCAGAAATGAGGATGCGCCGATGTGTGCCCAGAGTCAAGCAGCCGAAGTTTGCGAGTTTGTTGAGGTGGGATCGGGAGAGCCAATCACACGGGAGAATCGCGTGGAATTTCATCTGCTCTACACTGGGCCATTGCACAGCGCCGGATCTGAGAACCATGTTGCCGAAGGGCATTCGATGCGGAAGGTTTTTCATCGGCAATTGCAGCGACTCTGGAATACACACCCCAATCTTCGAGAGATGGCCGTATCCAAGGCATCCGATTTTGTCGCGGACGAAGCGAACAAAGGAAACTTTGACGTTCCCTCGCCGTCGTCGCGCGATGAGGCCATTCGCCTTAGCCTACGAGCAATGGGAAATACTTGGAACGGTTTTGGGTTTAATTTTATTCCGCTCGTGACGGCAGACCTTTGTCTTCGTTGCAGCCTGGACATTCTATTTTTACGCGTTGAAGAGAAAAATTACGTCTTGCAGGGCGGTGACATTGACCGAAGGCTAATAACTCTATTTGACTCCCTGCGGATCGCTAAGGAACGTAATCAGTTCCCGCGAGGAACTGTTCCCGACGCCGGCGAAGACCCTTTCTTCTGTCTCTTGCAAGACGATAAGTTGATTTCGGAGGTCCGCGTGAACACAGGCCAACTCTTGCGGCTGCCCGAAGCAAGGGCTCTAAGCAAGCACGACGTGTATCTGCAAATCACGGTAAAGCTGAACACGACACGACCCCATCAGTACGCTTGGGTGTTCTAACCTTTTGGGCGTTGAGGTCGGCCGACTTGGAGCGATGCTATGGACGACGATCTGAAGCGGATACTGATTGACCTGCACGAAGCTGTACTTGGTCTATATGACGCGCTAGACGAATCTGCGTTGAACGAGACAGCGTTGATTGCTGCGCTGAAAGAGCTTCTTCCCGGCTTCGGCCCAAGATTCGAGCAATTGCGTATCGTCGCCGAAAAGCAGATCGCCGCTGAAGATCGTGCAGGGCAAGCAGCGATTCGTGCATCGCTTGACAAAATGAATTAGCTTTTTGCATTTCCTATGCGACTGATTTCGATACTGCAAACACTCGTACTCCTGGCAAGCAGCTTAATCATGTGGGGCTGGTTGCGTGCGCTTGCAAGGTTTGAATTTCGCGGAACCTGGACTAAGAGGTTCACGTTCCTTGTTGCGGTCGCTTCATTGTTCTTGTTCGGGATGTTGTTTGCCCAAGCACTCGAATTGTTCAGATAGAAAACCCCGGATAGCAGCAACACACAATTAGCCCGCTACCGTAAAAGTGCATACTTCTGAAGAAAAACCGGACTGGTTGTATAATCGCCGCGCTATGAATGATCTTGAGACGAAGGACGTTCTGCTTTTAAATCTCCGGATGTTGCGGGAGTTGGCGGTCTATCTTCATCGACAACACGGCTGGATGATTGCTCTCGCTGATGCGGTGCGGGAAAGGCCGGAGATGAAGCAGGCCCTAGAGCAGCACGCATTCTACGGTCAAGGTCCTCGCCCAGATCAGCAAATAACTGACAATATGATTCGGAACATCGACTTGCTAATTCAGAGATTGACGGGCGACTAGTCTCATCTTGCATCCTGGGCCTGCCTGTGCGAAGATTCGCTTAGGCGCGCAACGTCTGAGAGTCCACGACTGGCATCGTGGGCTTTTCCTTTTCTCCTTCCAATCTTAGCAGTTATAATGCCCGCATGAGACCATTGCCAGCGGCGCCGAACGTTCCCGGTGACACGCCAGCGAAACGGCTGAGCAACGCGCTTAACCGGGTTCTGCGCGTGTCGAAGGCCGATCTACTGAAAGAGGAAGCGCGGCAGCGGCAGGCCGGCGAACGGAAGCGGGCCAAACGGAAACGCGCTTCCTGACCCGCGCAACCTGTCACGGCTGCTTAAACCTTATCCCTCGCCCTGTGAGTTATCACCTATATTCCTGCCCTACTTAGGTCCCAGTTGGCGGATTGCGCGTTCTTTTCCACCTGCTCCGGCTTGGTGGCTCCGGCAATCACGTTGGCCACCGCAGGACGCGCCAGCAGCCAGCTAAACGCCAGCTCCAGCACCGTGTGCCCATGCTCTTTCGCGAATTGCTCCAGTCGCTCGACTTTCTCGAGATTGGTCTCATTCAGGTACCGGTCCGCCAGTCCTTGTTTTTCCGCGAGTCGAGAACCCTTCGGCGCCGCCTGTCCCTTCCTGTACTTGCCGGTCAGCAACCCACTCGCCAGTGGGAAGTAGGGAAGCTCCGCCATGCCGTATTTCTCCACCACAGGCAGCAGCTCGCGTTCGATATCGCGCACCAGAAGACTGTACTCATCCTGGCTGGAGACAAACCTCGTCAGCTTGTTGTCTTCGGCAATGCTGTGCGCTTCGACAAGTTGTGCGGCAGACAAGTTGGAGCAACCAATGTGACGGACCTTGCCTTGCAGGACGAGGTCGTCCAGCGCCCGCAGAGTCTCTTCCATCGGCGTGTTGGGGTCGGGACGGTAGAGCTGGTAAAGATCGATCCAATCCGTCCTCAGCCGCTGCAGGCTCGATTCGATGGCCGAAAAAATATAGGCTCGAGAGGCGCCCTTTTTCCTGCCTTCTTGATCCAACTGAGACCCGAACTTGGTCGCCAGCACGATCTTCTTGCGGCGCTCACCCAGAACCTCGCCTAAGATTTCTTCCGAGCTGCCATAGCTGTCGGAGGTGTCGAAAAAGTTGATGCCGGCGTCGATCGCTTTGTCGACGACTTTGCGCGATGCCTCCACATCCATGTTCGCGACAAATCCGAAGTTGTTGCACCCCAGCCCTACCACCGAAACTTGCAGCTCCGACTTTCCCAGCTTCCTGTGTTTCACGTTAGAATCCTTTCCCTTGGAATCATAGATGATGGGATGCCGCGCCCTGCGGGTTGGAACCTCAAACAACCCATAGCGGTGGCAGGTGACCACCGTTTGCACTACCGCACTCAGCCAAACATCATTTCGGATGCCTGGGTAGGATACGCCCCCCCAGGGCCGAAATTGATTGTTGTCACACTGTCGCCGGTGTGTAAGTCCTGAGGAATCTGCTGCTTCTTTCCATGGCAACGACTTCTTCAGCAGCCTCTCAATGCGCGGAAAGCCCTAACAGGCTGCGAACCCTGCACTTTGCTGTGCGGAACTTTCGCTCGGCAAAAGAAACTGCGATACTTAACTAGCATCGCGAGTCTTTCCTATGTTCCGCTGCCAGCGACGTTGATCCAGTTGGCCAGATCGCGCCCGGCACGTGCACTCCGCAGCGATAGTCTCCCGGAAGACCGCAATACAAGGACTAATGAGCGACTTTCTACAAGCCGTGCAGGAACGCGTTGTCATCTATGACGGCGCCATGGGCACCAGCATCCAGGCCCGCAACCCCTCGGTAGACGACTACTGGGGCAAGGAAGGCTGCAACGAACTGTTGGTGTTGAGCCGGCCCGACATCGTTAAGGACATCCACGCTGCCTTCTACAGTGTGGGCTGCGATGTGGTGGAGACCGACACGTTCGGCGCGACACGCGTGGTGTTGGCGGAGTACGACCTCCAGGACAAAGTACACGAGATTAACTTCGCCGCTGCCAAGCTGGCGCGCGAAGTGGCTGCCAGTTTCTCATCCAACGGCCGCAAGCGCTTTGTTGCGGGATCCATCGGTCCGACGACAAAACTACCTTCGCTCGGCCACATCAGCTTCGACGACATGGCCGCCTCCTACACGGAACAGGCGGTTGCGCTCATTGAAGGCGGAGTTGATGTTCTCCTGCTGGAGACTTGCCAGGACATTCTTCAGGCGAAAGCCGGACTGGTTGGACTTTTCGACGCGTTGCAGCAAACGGGCAAGAACGTACCCATCCAGGTTCAGGTGACGCTGGAAGCTACCGGCACGATGCTGCTCGGCACCGAGATCGGGGCGGCGCTGACCACGCTGGAGATGTTCGACGTTGCCGCCATCGGTCTGAACTGCGCTACCGGCCCGAAAGAGATGAACGATGCGGTCCGCTACCTGGGCGCGAATTCGCCGAAGCATGTTTCCGTCCTGCCCAATGCTGGGTTGCCGCAGAACCAAGGGGGGCGCGCTGTGTACCTGCTGCAGCCGCAGGAGCTGGCCGAGTACCACAAGCAGTTCATTACCGAATATGGCGTCCGCATTGTCGGCGGCTGCTGCGGAACTACGCCCGAGCACTTGAAGGCCGTCGTCGAAACCTGCGCCAATCTTGAGCCTGCAAGGCGAGATGTCAAGATCGCCGCAGCGGCAGCCAGCGCCTATTCGATGGTGCCCCTCGATCTCGATCCCAAGCCGCTGATCGTGGCCGAGGAGATGAACACCACCACTCGCGTCGAGCACTTCAAGAACATGGTTCGCACGCAGAACTATGACGCGATCCTGACTCTGGCCAAGAAGCTGGTGAATGAAGGCTCGCACATGCTCGACCTGTGCTGCGCCATCGTTGGCGAAGACGAGAAGGGCTACATCAGCAACATTCTCGAAAAGATTGCCACCCGTGTGCCCGCGCCGATCACCATCGATTCCACCGAAGCCGATGTCGTGGAAGAGGCGCTGAAGCGCATTCCCGGCAAGGCGATCATCAATTCCATCAACCTTGAGGACGGTGAGAAGCGTACCTCCAAAGTTCTCCCGATGGCCAAGCGTTACGGCGCGGCCGTCATCGCCTTGACCATCGATGAAGATGGGATGGCGCTTACGACGGAGAAGAAGCTGGCGATCGCCAAGCGCATATTCGATCTGGCGGTAAACAAATATGGCATCCGTCCAGTCGATCTCATCTTCGACGCGCTGACACTGCCCATCTCGACCGGCCAGGATGATTATCGAACTGCCGGCATCGAAACCTTGAAAGCGGTGAAGGCGATTAAGGCCGAGCTGCCCGACGTCAAGACGATCCTCGGCGTCAGCAACATCTCGTTCGGACTGAATGCCTATTCGCGCCGAATCCTGAACAGCGTTTTCATGCATGAAGCCGTGGACCACGGCCTCGACATGGCCATCGTGAACTACAGCAAGATTTATCCGCTGTACAAGATTCCCGAGGCGGAAGTCGATCTGGCGCGCAAGCTGATTTACTACGATAAGTCGAACGGCGACCCGCTTCAGGTCTACATGGCGCACTTTGCCGGGACCAAGGGCAAGGAAGAGACCACCACCGCGCATGTGGACACGCTCTCGATCGAAGATAAGTTGAAGTGGTCGATTATTAACGGCGAAAAGACGATTGGCGACGGCGCGACCAAGAAGTCACTCGTCGAATTGCTGGAAGAGGCGCTCGTCACCTATACGCCGCTGGAGCTCATCAACAATGTGCTGCTCGACGGAATGCGCACCGTGGGCGACCTCTTCGGCGCGCGCAAGATGCAGTTGCCATCCGTGCTCGACTCCGCAGGCGTGATGAAGGCGGCCGTCGCTTATCTCGAGCCCAAGATGGAGAAGAAAGAGGGTAGCCAGAAAGCGACCATCGTGCTCGCCACGGTGAAGGGCGACGTCCACGACATTGGCAAAAACCTGGTGGACATCATCCTCACCAACAACGGCTATCGGGTGGTGAATCTCGGCATCAAGCAGCCGTCGGACACCATCATCAAAGCGGCCCTGGCCGAAAAAGCCGACGCCATCGGGTTGAGTGGCTTGCTGGTGAAGTCCACGCTGGAGATGAAGTATGTGGTGCAGGACCTGCATCACCAGAAGCTCGACTTCCCGGTGATCTGCGGCGGCGCCGCGCTGACCCGCAAGTACGTGGAAGACGATCTGCGGCGCGAATACAACGGTGGCATTTTCTATGCCGATGACGCCTTTGCCGGGCTTCACATCATGGAGGACCTCGCGTCGCCCAATGGCGCACGCGAGAAGCGCATCGCGGAGGGCAAGGTCATCAAAGAGTTCGTCCGGGCAGCAGTCGCCAGTGGCGATGGAGACGCACCTACCGCACCGAGCATCGAGATTGCGCCGGCGAACATTCCGCAGCCGCCGTTCTGGGGCATTCGCGTATTGAAGCCGCAAGACTTCGATTTGCGCGAAATCTTCCAATACATCAACGAGACCGCGCTATTCAAAAATCAGTGGCAGTTGAAGACCGCCTCGCAGGAGGACTATGGCCGCCTAGTCGAAACAAAATATCGGCCTATCCTGAAAGACCTGGAAGAAGAGGTGATCGCGGCCGGCTGGTTCGAGCCAAAAGTTGTGTACGGACACTTCGGTGCGCAGGGCGACGGCAACGACGTCATCGTTTACAACCTGCCGCAAGGCTGGAAGCAGGGCGATGCGGTTCCGCCGGAGACGCTACGCTTCACCTTCCCGCGCCAGCGCGAAGGGCGGCATTTGTGCATCTCCGACTTCCTGCTTGCGAAGAGCAGCGGGCGCATGGATGTTCTCGCCATGTCGTGCGTGACCATAGGAGCGATAGCTTCGCGCGAGACCCAGAAGCTGTTCGAAGGCGGGGAGTACACCAAGTATCTCTACCTGCACGGGCTCAGCGTGGAGTCAGCCGAAGCGCTGGCTGAGCTATCGCACAAGCTCATTCGTCAGGAGTTGGGAATCGCCGGCGACGACTCGCCGCACATCCGCGATCTGTTCCATCAAAAATATCGCGGCTCGCGGTATTCATTTGGTTACCCCGCGTGCCCCAATCTGGAAGACCAGACGAAGCTGTTCGCACTGTTGCATCCGGACGAAAACATCGGTGTGCATTTGACCACCGGATTTCTGCTCGATCCAGAGCAGAGCACCTCCGCCATCGTCGTGCATCATCCCGCGGCGAAGTACTTCGTGGTCTAGGCCGTTAACCGTTTCGGCTTTGCGGCCATTGATTCTATTGCAAAGCTGTGGCCTGCCCAAAACTCTACTTGCACGTTTTCGTGCAATAATGTCTAATTTGCACGAAAACGTGCAAGTGAGGTTTTTGTGGCCTCAGACAAAATGTATGCCGTCATCACGGCGGATGTCATCGACTCCCGTCGCATCGAGGACTTTCGACGGAAACGGGATGCGAAGTTGCGTCCGCTCTCGAGATTGCACGTCCGCCAGAAGCTTGTCCTTTCTGACTATGCGGTCACCGCGTGGGACGAGTTTCAGGCAGTCCTGTACAGCCCCCAGGCGATCCCACATGTGGTCCTCGAGCTTAGACGTAACTTCTATCCCATGCATCTCTGGATTGCGATTGGCATTGGCAAGGTGAGCGAACCGCGCAAGAAGCCGGTCAATCAGTTCGCCGGCGGCGAGGCCTTCGAGCGGGCCCGGCTGGCGGCCGACCGGCTCAAAGCCGACAGGGCCGGGAAAGATCCCACCCTCACCGGTTTCGTTTCCGGCAACGCAGTGTTCGACCTGATCGCGAATACCATCTATCGCCTGCACGACACCTTGCTTCAGGATGTATCCGCGAAGCAGTGGGAGACGATTCTGGCCCAGATCAGTACGGGTAATCAGGAACTGGCAGCGAAGAAATTGGGCGTGAACGTGTCGACTGTGTCTAGAAACTTACGTCGAGCGCATCATTGGCAAATGGAAGAGACGTGCCAGGCCGTGGAAGCCATAATTCGCAGTTATTTCTGATTTGCACGTTTTTGTGCAAAAATCATCTTTTTGCATCCTGCTATGCAAAACGCATTCCGCACATTCCTGGCGATCCTGCTGGCTCATCTGCTGGCCGATTTCCCGCTTCAGACCGACTCCATCGCGTTGGGCAAGAAAAATCGCAAGCTGCCCTACTTCAAGCACGGGGCCATTCACTTCATCGTGCTGATTGCGGTTCTGGCGATCTTCACCAGCACGCCGCTGTGGTCTGGGCCCGTGCAACTGCTGATCGTCGCTTACATTGCGTTTCACGTCGGGTTGGACTTCTTGAAGAACCGGCTGGTGGACAGAAAGATATTTCGTGATTCCACCGGGTTGTTCTTGCTGGATCAGACGTTTCATCTGGCCACAATCGTTGCGCTCACCTGGGCCTTCACCAAATATCGTTGGAGCGATGTCAAGATTGCAATTGGCTGGTCGGAGGCCGAACAGTTGCACATGCTGACGGTAGCGGTGCTCTACGTGGCAGTGCTATTTGGCGGTGGATACCTGGTCCGTTATCTTACCCGCTCGCTGACCCTTCAGCTTCCCGACACCAAGGGAGAAAATGCGGTGGAGCTTCGCAATGCCGGCCTGTATATCGGATGGCTGGAACGGTTCCTGGTTTTGACTGCCGTGCTGGTGCAGTCGCCGGCCATGATCGGCTTGATCCTCACCGGCAAATCGATTGCCCGTCTTCCGGAACTCAAAGGACCGAGGTTTGCCGAGTACTTCCTGATAGGTACGCTCTTGAGTATCAGTCTGGCTTTGCTGGGTGGCATCGTTCTGTCGCGGCTTCTCTTTGGAACCGTTACTTTCCGGTAAAGTTTTCTATCAAGTGAAGTTGGCGGCCCTCCAAAAGCCGGCGCCTGTTTTCTCGCAGGCATGAAGCGACTGCGTCGGCAGTATTCTCAAAAGGGCCATCACTGCGCCCCAATGGCCACATGTTCCAGGATGGCGTTCTGTGCGCGCCTGATCCTGTTCTGCGAATGTGGCGGTGGAGCTTTTTGCCGGTCCTTATGCGCCACGTAGGTTCCCACGCCATATCCGATTACTGACCCCGAAAAGACATCGGCAGGGAAGTGCACTCCACCGGTCACACGGGTTGTGCTGACCGCGGTTGCCGCTCCGTACATCAGCAGACGCATGGGCCAGTTCGGGTATTCGTGGGCCATGACAGAGGCGAGCGTCCAGGCGAAGGTTGCGTGTCCCGAGGGGAAGGAGCCGCTCGTCCAATTGCCGGAGAAGAATTTCCCTTCGCCCGCGCCGGTGTAGGGCCGTTGCCGCGCCAGGACCGCTTTCAGTGCGGCGTACAGGATGACACTGTCGACGCTTGCCTCCGCGCTGCGTATCCCCGTGTCGGTAGCGTGCTCGTTGTGAGTGATCAATCCGGTGACGAAGATGCCTCCAGCCGCCGCGCCCAGACCGTACACGCCGGCATTGGAGATGTTGATGCTGGTGTTGTGCCAGCTCGCGGGGACTTGGTGCAGCACACTTTCGTCGTTCGCGATCAGGACTCCGGTGGCCCCGATGGCGAGCGCATCCCATTTAAGGGCGCTTACCGAAAACGGCGACTTGACGATGTGAAGTTCGTCCTCGCCAATCGGCTTGATCGCGGTCTCCAACGATGCCCCGAACGAGCTCGACGGTGTCTCTTTTGCGGCGGAGGGTGCATCGGGTAGGATCGCCTCGGTCGCCGGAGTCAGCTCTGTCGCTGTTGCGTCGGACGGGTGTCCTTGGGCATGTGCGACAGACCACGATGGCGCCAGCAACATGAGGGCAATCACCGGCACCAGAAACGATTTCCGTCTTGCCAGCGGATAAACAGTGGCTGACACTACCGAGACTCTCAGCAGATGGCCCATTTCGGTTCTCTCATCCATGGATTTGACTCCTGAATACAACTCAGCTTCTGTTTGGATTCGCCTCGATGCCAGCAGTGTGCCAATTTAACAGATTTGTAATGAATACGCTGCTCTACTTGGTAACCGGCCGGCAGGTTGGACGAGTGCTGCGTCTCACGCTGGAGCCAATTCCTCTTGGGGCAGGGAATGATGCTAATAAACACCGAAGATGGGCCCCGGACGGCGAAAGTAAAACCTACTCGTCGTAGCTTGAACGGCCGATTTCATCGCTCTTGCCGCTAATGTGCGCTATGTCCGCCGGGTCTGTGACGTATGCCACAGACTGAGTGTGCGTACCCCCGCAGAATCAAAAGTGGAGGGTTACTGTGTTCGCCATTGTAGAAGCGCGCCCCCTGGCGCGAGGTATCAAGCTATTTGTGATCGAGGCTCCCCGTATCGCCCGCAAGCAGCGGCCGGGGCAGTTTGTCATTGTGCGGCTGGATGAGTACGGGGAACGAATCCCGCTGACCATCGCCGATGCCGACCCCCAGGCCGGCACGGTCACCATCGTGGTGCAAGCCATCGGCAAGACCACCATGCTGCTCAGCATGCTGGAGGCTGGCGACTTCATCCGCGACGTGGTTGGTCCGCTTGGCAAGCCCTCTGAAATCGAGAAGTTTGGGACCACGGTCGTAGTGAGCGGCAGCGTAGGAACTGCCATGGCCTACCCTACCGCTCGCGAACTGAAGCGGGCAGGCAACAAAGTCATTTCCATCGTCGGAGCGCGCAGCAAAGACCTGCTAGTGCTGGAAGACGAGGTCCGCGCCGTCAGCGACGAAACCTACGTCGTTACCGACGACGGCAGCTATGGCCAGAAGGGTCTGGTCACCAACAAACTGAAGGAACTGGTGGACGCCGGAGGCGTCAATTATGTGCTGGCCATCGGTCCGGTGCCGATGATGCGCGCTGTGGCCAACCTAACCGGCCCCAAGCAGATCAAGACCATCGTCAGTTTGAATTCCATCATGGTGGACGGTACCGGAATGTGCGGCGGCTGCCGCGTGCTGGTAAACAACAGCAGCCAATTCGCCTGCGTGGATGGCCCCGACTTCGATGCCAGCCAGGTCAACTTTGAGGTCTTGATGCAGCGCAACAACATGTATCGCGAGCAGGAGCGTGCCAGCATCGAGCGCTTGCAGGCCGATCCGGAAGGAGAGCTTAAAAAGCTTCGCGAGAGCAATCGAGCGCACGCCTGCGCGTTAGAGCCGGTCGAGGTGAGCCATGACTGACAAAGTCCCCAGCAACAATCCGCTGCCCAACAAGGAACGCATCAAGCTGCCGCGGCAGCGAGTGCCCGAGCAAGACCCCCAGGTGCGGGCCCACAATTTCTGTGAAGTGAACCTCGGCTTTCCTGCCGAGCAGGCACGGCAGGAATCGCTGCGCTGCATTGAATGTCCCAAGCCCGGCTGCGTCGAGAAGTGCCCGGTGTCGGTGGACGTGCGGGCGGTGATCGATCTCATCCTCGCCGGTGATTACCTGGGCGCGGCATCGAAGGTACGCGAAGACAACGCACTGCCCGCGATCACCGGACGCGTATGTCCGGTCGAAGACCAGTGCGAGTCGGGTTGTGTGCTGGGCAAGAAGGGCGAGCCGGTCGGAATTGCCTACCTGGAGCGCTTCGTGGCCGACTGGGAGCGCGAGACTGGACAGTTCGGATCTCCCGTGTCCGCGCCTGCCACGGGTAAGAAGGTGGGCCTCATCGGCAGCGGCCCCGCGAGCCTGGCGTGCGCAGGCGACCTCATCCAGATGGGACACCAGGTGCACGTGTTTGAAGCTCTGCACGAACTCGGCGGCGTGCTGGTATATGGCATTCCAGAGTTTCGGTTGCCGAAAGATATTGTCCGTCACGAGATTGAGGTGCTACGCCGCCGCGGCGTTGAGTTCGAGACGAATGTTGTGGTCGGCAAAACGGTCACGATTGACGAACTGATGCAAGAAGAGGGATTCGACGCGATCTTCGTGGCGACCGGCGCTGGTCTGCCCCGCTTCCTCAAGGTTCCGGGAGAGAACTTTAACGGTGTCTATTCGGCCAACGAATTCCTAACCCGCGTAAACCTGATGCGGGCTTATCTTTTCCCCCAGTACGACGAGCCGCTCTATCCCTGCAAAGACCGCGACGTAATTGTGGTCGGCGGCGGCAACACGGCGATGGACGCGGTACGCAGCGCGCTACGCCTGGGCGCGAAGACCGCCAGTATCTTTTACCGCCGCACTCTGGTGGAGATGCCAGCCCGTGTGGAAGAAGTGCACCACGCCAAGGACGAGGGCGTTCACTTCGAGATGCTGGTGAATCCGGTGGAGTTCTTCGGCGACGAGAAGGGTAATCTCACTGCCGTGAAGTGCATCCGCCAGGAACTGGGCGAGCCGGATGATTCCGGACGCCGCAGCCCGGTGCCGATTAAGGGCACGGAGTTCGTTACGCCATGCTCAGTCGCGATCATCGCGGCCGGCACCTCGGCGAACCCGCTAATCCAGTCAACCACTCCGGGACTGGCGGTGACCAAGCGGGGATATATCTCAGCGAACGACGACCTCGCAACCTCGAAGCCCGGCGTCTTCGCGGGCGGCGACATCGTGACCGGCGGCGCAACCGTGATCCTTGCCATGGGCGCGGGGCGTAAGGCTGCGAAGTCGATCAACGAGTACCTGAAGGGCGCGAAGCCAAAGGTCGAAGAGGTGCAGGTAGCGGTCCAGAGTTAACTCATCTCCAAGTACGCGCGGTAGCGAGAGACTGGAGAAGCCGCGCATGATGGTCAGTTTCTCCCACTCATTCGCGAACGGCACGAATGAGTGGGGCACCCGGCACTCCTCTACCAGTTAAAACCGAAAGGGAAGTCATGAAACGGTTGTTGTTGGTCGTCGTCATCATTGGTATTTTCGGGATCGGTAGCTTCTTTATTTATCGAGAAAATCACGTCAGCACGGATTTCAAGGAAAAAGCGGAACTTGCCATTGATGCCCTAGACACTGCCACAACTAAGGTTTGCGACGACGATCTCTCCTACATTCCCGCCTCTGTTCAAGCTAAGCTGGCGGTGGAAGAAGCTTGTGCAGAGTCGCATGCGGCCACAACTGCAGCACTCCGAATCGGCCTAAGCGGGAGAGTCATAAACCTCAATGCGGAACATCGGCTCTGTATGCTGGAGAAGGAGAACCAAAAGCTGGACCGGGAAATTCATGCGAGGGGAGGTAAAACAACACCCACGACACTATCAGACCACAAACAAGAAAACAGAGACCGAATTGCCCACCTCCGAAATGAGTTGCAGGAACTGCAGTGAGCGCGGTGGCAGGGAAATTAGGACGGTGCCCAAGAACAGCGAGGCTTGCGTGTTTCAAGTGTCTGGTAGTGGGCTACTTTGAAAATAATTGATTGTCGGTATTACTCCCGCAGCCGGTTGATACGATCAGGTCGCAGAACCGATGGATAAAGCAGCGCTCCGCTTCCCGTTCGTCAGTCTGGTATCGGTGCCGCTTAAGACCGTTCAACAATCGTGGACCTGATACCTGCAACTCCCGGATTAGGTCTTCCTCGTCTTTACGCGACTCGGTTGTGGTGCGGTGTCGAAGAGTAATTCGGCAGCCCTTCTCTTCTCTGAGATATTTAATCGCTTCTCCAACCCAGAAATCGGTAGAGGCTTGGAATTGCGCCGAACAGTAGTCCCACATCCTGTTCCGAAGGCTTTGTTCTGTTTGCCCCACATAAAACGGAATCTCTGGGCCGCCAGGCGCAGCCCAGAAAATGACGTATACGTACGCCCCGGCTAAATAGTCAGTAGAGGAGGAACGGATAGCTGTTAATGTCGGGAAATCCAATGTGTCAAATTCCTCAAACATAGCTTTGGTCAAGTTTACGGCGGGTGGCCCGGTCAAGCAACTTCTAACCGAGAACCTTACATGGGGTGCCCCGTTCCTTCGCCCCCTTCGGGTTTGCTCAGGGCAGATTTTTGACTCGCCCGGTTCCCCCTCTCCTACACCAGTTCGATCGTTACACGCAGCCCGACCATCGCAGCCGCCCGTTGCAGGCTGCCGAGCGTAATGTCGTTTTTCGGATCCAGGATACGGTCAACCTGGGTGCGGCTCGTCTTGAGCAGCGCCGCCATCTTGTTCTTTGAGATTTTCTTTTTCTTCATGGCCTCGGCGAGCTGCCACGCGACGACCTCTTTGACCGCCTGCGCTTGCGCCTCTTCGAAGATGCCCTCCTCCTTGAGGAAGTCATCAAGGCTGGAACCCATATGTTTCTTGCTCATCGCTCCAACTCCTTCTGGCGCTTTCGCGCCATTGGCGGGTGGGCCAGCCAAGCAACTTCTAACCGAGATTCTTACAATGGGTGCCCCGTTCCTTCGACTTCGCTCAGGACAAGTCCAGCCCTCTTTTGGCTAGGGTGGGGCAGTTCTGCACCCATGTCTGCGCTGAATAGAGGCCCCTTCGGCTTTGCTCAGGGCAGGCTTTCGACTCGCGGCAAAGTCGGTCGCCCGCCCAGGGTGACACCCATGCAATCTAACGCGCTGCAGATAGCCAATCCGGGTTGATCCGTTTGCATGCCTCGTGCGCCCGGTGTAAGGTGTCTGGGGCATAATGATAAAGGAGGTCGCTCCGATGACCATTCAAATCACCAAGCCCGAAGTCGAGGCGCTTATCAATCAGCGTCTCCAGACAGGTGGATTTAAGGACGCTGAAGATGTTGTCTTCCAGGCACTTCAGTCTTCGCCCCCGACGGCGGCGACAACGCCACAACCCGACGCGCCGCCCGCAAAAGACATTGTGGAACTCTTTGCGCCATTGCGAGGCCTTAATCTGGATTTCGGTCGCAACCCATCTACCGGACGACCGGTAGACTTGTGAACGGCCATCTTCTCGACACCAACGTCCCGTCAGAATTCAGCCGGGACCGGCCCGAGCCTCGCGTTGTGCAGTGGCTCAAAACACAACCTGTTACGACGCTGTTTCTCAGCGCCGTCACGATTGGTGAAATCCGCAAGGGACTCATCGTGCTTCCCCCAAGCCGCCGCCGTTCCGATCTTGAGACGTGGTTTCACACTGACCTGCTGGTATGGTTTCGTAACCGCATCCTGCCCGTCACACATGCCGTCGCTGATCGGTGGGGCGTAATGGATGGTCAATGCCAGTTAAGAGGAACGCCCCTCAACACGGCGGACGGCATGATAGCCGCAACCGCCATGGAACATGGCCTCACGCTCGTCACGCGCAACCTAAAGGACTTCGCGGGTCTTGGCGTCGATATCTTCAATCCCTGGGAAATATAAAGCCCCGCAAGAAAGAGATTCAGTGCTTTACATTCACGCTTCCGAGGTGCCCGTTTATGTCCCGGCTATAGTCTTCGCCAAAGTTGCGGAACATATCGGCGCGGTTGGCCTCGATTTCCTCGGCAGATGGAGCCTGCCCGTATTTGGCGAACATGCCCCGCCCCGTCTTGAACGGAACACCCAACGATTGCGCTTCGAGTGAGGACGCGAGGTCGCGTTCAAGAACCTCACGCACGTAACCAGCGGCGGAAACGCCATGTGCGTTGGCTTGCACCTTCAGGGCCGCTTCAAGCTCCTCTGGAAGTTCAATCATCATGGCTGATTTCCTTTCGCTATAACCGATTGTCGCGATTTACTTCGCGCCGTCAAACAGGAAGTTCAGTCTTGGGAAGTTGGAAGCTCGGTTGACGCCTCCCGTCGATCGCCGGGTGACGGGCCACCCTGAAGTTATAAGCCTTGGCGTGGAGCATCTGACACGCCTGACCTCAGCCGACACCAAGGCGGCGAGGTCAGGTCTGGCGTACAACAATAATCGATGTGCCGCCGTCATACTGCGCTGTGATTCTGTGGTCGCTTTATTCCACCCACAGCGCCGCTGAATCTCCCCCCCATTCATCGCCCCGCCTGAACCGCCTTCGCAAGCCCAGCCAGCAATTCCAATGTTTCGTCCCATCCCATACACGCGTCGGTGATGCTCTGCCCATACACCAGCGGTTCTCCTGGGACCAGCTTCTGTGCTCCCGCGACCAGATTGCTTTCCAACATGACGCCAATGATATTGCGGTTTCCCTCCGCAATCTGCCCTGCGACGTCGCGGCAAACCGCAGGCTGACGAGTGTGGTCCTTGTTGCTGTTGGCATGGCTGCAATCAATCATGACGCGTGGCGGCAGTCCGGCTTCCTGTAGCTGTTTGCACACCCGGGCGACCGCGCCGGCGGCGTAGTTCACCGTCGTTCTTCCACCGCGCAGGATCACGTGGCAATCCGGGTTACCGGTGGTTACGAATATGGCCGATTGCCCATGCTTCGTGTGTCCCAGAAATGTGTGCGGGTGTTCCGCCGACAGAACGGCTTCGATGGCAATCTGCACGTCTCCCGATGTCGCGTTCTTGAAGCCCACCGGGCAGGAGAGGCCCGAAACTAGCTGCCGATGGACCTGGCTTTCGGTGGTACGAGCGCCAATTGCTCCCCAACTGACCAGGCCCGCCAAATACTGGGGAGTGATCATGTCGAGAAACTCAGTTCCGGCAGGCACTCCCATCTCCGCTAGGTCAAGCAGCAGACGCCTTGCCAGCCGCAGGCCGTCATTGATCTTGTAGGACTGGTCGAGGTGGGGATCGTTGATCAATCCCTTCCATCCGACGGTGGTGCGGCGCTTCTCGAAGTAAACGCGCATCACGATACGCAGTTCCGTGGAGAACTCTGCGATGGCGTTCCTCAGCAGGCGCGCATACTCGCGCGCAGCCTGGGTGTCGTGAATCGAACACGGCCCAGCCACCACCAGCAGACGACGGTCCCTGCCGCCGAGGATCTCGCAAATCTCATGGCGAGCCTGGTAGACGGTTGCCGAGGCTTTCTCGGTGGTGGGCATCTCCTCCTCCAAAAAGACCGGAGGAAGCACGACCTTGGTCCACTTTATGCGAAGGTCATCGATGGGATGGAACATGGTGGTTTATGTTGGCAGTGTAACCCGAGACGTAATCAAAGGCGCGAATGTTGAGCAGCGATCTTGGTGGGAGCCCCCGCATTCATGCGGGGGAAGGAGCGCTTTAGCGCTGGGGATCGAAAAATCCAGGGCTAAAGCCCATTTTCAAAATCGCACCTTCTCCGCTGGACTGAAGTCCAGCTCCCCCCCCTGCTGAAGCAGGGGGCTCCCACCAAAAGCCTTCCTCCAGTTTTTCCGCAGCCTGTGAAGGCGGGCTCCTCCCCATTCGTCAAACTGAAACGGCTCTACGCCCACAATGCCGCCGAGCCGCCTACCCATTCCAGATTGCGATTGTGGTCGACCCCCATCATCATGCCGCGTCCCATGCGCACCAGCGGCAGCACGGGCGTAAGTTCGCCGCCCTCGGGCCACACAAACATCATGCGGATTTCCATTTGCGTCGGCCCGTGCGGCGTGTGAATCACAGGCTCGAACTGCATCCGCTCCTGGATAATGTAGTTGTGGCGCTGATCTGTCGGAATCGCGTCGATGTCTGCCTGCATCGGTGAAAACTTGATGCCAACTCCGGCAAAAGAATACAGCGGCTTGAGCAGGTAATTCTCGTTGTCCTTCGGCAGCTCGCTGAGATTGTCGAGGAACCACGTCTTCGGCACGCACTCGTGTTTCAAGTGCGGGATGGAGAACTTGCTGATCCGAAAGTACCAGTTGGGATGGCCGGCCCACTCGACGTCGAGTTCCTCCCGCAGATCGAAAGGCAGAGTCACCGCTTTGCGCTCCAGCTCGTCCACAATGCAGCGGTTGTAGATGCGTCGAACCTCAACCTTGCGCCCGTCCTTCGTATAAAAGAGCTTCTTGCCGCGCTTCTTCAGCGACAGTATGTCCACGATTGCGATGCCCAGTTCCCGCTGCGTCACCAGGAAGTCGGGCAGCGTCTTCTGGTGCTCGGGGTCGATCTCCATAAGAATGACATTTTCCGGATCGTGGCCGGCCACGATGAGCTGGCGCATGAGCTTCCAATATGAATCAGCCTCGTAGCCGCTGAGATAGATGCCGAGGTCCGAGCGCAAATTGTAAGTCTCAATGTATTGGTGGGCCGATACCGCCTGATATCCGTAGAGGGAAGGGAAGGCCTGAAGCTCGACGAGCTTCGGTTCCAATTCTCCGCTCGCGTTGCGCACCACGCCGAAGTCCACCTGCACGAACATCGGCAGCGGCGATTCATTGGGCACGTTGTATTGCGGAGGAACGGAGGCGTCGGACGCGCGGCGGTACTCGGGATTGCCCACCAGTTGCAGGACCAGTTCACGCCCGTACTGCGCCATTTGGTCGAGCAAACCTTTGGGCACAAAGCAGGGCGTCTCCGAGACGCGGAAGCCGATGTGCGTACCGCAGGCCTCATCCAAATGCTGGAGGAGCTGGCGGTACTTCTCGGGAGTGAAGTTGCGGTTGAACTCCTCGCGCAACGCTGGGATCATCCTCAGGCCTCGATAAGGAAGCGGCCCTTCTCCATAATCTGTTGACCGTCGACCCAGATATCGAAGTGCAAGCCCACGACATCAATGTGAGTGCTGGAATACCACTCCGCGCCGGTATGCGCACCGTACGGGTTTCCGAAGGCAATGTGCAAGCCGGGAAATTTCTCGTCTTGCAGGATCTGCCCGATGACCCGCTTGAGTTCGAGGTTCGTTCCGATGGCGAACTCCCCAACGAGGTGACTATTTTCGTCAGTGTGGGTGTAGGACCAGAACTCCTCTTCCAGAACTTTGTTGTCGCTGAAGACCTCGGTGATGCGATTGTTGCGCATGTGGATCGTTAATGGCTGGCGCGCCAGGTCAGGATATTTCTCGCACAGGTAGTCGCCAACCACGCCATCCACGACATAAGTGCCGTTCACTTCGCCGGGAGTGGTGAACACCTCGCCGCCGGGCAGGTTCCCCCACTTGTCAGGACTGATGATGCCACTGGTCTTTACCCATCGGTAGTTGGGATTCAGCGTAGCCGAGAAATCGCCGCCGGCGGGGTTCGTTGCCCTGATTTCCTTTGCGTGGCCGACGACTTCAATGACCTTCTTGCTGAGCGCGTCCACGCGGTTGAAGTCGGCGCGCATGCCTTCGAGCATGATCTGCCGGTTGATATTGACCATGTGCGCGTGCCGCATCTTGCGACGGTTCACGATGTCCGTCATCTGCATGCGCGACTTCAGTTCGTTGCGCTGCACGCGCACGGCAAAGATGCTGACCTGGCTGGTCTCCATGTCCTCGGCGATTTCCGGAGGCAAGTCGATAAGCGGGCGCGGCGCGAGGTCTTCCAGCACAAACGCCTTAAATGGCGAACCGACCTTCAGCAATTCCTGCGCGATGCTGGCTGCGATGTCACGGCAAATGTTGTCGGTGATGAGCGTGACCTTTTCCGATGGCTGAACGCGCAGGCAAGTATTCACCGCGTTGTGAGCGCCTGGAGAAAGTTCAGCATCGAATGTAGTTTTGGTGAGGTCGGTGAGAACGGGTTGAATCAAGACGATCCTTTCGAAATCCTGAGCTTTGTATCGGAACCTCTGCCGTCCCTACGGGACTCGGTCTTATCTCTCACTTCACCCAGCGCTGAAGCGCTGGGCTAAGCTCTTTCGCCCCGTTCGGGGCTTGTTTTTATGTGCTTTCTTCTACTGTGGCAAACCGGTATGAGGTCGCGACACAGTCTCCTTTAGACATTGACTTTTTCAGCAACCGCTTCTACCGCCGCGCGGCGGTCTGATCGAAGACCCCGACCCGCGTCTCGGCGACGATGTAGTCCACGACCTTCTTCAGATCGCCGGTCTCTTCGAACACCTTCAACTGACGGTCGGCGCCAGTGCCCATCTCGAGCATCTGGTGAATGTAATCGATCTCTTCCCGCGATCCCAGTTCATCCACCACCGGGTCAATCAAATTAAGATATTCCAGCATCAGGTCGCGGACGGGAACCTCTTCCTCTTTTCCGAAATCGATCAGTTTGCCCTGGATTCCGTAACGCGATGCGCGAAACTTGTTCTCCATGATGAGCGAACGGCCATAGATCCGATAGCTCTTATTGGATGCGTGCAGCTCGTACAGCATGGCCATGGTCGCCTGGATCAGCGCTGCAAGTGCGATGGTTTCGTCGAGCCGCATGGGAATATCGCACACCCGCACCTCGAGGGTGTGAAAGAACGGATGCGGGCGGATGTCCCACCAGATTTTCTTGCCGTTATCGATGCAATGGGTCTTGACCAGCAGATCGACGAAGGTTTCGTATTCCGCCCAGTTGGCGAAAACATCGGGAATGTTGGTCCGCGGAAAGCGCTCAAACACTTTACAGCGGTACGATTTAAATCCGGTGTTCATGCCCATCCAGAAGGGCGAGTTTGACGACAGCGCCAGGATATGCGGCAGGAAGTAGCGCATGGAATTCATGATGTGGATGGCGGTATTGCGGTCCTCAATGCCGATGTGCACGTGCAATCCGAAAACCAGGTTAGCGCGCGCGATGAGCTGCATGTCCTCGACCACCTGCGCATAGCGCTCGTCAGGATATATTTCCTGGGATTTCCAGTCTGAAAACGGATGGGTGCTGGCCGCCGCCAGCAACATGCCCTGCTCACTGGCGAGGGTGATCATTTGGCGGCGAAGAGACTGGATGTTCTCGCGAGCTTCTTTGATGTCCTTACAAACGCGGGTGCCGACCTCGATGACCGACTGGTGCATCTCCGGCTTGACCGCCTCGTGCAGCGCCAGCTTGGCTTTGGGGAGGATTTCAGATGCGATGTGCGAGCGGAGGTCCCGTGTCTCCGGATCGATCGTCTGATATTCCTCTTCAATCCCGATGCTGAGGCTTGGCCGCTCCATCTGCTTACCCCTTGCTCGCTCGCTTGGCCGTCGGTTTGGATGCCGACGACGGTTTCGAGGCCTTCTCCTTCGTCTTGGAATCCGCTTCCGCCGTGTAGCCGCGGAGGAACGCACTCCAGCGATAATCCGGCGTGAGGCCCGTGTGCTGTTTGGCTTTAGCAACCGCCAGTTCCGCCACGGCGTTCACGATCCAGTCGAAATTCTCCTGGCCCACCGAGTTTACATCAGCATCGGGGGCAGGATTCATGAAGTCGATGGCGTAGGGTATGCCGTCCTCGCAGGCGAATTCAACCGTGTTGAGGTCATAGCCCAAAGCCCGGCAGAGGGTCAGGCAATCGCGTTCCACCCGCTCCAGCAGCTTCGCGTCGGTAGCCGGCGGATTCTTCACGTAGCGCTCGTGGAAGGGCGTCGATGGATCGTAGTGCATGATGTGCACCTTCTCCTGGCCGACCACGTAGCAACGGAAATATTCTTTGAACTTCACCCCGCGCTGCAGCGTCATGCAGAGATCGCGGCTCTGATCGTAAGCGTTGAAGAACTCTTCGGGCGAGTTCACTTTGTAAACGTCCTTCCAGCCGCCTCCGTCGAAGGGCTTCAGGAAGGCGGGAAATCCAACGTAGCTGAAAATGCTGTCCCATGGCATCGGGTATTGCAGATTGCGCATGGAGCGTTCGGTGGTGCCCGGAGGGTGCTCCTTATGCGGCAGCAGCACCGTCTGCGGGATCGCAACGCCCAGCTTGGTTCCCAGCGCGAAGTTGAAAAACTTGTCGTCGGCGCTCCACCAGAATGGGTTATTGATAACGATCGTGCCGGAGAGGGCCGCATTCTTGAGATAGCCGCGATAGAAGGGAATGTCGTGCGAAATGCGGTCCACGATGACGTGGTAGGGAGATGGTTCTGCCATTCGGACTTCGCCAACCGTGGCGAGTTCAGCCTGGATGTCAGGCTCATTCATCGAGTTGATCTTGTCGACCAACGCGGGCGGAAATGTGGTCTCCATACCAAAAATAATTCCGATCTTCTTCACGGCTGCTCCTTCGAGGGCGATACGAATCGCCTTGGCTTCGCTCGCAATTGTACGTGGGAAATTCCAGGAAAACAGCGCCGAGGGCGCGGCATTCCATTCAACATCTTAGTGGTGAGAAGGGCTGTTATCAATAGTGACGACTGCGCACTACAACGTGACCAGGACGTAAGGTGCCACACTGACAACGCATGAACAGCGCCATCGAAATTCACGACTCGTATCTCACTTCCATCGCCAAACGTAGCGATTTGCTCGAACTCCGCTTTAGAGCCTACATCCACAAGAGCGAAGGAACGCCGGGCGTGGATGCCGGAACTGGCTGGACGCAAGACGCGATACTCGTCTTCGGCAATGGAATTATTGAAGGCTCGATTACGGAATGGCCGGCGGATTTGTACGATGGAACACTGGAAATCGAGGGAGAGGCCAGTGAGAACATCATCCCGATTCCGTTAGACCGAAAAGGAACCATTCAGCTAACGTTGAAGCCGAAATTCGATGACCCCATTGTGGTGCGCGGTAACAATGTGCGTTTGGAACTTCAGGGTGTTGCAACGTACGTCGAGGAGTTTCCCAGTAGCACAACGGCGTGAGCTCCCGTTCTACAGGGCGTGGCGGCTGATGAATGTCGGGAAATCCCCTTCTCACAAGTAACGCTCTCTAAAGCTGCGGGGTTTTCAGTGCCGCCGATTGTCTCTCGAACAGGCGCGATTGCCAGTAATGTTTGTCGCAGTCTACGCCGGTATGAGGGCAGGCTAAGCGCCGACCAGTTTCTCCAGTATGCCCTTGTTACGCACGGTGAGGGTGGATCCCTTAAGCACCGCGATCTGCCGCTTGCGGAAGTCCGCCAGTACGCGAGTGACGGTCTCCCGCGAGGTGCCGATAATCTGCGCAATCTCTTCGTGAGTGAGTGCCAGTTTCACCTTGGGCTCGGCTTGTTCGGGACTGGCGGCGGTCCACTCAAGCAGCAGGCGCGCCAACCGCTCGGGAGCGGAATGCGACAGGCCCAGACTGCGAATTTGCTGATAGGCGCTCTGGCAGTCCTTGCTCAGGTGTTGCGCCGCTTTCAGGCAGGCGTCTCCGTGCTTTTGCAAGAAGTTCGAGAAGTCGTCGCGCTTGACGAAATTCAATTGGCAGGGCTGCCCGGTTTCAGCGGTGATTTCATAAGGCGTTCCCGAGACCGTGGCGTGCATCCCCAGGACTTCACCCGGCTGGGCGATTTTCAGAATGAGCGTCTTGCCTTCGGCGGAAGTGGTGGAGAGTTTGACCCGGCCTTTGCACAGCATGTAGATTCCGCGCGGCGCCTGGCCTTCGACAAACAGCACTGCTCCCGCCGGATAGGAAGCGGTGTATTTCATCTTGTCGAACGCTTCTAATGAAGTCTTGGGAAGAGAACAGAAGAAGCTGTCGCTACGCAGCTTGCAGATCAGGCAATTCTCTACCAGCTCAAAGCCGTAAGGTGACCCCACGTTGTCCTCCGGGCGCTATGCCGTATGTTATCACCTTAGGCAACTTCAAGATACAAGTCGATTCTGGACGGCCGAATTCCGCCTTTGGCCGGGTCTCAACCGCCTGCCCTGTGACCCGCATCACAAGCACCCGTATCCAGAATCACAGACCTCTGGCCATCTCGCGAAGGAAAATTCCGCCCACAACGGCTCAAATAGGCGGGAGGCGAAGGTCTCATAACTTCACCCTGTCGGGTCCGGCCGAGGAACCCACGTTCACGGTCGGAAGACTGGAATCCTAGTTCCGGTTTGCAACCTTGCACCGTAAGGGTGAGGATCTTGACCACTCTCCTCTACCCCAAGTCGCCTCCCGCCGACGGTTTTGTGACTCGGCCTGATCCAGCCCAGACCAGGCAGGGGTGGTTACGCAGCACACAGGTTCTTAGGAGGTCGCGTTGGTGATGGCTAATGAACCCCGGGACAACCGGTGCATACCCACACAGTTCCCCCCTAAGTCGTTCGACGCAGCAATTATTGCTCTCAGGAAACCGCGATAATAACTTTCTTGCTCGGTAGGAAGGGAGAAATTGAAATGGCTTTAGCAACCGCAAACACTCAGTCGATCGAAATAGGCAGCACCGGGTTGAACCGTTGGTGGCGGGTCGTGGGTGGGCTCTCGATGAATCTTGCGTTAGGCAGTCTGTATGCCTGGAGCTTATTCGTACCGGAGCTTACCAAAGACTCTGAATTCAAAATGTATAAACTCCCGGCCTTCACGTTGACCTTCACGATTGCCGTGGTGGTCTTCGCTCTGACGTTCATCGTGGCCGGCCGTATTCAAGATAAGAAAGGTCCGGTCATCTGCTCGGTGATCGGGGGTGTTCTGGTCAGCATTGGTTTTTACATGTCCGGCCATGCCCATAGCCTCACGGCCCTGTACATCTGGTTTGGCGCAGTCGGCGGGCTGGGCAACGGCTTCGGCTACTCCACCCCCATTCCGGTGATGGCCAAGTGGTTCCCCGATAAACGCGGCTTGGCGGTGGGACTGGCCGTGGCTGGTTACGGCGGCGGCTCGGCAATCTTCGGGAAATTGGCCCTCAATTACCTGATCCCCGCTTACGGGTGGCGATCCACGTTTGAGATCCTGGGAGGGATCTTCCTCGTGATGACGCTGTTCGGCGCGTTCCTGCTGAAGAACCCCCCGGCTGGCTACAAACCCGCCGGTTGGTCGCCGGCGCCGGCAACCGCCAAAGCGGCCGCGACCACTTACGAGTTCACTCCGGCCGAGACCCTGCGCACTCCTACCTTCTACTTTATGTGGGTGGCATATGCGCTGGGGTGCTCCGCGGGTCTCATGGTCATCAGCGTCCTCATTCCTTTCTTCAAGGAAAGTCTGAAGAACACCGGTATGAGCCCTGCGGCGATCGCTAGTTATGCTGGCACGGCGTTTATCGTTGGCGCCGTGGGCAACGCGGCCGGACGCATTCTTTCCGGTTGGATGTCCGACCACCTTGGGCGCATCAACGTTCTCCGGCTGATGATCGGCATCTCCATGATCGCGATGCCGATCCTGTACCTGGTGGGCGGCAATCTCGGGTTGTTGTTCACGATGGTGTTCATCGTGTACTGGTGCTACGGCACGCAGTTGTCGGTGAACGGCTCCGCCACTGCCGACTTCTGGGGCACCAAGAACGCTGGTATCAACTACGGCATGCTGTTCACCGCCTGGGGCGTAGCAGGCGTTGTTGGCCCGATGTTGGGCGCGAAGCTGCGTGTGACGTACAACAGCTATCAGGCACCGTTCTACGCGGCTGCGGTTCTGGCCGCAGTGGCGCTATTGTCTGCGTTCATGGCTCGCCGTCCCAAGCATGTATGAAGTAATTATTCTGGCCGGACTGCCTTAGCGCCGTCCGGCCAAGCAGTAATAGTATTTCGGCCCGCTACAATGGCGGGCCGGGCCATGTAAGGCTCTACCTGTAATGTTCCAGGGACGAGCAAAGGTGTTGTACTGACGTACAGAATGTTCCATCATATGGGCTTGACCGGAGCGCTAGGGTGCGCTCCGTCAACCCAGGAAACACTGGCGAAGAACACCGGGGTTGCATCACAAATTCAGAAATCTTAAGGAGTGTTGATATGGCTCGAACCCTTCCAAAGCAGAATGCGGTGATTGAGACCAGCGAGCATCAGATCGCTGTCCATTGGCGGGAGGAAAAATACTATTATCCTTCCGCGAAATTTGTCGGCCAGGCAAACCTGACCGATCCCGACGTCAACGAACGCTTCAGCGAGAAAAATTTCCCGGAATGCTACCGGGAGTACGCCGATCTGTTGAGCTGGGACAAGTACTGGGACACCACGCTGGACACCAGCGATCCGCCATTCTGGAAGTGGTTCGCGGGCGGCAAGATCAACGCCTCGTACAACTGCGTGGACCGGCACCTCGACAAGTACAAGAACAAAGCGGCGATCATCTTTGTCCCGGAACCGGAGGGCGAAGCGCCCGTCTCCCTCACCTACCGCGAACTCTATGTACAAGTGAATGAATTCGCGGCGCTGCTGCGCGATTTCTGTGGCCTGAAGAGCGGAGATCGCGTCACCATTCATATGCCGATGGTCCCCGAGTTACCGATTACCATGCTGGCCTGTGCCCGCCTGGGGGTCATTCACTCGGTTGTGTTTGGCGGTTTCAGCGGCGAGGCTTGCGGCCGGCGCGTCGCCGATTCGGGCAGCCACATCCTGATCACGATGGATGGGTACTATCGCAATGGCAAGCTGCTCGACCACAAAGCCGCCTCCGAGATATCGCTGGATATAGCGAAGCAGGAAGGTCAGGAGGTGGAGAAGGTCCTGGTCTGGAGGCGTCACCCAGGGCAGAATGCGTCCGCTTCACCGTTTGTAGAAGGGCGCGATTTCTTCGTTGACGAGATCCTTCCCAACTACTCGGGTGAAATCGTGCCTCCCGTTCCCATGGATTCGGAGGCGCCGCTGTTTCTTATGTACACCAGCGGCAGCACTGGAAAGCCCAAAGGCTGTCAACACCGCACGGGCGGCTACCTCGCCTATGTGACGGGCTGCTCCAAATACATCCAGGACATCCACCCCGAAGATGTGTACTGGTGCATGGCCGATATCGGCTGGATTACCGGTCACTCGTTTATTGTCTATGGACCTTTGGCCCTGGCCGCCACCAGCGTCATCTACGAAGGTGTCCCTACCTACCCCGACGCCGGCAGGGTATGGAGAATCGCCGAGCGTTTGGATGTCAACATCTTCCACACCTCGCCTACGGCCATCCGCATGTTGCGCAAATCCGGTCACGATGAACCCACCAAGTACAAGTACCATTTCAAGCACATGACCACGGTGGGAGAACCCATCGAGCCAGAGGTTTGGCGCTGGTATTACGAAACCGTGGGCAAGGGTGAAGCCGTGATTGTGGACACCTGGTGGCAAACCGAAAACGGAGGATTCCTGTGCAGCACCAAGCCGGCGCTGGATCCCATGAAGCCGGGAAGCGCGGGCCCGGGTGTGCCGGGCATCTACCCCATCGTCTTCGACGAAATGGGAGAGGAAGTGCACGCCGGTTCGGGGAAGGCGGGGAACATCTGCATTCGCAATCCCTGGCCCGGGATCATGCAAACCATTTGGGGGGATCGCGAGCGCTTCGTCGCCCAGTACTACGCTAAGTACTGCAAGGATACCAACAGCAAGAAATGGCAGGACTGGCCATATTTTGCCGCAGACGGAGCCGTGCTGGCCATAGACGGCTATTTCCGGATCCTGGGACGCGTCGATGACGTCATCAACGTGGCCGGCCACCGCCTGGGCACAAAGGAAATCGAGTCTGCGTGCCTGACGGTTCCCGAGGTGGCAGAAGCGGCGGTGGTGCCGGTGGTGGACGAAATCAAAGGCCGCGTGCCCGAGGTCTATATCGTCCTGCAGCCCGATGTACAGGCGAGCCAGGAGATTGTGGACAAGGTCGGCCACGTCATTGAAACCATGATTGGCAAGATTGCCCGCCCGCGCAGGATCCTCATTGTTCCGGATATGCCAAAAACACGGTCCGGCAAGCTCATGCGGCGTGTTCTCGCGGCCCTCTCCAACAACATGAACACCGGAGATATCACGACCTTGGCCAATCCTGACGTGGTGGAATCGGTCCGGGTATTGGTTCAGGGCAAAGAGGCGGTGGTGCTGACAGATGGACCGGAAGACCTGAAAGCCTTTGGGTCGGTGGATTAAGGCTGACCTCAGGGCGCTTTCGGAGTCGATTAACCAAACGGGGCGCGCCATGCGCCCCGTTGTTTTCTGTCCCGTGATATTTTGCCGCAACGGGGGGCCTTTCTTTACCCTAATCTCTTGATATTCTTAAACCATCAGTCACGATGCGCACAAGGAACAAGCCATGAACATCGAAATCCACGACGCGGACCTGGAGGCCAGAATCCAAAAACAGCTCCAAGCGACCGGCTCCGGAAGCGTCGAGGAAGTGTTAGTCCGCTTGCTTGAAACCCAGGAGGAACAGGATCGCTGGCTTTTGGAGAACCGGGAAGCGATCAACACCAAGATTCGGCGCGGCATTGATCAACTCGAGCGGGGCGAAGGAATCCCCGAAGACCGGCTGGATGCTTACCTGGCTGACCTGAAAGCCAAGCCTGAATGAGCGGGCGCTACGTTCTTGCGCCGGAAGCCGCGTTCGATCTTGTTGAAATCTGGCGCTACATGAAGAAACAAAGCAGTATTGAAATGGCTGATCGCGTCGAATCGGTCATTCGGGACAAGATCGTCTTTCTGGCAGGAAACCATGGCGCCGGACATTGGCGCAGGAATTTGACTGACCAGGCGGTGAAGTTCTTCCCGGTCTACTCTTATCTGATCGTCTATCGACCCGACACGAGACCTTTGCAGGTGGTTTCCATTCTGCACGAACGTCGAGACGTGGAACAAATCCTCAAAGATCGTCCGTAAGCGCGGCATCTTTGCCGGTTCTCGCTCCCGTCGGCGGTCCTTCGGGCTCGGGGAGCGGCGACAAATTCGGTTCAGGAATCGCCGGAGTTTCCACCACTTCTATCACCCCCTCCGGCTCCGGTGTCGTGTAAGCCACCGAATCGGCGGGGACCACCTCCGCGTACCGCTTGTACCATGCGGTAGCGCTTGCCAGTTGCCAAAGCCGCGCAGCCAACTGCGACAGAATAATGAATTCGAGAAGGATGAACGTTGCCGGAATCGCGGTGGGCGGCAGCTTCGTCCAGATCAGCAAACCAATCAGGAGCGCGATCCAGGCGGCCAGGCTGATGCGAAAGTACATCCAGAACAGCGTGCCGAGGTGGCGCCAGGTCATGCCGCTGGACCTCCACATGTTGTGCCACATACTGCGTTCGTTCTGCGCCACGGCTCGAACTTTGGCAAGATCGAACCACAACCGGACCAGGAGCGCGAGCAGTGCGAGAAGGACCGTGCCTGCAAACTGGATGCAAAAGCCGACCTGATCGGCGACTGCTCTGTCGCCCACGTAATCCGAGAGCCTGTTGACCTGCGCATACATCGACCACAGGAAAATAAAGGGCAACAGCGAAAAGAGCATCAGCCGCACGAAGCGCCAGAAGAACGCGCCCGAGGCGGCAAAGAAGTCGCCGGTGGTCAGCCTGCGGTCCTGGCGATAGGTCTCGAGAATTCCTCCGCTGACGAACAGCATGAAGAGGAAGAACAGGAACGCGAAGATGTACGAGCTGGTTGTCGAGCGCATCAGGCTTACGTTCGGCAGCCTCACAATCTCGAAGAACATTCCCAGGTCAAAGCCTTTGGTGAGAGCCTGCCCCGCCAAGGTGTGGTGCAGTGCGCGATTCAGTTGCAGTGCTGCCGGAGCAGTCCCCAGCGCACCGCAGACGAAGTTCACCGCGAACACCCACCACAGAATTGCTTGCTGGCGCCAAAGGAGGCTGGATCCGGCAGTGACCAAGCCCTTCTTGTTGTCCGCCACGGTCCCTCCGTTCTATGCCAGCCAGCTCAGGAACTGAGCCAGCAACTGCGTTAGGAACATCCAGTAGGTTGCGATCTCCGCGGTCGCACTGCGCTGCGACTTGGTGACCTGGCTGTTGTTGAGGTAGTCGCGATCCAGCGTGACCTGGTAGTCAGAATCGATCTGCACGGACTCCACCTGTGCTTTCTTGCGATACACGTATCGCACCCACCGGGCTTTTCCATCCCACCGTTCGCGGGTGCTCTCTCCGTTGTCGAACTTCACTTCGGCCTCGACGGGGAAGACGAAGTCCCCTTTCCGATGCAGGATGACTTGCGTCTCGTAGGTCGTCTCGCCCTTCTTCTCCGTCGCGTTCTTGTCGTACCAGTTCGTGGGATTGGAGTCGGCGCGCAGCACCTCGTAATCCAATACCTGCGTGCCATACACGGCCTGGGCCCAGAACCACTGCAGATCGCGGCCGGCAACTTCGTTCACCGTTCGCATGAAGTCTTCCTGCGTGGGATGGGTAAACCGGTACCTCATGAAGTAGGTATGCAGCGCATTTTTCAGCGTCTGCTCGCCAACGATAGCTTCCAGCGAGACCAGCATCGTGGCTGTCTTGCCATACGTGACGCCGCCGTATGTGCCGATGCTCATATCGGTGTAGCTGGATCGCGAGAGCGAATCGGTGTCGGCCACGTCGAGGTAACTCATGCGTTGCAGACCACGGTCGCCTAACTGTGCTCCCAGCAAGTTAATGGCGCTCGCATTCTCGCCGTACATATTGTCCAGCACTTTCATTTCGGTATAACTGTTGATCCCCTCATCCAGCCACCCATTCTCGAATTCGTTGGTCGCCACCATCCCATACCAGTACTGGTGGCCGAACTCGTGCTCCGTGACCAGGTCAATCAGGTGCACTCCCTTGGGGATGAACCAACCGCTGTCCCCTGTAATGAACGTGGGGTATTCCATGCCGCCCGCCTCGCCCGCTCCATGAGGAGGATCGACCACCGTGAGCTGCGCGTAGGGGTAAGGGCCGTACCATTCGTCAAAGCGCTTCATGCTCTCTTTGGCCGAGTAAATATAAGGCTGCCACGAACTCTTGTGGCTGTCGTAGGTGAGCAGTCGAATCCTCACTGGGCCGACACTGCCTTCGAACTGGCCCTCGACGACTTTGAAGTTGGGGTCGGCGGTCCAGGCGAAGTCGTGGACGTCTTCGGCGTGGAAGGCGACGGTCTTCGTACCGTTTCCGTTATCGGTGTCGCTCGTCTGCACGCCTGTGGCGCCGACGACGTAATCCTTCGGTAGAGCGATCTTCACGTCATAAGTTCCGAAGTCGGCGAAGAATTCTGTCATGGCATGGAACTGATGACAACTCCACGCTCCCTGCCACCAGACACCGACCTTGGGAAACCACTGCCCGGCAAGCAGGAAGGTGCGCTTGTATCCAGTGCGCGCGATAACCTCAGGGAAGGTCGCCTTGAACTTGATTTTGAACTGCACATCCTGCCCCGGCTGGACCGCACGCGGCAGCTTCACCTCGAAGACCGTCTTGTCGTCGGGATTGCCGTCGTCAGGAGACACGAACTTCATCTGCTTCGTCAGGTCTCCCATGCCGACGACCTCAAAGGAAGTCACGTCGTTCGCCCCATAGTTCTTAGGTTTCCACTCATCCAGGCTGCTGGTGCGAAAGCTGCCGTCGCGGTGCGCTTCATGCATCCAGGTCGACTTCTGCTGGAACGCATTGAGATAGAGGTGAAAAGGAAATCGGTCAAGCGGCTGACCTGTGAGGTTGCGATAGGTGAGCGTCTCGGTGGCCTCAACCGTGTGCCTCGCGGGATCGTACTTCGCATCAATCTGGTAGGCCACCACCCGCTGTGACAGCGGCCCCGAAACTTTCGCAGCAAAAGGGCTTTGCGCAATTGCCGAAGTGCCGCAAAGCAGTCCAACCGCGAACAACAACAGCGCTCGTTGACGTTGCATCGCCGATCTCCCAGACATCCCTTATTGTGCTTACTTATTCACCGGGGCGGTGGGAATGGGATCGATCAATCCCATTGCGACTTCCACCAATTCCGGATCGACAGGGCGGGTTTTGTGGATGGCATCTACCAGCGGAATGGTGACAATGTCAGTTCCGCGGAGCGCGACCATAACTCCGAATTCGGCTTTGTGGACCTGGTCGATGGCGCCGATTCCGTAGCGCGACGCCAGCACGCGATCGAAAGCGCTGGGTGTGCCGCCACGCTGGATATGGCCAAGGACGACGTTGCGGGTCTCGAGCCCGGTGCGATGTTCGAGTTCGTGCGCCAGGATCTGGCCTATGCCGCCCAAGCGTACGTGACCAAACTCGTCTTTGCCCATGTCGGTGACCACCGGGGCGCCGTGCGCAGTATCGACATCGGTGGCGAACTTCGCTCCTTCCGCCACCACCACGATGCTGAAATAACGGCCACGCGCATGGCGCATGCGGATGCGCTCGGCAACCTCTTCGATGTCGAAGGGACGCTCGGGAATAAGAATGACATCCGCCCCTCCGGCGATGCCGCTGTACACCGCAATCCAGCCCGAGTCGCGGCCCATCACTTCAACCACGATCACGCGCTGATGAGCTTCCGCGGTGGTATGCACGCGGTCAATGGCCTCGGTCGCGGTGTTCACCGCGGTGTCGAAGCCGAAGCAAAAGTCGGTCCCCATCAGGTCGTTGTCGATGGTCTTGGGAACGCCGACCACTTTCAGGCCCAGCTCGTACATGCGTTGGGCCACGCTCATGGTGTCGTCCCCTCCGATGGCGATCAGAGCTTCCACACGGTTGGCCCGCAGGACTTCCATGCAGCGCTGCAGTCCGCCTTCGCGCTTGGCCGGGTTGGTCCGCGAAGTGCGCAGGATGGTGCCTCCCCGCGGCAGAATGCCCGAGATCGCATCCATGTCCACGTCCATGGTCTTGTTCTCGTAAACCCCACGCCACCCTTCCATGAAGCCGACAAACTGATCGTCATAATGCATGATGCCTTTGCGCACCACCGCTCGTATGACGGCGTTCAGTCCAGGGCAGTCTCCACCGCCGGTCAAAATCCCAATTCTCATGTTCGGCAGAATGCCTCCACAGAGATAGTAAAGCCATGGCGACATTTCTGCATTCGGGAGTACACTGTCGCGGGTCGGTCGAGCCATCCTGAAGCGCTCCGTCGAAAATCGTTCACCACCCTTCGGCTTCGCTCTCCAGAAGCTATACGAGCAAGTCATTGAGGATCAACGGAATATGACGAGATGGATGCAACGCCAAAAAAGCGAATTTAAGGCGAACATACACGCTCGTTTAGCTTCTGTCTTCACGGACGGTTTCGCGAAACCGTCGCTGGCTCAGGGCAGGCTCAGACACGGAGGACACGGAGGACACGGAGGACACGGAGGACACGGAGGACACGGAGGACACGGAGTTTGTCTATAGAAGCATCTCATAAATTGTTTTGTATCAGGGCACGGCTTCAGACGTGCGCAAGGGGCCAACAATGACTTGGGCTTCAGCCCCTGAGGAACCTGTTTTTGCAAGGGCTGAAGCCCTGACCTTTCCTGCGCTCGTTCGGCACGACTAAAAGTCGTGCCCTGATACGCCTCGGAACGATTTATGAGATGAGTTCTAAGAAGTTTTCTCCGTGATCTCCGTGGCCTCCGTGGTTATTTTCATCCCCATTGGTGGGCCGCAGGCCCATGTAACACTCAGCGAGAGGTGTTTGCCATGTCAGAGCCGCGGACATTCCATCCCTATGAGGAGTTCTTCAGCTTCTATCTGGAACAGCACAGCGAGCCAGGAAATCGCTGGATGCACGCCATCGGAACCAGCCTGGGCCTGATAGTCGCGATTGTCGCCTTCGCTACGCATCACCCCTGGTACGCGCTGCTGTGGATTCCGCTCGGCTACGGCTTTGCGTGGACTGGCCACTTCCTGCTGGAAAAGAACACGCCTGCCACCTTTGGCCATCCCTTCTGGTCGTTCATCAGCGATTTCCGCATGCTGTGGTTGATGCTGACTGGCCGCCTGAATTCGCGCATGAAGGCGGGATCGGGCTCGCCAGGGCGTTCGTGAAGCCGTCAGTACAATAACGGGACCCGAAGAGGTTGTTCGGGTGGGAGCCCCCGCATTTATGCGGGGGGAAGCAACGCTTTAGCGTTGCGAGGAAGAGCTTTGCATTAAGTAATCGGGCTTTAGCCCCGGGGGTTTTCGCTGCCCGGCGCTAAAGCGCATAACCAAGTCGAAATTTTTCCAGGCGCGCTGAAGTGTTGCTTCCGCCGCCGTATGATATAAAATGTCGCCCCCGATGCTGATTGCCCCGCAAGAAACTCGTACTTTCTTCACCTCGTCTGCGACTTGGGAGAGAAGATTGATCTTGCAGTCCAATCGTCTCTGCGATTTGCTGCTGGACGTCATTCGCGAAAATCGGGCCAAGCAGAGATTTCAGATACACGAGTTCGTATTCATGCCAGATCACGTTCACCTAATTCTCACACCGGCTCCACAGGTATCGCTGGAGAAAGCAATGCAGTTCATCAAGGGAGGATTCTCCTACCGCGCAAAAAAGGAGATGGGCTTCAATTTTGAAATATGGCAAAAGGGTTACAACGAGCACAGGATCGGAGATGCAGACGAGTATGCACAACATGTTGAATATGTCTGGATGAATCCGATCAAAGCAGGCTTGGTGGAGCAACCTGAGGAGTATCTGTACTCCTCGGCGCGACTGAAGGCGGAAGTTGATCCAGTGCCGCTCCAACTTCAACGGAAGACTGGTGATACCGCCGCAAATCCCGCGGCTAAAGCCGGAAGAGAATAGCTTGACGTGAGCCGCTCGGCTTAAAGCCGAGCTCCCCCCGCATAAATGCGGGGGCTCCCACCGAACGACTCTGTTGGTTCAGCTACAAAGATTAGGTTTCTTTCCGATTGAACTTTTACGTACTCTGCTAATTCAACCGGTTTACCAGCCCGCTCCCGAGGCTGATTTACCGGCTGGATTAGCCGCCGCTCCTGCTACACTCGCGACAGGTCGAAGCTCATGCGCATCCTGGGAATCGATTGCGGCGGCGAATACACGGGCTACGGCGTCGTCGAGCAGGACGACGAGGGCTCGCTGCATCACCTTTGCAGCGGGGCCATCCGGCTGTTGCCGCGCGAACCGCTGGAGCTTCGGCTCAAGAAGATTTGCGAGAAACTTACCGAAATCATCGCCACCTATATGCCGGAGCAGGTGGCCATTGAGGACGTCTTCTACGCGGTGAATGTTAAGTCGGCATTGAAGCTTGGGCATGTGCGCGGAGTCGCCATGCTAGCCGCGGCGCAAGCTGGTTTACAGGTGGTTGCCTACTCTCCGCTGTCGATCAAGTCAGCCGTGGTGGGATACGGCAAGGCGGAGAAGTGCCAGGTGCAGGTGATGGTGGCCCGCCTGCTCGCTTTGCCCGCACCTCCCGAGCCGCCGGACGTGGCCGATGCTCTCGCCATCGCCATTTGCCACTTGCACACCGCGGGCACGCTGCGGCGGCAACACGCGACCACCGGTTGAATTCACTTTTAACGGTTGGCATTATCGCGTCGGGCAAAATCGGATAAAATCTCTCTCCAGCATGAGATTGTGCTTTGCCTTCACCATACTTCTGTTGGTCTTACCGGTTTCGGCACAACCAGAAGCCGCTCCCGCCGCCGCCCAGCCCTCGGTGACCTTCAACTTTAATTGGAGTCAGGGAATTCCCTGGCAAACCTACTTCATCACGGTACAGGCGGACGGCAACACACATTTCCAAGGGACACCTGCGCCGGACACGGCCACCGGCGGCGATACCGACCTCTTTCAGCAGGACTTCACCATGTCCGAAGTCAATCGCGCGAGGATCTTCGACCTGGCCAAACAGCTAAATTGCTTCCAAGGCGATTTCGATTCGCACCTGAAACGAATTGCGCAGACCGGAAGCAAGACGCTGCAGTACAAGTCGGCAACCGCGCATGGCTCGACCACGTACAACTGGTCGCAGAATGCCGATGTGCAGGAGTTGACCAATCTCTTTATTGCGATTGCCAGCACGTTGGATTACGGCCGCAAGCTGGCTTTCCAGTACCGCTTCGACAAGCTGGGCCTGGATGCCCGGCTAAGAGAGTTGGCGGACTTACGGGCCAACCATTATGCCGAGGAACTGAATGCGATAGCACCGATTCTGCGCAAGATCGCCGACGATCCCAACACGATGCATATCAGCAGCCAGACGGCTCAACAGCTCCTTCGCACCCTGAGCGGGCCCGGCCAACCGAACGAAACGCCCGATCAGCCCTAGACTGGGTACCGAATTTTCACAACTTCCCATCCCCCGGGTGTTTAATACGATTAGACAGGGAACGCCTCGACCAGGTTCGTGATCCCAACCCCTCGATCCTATCTCGAGTCGAGACGTACAATAGAAACAGGCAAGGACTAAGGAGTAACGGTATGCCACGGCACCTGAAATCCGCATTAGCACTGATAACGGCGTTTGTGCTGGCCGCAACGGCCGGCGCGTTCGCAGAGTCGCATGTCAGGATTGTCCGTCTCAGCTACCTTAATGGGCAGGTGCAGACCGATCGGGCAACGGGACAAGGATTAGAACGCGCCATTTTGAATACACCTATTACGCAGGGAGTGCGAGTTGTGACCGGGAATGACGGTCTGGCTGAAGTGGAATTCGAGAACGAAAGCGCTCTGCGGATTGCGGAGAACTCGGAAATTGCGTTCCGGACGCTGTCCATGAACGACAACGGCGCCAAGGTCAACGAGATCGAGGTGGTCAAAGGCGTCGTCTATCTCGACGCACGCTCCAAGGGTGATGACATCTACCGCTTGAAGAGCGGCGATTCGATCTTCCTGGTACAGCGCGACACCCAACTCCGATTGAGCGTAGGCCCTGACCCAACGCGGCTGGCCGTGTTCAAGGGCGATGTCCAACTCATGGACCAGCCACAGATGGTGAATGTTAAGCGGAAAGAAACTCTCACCCTCGACCCCACGGATCCGGCTGGATACAAGGTCGCGGCTGGCGCCGAACCCCTTCCCACGGATGCTTGGAACCGCGAGCGGCAGGCTTACCAGCAGACCTACGCTGCCAACGCCGGCAACCCTGGTCCCCGGGTCGGCTATGGGCTGCAAGACCTCAACTACTATGGAAGTTACTTCATGGCGCCGGGTTATGGATATGCCTGGCAGCCATACGGCTTCGCCAATTCGATGATTGGATGGGACCCTTACAGTTCTGGCGCGTGGATCTACTCTCCCGCCTTCGGATACTCATTTGCTTCGCAATACCCGTGGGGATGGCTGCCGTATCACTACGGTTCGTGGGCTTTCTTAGGCGGTGGTATCGGATGGGCTTGGATACCCGGCGGACACTACGGTAGCGGCTGGTATGGCAACGGATTTCATGCCACTCCAGTTGTGGCGAAAGGTCCCCCTGGTTGGACCGGCGCCACCCCTCCAGCCGTAGCCGCAGGTCGATCTAAAATGCCGACTGTCATAGTTGGAAAAGCTAATTCAGCAGCGTACATCCCTGGCGGGCGCATACAGCCTGCTTTTAGCAGCGTGATTCGCGGGCGCAGCGTCGGTGTAAACGCGACCGGCGAAAGCTCCCGCGGCGCTGGCATCCGAAATGGCGCCGCGAATAACCACGTGTTCGCCACCCGCTACAACGCCTTCGATGGCGGACACACTGCGCAGGCGGGACACGTGTTTGCCGCTCCTGCCCCTGCTGCGACCATCGCCAGTCCGATGGCCGTCGGCCCGGTATCTGGTTCGAGCACAGTTCGAGGAGTTAGGACGCCTGCGGCCTCGAGCGGCCAGGCAACCGCCAGCCACAGCTCGGGTCCGTCTCACCACTGAACAATCGTCGGATCAATTGAAAAGGCGGCCTTTTGGCCGCGCTTCGTTCCTCATCAGAGAAGAATTCAATACACCGCAATGCCCGCGTATCCGACGACCATGTCGCGGTCTCCAGAGACATCGCCGGAGGTGGCATAACGGACCAACTCCGCATGATTGGCCCCTAGCTTCTTGGCTGCGGTCAGCATCACCACTGCGGGACCGTATCCGCACATGCTGATATTGGCTTGATGTACCGTCTCGTATAGCCCGCGCGGATCGAGCGCCAATATCTGGTCGATGGCGCGGCGATCTTTCACCCGAGTTACGTCGTCGCTCTCGTAGTGATTCATGTCGCTCGACGCAATGACCAGCACCGGCCCTCCGGCTTCTACGGCGACGCTTCCGATCACGACTCCGAGCGCGCTCAGCACGTCGAAATTGCTGGTTCCTACCGTGATCGGCACGAACTGAAACCCTGGCGCGAGTACCTGCAGAAAAGGTAGCTGGACTTCCAGCGCGTGCTCAAAGCGGTGGGCTTCCTGGTCTTCGACGAGCAGCGATATGCCTGCCTTTAACTGGTTTGCCATGCCCTGATCGATTGGGACGTCGCCCAATGGCGTGTGCCATGCACCTTCACTCATGATGGCCAGTGGCTCGCCCATGCCGGTGTGATTAGGGCAGAGAATCACCAGCCGCCGCGGCAAATCGAGGCGGCGATAGACAGCTCCGGCGACGTGTCCGGAGTACACGTATCCGGCATGGGGGACGATGCAGCCCAAAGCGCGGATCCTCGTTTCGGATTCCGCCGAAGCATCGGCACGCGCCGTGGTGTAGGTCTCAACTTCCGCCCGGAGATGCTGCGCATTGGCGGGATAGAAGCGTCCTGCAACGGCTGGCTGACGTACTGCGGTAGCCATGATGCTCGCTCCTTCGTGCGCTGCGGCGACTACGTCGCAATGGGCGTCGTCGGGATCTCACAGCAGCACTCCTGCAGCCCTTCCGCTGATTGCAAGTTTACGCCTGTCGTAAGGCGCGAAACACCGCCGCCGTTTTTTCCAGCGACATGGCTTCGGCGCGAACGTCGGCGCGCAGTCCAGCCGATTTCAGCGCCGCTCGAACGGCAACATCCTCGTACTGACCGCGAAGATTGTTCAACAACGTCTTGCGCTTGTGAGCGAAGGCGAGCTTCAGAAACGCGATGAACGGATCTTCTTCAACCTGCAATTCCTGCAGCCGGGGAGCCATGGTGAGCCGCACCGCGCTAGAGTGGACCTGCGGCGGAGGCGAGAACGCTCCCGGTGGCAGCGTGAACAGTTTGTCCACACGGGCGAAGAGTTGCACGGTAGCGGAGAGCAGTCCATAGTCCCGGCTGCCCGGCGCGGCCGAGATACGATCGGCGACTTCGCGCTGCACCATGATCACCGCGCGCTCGATGTTCTGGTGTAGTTCCAGAATCCGCAGAACGATATCGGAGGTGATGTAATACGGCAGGTTGCCGATTACGTCCACCGTCTCCGGCTGGGTGGGACGGAGATCGTGCAGCGGCCCCGGCCTTCGGCCTACCATGGAGGTGAATTGCGCGGCAACGAAATCCGATTCGAGGATTTCGACATTCGGTTTGGTCGCATACCGCATGCGCAACTGGGCCGCCATCACGCGATCAAGTTCGATTCCGATCACGTGTTTGGCCCGCGCAGCTAACACATCGGTGAGCACGCCGCGGCCCGGGCCGATCTCGATGACGGTGCGATTGGACACATCTCCGAGGGCCTCCACCACGCGCTGTGCCGCGCCCAAATCGGTGAGAAAGTTCTGTCCTAGCTTCGGCTTCCGTTTAACGCTGGTGACGGATTTGTTCGACGCGGTCCTCGCCACATTGCCCTCTTTCCATTCGCCAATTAGACTCAACTGTTTCGGCCTTTCTTACATCATAGTGCGCAGTCCAGTTGTGCAGTTCGGCGTATCCGCGGAAGAGTATCCCCGCTCGCGCCGGGAGGTCTCATGAATATCGCCTTTGCGGCATCCGAGTGCGTACCCTTTTCCAAGACCGGCGGGCTGGCGGATGTCATAGGCGCCTTGCCGCCCGCTCTCGCCAGTTTGGGGCATCAGGTTACAGTCTTTCTGCCGCGTTACAAGCAAACCAAGCTGGACAAACCGCGCATCGTCATTCCCAGCATCACCGTGCCCTTCGATGACCGCTACCGCTTCTGTTCCGTCGTCGACGGCGGCGTGCGCTCCGGAGTGCAATTCTATTTCATCGACTACCCTCCGTTCTTTGACCGCGATTCGCTCTACGGTACACCGTTGGGCGACTATCACGACAACGCTGAAAGGTTTGCGTTGTTTTGCCGCGCCGTGTTGGAGTCGGCCAAAATTCTCGGCACGCCCGATGTGCTTCATTGCCACGACTGGCAGACGGCCCTGATTCCCATCCTGCTGAAGACGCTGTACGAGGAAGACCCGGCCTTTGCCAACACTCCGTGCGTCTTCACCATTCACAATATCGGATACCAGGGACTTTTCCCGCCCGAGATCCTGCCCCTGCTCATGTTGCCCTGGGATTTGTTCACCATGTCGAAGCTGGAATTCTATGGCAAGGTGAATTTCCTCAAGGGCGCCATCACCATGGCCGACTACATCACCACCGTCAGCCGGAAGTATAGCCAGGAAATCCAGACTGCGGAGTACGGCTTTGGTCTGGAAGGTGTATTGCGCGCGCGCTCCGGCACGGTTAGCGGCATTCTCAATGCCGTGGATTATGGCGAATGGAACCCCGAAAGCGATCGCTTTATTGCGGCGCACTATTCCGCCGGCGATCTCAGCGGCAAAGCAAAATGTAAGGCGGACCTGCTGAAAGAATTTGGCTTGGCCGAAGAAACGCAGTTGCCGGTGGTGGGAATTGTGTCGCGTTTTGCAGCCCAGAAGGGCTTCGATCTTATTCTCCAGGTGGCCGACCGCTTGGCCCGGCAGGAGTTGATCATGGTAGTGCTGGGCAGCGGCGACCGCCCGTATGAAGAGTTGTTCCGCAAGCTGAACAAACAGTTTCCGCAGAAATTCGCCGTGAAGATCGCTTACGACAACGCCCTGGCGCACAAGATTGAAGCTGGCAGCGACATCTTCCTCATGCCCTCGCGCTATGAGCCCGGCGGGCTAAACCAGATCTACAGTATGTGCTATGGGACTGTACCCGTGGTGCGCGCCACCGGCGGACTCGACGACACCGTCGAGCAATTCGATCGGCAGACGCTGAAGGGCACCGGCTTCAAGTTCAAGGAATACAGCGGCGAAGCGTTGCTGGAGACGTTGCAGGCGGCCACAACTCTGTATCGGTCCGATCCAAAGGCTTGGCAAGCGCTGATGCGCAACGGTATGGCGCAGGAGTATTCCTGGATCAACTCGGCCCGCGAATATGTGAAGGTGTATGAGCGCGCCAGGCAGCTGCAAGCGGCAGCTAGCGGCTAAAGACTAGCAATTAGCATTCACGATCATATATTTCACAAAACAACAAAGGGGAGTAATTTGTCGGAAGGGGTGCCCAATGAGGCATCCCGGCAAGCACGGCGATTCAGGTATTCGTGGTTGTTCAGGAGAAACCCCGTGACAATTGCAGCTGCTTTTCGTTTTGAGACAGGTATCCTGCTTTGCGCCGATACACAATATACAAGTGGCGCAAAGATCGAAGAAACGAAAATGTTCACGATAAAATACCATGCGGCTACTGCGGTACTCGTCTTGACCGGAAGAGCGACATATGCCAAGCGAGCAGTTGAGCAGATAACCAATAGCATGAAGTCACTGCCGGAGGATGAACTCAGCAAGGGTAATATTCAGGATGCAATAGAGTCTGGCCTGAGAAAAGTATTTAACGACCACGTCTATCCACATCCTGATTGGGGAAAAGAAAACTCTCCTGATTTTTCATTTGTGATTGGAGGATATTCTCCGATAGACGGTGATTTTCTCATTGGGACTGAAGAAACTATATCTGCGGAAGCAGTAGGTCGCATTTGTTTGGGTTCTGGAGCATACCTAGGCGAATACTTGGCGCGCATGTATCTCGGCAGACAACAGCCACTAGAACAGGTGGTATCGCTGGCGATTTACATTTTGCAACAAGCCAAGTCTTACGATAGCGCCTGTGGGGGGAAGTCGGAATTCGTTATTCTCTGGGACGACGGCGATACGTCGCCGGTCAAGGAGTTCAATGTTAACTTAGGCGAAACATATGCCGAGTCATTTACTCGATGTATTGCCCCTTTGTTCTACTCAATGGCTGACGTTGATAAGAACGATCAAGAGGCACGAAAAGAGATGCAGAGTTCCATTGATATGCTCGTACGCAACCGTGAAATGCGTAGAATGTCAGAGACTAAATACAACGAGTTGATTGGTGTCTTAAGGAAAAAGGTAGAAGAAGAGATGCCTTGGATCAAAGACAATCGGTGGCCTAAGCGGTAAGTTGTTCAAAGGTCAGCGGACTAACAGGAAGCAAGATAGAAATGGCCGCACATTATGTCGCTGTACATCGGCTTCGTTCTAGAATTAGGCTCTCAATGCACTGGAGGCGCTTTTAGAGCGGTTTAGTTATTTGTGTAGTCTAGGTGCCGCCGGCTGAAGCCGGCTC
>Ga0208587_1000062_pt1 | contig 53497 bp, 59 predicted proteins | sample NGESurdeep092012_7_FD_184472 | JGI IMG/M metagenome (GOLD analysis project Ga0208587, IMG submission 184472) | Arctic peat soil microbial communities from Barrow, Alaska - NGEE Surface sample 210 deep-092012 (SPAdes) | ecosystem: Environmental > Terrestrial > Soil > Wetlands > Peat ...
AGAGCCTATATGGGACTGTAGCCCGCGCGTCGAACGTCAAGGGTCGAAGGTACAGAGCATACGAGGGTAGGCCCCGAATCCGATGGTACCGACCAAGGCGTCCGCGCTCCGGTCGGTGCAGCGCGCAATGATGCCGCGTCGCGGAGCGCTATTCCCTGTACGGTGACTCCGCCGACGCCTGCAGTGCCTCGGCTATGCGCGATCCCTTCGCTGTCGCGTCGCCAGTCGGTGTCGCACTCGCGCTCTTGCGATGTGGCGCCAGCGCCGTGACGAACGCTTCCGCGAGCTCGCCCACCTGCCACCGCCGAAGCTCGGACACTTCGCCGACTTCCTCTGCGGATTCCGGATTGCGTCGCGCAACCGCCTCCATGCGGTCCCGCGAGCACAACACGCCCGGATCGAGCGCGAGCCGCTTGGCTGCCTCGTCGCGCGCCCTCTTGAGCGCGCTGACGCGCGCGTCGAACTCGGGATCGCGATCCCAGCGCGCCGCGCGCGGAACCTTTGGCAATTCCGACTCCGGCACCGCGAGCCCGCGCTGCACCGCCTCGAGAAGCTCGCTGCCCCGCTGTTCGAGGATGCCGCGCGGCATTCCCTTGATCCTGCCGAGCGCGTCGCGCGTGGAAGGTTGCGTGCGCGCGATGTCGAGGAGCTGTTCGTTGCCGAGCACGCGGAACGTCGCACGGTCGAGCTGGCCGGCGACGGCGTTGCGCCAGGGAACCAGCTCGCGCAACACCGCCAGCTCGCGCCGGCTGAGATCGCGCGCGCCTTTGAGTTTGAGGAACGACATGCCCGGCTCTTCGTCGGCCCACCGCGTTCCCTCGAGCAAGCCGAATTCCTCGCGCGCCCATGGCATGCGTCCCATACGCTCCAGCTCGGCCGACATCTTGTCCTTGAGCTCGAGCAGGAAGCGCGTGTCCTGCGCCGCGTAGTCGAGCATGTCCGCCGTGAGCGGGCGCATGGACCAGTCAGCGCGCTGATGCTTCTTGTCGAGCTTCACGTCGAAGAAGCGCTCGAGCAACGCGGCCAGCCCGAAGGCCGTGTAACCGAGCAGTTGGGCCGCGACGCGCGTGTCGAAGATGTGCTTGATCTGCCAGCCGTAGTCCCGCTGGAGCAGACGCAGGTCGTAGTCGGCGTCGTGAAAGACGACTTCGACGTTGGGATTCTCCAGCAGCTTGCCCAGACCGGCGGGCGTTCCCACCGCAAGCGGGTCGATGACCGCGTGCCGCTCGCGCGTCGAGAGCTGGAGCAGGTAGATCCGATCGACGAACCGATGAAAGCTCGCGCCCTCCGTATCGAGCGCGAGCTCGGTAACCGTCGCAATCTCCCCCGTGAGCTTTTCCACCGCGGGCACGGTGTCGAGATATTCGAATGCTGCTGTCTTCGCGCGGTCCGCCACCCTGTTCCTCTCTGTTGTCGAATTGAAACCCGCGGTAATGTAGCTTTGGACACGGCCGTCCCGCGCGTCAGGAGGCACAAATCCGGCCCGAGCGCGGCAGCCCCAACCCCATCCTAATGACCGACCCCACCCGAGACCCCGCGCGCGACCTGCATCGTGGCCCGGCCGGCAATCCGGATGCGAACACGACCGCGCATGTCCAGCGGGACACGGTCCCCGGTCGCGACGTGGGACGGGGCGACGTACGCCACCGGCGCACCGTTGGATGGCGGAGCCGGGACGTGGTGCGGGCCGTGTCGCTCGTCGCGGCGATGTACCTCGCCCTCCAGCTCATCTGGTACGCCAACGCCCTCTTCCTCGTCGCCTTTCTGGGGGTGCTCTTCGCCATCGCCATCTCGGCCGGGGTGGACAGGCTCCAGCAATTCCGCATCCCCCGCGGCGTGGGGTCCGTCTTCATCGTCCTCGCTTTTTTCGGGCTGCTCGGCGGGTTTTTCGCCTTGATGGCTCCAACGCTCCGTGAGCAGGGTGCCGAGCTGCGGCAGAAGCTTCCCGAGGCGGTCGATCGGATGGAGCAGTGGGTGGAGCGCCGGAACAGCGGTCTGATCGGCATGATCCTCGACACCGGGGGACCAGCCGCCGCCGACGCGGCGGCGACGCCCCCCGTCACTGCGGGTGCGGGTGCCGCAGCGCCGACGGCGAGGGTGGCGGCGAAGCCGGCGACACCGGCGGACAGCGCGCATGGCAAGAACCTGCTGCGCGCCCGGCTCGGGACGATGATGAGCGGGGCGGGGCGCTACCTCTTCCCGTTCATCACCTCCACTGTCGAGGCCATGGGCGGGCTGTTGCTCATCATCTTCCTCAGCATCTATTTAGCCGCCGACCCCGAGCTCTATCGGCGCGGCATGCTCGCCCTGCTCCCGGCGAGGCGGCGCCCGTATACGGCGCAGGTGCTCGATCACATCGCGACGGTGTTGCGGAAGTGGCTCGTGACGCAGCTCATCGCGATGGCCGTCATCGGCACGGTGACGACGATCGTGCTGCTGATCCTCCAGGTCAAGGCGGCGTTCGCGCTCGGACTGCTGGCCGGACTCCTCGAGTTCATCCCCACAGTGGGACCGCTCCTCAGCGCCGTCCCCAGCATCGGGATGGCGTTCCTCGATTCGCCAGAGAAGGCGGTGTACGTCGCCTTTGCGTACTGGGGCATTCAGTTCCTCGAGAACCACATCCTCATCCCGCTGCTCATGAAGGGCGGGATGGATCTGCCGCCGGCGCTCACCGTGCTCACGCAGGCGCTGCTCGCGCTGGTGTTCGGCTTCCTCGGTCTCATGGTCGCGGTGCCGCTGCTGGCGACGGTGATGGTCCTGGTACAGATGCTCTACGTCGAGCAGCTCCCGGCGACTTACCGCGCGCTCACGGACGATCTCGACGAGCCGGTCGAGGGGGCGCTCGCTTCGCCTCGATAGCGTGCGCGCATTTCTCGCCCGGCTGCGAAGGCATTCGGCCACGCACGCGCGCGCGCACGTCGCGCGCCTGACGGCGGCGTTCTTTTCTGGCTAACCTTCGATGGATGAGGGCTCGACGCATTCGATGACGAGCCGCTGGTGCTTCGTCCACCGCGCTGAGGAACTTACGATGGATCGTCTACCGGAAGTCGTCTTCCACGTGTATCCAGCCGACTGTGACATGCTCGGGCACGTGAACCACGCCACCATGCTCGCCTTTCTCGAGCGTGCGCGCTGGGAGCTGCTCGAGCGCGAGGGGGGTGGAGGCGTGCGCGACTTCGCGACGGTGCCGGTCTATTCCGTCGTGCGACATGTGGACATCGACTACTTCGCGCAGTCGCTCCCTGGTGACGACCTCGCCATTCGCAGTGGACTGCTCGCGGTGCGCAACACGAGCTACATCGTGAAACAGGATGTGCGAAAGGCCGGAAGCAACACGGTCGTGGCGCAGGCGTCGATCATATTCGTGGCGATCAACCGCGCTGGCAAGCCAGTGCGCGTTCCCGAGGAATGGCGAACGCTATTGCCACACTGGCCCGAGGACGACGACGAGCGCGGCACGCGATGATCGCGATGTTGGCCGGGGGCCTCGAGCTTGCCTACGACGACGTCGGCACCGGCGTGCCGCTGCTCTTCATTCACGGCTGGCCGCACAACCGCACGCTGTGGGCGGCGCAGTTGAATGGACTGCCAACGCAGGCGCGGTGCCTCGCGCCGGACCTGCGCGGCTTCGGAGGTTCCTCGGTCGAGCCGCCCTATTCCGTCGACCAGTACGCCGACGATCTCGCGGCATTTCTCACGATGCTCGGCGTCGAGCGCGCCGTTGTCTGCGGGCTTTCCATGGGGGGTTACGTAGCGCTCGCGTTACTGAGACGTCATCGCGCGCTCCTGCGAGGGCTGATTCTCACGAGCACGCGCGCGACGGCGGACACGCCCGAGGCCAAAGAGAAGCGCGCACGACTAATCGAGTTCGTGAGAGATCGCGGCGTCGAGGCGCTCGCCGGCCGTCAACTGAAGGCGATGGTCGGCGAGACGACGTTCAACTCTCGCCCCGACGTGCTCGAGGCACTTCGCCAGCTCATGGCTGACGCGCCGAGCGCTGGCGTGATCGGGGGGCTCGAAGCGATGGCCAGCCGGCCCGATGCGTCGAGCTTGTTGGGAGGTATCGATTTCCCGACTCTGGTCGTAAGTGGCAGCGAGGATACGTTCACTCCACCGGACGAGCTTCGTGCATTGGCCGCGGCGATTCCTCACAGTCGGCTCGAGGTTATTCAGGGTGGCGGCCATGTGTGCAGCTACGAGCGGCCCGCGGCGTTCAATCACATCGTGGGTGAGTTTCTGGCGTCGCTGGTGTTCGACTAACCCTCGACTAGGTTCGCCACAGCGTTGGCCGCTTGAGTAACGCTGCCGCGCCTGCGACCTTTGAACTCTGCCTGTCCCGCACCTCGCCCACGTCCTGATGCACGCCATGCCCTCCTCGCCAACCGATAGCGCACCCGAACAGCAGGTTTCGGAGGCCGAGCGCCGTCCGAGCGCTCGGATCGGCGCGGTGCTCTTTCGGCATCGCGGATGGCTGCCGGTGCCCTTTCTGCTCGTTCCGCTGCTCGCGCACGGCAACACCGACGAGATGAACTGGATCCTGGGCTTCGTCTTCATCGTGCTCGGAGAGGCGATGAGGCTGGCTGGGGTCGCCGCGGCTGGAACCGTCACCCGCCGGCGCTCGCGCACGGTGCAGCGTCTGGTGACGTATGGAATCTTCGCCTGGATGCGGAATCCGCTCTATGTCGGGAATTTCCTCATCTGGTTGGGCTTCATCGTGATCTCGGGCGTGTTCTGGTTCATCCCGGTGGCGATCGTGCTTTTCGCGATCGAGTACACGCTCATCGTGCGATACGAGGAGGGCGTGCTCGAGTCGATTTTCGGGGAGGAGTATCTCCGCTACAAGGATCGGACGTCACGCTGGTTTCCGCGGCCGCCCGGCACGGATGAAGAGGGGGAGCATCACTGGACGGAAGCGTGGCGGAGCGAGATCAGCACGTTTCTGCAGTACATCGCGATCACCGCGGCGTTCATCGCGAAGGAGCGATTCGGCTGGTCGCTGTAGTGCGCACTCATGGAAAAGCGTGAAGTGCGGATTCAACGAATTTGAACGGAAACGGCCGGATCTGAGGCTCTATCCGGTAGTTTTCGTCGCATCCGGAAAATCCGTTCCTCCCACTTTCCCGTCCACGCGCTGCGCAAGTAAGTAGCGAGTCAATTCCTCGAACGATCGCGCCACGAACTCCGCCTCGCTCGGTCCGTTGTCCCGCACCACATCGATCCGGATTGCCCGAAATCCCGCCGCGAGCGCGCCACGAACGTCAGTCCGCTCGTTGTCGCCGATATGCAGGATCTCGCCGGGCGAAACTCCGAGTTCGTCCACCGCCGCCTGGAAGATCTCCGCCCGCGGCTTCGCGTGGCCGACGTCCATCGAGTAGATCGTGGACGAGAAGAAGCCGCGCGCGGCGTCCTTCTCGAGCAGGCGATCCTGCGCACGACCGGACGCGAAGCCGGTGTCGCTGATGATCGCGAGAGTGAAGCGGCGCCTGAGCATGCGAAGCATCTGCCATGCACCGGCCAGCATCGCGGGCGGGAGCATGAGCAGCGCGTTGTCCACCGCATCGGCGGCGGTGGTCACGTGAGCGCAGCCCTCGCGAGGACTGACCGCGGCGCGCTCCAGGATCCAGCGCAGACGATCATCCGTCTTGTAGCCGCGATGCTCCTCCCTCCACCACCGCTCGGCCTCGCGCCCGGATTCCTCGTACAGGGCGCGAAGCTGTTCTTCCGGCAGCGCTCGGCCGTAGGCGCCGAGGAGGGCGCCGACGGCCGTTCGGCGCAGCGCGACGCGCTCCGGAGCCGCGCCGCCCTCGTACAGCGTATCCCAGTAGTCGAACGTCAGGGCGCGAAGCATCGCGCGCCTCCCGAGTGACCCGATCTAGCGGGTAGGACGGCCGGGTGGGTTGTCGCTCTTGAAAACGTCCCGGTTGAGCTGGATGTACTCTTTCATCTGCGCCGGCACGTCTTCTTCGGGGAAGATCGCCGTGACCGGGCATTCAGGTTCGCATGCACCACAATCGATGCATTCGTCGGGGTGGATGAAAAGCTGGTTCTCACCCTCATAGATGCAATCCACGGGACAGACGTCGACGCACGCCTTGTCCTTGGTGCCGATGCAGGCTTCGGTAATGACGTAGGGCATTGATCGCCTCAGATGATACTGCGAAGTGTGGGCGCTCAGGCTAAGCTAATGCGAATCGCGGGTGCGACAACGGTTGCCCGCGCCGAGGAACCCGGGCACGGCGCGCATGAGGGGTACGATACCGTGCTCGTCGATGGGCGGCTGGCCTGGAAGTGCTGCGCGGCTGAAGCGCGCGGCGGCCGCGGCGGCCTTCCACGCGCGGTGGCCCCTTCCCGGAGCCGATCCGTGAAATCCGGTGCATCTGCCTCGCACCTTGGGGCGTTGGGCTCGTCTCGCCGTATCGCCGCTCAGGCAACGCGCAGATTTTCCTGCAGATGGTGTCGAGGTTCGCGGCGACCTTGAAGAGCATAGGCTACGGACTCACGGCCACACCCGCACTCCCTTGATCGCCGCTTCCAGCGAATCGGGTCCTCGTCGTAGGTAATACGCTCGTCCTACTCAGGTTTACGTTCCGTGGCCGCAGAGTTCTTGCCGTTGTCGTGCAAGGTAGACCGAAGAGGCCGATTGAACTCTGAGGGTGAAACGAGATCGGCGTGGTTGCGAGATGGCCTTCAGCCTTTTGAAATCTCCGTCAGCTACGAGCGTGTCACCGGGTCGGACTTGTTCCGGTGCGACTCCAACGCTCAAAAGGCTATGCCCGCAGGGAGCGCAAAATCGCAACTACAAATCGGACGCCTCACGTTTATCGGTTTCGAGAACGCGCCGGGATTTTCCATGTTCGCTAAGTCCCAATGGAACGCCAAGTACGAATGCAACAAATACGACAATCGCTGTGTCTTGTCTGCCCCACGCAGCATCTCCAAGTTGCGCATACTTTATGGCTAGAACGATTGATAGAACTGCGACAAATTGTGGGTTCCGGAAACTCTGGCTCGCGAGTTGACGATATCGAGATCGAGGTCGACCCATGTGCGGTCAGGCAGCGACGCGCATTCGCTTTCGATGTCGCGGAAGTAGCGAGCCGCGGCGATCATATCGTACTCGCGCTCTTCCTTCCAGAGCCCCGACCTCATCAGCCGGAATGCCTCGATCGATACTTTGACGCCGTACGCGACGAACGCGCCGCACACGAGCACCACGAACAGGACGACAGGGCTCACGGTCGGCCGTGAAGGAGGACGACTATCCGGCTATCTCCAGGGCGGTGCGGCGCCCTTCTTCTTCGGCAGGTCGGGATTTTCCCGATAGAGCGTGCAGGTCCGCCCGATGGTCTGCACGACGTCGGCGCCGAGCTTCTCCGCCATTTCGTGCGACGCGTCCTGCGGCTTCGCGTCCGTCGTCTTCGCCAGCGCGACCTTCACCAGCTCGTGCGTGCGCAGCGCGTCGTCGATCGTTTGCAGCAGCGCATCAGTGAGCCCCTGATGCCCCACGTGAACGAGCGGCGAGAGACGATGGGCCTCAGCGCGCAACTCGGCGCGCTCCCTGGACGTGAGTGTCATGGCCGAACGGGATCGTGCGTGAGAAGAATGAGCGGATACGGATTGATCGGATCGCCGTCCCAGTACTTTCCGTCCTGTGGCATGCGCATGACCTGAAAGTGCAGATGGGGCGTGTCCTTCGGTGCGTTGCCGGTCGTACCGACGAAGCCGAGGGTGTCGCCTCGCGCCACCAGCGCGCCCTGTGCCAGCCCGGGCTGGTAGCCGTCGAGATGCGCATAGTAATACACCACGCGCCCGAGCGGGTCGGTGGCGTAGATGGTGTTGCCACCGAGGGAGCTCACACTGATACGCAGAATGCGGCCGCTGTCGGCGGAGAGAACGGGAGTGCCGCGAGGCGCCATGATGTCGAGCGCGCGGTGCACGCGCCCGCCGTCGCGTCCTTCGTCGAAATTGTCGTGAAGCTGACTCAGCGTTGCGCCCGCCACCGGAATGAAGATCCCGCGCGCCAGCAGATAGTCCACTGCCTCGGCGCTCGAGACGCTGGTCGCTGCAGCGGGCGCACTCGCTGCGGAACCGGCGAGCACAACGCGCGGAGCGGGCGCTGCGCCGGGCGCCAGCGCCGAGTAGGCGTGGCGCGCGCAGCCAGAGATGACGAGCGCGAGGAGAAGTACGAGCGAACGACGCATCGCTAACGAGACGCGCGATGCACGGTGAGAGTCACCGTCACGGTACCAACAACACCTTCCCCGTCGTGCGTCGCCCCTCGAGCGCCCGATGCGCCTCCGCGGCGTGCACGAGCGGCACTTCCCGATCGATGCGCAGCTTCAGCGAGCCGTCGCGCACCCAGCCGAGCACGTCGCCGGCGCGCCAGGCGAGTTCCTCGCGTGTGGCGACGTAGTGACCAAGCGTCGGCCGCGTGAGGAAGATCGAACCCTTCTGGTTGAGTACATTCGGGTCGAGCGGGGCAACTGGTCCGCTGGATTGTCCGAAGAGCGCGAGCATGCCGCGCAGCGCGAGGCAGTCCATGCTCTTGAGAAAGGTCGTGGCGCCGACGGAGTCGTACACCACGTGTACCATGGCGCCATCGGTGATGCGCCTTACCTCGGCGACGAAGTCCTGCGTGGTGTACAGAATCGTGTCGTGCGCACCCGCCTCGCGAGCGAGCGCCGCCTTCTTCTCAGTCGAGACGGTGCCGATGACATGTGCGCCGATGCGCCGCGCGATCTGGCAGAGAATCAGACCAACGCCGCCGGCCGCCGCGTGCACGAGACACCGCTCGCCGGCCTTGAGCGGGTAGACCGAGGTCGCGAGGTAGTGCGCCGTCATGCCCTGAAGCATCGCCGCCGCGGCGATGCGCGCTTCGAGCCCATCGGGAATGCGCACCAGCTTGTCGACTTTGGCGAGCGCAAGCTCGGCGTACGATCCTTGAAAGCTCTGCGACGTCACCCGATCGCCAACGGCGACGTCCCGTACGCCCGCGCCAACGGCGACCACCGTTCCCGCGCCCTCGGATCCTGGGGTGAATGGAAGGGGATTCTTGTACAGGCCCTTTCGGTAATACACCTCGACGAAGTTCACTCCGATCGATTCCATGTGCACGAGCGCTTCGCCGGTGCCGGGCGCCGGATCGTCGATGGTCTCGAGCTGCATGACCTCCGGCCCGCCCGTTTCATGAATTCGGATGGCTCGCATGCGCGCTCCTCAGGTGAATGACGACGGGCGACACATTTTTATCCGCGCAGCTCCGCCTGTGGGGGAAAGCCGTGCTGCCTGCGTCCGACGTCGGCTTCATGCTTCGCCGTCGTCTTGTACAGCTCGAAGCGCCCGTCTACCGCGAGCGGCGCGCAGCGAGTGCGCATGCGCTGCATCTCGACGGTGGACATCGGCGTGAAGCCGCGCGCCACGCCGACGTTCTGCCCCAATACCTTCAGTGAATCGATGCCGCTCACGGTGACGGCGACGGGAAGACTCATCGCGTAGCGCAGCGCCTCCTTCGCTCCCACCGCGCGCTTCTTCACTGCATCACCCTCGCCACCGAGACTTTTCATCCCGATCGCGGCGATGCCCTGCCGCGCCAGCTCGGGAAGCACCTGCTGCTCGAAGCTGCGGAAGGTCGCGTCGAAGCAGTTGAGCGGCATCTGGCAGGTATCGAAGGCGTAGCCATGCGACAACATCTCCAGGTGCAGCGCCGGATCCTTGTGGCCGGTGAAGCCGACGAAGCGCACGAGCCCCTTCGCCTTCGCGCGATCGAGCGCTTCGATCACGCCACCCTTCATGAAGTGACGCTCGGGGTCGCCAGCATACGCAACTTCATGCACCTGCCACAGATCGATGTGATCGGTCTTGAGGCGCCGCAGCGACTCCTCGAGCTGGCGCATGGCGGTCCGCGCGTCGCGACCGTGCGTGCATACCTTGGTCATGAGGAACACGCGCTCCCGCCAACCATTCGCGAGCGCCTTCCCCATTCGCTTCTCGCTCACCCCGTCGTGATACTCCCACGCGTTGTCCATGAAGGTGATGCCTAAGTCGATGGCGCGATGCACGAGCGAAATGGCCTCTCGTTCGGCGCCCACCTGGCCGAGGTGATAGCCGCCCATCCCGAGTGCGGAGACCGTCTCGCCCGTCCGGCCGAGGGCTCGGCGGGGGATTTCTGTCGTCGCTGCCACGTGTCCTCCAGAGGTCGAAGTCAGGCCGGCTGACCGCAGTGCAGGAACCGAACCCCGGCGGCTGTTGCAGCGGATATCTCCGGGCTAGCTTTCTCCCAGTAGAGACAAGAACGGAGATGACGATGCAGGTCGAACCTACGAATGCTCACGCTGGCCAGCACATTCCCTTCAAGCAGGAAGGGTGGGGTGTGGCCCTGTTCGTCGTCATACTCGCCGTCGCTTTGGCAGGCAGCGCATGGTACGTGCACAAGACGACATACTTGCATCCGACCGACGTACGCTTCCACGCGACTGGAACGACCAGATCGGCGCGCGAATAGCGACCAAACTGATCAGCGTTCCGCCACCCTCTCCATCATCGCGACAACTTCCTCGAGCGTCGTTAGTGCGTGGTCTCGCGCGTACCAGGCGCGAACGTGCTTGTACCGCTCGGACTTCTCGAGCGCCTGTCCCTCGGCCAGCACCCAGCGGTGAAGCGTGGCTGGCCGCGGACCCCACCAGCCGCGCTCCACGTAGTCCGCGTCGAGCGCGATGACCGCCGGGATCGACCGCGACGTGCCGGTGAGGTGTGTATCCATGAGGTCGATATTCGCGTCGCGCTCGAGGACGCGTAGATCGGCGTTGGAGGCCAGCTCCGCGAGCTTCGCGATCACCGGGACGGTGTTCACGGCGTCGCCGCACCAATCCGCGCTCAGCACGAGCAGGTGCCAGTTCCCTCCCAGCGCCTCGACGCGGTCAACGAACACCTGGGGAACGACAGCCCGACGCCCAACCGCAGCCCACAGATCAGCGTTGTTCTGGGCCGTGGCACGCATGGCCTCGAAGTCCTGCGCTGCGAGGTAGCGGTCGCGAAGCAAGCCGGTCAGGTCGTCGATGCGGAGAAGGGCGCTCATGCCACATGAATCCACCACGCGCGCACTGGGTTCCGCGTCAGCGCGGCGAGAGGGAGTCCTTGTTCGCGCGGATCTTCTTCACATAGTCGAGCGTCTCGGCGTATCGCCACCGCTCGACCCGTGGCGCGACGCGTTCGATATTCGGCCAGGTACGGTTGTCGAGCTTCGCGGCCGACGCCGCTTTCCGCGCGCGAATGATCGTCCCTTCGCCCGCATTGTAGCCCGCGAACACGAAGTGCCATCGCTCGGACTCGTCGACGTCGGGCTTCCAGAGCGTCCACAGATCGCGGTCGTGCAGAATGCCCGCCGCGATGTTCCACTCCGGATTGTCGATCGCGCCGAAGCTGGGGAGCGCGGTGCGGATCTGACCGTAGGTCGCTGGCATGAGTTGCATGATGCCGCGCGCACCAACTCGGCTGCGCGCACCTGGCGTGAGATCGCTCTCGGCCATTCCCTGCGCCTTGAACCAGCGCCAGTCGGTGCCGACGCCGAAGTAGCGCTTCGTGTACTTCTTGAAGATCGGATCGAAGCGCGCGGTGGCGCGCTTCGTCTGCCGTTCCTCCGCCGCGCGATCGAGCGCGTGCTTCGCCTTGGCGACCTTTTCGCCCGCACCCTGCGCCGCGGCGGTCGCCGACTCACACGCGAGCGCGACGCTCGCGCCGAGTACGATGCGGATGAGCGGACGCACAGGCATCATCCCAGCGCCTTCCCGATGATCAGCGCGATGGAGATGAAGATCGCCGCGACGAAGATGGCCACCGCGATATTTCCCTTCTGCAGCTCAGCTGGAAAGTCGACCTCCGGAGTGAGCTTGTCGAACGCCCGGTAGGCGGCGTACATGAGGACGACGCCGATCACGGCGTACAGGACGTTCAGCGCGATGACAGAGAGTTGCACTGGGACCTCGAGAATGAGACCGGCGTTTCCGATCGTGGAGGGAACAGTCATTCGACGCACGGCGGCGTTGCCCCGCAACGTCTCGCCCAGCCGGGTTCACCGCTGTCGCAATCGCACCGCCGAGGCTTCGTGCCGGTCCAGAGAACCGAGGTTCCAGACCAGGCCCGCGTAAATCGCATTCGGCATGTCGCCATGAAAGGGCGCAATGATGCCGACGTCCAGATTGAACGCCGTGCTGACGAGATAGGTCGGGCCGGTGAGCAGCGCCGCGGTCGAGGGTGTACCCGATCCGTCGATGGTTGGCACTCCGAATACTTCCGCCGTCCAGCTCAGCCGCCCGACGACGGGAAACCCGAACGAGGCCGTCCAAAGCGCTGCGTTGGCTGCAGCGCTCGCATCGGTGGCGCCAACACGCGTGTACGCGACGTTAAGGTCCATCGCGACACCCTTGATGTCGTAGCTCGTGATGGCCGTGACGCCAAGGTCGAGCGAGCCGGTTCCCGTTCCCGCGAAAAGCGATCCGCTGGGAAACTTGATCGCGGGGAGGAGCGCGAAGTCGCCGAGCACGGGATGATCGTCGAGCAGCCGCCATTTCACGCCGACGCTTACGTCGCCGATGCCCGATGACTGCCCCGCGCCCGAGATGAATGCTGGCATGCTCACGTTGAGCTGCACGTGAGAGGCAAGACCGACCTTCATCACGGTCGGCACCGAATAGGCGCGGCTCCCGGCATCGGCGCGATTGCCCTGAAATCCCGTCTCCAGCTCGAAGTAGCCGGGCGCGACGGTGTGAGCGTGGGTGGCCACCGTTGGACGCTCCGGTTGCACCGCGCGGGGATCGGTGGCCGGCTCCTGCGCGAGAAGCGGCACGGCGAGCGCGAGCGAAATCGCGATCAGCGCCGCCTGCACTGGCAGCCGCGCGACGAGTCCCGTCATCCACAGACCCGACGGCAGTGGCTGCTCAGGACGGCTCCGGCTTCGGCGATTCGCTCGGCACGTTCGGTAGCGGTGTGTTCAACCCGCCGATGATGGTGCTGAGTCCATCGAGCGCGTCCATGATCTCACGCACGCGCGACATCATCTCCGCCGCTTGGGGCGGAAGCTCCTCGCCCTTGGACTCCGCGCGCGCCACGAACTCTTCGAGCTGGCGCAACTGCGCGGCGAACTCATCTCTTGCCGTTGTCGCGACCGGCGTACTCTCTGCTGCGCTCATGCCATCCTCGTGCGTTTGAGTCACTCGATTCTCGCCTGCCGCAATCAACGTCTGCGTTCCCGACCAGCGTCGTCCCGGCTCGAGCACCACCGGCATCTGTACGACCGCCGCCTCGATGCAGAGCATTCGTCGCTCGCCACCGGGCTCCATATCCTTCAATTCCGCCGCCTTCTCGGCGCCTGGATTCCAGATCACGACATCGGGAAAATTTGTCGTCTCGATTGCGAGCTCGCGCTGCGGCTCACGCAGTGTCAATCGTGGCGGCGCGTGTATGTATACCCGGTCGATCTCTCCGTGGACGCGAATCACCTCGTGGTCGTCACAGTTGAATTCGCCCGGCGCGCTCGACTGAGGACGAATGAAGCAATCGCGCCGCCCTTGGCTTCACCCTCGGGGTCGTCGAGTGTCCATCGGCTCGTGCGCGCGAAGCCATGACGGGGAAGCGGACCCTCGGCGGCGGCGTTGCATGTTCCGCGGGTTGACTCACCGCAGAAAGCGTTCGGCCAACTGCTCGAGACGATCGTCGCCGTCCTTGCGCGCGCGGGCGAGAATGCGCTTCACGTGGTCGCGCAGCTTGGGCTCACCCCAGTAGTAGCCGGTCGCGGCCTCAGCGCTCTCCGTCTCGCCGGCGCGCGCAGCCTCGAGCAGCGCCGAGGCAGCGGCAGCGTCGAACTCCGGGTCGTCGCGAGCGGGAAGACCGTAGTCCCGACGCGGTGCTCCGCCGCCTGCGTCTTCGTTGACGAATGCGCGCGACATGGGCCGGCTTTAGAACTCGCGCTTCTTCATCTGCTGAAAGAGGTCCTTCGCATCCGAGGTCGCCGCCTCTTCCGCTTCCGTCTGGAGCGGACGCGTGGCGTCGAGCGTGGCGTCGTAGGTGCGATTCTTCTTCGGCTTGGCGGCCGCGGCGGCGGCCTGCGTCTTTCTGAGCAGGGCTTTCATCTGGGCTTCGTTCATCTCGAGCGTGCTCCAATGGGTTCGTGGGGGGTACCTGCAAACTAGCGGCCGGATACACTCCAACCGCGTTCTCTTACGTAGTCATGTACGTTGTAGAATCGGTACCGGGAATGGGAGGACGCCACTGGGAGCTGTAGACACATCCAGACGGCAGAAGGGTCATGATCACGTGCGTTTGCCGGTGTTCGCAGGCGATGGGGAGCGTGGCCGCGGCACAGCGGGTCTATAGCTCCCATTCATGGCGAGACGACATACGAGCTAAACAGCGCATCCAGCTCCGCCTCCGGATCGACGCATACCCCCTCATGCACCGGCGAGCTCTGGAGCACATCCGACCGCGGCGCCGTCAACCAGTGGAAGCGTTCCGACGGAGGCGCGAGTGCGACCGGCCCCGCCGTTTCGTCTCCCGCGCAGATTGCCGCGCAGGAGCGCAGGTAGCGGGTTAGCAGCTCGAGGTCCAAACCTGGCGCAAGCCGAGCGAGCGCGTCGAGGTCGGTCATCGTGCGCAATGCCAGAAACTCCGTCGTACGTGCGTGCAGGACAACGCCCACGTTCGCGAACGCGCTGAGGTGCACGCGCGGGACCACGCGCAGAACGGCGAAGTCGTAGTCGACCAGGGTGCGGCGGCTCACCGGCGCGCCTCGAGGTGTTGCGGCGCCTCGATGCGAAGCTGCTCCTGCGCCGCGGTTGCTTCGGCGAGCCAGATGCTGCGCGCGGCGAGCCGGCCTGTGAGATACTGCCTGTAGCGAGCCCGGGCCGCCTCGGCCGACGGGAAATCCCCGCTGCCGGCGACCGGATCCATCAGCAGGTCGTCGGGCACCGTCGCGACCACCTCGGCGATCGCGTCAGCCGACAGCCGGTCCGCGCTCGCGGCATCCGCTGCGGCGAGGTCGCCGGCGACCGCGAGGAGCACGTGCGAACGAATGAGCTGAAAGGGTGAGCGGGTGCGAGCGTCGTCCACCGACGACCAGTCATGATGCGCGTACAGCGCCGCGCCGTGGTCGATCAACCAGGGGCGGCGCTGCCAGATCATGAGATTCGGGTTGCGATGCGTGCGATCGGGGTTGGTCGTGAGCGCATCGAGCCACACCGTCTGCGCGGCCAGCTCCGGCGAGACCAACTCTCCGGCCGCGGACGGATCGAAGTTGAATGCGCCTTCCAGATACCGCAGCCCGACATTCGTGCCGTGACTCCGCCGCAGCAACTCCTGGATTTCGGGATCGGGCTCGCTGCGCCCGAATCGCGTCGAGATGTCGACGAGTGCGAGGTCTGGCGTCGGCAGTCCGAGCGCCAAGGCAAGTCCTCCGACGATGAGCTCCGCGATGAGCACCTTGGCGCCCTGCCCCGCGCCGCGGAACTTCACGACGTACAGCCCACCGTCCTCCGTGTCCACCACGGCGGGGAGGGAGCCTCCCTCGCGAAGTGGCTGGACGTAACGCGAGGCGGCGTGGCGCGGAATCATCAGAACTCCTCGTTATCCGTCTCGCGCAGGTCGCCCTGATGCGGCGGCGAAGAGATCATCAGAAACCTTGCGTCGTCCGGCCCTTCGTTGCGCACCTGATGCGCCGTGCCCCAGGGAAGCTCGATTCCGAAGCCGGGCGGAAGCTCGTGTCTTGCGCCTTCCACCTCGATCACGATCGTGCCGCTCAGCACATAGAAGAACTGGCGGGCGCGGGTGTGCCAGTGGCGTACCTCGCAGGTGCCGGGTGGCATCCGCTCCTCGATCACGCTCAGGCTCGCGGCTCGCACCAGGTGCCAGCTCTCGCAGTTGCCGCCCCGTTCGTGCTGCTGGGCCGTGGCGATCGATATGGGAATGGGAATCATTTTGGACCATTCGCTCTTTCGCGGTGTCGACTTAAGATGGTAGCGCTTGCTGCGTGGGGCCAGCTGGTCAGTGCCGCGCCACGCGATGTGTAACACGCCGGATCGCGTTCGGGCAAGCCCGTTACGGGTTACGAGTCTTCAGTCTGACCGCAGTCGTGGGGTTGGGCGCAAAACGGGAACTCGACGCCGATTCGCTCAATACTGACTCGCATCTATTCCCCTGACGACTCGTATCTCGTAACGGGTTGCCGGATCTGGACCGGGCGGTTCCACAACACAGTCTAACACGTTGGCGCATATTACTTTAAGTCATTTCCCCCCATGTTGACTCCCAAGAGATAACCGACTACTTTAGTCTCATATAGAATTGCACCAGATAAGTCGGGAGATTGTTGCCATGAGTTCGTCCATCGATTCGCTGGTCAACCGCGAATACCAGTACGGCTTCGTGACGGATGTCGAGGCGGATACGATTCCGCCCGGGCTGAGTGAAGACGTCATTCGGCTCATCTCGACGAAGAAGGACGAACCGTCCTGGCTCCTCGATTGGCGCCTCAAGGCCTACCGCCGCTGGCTCACGATGAAGGAGCCGCACTGGCCCAACGTCAGCTACGAGCCCATCGACTATCAGTCGCTGTCGTACTACTCGGCACCCAAGTCCGTGACGCCGCTCCAGTCGCTCGACGAGGTCGATCCCGAGCTGCTGCGCACGTACGAGAAGCTCGGCATTCCGCTCAACGAGCAGAAGTTCCTCTCCGGTGTCGCGGTCGACGCGATCTTCGACTCGGTGAGCGTCGGCACGACGATGAAGAAGGAGCTGGGCGAGCTCGGCATCGTGTTCTGCTCGCTCGGCGAAGCGGTGCGCGAGCATCCCGATCTCGTGCAGAAGTATCTCGGCTCGGTCGTCCCCTACTCCGACAACTTCTTCGCGGCCCTCAACTCTGCGGTCTTCTCCGAGGGATCGTTCGTCTACATCCCGAAGGGCGTACGCTGCCCGATGGAGCTCTCGACGTACTTCCGCATCAATACGGAAGGGACGGGCCAGTTCGAGCGCACGCTCATCGTCGCCGACGAAGGCTCGTATGTCAGCTACCTCGAGGGCTGCACCGCGCCGAAGCGCTCGACGAGCCAGCTCCATGCGGCCGTCGTCGAGCTGATCGCGCTGAAGGATGCGACGATCAAGTACTCGACCGTACAGAACTGGTATGCCGGCGACAAGGAAGGAAAGGGCGGCATCTACAACTTCGTGACGAAGCGCGGAAAATGCGCAGGCGCGAATTCCAAGATCTCGTGGACGCAGGTCGAGACCGGCTCGGCGATCACATGGAAATATCCCAGCGTGATCCTCCTGGGCGACAACTCGACTGGTGAGTTTTACAGCGTTGCGGTGGTGAACAACCGCCAGCAGGCCGACACGGGCACGAAGATGATTCACATCGGCCGCAACACGAAGTCGAACATCGTGAGCAAGGGCATTTCGGCGGGCCATGGCCAGAACAGCTATCGCGGCCAGGTGAAGGTGCTGCCGAAGGCGGTGGGCGCACGCAACTATACGCAGTGCGACTCGATGCTCGTCGGCAACCAGTGCGGCGCGCACACCTTTCCGTATATCGAAGTCGGCAACAACACCGCCCAGGTGGAGCACGAGGCGTCGACGAGCAAGATCGGCGAGGACCAGATCTTCTACCTCAAGCAGCGCGGCCTCAGCGCCGAGCAGGCGGTGAGCATGATCGTCAGCGGCTTCTGCAAGGAAGTGTTCAAGGAGCTGCCGATGGAGTTCGCGCTGGAAGCCCAGCAACTGCTCGGCATCACGCTCGAAGGTTCGGTTGGCTAACGCTGGTCACCACGCAGTCCTGTCATCCTGTCCGACTGTCATCCTGTCATTCCGGAAATGCTCGAAATAAAAGGCCTCCGCGCTACCGTCGCCGACAAAGAGATTCTCAAAGGCATCGACCTCACCGTGCTGGCTGGCGAGGTGCACGCCATCATGGGCCCCAACGGCTCCGGCAAGAGCACGCTCGCGCAGGTGCTCGCGGGACATCCGGCGTACGAGGTCACTGCCGGCACGGTGACCTACAACGGCGAAGACCTCCTCGCGATGGACGCCGAGGTGCGCGCGCAGGCCGGCGTCTTCCTCGCGTTTCAGTATCCCGTCGAGATTCCGGGCGTGAGCAACGCCTATTTCCTTCGCGCGGCGTACAATGAGATTCGCAAGGCACGTGGCGAGGAAGAGATCGATCCGATGAGCTTCGCCGATCTCATGGACGAGAAGATGAAGCTCGTCGAGATGGACGACGCCATGCTCGCGCGCTCCGTGAACACCGGATTTTCCGGTGGCGAGAAGAAGCGGAACGAGATCCTCCAGATGGCGGTGCTCGAGCCGAAGCTCGCGATCCTCGACGAGACCGATTCCGGCCTCGACATCGACGCGCTGCGCATCGTCGCCAACGGCGTCAACACGCTGAAGCGCCCGACGAACGCGACCATCGTGGTGACGCACTATCAGCGCATGCTCAACTACATCGTGCCCGACTACGTGCACGTGCTCGCCGGCGGACGCATCGTGCGCTCGGGCGGCAAGGAGCTCGCGCTCGAGCTCGAGGCGAAGGGCTACGACTGGCTCCTCGAAGAGGCAGCCGCGTGATCGATCCGTTTCTCCAGAGCTTCGAAAGCTTTTCCGCGAACGGCGGTGCGGCGGCCCCTGAGGCTGTGCGCACGCTTCGCCTGTCCGCGATCACGCGGTTCGAGACCCTTGGCTTCCCGACGACGCGCAACGAGGACTGGCACTTCACCTCCGTGTCGCCGATCGCTGAAGGTCGCTTTGCGCTGCTCGCGAAGCCGAGCGATACGGTGACGGCAGCGCAGCTCGCGCCGTTCAGCTTCGCCGGGTCGGATTGGCATACGCTCGTGTTCGTGAATGGCCGGTTCGACGCGGCGCTCTCGCGCGGCGCCGCGCTTCCCGACGGCGTACGCGTGCTGCCGCTCGCGCGGGCGTATGACGAGCTGCCGATTCTCGTCGAACAGCACCTGGGTCAGATCGCCTCGTTCGACGCCCAGACATTCACCGCGCTCAACACGGCGTTCATCAACGACGGCGCCGTGGTGCACGTGGCGAAGGACGTCGAGGTCACGCGTCCGATTCATCTGCTCTTCGTGAGCGACGGGGGGAGGGCGGCTGCGCAGGGAACGGCGCATCCTCGCAACCTCATCGTCCTCGACGCCCAAGCCAAGGCGACGGTGATCGAGAGCTACGCAGGTCTCGCCGATGGCGCGTACTTCACCAACGCCGTCACCGAAGCGTCCATCGCCGACGGCGCGACGCTCACGCACCTCAAGCTGCAGCGCGAGTCCGCTCAGGCGTTTCACGTCGGCACGCTCGACGTGCGCCAGGCGCGTGACAGCCATCTCTTCTCCTTCAGCTTCGCCACCGGCGCGGCGCTTTCGCGCACGAACATCTACACCGAGCTGCGCGGCGAGGGTTGCGGCGCCACGCTGAATGGGCTCTACCTCGGTGATCGCGACCAGCATATCGATCATCAGACGCGTATCGAGCACTTCGAGCCCAACTGCTACAGCCGCGAGCTGTACAAGGGCATTCTCGACGGTGCGGCGCACGGCGTGTTCAACGGCAAGGTGTACGTCCATCCCGAGGCGCAAAGGACGGATGGCAAGCAGACCAACAACACGCTGCTGCTCTCCGAGAAAGCGCAGATCGACACCAAGCCGCAGCTCGAGATCTTCGCCGACGACGTGAAGTGCACGCACGGGGCGACGGTCGGGCGGCTGGACGAGACGTCGCTCTTCTACATGAAGAGCCGCGGCATCAACGCACGGACAGCCCGCGAGCTCCTCACGTACGCCTTCGCGGCCGACGTGCTGGAGACGATCGAGCTGGCCGAGGTGCGAGAAGGGCTGGAGTCCGCGACGCTGCAGCGGTACACGGAATGAAGCGCTCGCGGCCGGAATAGCGTGATGTCAGACCTCCATGAGCTCTACCAGTCGATCATCCTCGATCACAACCGGCGGCCGAAAAACTACGGCGCGCTGGAAGGGGCGACGTGCAGCGCCGAGGGGCGCAACCCGCTCTGTGGCGACGAGGTGAAGGTGGAGCTTCTGCTCGACGCGGATGGAATCGCGGAGGTGCGGTTCACCTCGTCCGGCTGCGCAGTGTCGCGTGCGTCGGCCTCCATCATGACGCAAGCGGTAAAGGGAAAATCGCGCGCCGAAGTCGAGCAGCTATTCACGCAGTTCCACGAGCTCGTGACGGGCAAGCACAAGCCGGACGAGACGGAGTCGCGCGCACTCGGCGAGATGGCCGCGTTCAGTGGGGTGTCGCGGTTCCCCGTGCGCGTAAAGTGCGCGAGCATGCCGTGGCACACGCTCCAGGCTGCGCTGCGCGACGACGCATCCTCGCGCCTGAACGCCACTCCGGAGTAGCGGCAATGACTCACACGCGACGTGCCGATTTTCCTCTTCTCGCCGGGAATCCCGGGCTTCACTATCTCGATTCGGCGGCCACGTCGCAGAAGCCGCGCGTCGTGCTCGACGCGATGCGCGACTACTACGAGCGCGACAACGCGAACCCGCACCGCGGCGCCTACGAGCTCTCCGCGCGGGCGACCGAGCGCTATCACGCGGCGCGCGAACGCATCGCGCGCTTCCTGGGCGTGGGCGATGCCGACTGCCTCATCTTCACACGGGGCACAACGGAGTCGCTGAATCTCGTGGCGACGGCGTGGGGATATGCGAACGTCTCCGCCGGCGACGAGATCATCGTCACGGCGATGGACCATCACGCGAATTTCGTCCCATGGCAGCAGCTGGCCCTGGCGCGCGGCGCACGCTTTCTCGTCTGCCCGCTGACGAGTGAGCAGCACCTGGATCTCGACGCGCTTCGCTCGATGGTCGGGCCGCGCACCAGGGTCGTCGCCTTCAATCACGTGTCCAACGCGCTCGGCACGCTGAACCCGGTGCGCCAGATCGCCGCGATCGCGCGTTCCGTCGGCGCGCTGGTCGTGTGCGATGGCGCGCAGGGCGCGCCGCATCTGCGCGTTGGCTTCGATGGGCTCGACGTCGACTTCTACGCGTTCAGCGGCCACAAGATGTGCGGGCCGATGGGCATCGGTGGCCTCATCGGCCGACGAGCGATTCTCGAGTCGATGCCGCCCTACCAGTTCGGGGGTGACATGATCGAGTTCGTGCGCGACGATCATTCCACCTGGAACGTGCTGCCGCACAAGTTCGAGGCGGGCACGCCGAACGTGGCTGACGCGATCGGTCTGGCGGCGGCGTGCGAGTACCTCGACACGATCGGCATGGACGACGTCCTCGCGCACGAGCGGGCGCTCGTGCGGCTCGCCACCGAGCGCCTCGAGCAGATCGACGGAGTGAAGATCTACGGACCGCCGCCGGCCGAACGAAGTGGCGTCGTGAGCTTCACCGTGAGCGACATCCATCCGCACGATCTGGCGACGATCTTCGATCAGGAAGGCGTCTGCATCCGCGCCGGACACCACTGCGCACAGCCACTGATGCGGCGACTCGGCGTGTCGGCGACGGCGCGGGCGTCGTTCTACCTCTACAACGACGAGAGCGACATCGAGGCGCTGATGCGCGCGCTCGAGCTAGCCAAGGCGATGTTTGCGGTGCCGGCCCTTTAGCAGAGTTCCGAGTGGGAGAGTTTTCCCGCAGTTGTTGGTTGAAGTTGACTCAGTTATGCGCTGGTCGCAGACCGCGGTGGCGTAAACGCACTCTCTGACGGGGCCATTGGGAAACAGAACGGCGGAACTGACGTTATCGTCCGGTCCGCCGTTTCGTATCGAACGTGTGCCGTGCTGAGATGACGTTACGCCCTTGGGATCTGCGACCAGCCCACAACTCGTCAACTTCAACCAAGAACTGTTGAAGAACTCTCCCACTCTACACTCTCAACTCGCGCTATTAGGACTTTGGCGTCGCTCCGATCTTGAACGCGAGATAGCTGATGCGCTCACCGGGCGCGAGCAGCATCTGATGCGGCGTTCCCGCGAGGATCACGACCACGTCGCCCGGCTTGATCGCCGCGCGAGTGGCGCCGCGAACGGTTCCACCGCGCCATTCGCCGGGCGTCGTCTCGCGTGCACCCTCTGCAACGCCACCCGTGAGCAGCGTCGCCGTTCCCGTCTGGACGACGAATACATCGGTCCAGTCCGCGTGCCCCTCGAGCGTGCCTGAGCTGTCACGATGCGTCATCGCGTAGGTATAGCCCGAGCCACGTCCCAATTGCGCGGTGCGCGAGGCGCCCGGCATGAGCGAATCGCCAATCACTCGGAGGCGCTCCATCGTCATGATCGTCGCCGGAGCAACGGGCGCCTGCGCGATGAGAAAGCGTGCAGGGAATAGTAGAATCGCGGCGACCGCAATGATCTGGCGCATGGAGATTCTCGAGCGTGTTGAAGGATTCCGCTTCATGTTACGCACCCACTGGTACACCCGCCGCCTTCAACTGTGCGACGGCGGTTGCCGGATCGGCGACTTCGATCACGAGGCGCTTGTAGTGCTCGTGATCCAGATCCAGCACGATCGTACGCTCGGGCTCGTGGACGTCGTAGAACACCCAATCGCCGTCCTGATAAAAGGTGCCCGCGGTGAGGAGCCCGGGGATCTGCGTCCCGGGCAGCTTGAGGCCATGCCACCACCCTTTCGCGGGTTCCGGGTCGATACGCACGCCGTGGATATGCTCGACGGGAATCTCCAGCCGGCTCCGAAGTGCCCACAGCTTATCCCAGCTCTGCACGTCGAAATGGACGCGCCCGTTCTCTACGGTGATCTCTACCATTGTGTGTGTCTCGTGTGTTAGAGCTCGGTTACCGACAGCACATTCTCGAACGGATCCTTGAACCACGCCACCCTCGCCCCGTTCGGAGACGTCCAGATGCCGAGTAGATCCTGCTCCATTCCGGGGTACCGCGTGAACTCCACACCCTTGCCGACGAGCGCGCGCACCATGCTCTCGATGTCCGGCACCATCCAGCCAAGTATGGTGAACTGCGCGGGCGTGTGCCCCGGCACACCGGCCACGTTCACCACTCGCACCATCACGCCGTCCGCGCTGAAGACGACGGCGAACTGGTCCTCTCCGACGAAGCGAAGCCCCAGCACGCCCTCGTAAAATGGGCGAGCCAACTCCGGTTTGGTGCAGGGAACGAAAGTGACGACCGGCATTGAGCAAAGCATGGCACCCGCCGGTTGATGGTGTGACATCGAGCTCGCCCGCTGTTCATGGATCGGTCACTGATGTGCCGGACGTGAATGACTCTGAGCGCCAGTGGGCATCAGCAGAGGTGAACCGCGGTTGCCTTGATGCTCGCTACTACCATCTCACCGGCAGCGAGACCGAGTTCCTGCGCCGAGCCCTGCGTCACGATCGCGACGAGCGTGGTCGCGCCGACCTCGAGCGTCACTCGCGCGAGGACGCCGTCGGCTGCGACGGAGAGAATCCGTCCTTGAAGCGCGTTGCGCGCCGAGCTGGGGCTCGGTTGTTGTCTCGCGAGCACGACGTCCTCGCCGCGGACTACGGCGTGGCCCACGCCGCCCGGATGATCGCCGACTCCGATGAGCTCGATGCCATCGCCTGAAAAGCGCAGCGTTCCGATCTCCGGCTCGCCGCCGACGCCGAGTCGTTGCACCGTGCCCGAATACACGTTCTCCATACCGAGAAACTCCGCGATCGATCCGGACGCCGGTTTACGAAACAGCGCTTCGGGCGCGCCCACCTGCGAGAGCGCTCCATTCTCCATCACCATCGCGATATCGCCGAGCGTTCCCGCTTCGATGAAGTCGTGCGTCACGTGAAGAACAGTCGTGCCGCGCTCGCGCTGCATGCGCCGGAGCTCAGCGCGAACGCGTGCGCGCCGGCGCGGGTCGAGCGCAGCGAAGGGCTCATCCAGGAGAAGGATGCCTGGATTGGGCGCGAGGGCTCGGGCGAGCGCCACGAGCTGACGCTCGCCTCCGCTGAGCGACGACACGGAGCGGCCCGTCAGCGCATCGGCACCCAATCGCGCGGAAATCGCGCGTGCGGTGCCGGCATCGCGAGCGCCATACTCGATATTCTCTCCCACCGTGAGGTGCGGAAAGAGATAGCCGTGCTGATACACAATCCCCACACCACGACTCTCGGGCGGCAGCGCGGTCGCATCCTTGCCGCGCAGCATGATGCGCCCCCGCGTCGCTCGCCGCACTCCCGCGATCGTCTCCAGAAGCGTCGTCTTTCCCGCGCCCGCCGGACCGAGCACGATTCCCCAGGCGCCAGCCGGAAGCGACACGGTCACGTCGCGTAGCTCGAAGCTGCCCGCGCGCGCCGAGAGCTGCTCGAGTGCGATCACGGCGCGCGCTCGAGCGGTCCTGCGCCGGCGCGGAGCGAACGAAGCACGAGCAGAGGAATCACGGCGAGGATCACGAGCACGGCGGCCACCGGCAACGCGGCATCGAGGCCGAACGCGGTGAACCGGTCGTAGCTCAGCACGCTCACCACCTTCGGGTTGTACGTCAGGATAACGATCGCCCCGAACTCGCTCACCGCGCGCGCCCACATCACCACTGCGGCGGCGATGAGCCCTCGGCCGGCGAGCGGCAGCGTCACGCGTCGCACGGCGCGCCACTGCGAGTCTCCAAGCGTGCGAGCGACGTCCTCGAAGCGTTGGTCGACGCGTGCAACGGATTCCCTGGCCGCGCTCACGTACAGCGGAGCGGACACGAAGAGCATGGCGAGACCGATGCCGAGCGGAGATCCAACGATGCCGAGCCCCACGCGCGCGAGCGCCGCTCCGGCCGGGCTCGCGCGGCCGAAGGCGAGGAGCAGCGCGATACCGGCGACCGGATGCGGGATGAGCAGCGGAAGTTCGACGAGCGCGCCGACGAGCGAGCCCGCGGGCATGCGGTGGCGCGCAAGCAGATACGCGAGCGGCGTTCCGAGCAGCACGGTCACGAGTGTCGCCATCGTCGCCGCTGCCGCGGTGAGCCCGAGCGCGCGCTGCAGCTCACCGTCCACGACCAGTTGCCGCAGTCCATCGACGCCGCCACGCAGGACGAGCGCACCAACAGGCAGGACGAGCAGCGCCATCAGCAGGACCGCTCCTCCCGCCACACCGAGGGTCATGACGCGGTGCTCCGATGGTCTCATCACGGCGCGACCACCGCGCGCAACGCGGGGGGCACCGAATCTCCGACTAGCTCCGGATGCTCGAGCACGTCGACGTGCGCCCCGCGGAGGATCGCCTGCCCCTCGGTGCCGAGCAGAAACTGAAGGAAGCGCACGCCCACGGCGAAGTGAGGAGCTTGCCGCGGTACACTCACGCCGTACAGAATCGGTGCCCCGCTTCGAGTGATCGAGTCACGACCGCTCCCAACGCGAACGGAAGCCGTCGCGTATGTGGCTGCCTGCGTCGGATCGCCGAGGTCGATTGCCGCAGGGAGAGGGATGAAGTTGAAATGCTGTGCGCGCGCCAGCGACTCGTAATCGATGATGTAGTCCAACTCGCCCGCCGAGAGAAGCGCCGCGAGCTCCGCGGCATTCCCGCGAAGCAGGCGCGGTGGCGTTCGCGCCTCGAGTCGCTTCGCCAGACCAGATTCATGGTAATAGGACTCCGCCAACCGAAACATGAGCAGCGCACGATAGCCGGCGGGTGCGACCGACGGATCCGTACGTCCCAACAGCACATCCGGACGCAGAAGAATGGACCGCCAGTTGTCGGCCGTCACCTCCGCCGCATAGCGCGAGCGCCCGGTATAGGCCACCACCATGCGGTTCCGCGCAAATACGGCGTACCACGACGTCGCGGACGGGATGAGCAGTTCCGGGAACACTTCGCGGTCCGCGAGCGCGATGACGTCGGGAACGCGATGCAGCTCGGTGACGCGGCGCGCCAGCTCGAGCGATGCGCCGTGCTCTTCCCACACGACGGCGCCGGAGCGCCGCGCAAAGCTGTCGAGGACAGCGCGCATCGGCCCCGCGAGACTAGCCGCCTCGTACATCGCCAGGGTGTCGCGCGCGGGCGATGATCGAGTGCCGTTGTCGGCACAACCGGCTGCGAGCAGCAAGAGTCCAGCAATCGTTGCGCGGTACATGTGGTGAATCTCGTGGCCGGACCGCGTCGCCAGCAAGATGGACGGCGTCGCTGCTCAGCGCTTTCGGCAGATCACCCTTTGACGCTGCCCCCCGAATACGTCGCCGGGAAGGTGCGTCGTCCAGCCAACAATGTCGACAATCTTCAAACTTTCTGCGCCGTTGACCGTATATTGGGCTGACCCTACCCCCTCTCATGTCTGATCTCGCTATCGATATCCGCAACATCGTCAAACGGTACGCCGAGCATGTCGCCATTCGCGACCTCTCGCTGTCCGTGCCGCGTGGCGCCGTCTATGGCCTCCTTGGGCCGAATGGCGCCGGCAAGACGACGACGATTCGCATGATCCTGAACATCATCATTCCGGACAGCGGATCCATCTCCCTGTTCGGCCAATCCCACCTCTCGGAGGGCGCAACCGACCGCATCGGGTACCTGCCCGAAGAGCGCGGCCTCTACAAGAAGATGCAGGTCCGCCGCGTCCTGAAATTCCTCGCCGAGCTCAAGGGCGTGGACGGCAAAGAGGCAGAGAAGCGCATCGACCACTGGATGGAACGCTTCGAGCTCAAGACCGCGGAGAAGGACTGGGGGCTCTCCAAGATCGACGAGCTCTCGCGCGGCATGCAGCAGAAGGTGCAGTTCATCGGCACCCTCATCCACGATCCGGAGCTCATCATTCTCGACGAGCCCTTTTCCGGTCTCGATCCGATCAACTCGCAGGCACTCAAGGATACCGTCGTCGATCTCAAGGCTCGCGGCAAGACGGTCATCTTCAGCACGCACCTGATGGACAACGCCGAGCGGCTGTGCGACTCGGTCTGCATCATCGCGCACGGCGACAAGGTGTTGGACGGTCCTGTCGCGCAGGTAAAAGCCGAGCACGGCACTCGCGTCGTCGCGCTGTCGGTGGCGGGCGAAGCGCGAGCGCAAATCGCGCACATCCTCGCCGACCGGGCGCTCGTCGCGCGCGCCGACGACTCCAACAGGTTCTACGAAATCGAGCTTGCGCCCGGCGCCGACGCACAAACGCTGCTGCGCCGCGTCGTGGAGACCGGCGCTCCGATTCAACGTTTCGAGCTGGTGCAGCCTTCGCTGCATCAGATCTTCCTGGAAAAAGTCGGCGCGACGGGCGTCGAGGAGGGAATGAGTGGCCAAGGTTGACATGCGCAAGCTCGGCGTCGTGTTCCGGCGCGAATATCTCGAACGAGTGCGCTCCAAGTGGTTCCTCATCGGCACCCTGCTCGGCCCCGTGTTCCTCGGGGTGATCATGGTGTTGCCGGCGTACATCTCGATGAAGCAGCGTCCGGGCAACGATATCACCAACGTCGTCATCCTCGACGCGACGGGCACGGGCCTCGGTGCGCGCGTCGGCACTGCGCTGGCGAAGAGCTTCCCCGCTGCACCTTCCGCGCAGGTAAAGGTCGTGTCCCCCGAGCGGCTGTCCGTCGCCGAGGATTCCGCAGTGAACGCCGTGATTCGGAAGGACATCAACGGCTTCATCGTCCTCGACTCGAACACCGTCGCCAACCGGTCGGTGCGCTACGCCGGCCGCAACGCCAGCTCGATCAGCGACGTGCAGGCGCTGATGTCGAGCGTGAAGCAGCAGGTGCTTGCGCAGCGACTCGAGCGCGAAGGGCTCGACGCGGCTCGCGTCAACGCCCTCACCGCCGAAAAGCTCGAAACGAAAACCGAAAAGATCGGCAACAAGGGTCGCGAGGGCGGAAGCGGAATGGGCAACCTCGCCTTCGGCTACATCGTGGCGTTCCTGCTCTACATGATGATCGTGATCTACGGCCAGAACATTCTGCGCGGCGTGATGGAAGAAAAGACGACGCGCGTCGCCGAGGTCGTCGTGTCGAGTGTGTCTACCGACACGCTGCTCGCCGGAAAGGTGCTGGGCGTGGGACTCGTCGCCATCACACAGGTGCTGGCGTGGGTCGCGCTCACCTTGGGCATGCTCTTCTACCTCGGCCCGATTCTATTCGCGAAGATGGGCGGCGGGGCGACGAGCGCGGCTGCCACGGCCGCCACCGCCCGCGGGCTGCCGACCGATGCGATCATGTCGGCGTTGCCGACGCCCGGAACGGCGCTCGTGATTCTCTCCTATTTCGTGCTCGGCTTCATCTTCTACGCGGCGCTCTTTGCCGCCGTCGGCGCGATGGTGAGCAGTCAGGAAGACGTGCAGCAGGCATCGATGCCCGTCATGCTGATGCTGATATCGTCGATAATCTTCATGCAGCCGATTCTGCTCAACCCCGGCAGCGCACTCTCTCGCACGATGTCTCTCATCCCGTTCTCGGCGCCGATCCTCATGCCGCTGCGAATGTCGCTCGTGTCGGTGCCGTGGTACGAGCTGGTGGCGTCGTTGGGTGGCGTGGTACTGGCCTGCGTTGCCGCGATCTGGCTCTCGGCGCGCATCTATCGCGTCGGCTTGTTGATGTACGGCAAGCGTCCTTCGTTCGCTGAGCTGGCGAGGTGGGTTCGTTACGCCGGCTGAAGCACTGCTTTATTCATTCGCTGTTCAATCGGCTCGCGGCGCGCTGCTCGGCGCTGGGGCGTGCATCGAAGGCTGGTTCGTGCCGACCAGCGGCGCAACGATTGCCCTCTTCACTTCGTGAACGACGCTCTCGATGCGGTGCTCGATCGCGGCCTGAAAGCCCTGCACCACCTGTGACACGAGCTCGTCGAGCACACTGCCGAGCCGTCCGCGGGCGCCCTTCGTCGCGGTCACCGTTGCCGCCGCTGCCTTCACGTCGGCTCTCGATCCACTGAGAATGACGCCGGCGCCGACCGCGATGGCCAGCGCGGGCCACGGGTTGTTCTTCACGATCTGCGCGACGTTCATCTTCTGCTCCAATTCCTGGAGCGTGTCGGACATCCGTGCGCGCGTCAGCTCGATGTCGCGTCTTACGTCAGCCGTTGTTTCAGCCATTCCTTGTCCTCCTTGAGCGTCGCGACCGTTTTGTGCGGTGCGAGCGCAGACGGCGAGAGCGCCTTTCGCCCCCGCAGAGCCAGCCAGGCGGCGACACCGCCGGCGATGAGCGCGACGAGCAGCGCGGCAAGCCAGTAGAGATCGCGCGGCAGCCATTGGTCGCCGACGAGCAGGATGACGCCGGTGAAGGTTGCAAGAGCTCCCAGCAGGAGAAGCACGCCGCCGGTGGCGATGAACGCGGTTCCGCGTCCGGCCGCGCCGACGGCGGCTCCGACCTCGAGACGGGCGAGCCGGACCTCGCCGCGCACGAGATGCGCGCTCCCCTCCGCGAGATCGCGGAGGAGCGTGCGGAGCCCGCGACGGCCGTCGGTCGTCGAATCGACCGCCATGATCGTTCTTCTACTTTCGGAACGCCTTGCCCAACAGATAGCCGACTCCGACGGCCACCGCGAGGGAACGTCCGGGATGCTCCTTCACCTGACGCTCGATGCCCGTTTTGAGACCGTCGAGGTCGGCGTCGCGGAGCCAATCGGCCGCGCCCTGCATGCCGCCCGCGATCTGGTTGGACGTTTGCGCGAGACGACTGTCGTCGGCGATCGTGTCCGCACTGCCGCCAGTGGCGCTCGCACCCGCGATCTGCCCGCCCCCAGCGCCCGGATGGCGCAGGCGATGGGCGCCCGATTCGAGCGCGTCCGCGATCGTGGTCTTGAGGCTGCCGGCCTTGTCACGCACCGTAGAGCCGACGTCGGCGAGCTTGTCGCCCGCGTTGCTGACAGCGCTGCTGGCGGCGTTCTTCGCGCGGTCCGCGATGCCCGGCGCATCGCTGCTCGTGTCGCGCGAGAAGCTCGCGTCGGAGGTTCCCATGCTCAGCGCACTGCCCGTGCTCGCGCTGCCGGAATTCTGATTGCCGAAAGTGTCGTTCGCGCTGGTCTCCATATCCGTCTCCGCGGTGTGAGTCGTGGACTCACTCGGAGTGCAGACGCCGTGCCGGAAACGCTGGGCGCTCGCCTTGCTCGCTCTCGGGACGGCATAGCCGCCGCCCAGAGAGCAGCGCCGCTGCGAAGCAGCCGGCAGCAGCCGGCAGCAGCCGGCAGCAGCGCCCAGCGAGCCGGCGGCGCAAGCCGCCGGCGCCCCGTCAGTTCAGCAGTACTGCCCGAACGCCCCCACCAGATCCTTCGAGATCTCCTCCGCCGTGCGGCCTTCGATCTGATGCCGCTCGAGCATGAAGACAAGCTTGCCGTCCTTCAGAAGCCCGATCTGCGGCGAGCTCGGGGCGTAGCCCGTGAAATAGCTGCGCGCGCGCGCCACAGCCTCGACGTCCTGGCCGGCGAACACGGTGGTCAGATGGTCTGGCTTGACCTCGTGCTGGAGTGCCGACGCGACCGCCGGACGCGCATTGCGCGCCGCACAGCCGCACACGGAGTTCACCACGACCAGCGTCGTTCCCGTCGCATCCTTCAGCTTCGCGTCGACCTCGGCGGAAGTCCGTAGCTCCTCGATCCCGAGCCGGGTCAGCTCCTGCCGCATGGGGGTCACGAATCTCTCGTCGTACATCGGTTCCGCCTCAGTGAAAAAATATGTGAAATGCGGCCCCTGACGGCCGTCTAATCGCGTACGAGTGCCAGTATTGCTGCCTGCGGAACGACGAGGTATCGCTCGTTCTCGAAGGTGATCTCCACAGATGCCTTGCGAAAGAAGAGTGCGTAATCGCCTCGCCGGGCTTGCATCGGCACGAAGCGCGTCTCGCGCACCGGCTCTTTCCACGGCTCGTCGCCCGCCGCCGCATCGAAGCTCGGCATCGGCTGGCCAGGACCCGTCGCCATGATCGTCCCGCCCTGCACCGCCTGGCTGTCGAGAGCGGTCGACGGCAGATAGAGCCCCACCTTCGTGCGCTCCTCGCCCTCTTCCACCTTCACCAGCACGCGGTCCCCGACCACGATGAGCTCTCTATCGTTGCGGATCATGTTATGGAATATATCCGTAGTTCTCGGGAAGGTGCCCGGCTCCCTATATTATTCGTTCCCTTCTTCCACGTATTCATCGGCGCCGCTGTCCTGAAGCCCGGCCGGCTCCGACCGCCGCCCCACCATACTGACAGATGAAAGAGCAACTTCTCGCTCGTATCAACGATCGCACAGCAACGGTCGGCGTTATCGGTCTCGGCTACGTCGGCCTGCCCCTGGCCGTCGAGTTTGCGCGAGCGGGATTCCACGTCATCGGGTTCGACGTCAGCCAGAAGGTCTGCGACACCCTGAACGGCGGAACCTCGCACATTCAGGACGTTCCGAGCGCGGAAGTCGCCGCGTTCGTGGCGAGCGGCCACTTCCGGGCGACCACCGAAGCCTCGGACCTCGCCTCGGCCGACGCCCTCACCATCGCCGTACCGACGCCACTCGTCAAGACGCACGACCCGGACATGAGCTATGTCCAGGCTGCGGCTGCCACCGTGGCGCAGGTCGCGCATCCGGGACTTCTCGTCGTCCTCGAGAGCACGACCTACCCCGGAACGACGCGCGAGGTGGTGCTCCCGCTGCTCACCTCCGCCGGCTACATGGTGGGCGAAGACATCTTCGTCGCCTTCAGCCCCGAGCGCGTCGATCCGGGCAATCCGGTCTACAACACGCACAACACGCCCAAGGTGGTTGGCGGTATCACGGCCAACTGCACCGAGCTCGCCACGGCGCTCTACGCCTCGTGCATCGAGACGATCGTCCCCGTGAGCTCGACGGAAGTCGCCGAGCTGGTGAAGCTGCTCGAGAACACCTTCCGCTCCGTCAACATCGCGATGGCCAACGAGATGGCCATCGTGTGCGACAAGCTCGGCGTAGATGTCTGGGAGGTCATCGACGCCGCGGCAACAAAGCCCTTCGGCTTCATGAAGTTCACGCCGGGCCCCGGCATCGGCGGACACTGTATTCCCCTAGACCCGCACTACCTCGCGTGGAAGATGCGGACGCTCAACTACCGCACGCGCTTCATCGAGCTGGCCGGCGAGATCAATACCGCCATGCCGGCCTACGTCGTCGAGAAAGTCGCCCACGCTCTCAACGGTATTCGCAAACCGGTCAACGGGAGCTCCGTGCTCATTCTGGGCGTCGCCTACAAGCGCGACATCGACGATGTGCGCGAGAGTCCCGCGCTGGACGTCATCCGGCTCCTCGAGTCCCACGGCGCGATTGTTACCTACCACGATCCGTACATCGCCACAGTTCGCGACGAGAGCGATAGTCACGACGGTCCGGCGGCCGGCGAGCCGCCGCGTCTGCGGCACAGCGTTCCGCTCACTCCCGCGACGCTGTCCGAGGCGGACGTCGTCGTGATCGTCACCGATCACCGCTCCATCGACTACCAGGCCGTCGTGGACAACGCCGCGCTCGTCGTCGATACGCGCAACGCCACTGCCACCGTGCGACCGAGCCGCGCGTCGATCGTCGCTCTGTCGGGCCGAGCGTCGTCCAGCAGTTGAGCTGGAACTATAGCGGCCGAAATACGGCGGAGGCCACCGGATTCCAGCTCTCCCTCACCCCTTGAGCTGCGTCGCCGGTCTCGACAACTTCTCGACCGGTCATCAGATTAATCTGGACGAGGCAGTCGCGGCAGGCGCCGATACGAAGGGCAGTTTTCGGTTCATTCAACGAGCCGTGATTTCTGTTACATCGCGAACGCGGTGCAGGCGGATCTTCTCGCCGCCACGGCGACCAGCGAAGAAGCCACGGCGCAGGCGTACAACGTTGCGTGTGGGGAAGAAACGTCGCTCATGGAAGAAACACTGAACTGGTACGCCGCGCAGTTACTCTCGCTTGATTCCGAAGCGGCGGCGACGCGATAGCAGTCCGCAGGACCTGGGGTTTCTCGCTTGCCCTTCTCCTCCTCGCACTCGAACCGCAATGACTGAGCTTCCGAAGCGCCCTATGCTCGTCTTGATCGCCAGCCACGGTGAGTCGCTCGGCCGGTCCGTCGAGAGCGTGTTCGAGTTGAACGGCTTCACCGTGCTGCGTGTGACGGGAGGCCGGCGAGCGCTGGACCTCGCGCGACGCGTCACCCCGGACGCCGTTCTGCTCGACGACTCGCTGTCGGAGATGGGTGGTGTGGAGGTTTGCCGCGCCCTTCGCGACGATCTCCTGTTCGATCACTCGATTCCGGTATTCGTCACGTCGCCCGCGCCGGCATCCAACCGCGTGCGCCTCGCCGCGTACGAGGCGGGCGCCTGGGACTTCTGTAGCCAGCCGCTGGACGTCGAGACGCTGCTGCTCAAGATGACCACGTTCCTGCGCGCTCGGCGCCGCCTGGAGGACGTGCAGGCCACCTCGCTGATCGACCCGCTCACGGGATTGTACAGCGTGTACGGACTCCAGCGGTGGGCCGAGCAGCTCGGCGCGCGCGCGGTGCGCAAGCACGAGCCGTTTGCCTGTGTTGCCGTTACGTCCAACACTGTCGTGGATGGTCCCTCGAACGGAAAGCCGACCAGTACCGATCTGACGTACATGGCCGACGTCTGCCGTTCGATAAGCCGCAAGTCCGATGTCGTCGGATACGTTGGAGAGAGCCGCTTCGCCATTCTCGCCCCGGACACGGACGAGAGCGGTGCCCGCCAGTTCGTCGACCGGCTGCAGCGCGCCGTGTCGAAGACCTCGGCCACCGTGGAGCTGGATCAGCCGTACTCCGGTCTCCATGCCGGATTCTACGCCGTCCCGGATTTCAGCGCCGCAGGCATAGATGCGCATGAGGTCGTTCGGCGGGCGAAGGCGGCCCTACAGCATGCCCAGAAGCAGATGGAGGGCAAGCGCACCAGCGGCGCTTTCAGCTTCAGCGAAGTACCTGTAAGTTGACCTGACATGCTGTTGTTGCGGCTCCGCAACAGCCGCCCCTACTCGGCCGGCGGCGGGGGAAGCGCGGGATCAAGGGGATCGGCATCCACGTCGCGCGCCATTCCACTGCGGCGAACGAAGATGATGACGGCGGCCAGAAGCAGGGCCCACAGACAGATGGACAGCTCGCTCTGCAGAAGGGCGCGGAACGACATGCTGGGCCAATCATGGAAGCCGGCGCGCGCAGTACCCTCGGGCTCGCGGCGGAGCGCGATGAGGAGCAGGCTGATGGCCATCTCGCCCGCGACCTCGACGAGGGCGAAGAGTGGAGCGCGCCACGACCAGGCGCGTACGGGAAAGTTCGCCAGGTGGGCCGTCGTCATGCCGAGCAGCACGAGCGTTCCGACGACGAAGACGAGACCGTAGTAAAGCCAGCTCGCCCTTCCGTGCGTGAACGCGAGCGCGCGGAGTAGTCGCAGCACGACGCCCGTGAGCAGCGCCATCTCGACGAGGGAGAGCGACAGCCGCCGAAAGGCGGGCGGCTCCTCTATTCGCCACTCGATGGTATTTCGCGGAAAGAAGGAGGGCATCGGGAGTCAGCTCATCCGGAGGTGCGAGCGGCGCGCTCGCCGGGAACATACGGCGAGCCCCGCATCACCGCGATCAGCGCCTCCTCGATCTTGTCGAACGAGAAAGGCTTAGTGAGCACCGGCTGCCGAGACACACTTCCGCGCGACGCTGCGGTTACGACGTCGCCGGTGATGAACACGGTTCGCGCGGCGAGGCCGGGGAGCTCGACGCGAAGCTGCTGATGGAAGGCATAGCCGTCCATCCCGGGCATGCGCAGGTCGCACACGACTGCGTCGACGCCACGCGTGCGCGCTGCCTCGAGCGCGGAAGCGCCATCCGCCGCGACGACGACGCTGAAGCCGCGCATCGCCCCGAACGCCTCCATTCCACTGCGCAGCGACGCCTCGTCGTCGACGAACAGCAAACGGATGCCGGCGAGCGGTGAGCGCAGCGTGAACGGTGCGGGCTCGCCCAGTCCGTCGGCGTCGCTCGCGGGTAATGAGACGGAGGGAAGCGTGACGCGAAAGACCGTTCCCGTCGTGCCGGTCTCGGTGACCTCGATGGTCCCGCCGTGCGCCGTGATGATGCCATAGCTCACGCTCAGGCCGAGCCCCGTGCCCTCACCTTCCTTCTTCGTGGTGAAGAATGGCTCGAAGATGTGCGCGCGCACGGCGGGTGAGATGCCCGTTCCGCTGTCGCTGACCTCGAGCCGCACCGCGCCGTCGTGAACGTAGCTGCGCACCCGCAGATCGCCGCCACCGCGAGGGCTCATCGCCTGCACCGCGTTGGTGAGCAGATTCAGGCAGACCTGCTGGAGCTGTCGCGCGTCGCCCATGACGGACGGTAGCTCGTCAGCGAGATCCGTCTCCACGCGAACCGACGCTTCGGCGAACTGGTACTGCCGCATGCGAACGGTGCGCGCCACGACGCCGTTGATGTCCAGTGGAGCGCGCTGCGGCTCGCTCCGCCGCGCAAAGGCCAGAAGATCCTTCACGACTTGGCTGGCCCGAGTCGTCTCGGTGCGAATGACATCGATGGATTCGCGCTGCGAGGCAGAAAGCGTCGTCTCGCGCAGGAGCAATTGCGCGAATGCGCTGATGCTGCTGAGCGGATTGTTGACCTCGTGCGCAACGCCGGCGACGAGCTCGCCGACGGCGGCGAGGCGGTCGGACTCCATGAGCCGCACGCGCAGCTCGCGCTCCTGCGTCATGTCGCGGCCAATGAGGAGGACGCTCGGTGGATCGGCCTCGGGCAGGCGGCTCGCCGCGAGTGCGACGACACGCGTGGCGCCGCCCGGGAGAGCGACCTGCACTTCGACACGCGCGGGAGTACCCGCGAACGCCGCGGTGAGTGCGTCGTCCATCGTGACGCGCTCCACCGGGAGAAGGAGCTCGAGCAGCGTCTTGCCGATGATCTGATGCGGCTCGAGTCCGAACACCTCGCGCACGGCGTCGTTGGCCTCGCGGATCCTCCCCGTCGCGTGCAGCACGGTGAGCACGGCATCGGGCGCAGCGCGGAACAGCGTGCGAAACCGCCACTCGGCCTGCTTCATCGTCTGGAACAACTCGGCGTTCGCGAGGGCGACGGAGAGCAGATCCGCCATCGCTTCCACGCGCTCGAGCTCGAGGGGAGAAAAGGTGTGCACTTTCGAAGACACAATCGTCACGGCGCCGATGCGATCGCCGCGCCGCTGCACGGGAACAATCGCCATGCCGCGCACCGGTTCTCCGCCGGTCTCGTACCAGGAGCGGTGCAGGAGGTCGCGATGCTCGTGAACGTCGGCAACGCTCCAGCTCCCGCCAGACCGAATGGTGTGACCCATCGCCGAGCCAGCGACCGGCATCCTGTTGCCGGTGAAGGCCCCCAGCATGCCGCTGGCCGCCGAGATCTCGATCATGCCATGATCGGTGAGCAGGCCGAGTGCGGCGCCATCCGCCTGCGCGACGTCGGCGACCGCCTCGAGAAAACGGTCGAGCACGCGACGCGGATCGAGCTCCAGCGTGATCTGCTGCCCGAGCCACCACATGCGATGCAGCACCCGCTGCGCGTCGTCGAGCTCCAGTGTTCGCTCGACGACGCGCTGCTCGAGCGTCGCCTTGAGCACCTGCTCGGCGGATACCCGCATCTGCAGCTCCTCCGCGGCCAACCGTTCCGCCGACAGAGCAGAGTTGCCGTAGAGCGCGAGCAGCCCGTTGAGCGCTGCAATGGCAACGGCGAGCTCGAGGCTGCTCACCTCCTGCAAGCCGGGCAGCACCGTCGAGAAGGGGGAGACGAGCAACCAGAGCTCACCGATGCCGATGAGCATCGCGAGCAAGGCAAACGCACCGAAGACGAGGCGCACGAGGCCGCGCGCGCCTCGTGCGATGGAAACGGAGGCAATCGCGAACGCCGCGCACGCCAAGGTGAACGCCGCGCCAAGCACGGGAGACGTCGCCTGCCAGGGAACGAACAGCAGAGCACCGAACAGCACGACGCAGGCAAGCTGCGAGCATGCAATCAACCTGGACGTCAGCGTGGCGAGTGCAAGCGACGCCAGCTTCATCGAATGCTCACGAGGGGGCTAAGGGCAGCAACAAGGGCAACGACAAGAGCTCCGGGCGATCAATGAATGCGTGTCCCGATGCGTCCCCACCGGATGTCGGTGATGAACGAAAGAGGACGATCGGTCTCGTCGCCGCTGCGATAGGAGTAGTACACGAAGCTCGGCCTGCCGCGGATATTTTCGCGCGGCACCGTGCCCCAGTAACGGCTGTCCTTCGACTCGTACCGGCTGTCACCCATCATGAAGTAGCTCCCCGCCGGAACGGCGAGTGGACCCCAGTTGTCGAGCTGCGGCTGTGCTGGCGCCGCGCCGAAGCGCGACTGCTTGAGCTCGATCCTGTGCTGCCAGTCGAAGTTCGGTGAGACGTCGGTGGGCTGCGAGCCGTCAGGTCGTGCAGTGCTGACGATACCGAATCCCTGCCGCTGCGCCACCCCATTCACATGGAGCAAGCCGGCGCGCATGTACAGCGTGTCGCCGGGCATGCCGACCATGCGCTTGACGAGCGTGGGTGTCGGATCGTCTCCGTTGTCGGCTTGATACGGCGACACGAACACGATCACTTCGCCCCGCTTGGGCTCGCTAAACGAAGGAAGATGCGCGTTGGTGAACGGGATGTGTGGGCCGTACACCGCCTTGTTCACGAACAGCCAGTCGCCGATCAGCAGCGTGGGAATCATCGAGCCTGACGGGATGCGATAGGCCGCCATGAGGAAGGTATTGATGACGAGGTAGATGAGAATCGCGCCGGCGAGAGACTTGATGTTCTCCCAAACGGTGTGGAGAAACGAGCCGCGAGTGGCTTTCTTGCCGCGAGCAGTGGCGACGACGTTTGCGGCCATGGACGACTGGAGGGTGAAGAGAAGGTGATGGACCAGGTGAAATCTCCCTACGTACCGTCGGCGGACAAGGGTTTCCGCCTCACGGGATGCGCCGAGGGGGCGTGCCGACAAGTCGGCACGCCCCCTCGTTCGAGCGGAAACGCGAGTCGAACTACTTGAGGTGCTTGTTGACGAGCTTCGTCATCTCGAACATCGAGACTTGGCCCTTGCCGCCGAACACCGGCTTCAGGTTGTCGTCAGCGTTGATGTTGCGGCGGTTCTTGGCATCCTGCAGACCCTTCCGCTTGATGTACGCCCACAGCTTCTTCGTGACTTCCGTGCGGGGCAGCGGCGCCGTCCCGACCACCATACCGAGCTGCGCGCTCGGGGTCATCGGCTTCATGAACGCAGCGTTGGGCGTGCGCTTGGCGCCAGACTTCTTGGCGGCCTTCTTCTTGGGCTTCGCCGCCTTCTTGGCGCCGCCTTTCTTTGCCGCAGACTTCTTCGCAGGTGCCTTCTTCGCGGCGCCCTTTTTCGCGGCGCCTTTCTTCGCTGCCGATTTCTTCGCGGCCATGCTCGTCTCCTGGGATAATGAACAGGTTCTCGCTATGAGCGAAACGCTGTACGACGGGGCGCAAGATACGATCCCTCGTGTCGTGCGCAATAGGGAAAGTGATGTTTTCCCTATGGAAACGCCGTTTTTCTCCCATGTGACGAGCTCTTTCGATCAGAGTGTGCTCGCCAACCAGCCGGCGAGCACGCCGAGAAAATCACGTCTGACCGCGTATGACGCGAGCTTTCCGTAGCCATTTGGATCGCCCGACGTGTCCTCGAGCATGAGGTGATTCATCCGCGGAAATGTGCGGACGGTCACGCTGCGATTTCCTCCCTCGCGCATGGCCGCGGCGAGCATCCCCGCCTGCTCGGGAGTGATCTGCGTGTCCGTTTCTCCCTGAAGAATGAGCGTTGGCGCGCGTACCTGCCGAGCCGCAGTCAGGGGATCATAGTTGACGTAGAAGTTGATCCATCCAGGCGCGGCGTACACCACTTCCGACGCGCGCTCGGCCGCCGTGAAGACGGAATCACGCTTTTCAGGGGGAATAGAGGGCTCGTGCTCGATGGCGTATCGCCGCTGGAACGACGAGATCGCCCGGCCGGTCTTGGCTGGGCCGGCGACGAGGACGAGAGCACGAAGCCTGGGATCCGTCGCGGCGATCATCGGCGCGATCATGCCGCCTTCGCTGTGGCCCACGAGCCCGAGCCGAGCGGGATCGATGTCCTCGCGCATGCGCAGCCACGCGAGTGCGGCGCGAATGTCGTCGGCAAAGTCGGCTGAGGTCGCCGTCGGCGGCCCTTGCGACGAGCCGCCGACGCCGCGGTCATCGAGACGCAGCACGGCAATGCCGCGCCGTGAGAGCGTGTCGGCAATCTCGCGAAAGGGGCGGTAATTGCCGATCGACGGAATCGCTTCGTCACGATCCTGTGCACCGGATCCGGTGATGAGCACGACGGCGGGAAGACGCGCTCCCCGGCGATGCGACGGCATCGTCAACGTTCCCGCGAGTGTGATCCCCGCCGGAGTGCGCACGGTGACTGGCTCCGCTATGTACGGCGCGCCGGGTGGAGCGTCGTAGCTCACGACGACCGGCGTCCACCTCGCCACTGGGGAGTCTCCCGGCAGACGATCGAAGTACGCGCCCTGCGTCGGGATCACGGCGCCGAGAAATCGTCCTGCGCCATCGGTGCGCACGCGGATGTGGACACCACCGACCGTCAACACGGCGGAGTCGGCCCCCACGCGCGTCACCCGCACGAGCACCGATTGGCCGGGACCGAGAAGGAGCGGCACCATCACCGTGTCTCCGCCGACCGCGCGCGCACGCCGGAGAACGAGCTCCAGCGTCAATCCGGAGAGGTTGTTGAATGGCACCGCGCCTCTTGGAACGACGACGCGCCGGGTCTGCGGGGGAGCCGCTCCACTGGGATCGTCGATGCGGATGACGCCACTGTCTCCGCTGACGGTGAGCACCGAGTGCGTTCTCGCGCTGTCGCCGCGCGCTCCTGCTCCAGTCGTGATGTCCGCGATCTGCACCTCGAACGCGGGCGACAAGGTGAGCACGCGATGAATTCGAAGGAGCGGAGTGCGATAGCGCAGATCGCCTTCCGCGCGTCCGTTCGTGAAGCTTGCGTCCTCGACAGCAAGCGTATCATGTCCCAGCCTCACCAGAAAAACGGCTCGTTCGGGCTGCTGCGCGCCGAGCGGCACGGCGAGGATGGCGAGGATGCCGCCGAGGATGCCGCCGAGGATCGTTGCCAGGCGCCGGGCCGCTCTCATTGCTTCATCTCCCGCCCCGCCAGCCTGCCCAGCAGCTCCATCATCTGCACGTCGTACGGATCGGGGGCGTCGTCGTCCTCGGCGATCGCCACGTTGAGCTGCGGAGTCTCGAGGATCAGCGGGATGCCGCGCGTGCGGCGGTCGTGGAGGAGCCAGCCGAAGGCCTCGGCGCCGATCCTGCCATCGCCGATCAACATGTGGCGGTCCTTGTTCGACGCCAGTGCCCCCTCGCTGTCGTTGAGGTGGAAGAAACCGGGAGCTTCGCCCGTTGCTTCCTCGAACGCGTCGAGCAGCCGGCTCGTGGCCGCAGCCGACTCGCGAAGATCGAAGCCGCTCGCGAAGAGATGACAGGTGTCCAGGCCGTAGCCGGTGCGGGCACGCAGCCGCCTGGGCACATGACGCAGAATGCTACCGACTTCCTCGGGCGTGCGACCCATTGTCTTCCCTGCCCCGGCGGTGTTCTCCACGAGCAGACGCGTGTCGCCCTGCACCTGCTCGAGCGCGTGCACGATTGCCGCGGCGATGCGCTCGGCGGCGACTTCGCGGTCGTCGTCCGTCGCTGCCCCTGGGTGAAAGCAGACCGCACCGACGCCGAGCATGGTGGAGCGCTCGAGCTCCTTGGCGAGGCCGTCGCGCGCGCGAATCCACTTCGCGTCGTCCGGCGTCGCCGTGTTGAGGACGTACGCCGCGTGAACGACCACGCGCTCCGGCGCGATGGACGTCGACGCGAGCGTCTCGCGAAAGCGCTCGACGCGCTCGGCGCGAATGGAGACGCGATCGTTGTAGTACTTCGGGATGGCAGTGAAAATCTGCAACGCGCGCATTCCCGCATTCGCGGCGCGGCGGGCCGCCATGTGGATGCCGCCGGTGTTGATGGTGTGCGCGCCAAAATAATGTTCCACGCAGACTCCTGCGATTACTCCGTACGTCCGGTGCGGGGCGAGAGGTCGAGCATGAGCGCGCCGGCGAGATACTCGACCGACTGAGGATTCTTGAGCTTGGCCAGGCGGCGCACGACCTGTGCGATGCGGTCCGCCTGCTCCTGGATGATGCGAAGCTGCTCGAGCTGATCGTCGCTGAGGCCTTGGTCCATCAGGAGCAGCTCGGCATGGCCGAGGAGCGCCGAGAGCGGGTTGTTGATCTCGTGCTCCAGCGCGATGGTCGTTTCACCGATTCCCGCGAGCCATCGGGAACGCGCCAGCTCGGATTCCGCGGTGCGCCGCGCCATGTCCTGCGCGATGCGTCGCTTGGCGATCTCGAGCCGAGCGCGGAGGTTTTCCGGCGAGGTTGGTTTCGCGACGTAGTCGTCGGCGCCGGCCTCGAGCACATTGGCCAGATCGTCGCGTCCGTCGCGCGCCGTGAGGATCAGGACGAAGGTCTCGCGTCCCGCCTCGTGCGTGCGGATGCGGCGGCAGACCTCGAGACCGTCGAGTCCCGGCATGTTGATGTCGAGCACGACGAGCGGCACCGGAGCCAGCTGAAAGGCTTCCCAGGCCTTGTCACCATTGTCCGCCGAGGTCGCTTCGTGGTCGAGGTCGGCGAGCACCGCGGCCAGCAGCGTGCGTGCGATTACGTCGTCGTCAGCGAAGAGTACGCGCATATCGTGGCGCAGGGAGATTCATCAGGGAATTGTTCCGGTGCGAACACGAAGGACGACGCCTCCATTCGAGGCGGCGCGCTCTTGCCAGGCGACGGTCATGCGATGCTGCTGAACGGCGACGAGCGGCTGCGTCGCCGCGCCATTGTCGTCGGACACGGGCAAAAAGCGGTCCTCGAAAATGTGGCCTGTGGTCCTCGACAGCGCGAGGCCGATCTGCGGAGTGCGGCTGTTTGGATCCTCGAACGCCACCACGACGAGATCTCCCGCGGCGGCCACGCTCGTCCGACCCAATCGCTCGCCGTAAAGTATCGGCACCGGCGAATGAAAGGTCGCACCGCCGTCCATCGAGTGGGAAAAGAAGAGACCGGGCCCCTCCGCGGCGAGCATGGCATAGGTCACGTGCACGTAGCCGCTGGCCGCGTCGGCCGCGATGGCCGGAGGGGTGCGAGCGCAACCGGTCATCCCGCGGTCGGTCGTGTCCACCGGAACCACGGCACTCCACGTCGCTCCGCCATCGCTCGTGAACGCGGATGCAAGAGTGGCGGAGCTGTCGGCGCGCGGCGACCACCAGACGGCGAAGAGTTTTCCGCCCAACGGGGACAGCCGCAGCGAGCCTGCACACGAGACTGAGGGGGGCACCAGACGTGACCGGAGAAAGGCGAGGCTGTCGTCGACAACCGCGCCACCGGGGGTGAGCGCGACCGCTGCGCTCGCAGCGTTTACCGTGCGCTCGCCGGTCCATTCCACGGTCTGGGTCGTGCACCCGACGAATGCGCAAAGCGCGACCAGGCCGAGCCTTCCAACGCCGCCGAGCAGAAGTTGCATGGCCGGAGAATAGTCGAATCGCCGGTCGGGAGTAGCGGGCCGGTTGGGCGCCGGCTGGATTATCTTTTTCGTTGGACAATCCACTTGCCACCCGATCCCGCACTCTCCCATGGCCGCTCCCGAGTCTTCCGCGCCCCTCGCACACTTTTCCGGCACGCGCCGTGTTCCGCCGCCGGTCAACGAGCCGGTGAAGAGCTATGGGCCTGGCACGCTGGAAAAGGCTGCGCTCAAGGCTCGATTGGCGAGCATGGCGAAGGAGCGGGCGGACATCCCGATCATCATCGGCGGGAAGGAAATCCGTACGGGCGATCTGGCGCAGAGCGTGATGCCGCACGATCACAAGCACGTGCTCGCCGATTGGCACCGTGCGTCGCCCGACGTCGTGAATCAGGCGATTGCCGCCGCGAAGCGCGCCGAGTCCGACTGGGCGAACTGGGCGTGGGAGGATCGCGCTGCCGTTTTCCTGCGCGCGGCTGAGCTGCTGACGACGACGTGGCGTCAGACGATCAACGCGGCGACGATGCTCGGCCAGTCCAAGACGGCGTTTCAGGCCGAGATCGATTCGGCGTGCGAGCTGATCGATTTCTGGCGCTTCAATCCGGCGTACGCCCAGGAGCTCTACGACGAGCAACCGCTCAGCAACAACATGATGTGGAATCAGCTCGACTACCGTGCGCTCGAGGGGTTCGTCTACGCCGTCACGCCGTTCAACTTCACGTCGATCGCGGGAAATCTTCCGACGGCGCCGGCGCTGATGGGGAATACGGTGGTATGGAAGCCGGCCAGAACGGCGATGCTCTCGGCGTACTACATCATGAAGTTGCTCGAGGAGGCGGGGCTGCCGCCGGGTGTGATCAACTTCGTCCCGGGCGATGCCGTGTCGATTTCGGACGTCGCGCTGTCACACCGCAATCTTGCTGGAGTGCACTTCACGGGTAGCACGCGTGTCTTCAACTCGATGTGGCAGACGATCGGCGCGAGCATGTCGACGTATGCGAGCTATCCGCGAATCGTCGGCGAGACGGGAGGGAAGGACTTCATCGTCGCCCATTCGTCGGCCGATCCGAAGGCGCTCGCCGTCGCGATCGTGCGAGGCGGGTTCGAGTACCAGGGACAGAAGTGCTCGGCGGCGAGCCGGATGTATGTGCCGCGCTCGATGTGGCCGGAGGTGAAGGAGCGCTGCGTCGCGATGATCGACGAGATCAAGGTCGGCGACATCACCGACTTCCGGAACTTCATGGGCGCCGTGATCGACAGGAAGGCGTTTACGAAGATCTCCGAGTACATCGAGGACGCGCGGAAGAATGCGACGATCGTCGCTGGCGGAAAGGTTGATGGGGAGAACGGCTACTTCGTCCATCCGACGCTCATCGAGACCGCGGATCCGGGCTACCGGCTGATGTGCGAGGAGATCTTCGGACCGGTCGTCACCGTGCACGTCTACGACGACGCGAAGTGGGAGGAGACGCTGCGCATCGTGGACACGACGTCGCCCTATGCGCTCACCGGCGCGGTGTTCGCGAACGACCGGCACGCCGTGCGACAGGCGATGATGGCGCTGCGCAATGCGGCAGGGAACTTCTATGTGAACGACAAACCGACGGGCGCGGTGGTGGGCCAGCAGCCATTCGGCGGTGCGCGTGGCTCAGGCACGAACGACAAGGCCGGCTCGAAGCTCAACCTCGTCCGCTGGGTAAGCGCGCGCAGCGTGAAGGAAACCTTCTCGCCGCCGACGGACTACCGCTATCCGTTCATGGACGAGAAGTAGAAGCGCGGCTTCGTCAGCAGCAAAAGACGTCATGTTGGCTAGTGGCAAGTTCACTTCGTCCAGGTCACGATCGCGCCACAGGGGGTCATTGTACTGCGGCGGTACGGTGGCGGCGCCCTCGTAGATCTCGATGCCGCGAATCTCGTGCGGGCGCACGATGTCTAGGTGCCGCCGGGCCGAAAAGGTGCCATCTTTACCGCATGGCAAAGTTCAGATATCTCACCGCCGACGTTTTCACGGACACTCCGTTCGGCGGCAATCAGCTGGCTGTCTTTCCAGACGCTCGCGGCATCCCCGAGCATCTGCTGTTGGACGTCACGCGCGAATTCAACTACTCCGAGACGACGTTCGTCTACCCGCCGGCCGATCCGGCGCACACCCGCCGCGTGCGAATCTTCACGCCGGGCGCCGAGGTTCCGTTCGCGGGACATCCGACGGTGGGCACGGCGCATGTGCTCGCTGCGATCGGCGAGATTCCGCTCACTGGTGAGACGACGCGCATCGTGCTCGAGGAGGGCGTGGGTCCCGTGCCTGTCGCGATTCGCGCGAAGGACAGCGTCCCGGTGTTCGCGCAGCTCTCCGTCGCCAAGTTGCCGGAAGTCGGCCCATCGTCGGCGCCCCGTGCGGCGATTGCCGCCGTGCTCGGTCTCGACATCGCCGACTTGCTCGATGATCCGTGGATGCCGCAGGCGCTCTCGTGCGGACTTCCCTTCCTGTTCGTGCCGCTGCGCGACCTGGCGGCCGTGAAGAAAGCTCGGCTGCGGATGGACGCCTGGGAGTCGACGCTGAAAGGCGCGTGGGGATCGGAGGTGTTCGTATTCGCGCGCGGTGGCGAGCGGCCGGGCTCCGACTTTCACGGGCGAATGTTCGCACCTGCGCTGAATGTGCCGGAGGATCCGGCGACTGGGAGTGCGAACGCGGCGCTCGCGGGTTATCTCGCGGCGCGCGACCCGCGACGGGATGGTGTGCTGAAATGGCGCGTGGAGCAGGGATTCGAGATGGGGCGGCCGAGTATTCTCGAAGTGGAGGCGGATGTGGCTGGGGGGAACGTGACGGCGGTGCGGGTGGGTGGAGCGTCGGTGGTGATGAGTGAAGGGATGATGGAGATTTTGTAGCTCAGGCTGATTTTTTTCGGCGTGCAACGCTGATTGCGCCACCCACTCCAACCGCGCAGCCCGCGGCGATGAGCACGACGCCCCCGTACGCCAGGTATCGGGCTCGATCGGCTGCCGCGAGCGCGGATTCGCTTCGCGGTCCAGGGTGCTTGTACGAAAGCTTTCCGATCTCCTGAAGACGCAGGCTCGTCGCGTAGCAGAGCACGGCTCCGGCGAGGATGCAGGCGAGCGAGACGAGATCGACGAGACGCGCGTTGCGCGAGACGGTGGACATGGACCCGAATATGCCCTTCGTCGTGCCGACTTCCAATGGGTTGTCCGCGACCCGTCGTCACGCCAGCTTGCGCATACCCGCTTCCACAGACGCCCGTGCCTTTCCGAATTCTCGTCACAGACGATATCGACGCCGACGGCGTTGCGCTGCTCATCGCGGAGCCCTCGTTCATCGTGGACGAGGTGCCGACCCTGCCGGCGGCGGAACTGCTCGAGCGCATCGGCGAGTATGACGCGTTCGTCGGACGCAGCGCGACACGTATCACGGAAGAGCTGCTCAAGCGCGCCACGAAGCTGCGCGTCGTCGGGCGCGCCGGCGTCGGCGTCGACAACATCGCCATTGAGGCGGCGACCGCGCTCGGCGTCGCCGTCATCAACGCGCCCGCGGGGAACACGGTCGCGGTGGCCGAGCTCTTCTTTGGGACGGTGATTGGCCTGTTGCGACATCTTCCGCACGCCGCCACCTCCATGCGCGACGGCAAGTGGGACCGTGCGCAGCTTCTTGGCACGGAGCTCAAGGGAAAGACACTCGTCATCGTGGGTGTTGGCCGCATCGGGGGAGAGATCGCGACGCGGGCTCTCGCGTTCGGGATGGACGTCGCCGGCTTCGATCCGTATGTGGACGACGACCGCTTTCGCGCGCTGAAGATCCGGCGTCTCGCCACGCTCGAGGACGGGCTCGATGAAGCGGACATCGTCACGGTGCACACGCCGCTGACGGAAGAAACGGAGGGGATGATTGGACGACGCGAGCTGGCGCGGCTGAAGAGTGGCGCGATCGCGGTGAACATGGCGCGCGGCGGGATCATCGAGGAGGCGGCGCTCGTGCAGGCACTTGAGAGCGGCCAGCTCCGCGGCGCAATCGTCGATGCATTCAACAAGGAGCCGCTCGCCGCGGACAGTCTGCTCCGCAGCGCGCCGAACACACTGCTCACACCGCATATCGGCGCGGCGAGCGCGGAGGCGCAGCGCAACGTTGCCGTGGACGCCTGCGCGGCCGTGCGCGACGCGCTGCTGCACAACGAGCTGTCGCGCTCGATCAATGTGGCGGGCGCCGGCGGCGGCGACTGGAAGGAGCTGCAGACGGCGTTCCACGTCACGCGCCGCGCCGCCGCCGTGGCGCGCGCGATTCTCGCCGACCGTGGAGTGCGTGCGGTGCAACGCCTCTCGCTGCGATGCGGAGCGGAGCTGGCCGGCGCCTCCGCCGCGCTGCTCGCCTCCGCGGCAGTCGGCGTGCTCGAAGGTGTCGTCGGCGTCGAACGACTCAATCTCATCAACGCCCGCTCTCTCGCCGAAGCGCGCGGCATGGAGCTCTCGTGCTCCGAAATGACCGCGCTCGGACCGTACGGTGTGCAGGTCAGTCTCAGCGGAGGGATACAGGAGATCGCCGTGGCCGCTGTCGCACCTGAGGGGTCCGCAGGACGGCTCACGCGCATCGGCGGATTTCACGTCGACGTCGCGCTGCGAGACACGCTCGTCATTCTCACGAACCACGACGTGCCTGGCGTGATCGGCCGCGTCGGCACGCTGCTCGGCGATGCAAGAGTCAACATCGCGGAGTATCATCAGGCGCGGCTCGCGCAAGGTGGAGAGGCGCTCGCCGCGATCAGCGTGGACGGCGCCGTCGGCCCTGGCGTTCGCGAGGCGCTGCTCGAGCTTCCCGACATCACCTCGGCAACCGTCGTCCACTTTCGCGGGGTCTAGTGGAGCGATCGCGCGCACCGGAGATCTCGCGCGACGAGAGCGTGCGGCGCGCGTACGCGACCGACGCATCGGGGCTCGTGCTGGTGCCCGACGGCGTCGCGCGACCGGCGAGCGCCGAGGAAGTCGCCGCGCTACTCGCTGAATCAACGTCAACGGGAACACCGGTGACGGCCGCCGGCGGACAGACGAGCACGACCGCGGCGTCGATCTGCGATCGTGGCGTCCTGCTGTCCCTTCGCGCGATGCAGCGTGTGATCGACATCGATCCCGTCGCGCGCACGGCGCGCGTCGAGCCCGGCGTGCTTGTGGGTGAGCTCAAGCGGGCGTGCGCCGCGCACGACCTCCTGTTCGCTCCCGACCCGACGAGCGAGGAGGAATGCACGCTGGGCGGCGCAGTCGCGTGCAACGCGTCGGGGGCGCGCTCGTTCCGCTATGGCGCGACGCGACCGCACGTACGCGCCCTGCGCGTGGCGCTCGCGGACGGATCGATCGTTGATCTGCGACGGACGACGCTCGAGAAGAACACCGTCGGCTACGCGCTCGCCCACGATCCGGTGGACTGGTTCGTCGGCAGCGAGGGGACGCTCGGCGTTATCGTGGAAGCGGAGGTGGCACTGCTGCCTCTGCCTGAGCAGGTCGTTGGTCTCGCCATACCATTTGCTACCGAGCTGGATGCACTGGAGTTCGTCGTCGCGGCACGTGAGAGCGGTGCCGTGCACCCGCGCTGCCTCGAGTTCTTCGACGTGCTCGCGCTGGCGATTGCGCGCGAAGCCGAAGAGTCAACCGGGTGGGCGGTGGCAGCGTCGGCGTTCGTCTATGTGGAGGAAGTGCCGCCGAAGGGCACGGATCCGGCGCTCGACGAATGGCTCGCACTCGCCGAAGCGCATGGCGCGATCGTCGACGACGTGCGCGTGTACGAGGGCGAGACGGCCCTGCGCGAGGCGCGGCGGGTGCGACATGCCGTGCCCGCGCACATGAACGAGCGCGGTGCCGCGCGTCGTGCCGATGGCGGCCGTAAGGTGTCCACCGACTGGGCGGTGCCCTATCAGTATCTCGCGCACGCGATCGGCCGCGCCCGCGCGCTCGCCGGCGAAGCGGGGATCGAGCAGGCGGTGATCTATGGACATGCGGGGAATGGGCATCCACACCAGAACTTCATCGCCGAGAATGCCGGCGCACTCGCACGCATCGAGCGCGTCGTCGAGGCGACGCTGCGCGAGGTGATCGCGCTCGGCGGAACGGTGGCCGCGGAACACGGGATCGGGAAGATCAAACGAAAGTGGCTTCCACTCCAGATGTCGCCGCTTCAGGTGCGCACGATGCAGGCGGTGAAGCGCGAGCTCGATCCGGCTGGCATCCTCGCGCCGGGCAACGTGCTGTAATGACGACCGGCTTCGCGAGCGTCATTCTCGACGTCGATTCCACCCTGTGCGGGATCGAGGGAATCGACTGGCTGGCGGAACGCCGGGGGTCAGCGGTCGGCACGCAGGTGGCCGGTCTCACCGACCGTGCGATGCGCGGCGAGATCGCGCTCGACGCGGTGTACGGCGAGCGGCTCGCGCTCGTACGGCCGAGCCGAGATGAGATCGGTGCGCTCGCGCACGCGTACGCGAGCTCGCTCGCGCTGGGCGCGGCGCAGGCGATTCAGCGTCTACGCGCGGCAGAGCGACGCGTCGTGCTCGTGAGCGGCGGCATATGCGAGGCGATTCTTCCAGTCGCGCGATTACTCGCTATCGCGGAGCACGACGTGCACGCGGTGTCTCTGCGCTTCGGATCGGACGGTGCGTACGGCGGGTTCGACACCGGGTCGCCGCTCGCAACGGCAACGGGCAAGCGCGCCGTCGCCGCATCGCTCGCTCTGCCACCGCGCGTCCTTGCGATGGGCGATGGGGCCACCGACATTGCGATGCGTCCCGCCGTCGATGCCTTTGCCGCGTTCACCGGGTTCGTGAGTCGCGAGAGTGTCGTCGTCGCGGCAGACTACGTTCTCGAATCGTTCGATCAACTCGTGGAGCTCGTTCTCGCATGACCATGCCGTTGCTCACACACGGAACCTTCTTCTTCCCCGGACCCACCGAGGTGCGGCCCGAAGTGCTGCACGCGATGACGCAGCCGATGGTCCCGCATCGCGGGCCGGGCTTCGAGGGGCTGTACGCGCGTCTTCAGACGTCGCTGCAACAGATCTTCTGCACGTCGCGCCCGGTATATATCAGCAGCTCGTCGGCGACGGGGCTGATGGAGGCAGGCGTTCGATGCGCGCCCGCGGGGCGGATTCTCTCCATTGTGAATGGCGCCTTCTCGGCTCGCTTCGCCGCGATCGTGAAGGCGACCGCGCGCGAGGGCGACGTGATGGACGTAGCCTGGGGAGAGACTGTCGATCTCGACCGGCTCGCCGAGCGGTTGCGCGCGACACGCTACGCCGCGGTCACCGTCGTGCACTCGGAGACATCCACCGGTGCACTCACCGACGTGCGCACCGTCACTCGGCTCGCGCGCGAGAATGGCGCGGTCTGCCTTGTCGATTCGGTGACGGGGATTGGCGGCGCCGAGCTGCTATTCGACGCATGGGAACTCGACTATGCGCTGACGGGATCGCAGAAGGCGCTCGCGCTGCCGCCGGGCCTAGCCTTCGCCGCGGCGTCGAGTGCGTTCATCGACGGTGCCAGGACCCAGCCGGGACGTGGCCTCTACTTCGACCTCGTGGAGTTCGATGCCTATGCGCTGAAGAATCAGACGCCGAACACGCCGGCGATTCCACTCTTCTTCGCTGCCGACGTGCAACTCGCCGCGATTGCCGCCGAGACGATGCCGGCGCGCTGGGATCGTCATGCGGCGATGGCGCAGAGGACGTACGCGTGGGTCGACGCGCTCGCCGAGCGCCATGGCGACGCGCTTCGTGTGCTCGCGACCGCCGGCCGTCGCTCGCCATCAGTGACGAGCATCGTGCTGCCCGCGTCGCTCACCGCGTCGGCCGTTCTGCGTGCGGTCGCCGAGCGGGGATTCACGATCGGCAGCGGCTATGGGAAGAACAGGGATACCAGCATCCGCATCGGCCACATGGGCGATCACACACTCGAGGGTCTCGAGCGCTGTCTCGCGGCGTGCGACAGCGCCTTCGATGCGCTCATCACCGCATAGTCGCCCGAGCGCTGGTGACCGCGCTCCAGACGCGCACGCAGTTGCGGCCCGCTCGCTTGGCTTCATAGAGCGCGTCGTCAGCCTGCAGCCAGAGCAGCTCGGCAAAGTTCGGCTCGCCGCGCGGAGCGCCGTCGGCCACGCCGATGCTCGTCGTGAGCGTGATCGGGGCGAGATTACCGCCGATCTCGAAGGGGAATTCACGAATCCGCTCGCAGAGACGCGTCGCGAAGAGATGCGCGCCGGCCGCGCCGGTATCGGCGAGGAGAACGGCGAACTCCTCGCCGCCGACGCGAGCCACGATGTCGCCGGCGCGTCCGGCGTTGACGAGCAGAGATCCGACCGCGCGCAAAACGACGTCACCGGCAAGATGGCCGTACGTGTCGTTGACCTGCTTGAAGTGATCGAGATCGACCGCGAGCAACGCGAATTCGCTTCCGGCTCGCGTCGCGCGCCCGACCTCGCGCGTGAGCGACTGGTCAAAGCCGCGACGATTGAGGCAGCCGGTGAGCGGATCGGTCAGCACCATGCTCGCCAGCTGCGCCCGGACGCCATTGTACGTCAGTCCGACTCGCGTGATTGCGTCGGGCAGTTCGTCGGCCGCCACATCGTACTCGCGCGAGAAATCGCCGACCTCGGCATGTTCGAACAGCCCGATGATCGTCCGAAGCCGTCGCCGAACGTCGCCCGCTTGCACCACCATCAACACCATGCCCACCACACACATCGCGAGGGTCCACACCTCCTCTGCGACGTCGATGTACATGCCGCGCGCGACGACCGATGCGATGATCAGCAGATAGCCCACGACGCCGATCTGCATGACGCGCCAGGCCTGGCGGCGTCCGAAGAAGAAGTTCGCGACGTGGACGATGACGATCGTACCGAAGAGGGCGCGCTCGTAGTGATCGGGCGTCATCGCCGTGATCGTGAGGCCGAAGACGAACAGGAGATCGGTGGTGAGCGCGACGCTCACGAGCGATGGCGACGCGCGGCGTCGACGCTTCACGAGCGCGTGAATCCCGCCCACGAGGAGGATGTAGGTCATGACCACGCCAATGACACCGGTCATCGTCCGATCCACCCAGGCTCCGAGGGTGACGCGGTGCAGGAGCCCGAGTTGCAGGACGGCGATGACGATCGCTGTCAGCGCGCGCGTGGCCGAATGCGCGCGAAGCACGTCCGCGGCGGCGAACTCTCGCAGATCCTCGCTGGAAGGCTCGACGTCACCCCGTGACCCGAACCGATGCCGGTCGGGCAACGTGACCGAAAATTCGTCTTGGGGGACCAGTCCGCTCATAACGTTGGCAGAAACGTGAGCATCATGTCATTTGAACTTAATAGCGCTCAGTCCCCCGCCACCGCAAGTGAGGGCGCTGCGCCCGGGATCACCGGAACGACCGCCGAAGTGCGCCGCTCGCCCACCTGCTGCCTCCACATGGCGTAGTAGAGCCCCTTCCTGCCGAGCAGATCGTCGTGACGGCCCTCTTCGACCACGCGGCCGCGCTCGAGGACGAAGATGCGATCGGCGTGCAGGACGGTGCTCAACCGGTGCGCGATCAGCACCGTGATCACGTCCGCGCCCTCGGCGACGTCGCGCATCGTGCGGCTGATCTCTTCCTCCGTCAGCGAATCGAGCGAGCTGGTCGCCTCGTCGAAAACAAGGAGATGCGGGTTACGCAGCAGCGCACGCGCGATGCTCAGGCGCTGCTTCTCGCCGCCGGAGATCTTCATACCGCCCTCGCCAATCACGGTATCGAGGCCCTGATCGGCGCGCGTGAGCAGCGAGTGCGCGGCGGCGCGGCGCAGCACGGCGAGACACTGGTCGTCCGTCGCATCGGGCCGCACGAAGAGGAGGTTCTCGCGAATCGTGCCGCTGAAAAGCTGCGCGTCCTGCGTGACGAAGCCGATGCGCTCGCGGAAGCGATCGAGATCGACGCGCTCGCTCGACACGCCATTGTAGAGAATGCGGCCGTGGCTCGGACGATAGAGTCCGACGAGAAGCTTGACGAGCGTCGTCTTGCCGGCACCCGAGGGCCCGACGAAGGCGATCGTGTGCCCCCGTTGCACGTCAAATGAGACGTCGGCGAGCGCGGGCTGCGCCGCGGTGGCGTGCGTGAAACTCACACCCTCGAAGGCGAGCATGCGCAGATCGTCCACCGCGATCGGATCGACCGGCTTCGGATCGATCGGGACCTCGAAGATCGCGTCGAAGTTCGCGAGCGATGCCTCCGTCTCCCGGTAGATGTTGATGACGTTGCCGAGCTCCTGGAGCGGGCCGAATATGAAGAAGGAGTAGATGAGCAGCGAGAAGAACTGTCCAACCGTGATCTGCTTCTCGAAGATCAGGTACAGCATGAGGAAGAGGATGCAGGTGCGCAGGAAGTTCACGAACGTTCCCTGGATGAAGCTGAGGGAACGGAGATAGCGCACCTTCTTGAGCTCGAGGCGCAGAATCTTCTCGGTGGTGGCGTTGAGCCGAAGCTCTTCCTGCTTGGCGAGTCCGAGGCTCTTCACGAGCTCGATGTTGCGCAGCGATTCGGTCGTCGCGCCGGCAAGCGCGGTGGTCTCGGCGACGATCACCTTCTGGATGACCTTGATCCGCTTGCTGAGCACCGAGCTGAGGATAGCGAGCAGAGGTACGGTGAGCAGAAATGCCGGCGCGATGGACCAGTGCACCTTGTAGGCGTAGACCATGACGAAGATCACGCCGACGATCGTCGTGAACACCATGTTCACCAAGGAGGCGATGAAGCGTTCCGTGTCGGAGCGCACCTTCTGTAGCTTGCCGAGTGTCTCGCCGCTGCGCTGGTCCTCGAAGGTCTGGAAGGGCAGCGCCAGCGAGTGACGGATGCCGTCCGAGTACAGATCGGCGCCGACTCGCTGCACGACCACGTTGACGAAGTAGTCCTGGAAGTTCTTCGCGACGCGTGACACGAACGCGACGCCGACGGCCATGCTCAGCAGGAGGGAGACGCCGCGGAAGAACTGCGAGCGATTGTACTTG